>Ga0209382_10001157_pt1 | contig 42325 bp, 40 predicted proteins | sample SoiMetdeltSBSDD5_FD_187599 | JGI IMG/M metagenome (GOLD analysis project Ga0209382, IMG submission 187599) | Bulk soil microbial communities from a Populus tree surrounding site in Tennessee, USA - Soil MetaG P. deltoides SBSDD5 (SPAdes) (version 2) | ecosystem: Environmental > Terrestrial >... | reverse complement strand
TACCGGCGGCATGTAACGAGCGGAGCGTACCTCGCGTACGGAGCGCTCCTCGCGATCGTCGCCCTCGGGGCGTCCGCGTTCGACAAACCGGCGGCCGCGTGGCCGTCACTCGTCGCGCTCCTCTCCTTCATCGCCGGGTGCGGTCCGATCGGTCCCGAATTCTCTTCCGGCACGCTGCAGCTCATCCTCGTGAAACCGGTGAACCGCGCGATCTATCTATTGTCGCGCGTCGCGGGTGTCGTGTTCGCGGTGTGGACCGCTGCGGCTGCCGCGGCGTTGTTCGAGCTCGCGGGTCGCGCGATCTGGGGGCACGGTGTGCCCGCCGCGATCATCGGCACCGCGCTGCTGAACGTCGCCTTCGACACGATTCTCGCGGTCTCGCTCCTCACGCTCCTCGGCAGCCTGACGCGCGCGTACTTCAACATCGCGATCTACCTGGTGGCGGGGTTCGGTCTCTCGATGCTGGCGGTCGTCCTCGGCATGATCCGCCAGTCGGCGAATGTCGTCGGGCGATTCCTCAGCGATCACCCGATCGTCGAGCGCGCACTGAGTGTCGTCGAACAGAATCTCTTTCCTGATCTGCCGCCGCGCTTCGACGCAAAGTGGACGCTGATGGTGCTCGCGAATGCCGCCGTCGCGCTCGTCCTCGCGTGTCTCGCGTTCCGGAAGAGGGAGGTGCCGTATGGCGCTGACTAATCAGCGCATCATTCCAGTCGTACTTTTCGTCGTCGCCCTCGGACTCGTCGCAGCGCGCGTCGTGGTCTCGATGACGAAACGTGCGCCGTCTAAGGGCAACGGCGTGCAGTGGCTGACCCCCGAGGAGGGACTGCGCCTTGCGGCGAATTCGAACAAGCCGATCCTGCTCGACTTCACGGCTGAATGGTGCCGGCCCTGCCACATGCTCGACGCGGAAGTCTTCCAGAACCCCGTCGTCGCGAAGAACATCAACGAGCGCTTCATCCCGATTCGCGTCGTCGACCGGCGGCGGGAGGAGGGGAGGAACACACGCGAGGTCGACGACCTCCAGCAGCGCTTCGCCGTGCGCGGATACCCGACGGTGATCTTCGCGGATCGCAACGGTGAGCGCGCGCGCATGGAAGGGTTTGGCGGGCGCGAGAAGTTCGAACAGATGATGGAGTCCGTTCGCTGATGCGTCTCGAGCATCTGTCCGAAGAGGAGGAAGACTTCTGGCGCGGCGAGTTCGCGCAGGAGAACTGGATCTTCGGTGCGATGACCTTGAGCGTGACCCTGCCCGAGTTCGCGGGCGGCACCCCGGAACTGCGCGAGATGCACTTCGGCTACTACCTTCAGCCGCTGCATCTCAACGTCGACGATCGCGAAGACCTCCCGCGCAAGCTCGCGCATGTCCTCGGTCGCCGCAAGCCGCCGCTCGATTTCCTCGAGCTCGCCGGCGCCGGCGTGCGCATCCCGCACTGTTTTCCAACCGGTTTCACCCTTGGCTCCGTTCTGCGCATTACGCTGCAGGAATTGAAGCGCCTGCCGCTCCGCGAACCGCTCCAAAGGAGCGATGAGTGATGAACGATGAGCGATGAACCGGGACGATGTTCATCGTTCATCGCTCATCGTTCATCGCTCGTTAGAATGAACGACTGATGACCCCGACGCGCCGCCTTCTTCATTACTTTGCCCTCTACAAAAAGCGCCTGATCGTCGGCGCGGCGTGTGTGGTCGGCTCGGCGCTCTTCTCGCTCGCGAAGCCACTCATCATCGGCAGCGCCGTGAACGCGCTCGGGAGCGGCTTCACGCGCGCAATGCTGATCCGCTACGCCCTCCTCCTCGTCGGAGCGTCCATCGCCGAAGGCGTGTTCCTGTATCTGCAGCGCTCGATCATCATCGGCGCGTCGCGGCACATGGAATACGACATGCGCAACGACTTCCACAATCACCTGCAGAAGTTGCCGCTCTCCTACTATCAGGAGCAGCGCACTGGCGACCTGATGTCGCGCGCGACGAACGACCTCGGCAACGTGCGCATGCTCATCGGACCGGCAACGATGCACTCGCTGTCTTCGCTGCTGGTCGTGACCGGCTCGTTCATCATGATGGTGCGCATCAACGGCATGATGGCGCTCATCGCGCTGACCGCGGTGCCGATCGTTGCCGGCCTCGTGAAGACGTTCGGCCAGCGCATCCACAACCGCACCAAAGCCGTGCAGGACTACTTCGGCGACATCTCCGCGCGCGTCCAGGAGAATCTCGCCGGCGTTCGCGTCGTCCGCGCGTTCACGCGTGAAGACAGCGAGATCGAGGCGTTCAAGCGGATGAACCACGAGTACGTGGAGCGCAACCGCTCGCTGATCCGCCTCACCGCGACGTTCTATCCGTCACTGCACGCGCTCATCGGTGTGATGTTCGTGTTCGTGTTCTTCGTCGGCAGCCGAAAGATGATCGCCGGGACGATGACCCTCGGCGCATTCGTCGCGTTTCAGTTCTACCTCGGACGGATGATCTGGCCGCTCATCGCGCTCGGATGGGTGATCAACCTCTTTCAGCGCGGGATGGCGTCGATGAAGCGCCTGCACGAAGTGTGGTCCGTGCCGGCGCATGTCGATGCCGAGGGTTACGTACCGATGGAAGCGGTTGGGAATCTAGAGATCCGCGACCTCACGTTCACGTACGACACGCGCGCAGTGCTTCGCGACATCAACCTCGACATCCGTCACGGCCAGACTGTCGGGATCGCCGGAAGAACTGGCAGCGGCAAGTCGACGCTGCTTTCTCTGATTACTCGCGCGTTCGAGCCGCCGCCCGGAACGATCTTCCTCGACGGACGTCCGATCGAGACGATTCCGGTTCATCAACTGCGCGAGTGGATCGGCATGGTTCCGCAGGAAACGTTTCTCTTCTCCGAGTCGATCGCGGAGAACATCCGTTTCGGCCGCGCCGACGCGAGCGACGAAGAAGTCGATGAAGTCGCGCGCCAGGCCGGCCTGTCCACGGATGTCGCGGGATTCCCGCAGGGCCTCGGAACGATGATCGGCGAGCGCGGCATCACGCTATCGGGAGGCCAGAAACAGCGCACGGCGATCGCACGCGCGCTCGTGCGCGATCCGTTGATCCTGATCATGGACGACTCGCTGAGCGCGGTCGATACGCATACCGAGGAGCGGATCCTTCATGCGCTGCGAACGATTCGTCAGGGACGGACGGTGCTGATCGTCTCGCACCGCGTGTCGTCAGTGAAAGACGCCGATCACATCGTCGTCCTCGACGACGGAAAGATCGTCGAGCGTGGCACGCACGAGCATCTCATCGCGAAGGGCGGGTACTACGCGGATCTGTATCGAAGGCAGACGATCGAAGATGAATTGGAGGAAATCGCGTAGGCGTTCCTCGTTCCTCGTTGCTCGTTTCTAGGGCAAGGCACGAGCAACGAGCAACGAGTAACGAGCAAACGATTCATATGGCCGAGGCGATCGAGAAACACGAAGACGAAGGCGCGAAGGCCTTCGACCCGCACCTGACGTGGCGGCTGATGAAGTACCTGCGGCCATACCGGTGGCGCGCGGGGTTCTCCGTGTTCCTGGTGATCCTCTCGTCGCTGTTCGAGATCGCCGGTCCCGCGATCACCGCGATCGCGATCGATCTCTTCGTGAAGCCGCTGCATGGCGCGGAGCCGCTCGGCGTCAGCCAGGACATCGCGAGATGGTTGGCGGCGAACGGGATCGAGCTCGATCCGATCACCGGCATCAACATCGCCGCGGCGATCTATCTCTTCACGCTCGTCGGCGGCTTCGCCGTGCTCTACACGCAGATGGTGCTGATGAACCTCATGGGGCAGTACATCATGTACGACCTGAGGAAGCAGATCTTTGGACATCTGCAGCGCCTCAACGTGCAGTTCTTCGACCGCAACCCGGTCGGGCGCCTGATGACGCGCGTGACCACGGACGTCGACGCGCTGAACGAGCTCTTCACGGCGGGATTCGTCGCGATCTTCGGCGACATCTTCGTGCTCGTCGGAATCGTCGGCGTGCTGTTCTGGATGAACTGGCGCCTCGCGCTGGTGCTCTTCTCCATCACGCCGTTCATCATCCTCGTCTCGATCTGGTTCCGCCGCGGCGCACGCGTCACGTACCGCGCGGTGCGCGCGCGCATCGCGGCGATCAACGCGTTCCTGCAGGAGCACATCTCCGGGATGTCCACCGTCCAGCTGTTCAATCGCGAGGCTAAAGAGGCAGACAAGTTCGAGGGGCTGAACTCTCGCCATCGCGATGCGAACATCGACTCGATCTTCTACTACGCCGTCTTCTATCCGGTGATCGAGTTGATCGAGACCATCGGCCTCGCGCTGATCGTCTGGTACGGCGGAGGGAAGGTCATTCAGGGGACGCTGTCCGTCGGCGCGCTGATCGCGTTCTTCCAGTACTCACAGCGCTTCTATCAACCGATCTCCGACCTCTCCGAAAAGTACAACATCCTTCAGGCGGCGATGGCGGCGAGCGAGCGCATCTTCAAATTGCTCGACACCGAGGTGCGCATCCCCGACAGCGGCAAGCTCGAGATCCGCGCCTTCGAGTCGCTCGAGTTCCGCAACGTTTCGTTCGCGTATAACGAGCCCGACTGGGTGCTGAAGAACGTCTCATTCCGCGTTCAGCGCGGCGAGCGCGTCGCGCTCGTCGGTCATACGGGCGCGGGGAAGACGACCGTCACCGCGCTATTGCTTCGTTTCTACGAGCCGCAGCGCGGCGAGATTCTCATCAACGGCATCGACATCCGCGAGTACTCGATCGAGTCGCTGCGCCGGCTCTACGCGATCGTCCAGCAGGACTTTTTCCTCTTCACCGGCACCATCGCCGACAACATCTCCCTCGGCGACCCAACGATCAGCGACGACACGATCCGCACCGCTGCTCTTCGCGTGCAGGCGGATCGTTTCATCTCGCGTTTGCCCGAGGGGTATGCGGCTCAGGTGCGGGAGCGCGGGGCCGGATTGTCGGTCGGGGAGAAGCAGCTCCTGTCGTTCGCGCGCGCTCTCGCGTTCAACCCTCCCGTGCTGATTCTCGACGAGGCGACCTCGTCGATCGACACGGAAACGGAACTGCTCATCCAGGAGGCGATCCAGACCCTGCTCGAGAACCGCACGTCGATCGTCATCGCCCACCGGCTCTCGACGATCCGTTCCGCGGACACGATTCTCGTCTTCCACCACGGCGAGATCCGCGAGCGCGGCACGCACGACGAGCTGATGCAAATGAGCGGCTTGTATCGTCGTTTGTACGAGATCCAGTATCGGGAAGCCGTCGTGGCCTGATGTTATTTGCGTTTGACATCCCGGGGAAACCGGCCTAAGGTCTGCAAACCCATAAATCGGTTCGTTTCAATCACGGGAAGGGAGGGGAGGCGATGACCGTAAGGTTCTTCCCCGGTACGCAGAGGCACAAAACCAGTCTGATCCAGGGATTTCTGAGGCAGTTCCGCGTCGAGCATGAGCTCGTTCGCGTCGACGAGAGCCGGAAGTCCTACACACACCACGCCGGATCGGATCCGGCACTCGAGGTAGACGGAAAGCTGTTTGTCGATCCGAACGTCGACGCTCTGAAGAAGATATTCAGCGTCGACGAAGTCACGCCGTCCTGAACATCGCATCCGCCTCGCGCTCGACCGCCTGGCGGATGCGGCCCTCGAACATCCTCGCCATCAGCGGCAGCTTGCCGTCGACGATCACCTCCGAATCGGTGACTTCGACGCTCCCCTCCACCGACAAGCCGCGCGCCTTCCCCTTGAACCGTAGCGTGTCCCCGACCCACTCGTGCTGGATCTCGTCGGCGCGTCCACCGAACTGCGCGAGAAGCTGATCGAGCCGCTCCCCGACTCTTCGGCGGGCGTTTTCCTTCGAGGTGTGGTGGGGTACGGCGATGCGCATGAGAACAGTCTCCGAGTCGTCGAGTCTTCGAGTCGTCGAGAGTACTTCAAAATTCGACGACTCGAAGACTTGAAGACTCGGCGACTCCGAGGGATACTCCCGCCGGGACTTCCGCACAGGTCCACCACCATGCTTTCCAAAGTATGGAGCGCCGCCACGTGCGGAATCGACGCCGTTCGCATCATCATCGAAGTGGACGCTCGGATGGCGCAGCAGCCGGGGTTCACGCTCGTCGGACTTCCCGACCCAGCCGTGCGCGAGGCGTATTCACGCGTCCATTCCGCACTCGCCAACTGCGGCTTGTATCCGCCAACCCGCCACATCACCGTCAACCTTTCGCCCGCCGACGTCCGGAAGGAAGGGTCGCGATTCGATCTGCCGATCGCGATCGGCATCCTGCAGGCGCTCGACCTGCTGAGTGGAGACGACGTGCAGGGTCGCGTGTTCGCGGGCGAGCTTTCTCTCGATGGCGCCTTGACGCCAATTCGCGGCACACTTTCGATCTCGGCCGCGCTGGCGGGGGACGACACTGTTCGCGAGCTTGTCATACCGGACGCAAACGCGAACGAGGCCGCAGCCGTGCGGCAGACGCGCGTTATCGGTGCACCGCATCTGCTCGCGGTGCTGCGGCACCTTCGGAATGAACAGCCGATCGAGCCCGCGGTCTCCATCGTCGCCGCGGAGCGCGTCGAGCATGACGCCGACTTCGCGGAAGTGCGCGGACAGGCGCAGGCGAAGCGCGCGCTCGAAGTCGCGGCCGCGGGTGGGCACAACGTGATGATGATTGGGCCGCCGGGATCGGGGAAGACGATGCTGGCGCGCCGCCTCTCGACGATTCTGCCGCGGCTCTCATTGGACGAGGCGATCGTGACGACGAAGATCCACTCCGTCGCGGGCGTGCTGCCCGCAGGCAGCGGTTTGCTCACGCGCCGTCCTTTCCGCGCGCCGCATCACACGATCTCCACGGCCGGGATGGCGGGAGGCGGAACGCCGCTGCGTCCGGGCGAAGTGAGCCTCTCGCATCACGGCGTGTTGTTCCTCGACGAGCTCCCCGAGTTCCGTCGCGAGACACTCGAGGTGATGCGCCAGCCGATGGAGGACGGCAGCGTGACCATCGCCCGCGCGGCGCGCACGGTCACGTTTCCCGCGCGCTTCACCCTCGCCGCCGCGTTGAACCCCTGCCCTTGCGGCTATTTCAATGACGCCCGGCGTGAGTGCATCTGCTCGCCGCATCAGATTGCGCGTTACCTCGCGAAGATCTCCGGACCGCTCCTCGATCGCATCGATCTGCAGGTTGAAGTAGCAGCGCTGACAACCGAGGAGATCGCGTCCGTCGAGCCGGGCGAGTCGTCGGCGGAAATCCGCGCGCGCGTCGACACGGCGCGGCAGATTCAGCACGAGCGTTTCCGCCGCGCTGTAATTCGCTGCAACGCGGAGATGACCTCGCGTCACATGCGCCGCGTCTGCGAGCTCGACCCGTCTTCGCGTCGACTGCTGATCTCCGCGATCGATCGCCTCAATCTCTCGGCTCGCGCGCACGACCGCATTCTCAAGGTTGCACGCACGATCGCTGATTTGGCGGGTTGCGAACAGATCGAGTCCGCGCACGTTGCCGAGGCTGTGCAGTACCGCGCTTTGGATCGGGCATACTTTCGATGAGGAGGAAAGCTTTGCGTTTAGTCGAAGATCCGGAGCTCACTGCCGCGACGAACGAGTTTGCGCGCGGAGTTCCCTTGCCGCTCGTGCAGTACCACTTCGAAAGAAATGAGCTCGAGGAGGCCGCCACCGTCGCGCGCCTGGCGCTCAACATGCCGGACTGTCCCGACGCCGACACGATCGAAGAGATCCTCGATCGCTGCAGCGCACCGCCGGACGATTGGAACGATCGTCTCGACCGGTTTGCGGAGGATCCGTCGCTCGAGGCCTGGCGCGACCTGATGCGGTTCGTGCCCGAGGACCTGTTCTATCAGCGTCATCGGAATAGCATTCGGTATCTGCGCAAACGCGGCGTCGATCCGAACGTGCTGTTCCTCTGCGCCTGCCATCACGGCCTGACACCGGACGCGATCGCGCTGGTGGAGGAGGGGCTGGTGCGGGTCGACACGATCCTCACGCGGGCGGACGACGCGGGTCGCGCGCGGGGTGCGTATGTCGGCCTCGCCGCGCAGGCCGCGTATCTTGCCGGCGACATCGTCGGCACGATCCGCCTCTTGCGGGATGCAATGGCGTCGGAGACGGAATGGATCTCCGCCGTGCCGCACGTGTGGTTCATTCGCGAACGGGCCAGCGAGAGCGAGCACGAGGCGCTGGACCGCGCGGGGATTCCGCGCGAGCCGGACTGAGCGCACGCAACGATTCTGCAAGACAGGAGCGGCAGAACGCGCCATCCTGAGAGGTGATGCGCGTCTTCTCCGACTCGGATGTCCGCCGTCTCCTCACGCTCGACGACTGCCTTGCCGCGGTCGAGAATGCGTTTCGCCTGCATGGCGAGCGGCGATGCGTCGGGCCGGCGTCGTTGTCGCTGCACGTCGACGGCGGCGCGTTTCACGTGAAGGCGGCGGTGCTGGGACGCTACTTCGCGGTGAAGGAGAACGGGAACTTCTTCGACAACGCGGCGCGCGGACTGCCACGGATTCAGGGCGTGATCGCGCTTGCGGATGCGGAGAACGGGACACCGCTGGCCGTGCTCGACTCCGTATACATCACGATCTTGCGAACCGGCGCGGCGACCGCGGTGGCCGCGAAACATCTCGCGCGCGCGAATGCGGAGACGCTGCTCGTGAGCGGCTGCGGGAATCAGGGGCGCGTGAGCGTCGAGGCGATCCGCCGCGTGCGCGACATTCGCCGCGTGTGGCTGCACGACGTCGACCGGCGCCGCGCGGAGGAGCTCGCGAGCGCGCTCGATGCGAGCGTCGTGGAGGACTTCGACGAAGCGATGCGCGACGCGGACCTCGTCGTCACCTGCACGCCGTCGCGAAAGGCATTCGTCCACACCGCGCATCCCGGGCAGTTCATCGCTGCCGTCGGCGCGGACAGCTCGGAAAAGCAGGAGATCGCACCGGAGCTCCTCTCGTCCTCGATCGTCATCGTCGATGACCTCGAGCAGTGCCGCGCGTTCGGCGATCTGCATCACGCGCCGACCGTCGAGCCGCGTGCGACTCTCGCGGACGTGATCTGCGGTACGCGCGTCGGACGGACCTCCGACGAAGAGGTGATCATCTTCGACAGCACCGGCACCGCGCTGCAGGACGTTGCGGCGGCGGCGCTGCTGTACGAACGAATGTACGAACGAGCGTCATGACCTTTCGCGCGCTGATCGCGTACTTCTTGCGCCTCGGCGCCACCGGCTTCGGCGGTCCGGTCGCGTTGGCCGCGGCGATGGAGCGCGATCTCGTCGCCGAGCGCGCGTGGTTCACGCCGGACCAATACCGCGACGGCCTCACGCTCGCGCAACTCGCCCCCGGCCCACTCGCCGCCCAGCTCGCGATCTACCTCGGATGGGCCGCCTACGGCTTCAGCGGCGCGACGGCGGTGGCGATCGCGTTCGTGCTGCCGTCGTTCGTGATGGTGCTCGCGCTTTCGATGGCGTATGTGCACTACGGCGAGATGCCGTGGATCGCGCACGCGTTCTACGGAATCGGCGCGGCCGTGATCGCGGTGATCCTGCGCGGCGCGGTGCGTCTCGCGTCGCGAACGCTCGCGAAGGATCCGACGCTGTGGGCGCTCTTCGCGATCAACGCGATCGTCACGGCCGTCACGGAGCGCGAGCTCGTGTCGTTGATTCTCGTGTCGGGATTCGTGCTGCTCGCGGTGCGTTTGCGAGGGCTGCTCGCGCTGCCGCTGAGCGAGACGCTGTGGCAAATCGCGTTGTATTTTGGACAAGCGGGCGCCGTCGTCTTCGGCAGCGGCCTGGCGATCGTGCCTTTTCTGCATGGCGGTGTCGTCGAGAAATATCACTGGCTGAGCGAGCGGCAGTTCCTCGACGCGGTGGCGGTGGCGATGATCACGCCAGGGCCGGTCGTGATCACGGTGGCGTTCATCGGCTACCTCGTCGCGGGTGCCGCGGGCGCGCTCGTCGCGGCGGTCGCGGTGTTCCTGCCTTGCTATCTCTTCGTCGTGATCCCGGCGCCTTACTTTCACCGGATCGTCGGCAATCGCCCGCTGCGATTGTTCATCGACGGCGTGACCGCCGCGGCAGTCGGAGCCATCGCCGGAGCCGTGATCGTCCTCGGCCGCCGCGCGCTGATCGATCTCGGCGCGGCCGCGATCTTCGTCGCGGCGTTGCTGCTCCTGCAGTGGAAACGCGTGCCGGAGGCGATCGTGGTCGTTGCGGCGGGCGTGGTGGGCTTGCTGTTACTGGCGTGACGCGCGCCGATACTGTCCCGGCGTCACACGCATCGCGCGGCGGAACGTCGTCGCGAAGTGGCTCTGATCCACGAAGCCACATGCGAGTGCGATCTCCGCGAGCGGCGTCTGTGACCGCGACAACAACGCGCACGCACGCGCGATGCGCAACCCGCGCACGTACGCGCCGATCGTGCGTCCGGTGCGGCGGTGGAACTCGCGGCAGAGATGCGCGGGATGAACGCTCGCGAGATCCGCCAGCTCGCGCAGCAACACCTTCGCGTCGAACGAATCGTGCAAGACCTCGATCACGCGCGCGAGCCAGCGCGGCGCGTCGGCGAAGGAACGGGTGGATTGCGCGAACAACGCATAGAGCAACTCTTCGATCGCGAGATCGTCGCCGCGGCTGAACGCGTCGTAGATCCTGCCGCCGAGGAGCATTGCGCGCGGGTGCTGGATCGGTCCCGGCGGAACGTCCGCGCGAAGCATCGCATCGACCTCCAGGTGGAGACAGCGCGTGTCGGTGCGGTAATCGTTGCTGTGCCGCTCGCCCGCCAGCATCAGGTGCACGCTCGTCGGAGAGAGCTGCTCAGTTCGCCGTCCAAATCGTTCGGTAGTCCCCCCGGCGAGGATGATCGTCAGATACGAGTTTTCATGAAAATGAGAGGCCGCGAAGAGCCCGGCGGGGTAGGCATGCTCCGCGGCTGCTGCTGCCGTCGCGACGACGCGTCCGAAGAGCGGCTTGGCGGGCATGCGGAGAGTATAGCTCGTGAAATCAGCGACTTAGCCGATTTCTGCAAGCCTTTTGCGGCATGTCGATCCGTGCAAAAACAAGCCACGATTTCAACTAAACTCGGAATCACGCGACGTGGCATGACGTTTTCCTGTCGCGAAACACATCCGATTAATTGTTGACAAAATCATTCCAGTTTTTATGATCGTCAGGACGCCAGAGAGGTCAGTGATGGGTGAGGAGTCGGTTTATGGCCTTTGAGAAGTGGGAACCGCAGCCCGAGTTCGAACGCTTTCCCGCTTCCGCGACGATCGTTCAGTCGCGCCTCATCCGCCTTCCATCTCCCGTCGCCAACATGCTCCGCCTGCGCGGCAAGACCAGCGCGAATCTCTACTACGACAAGAAGCGCAAGGTGATCGGCATCAAGCCGCTCGAGCGGAAGGAAGAGGGCGCGGCGAAGATCCGCCAGTCCGAGAAGTCGACCTCGCTTCATGTGCCCGCCTTCTTTCGCACCTACGACATCGACGTCCCGGGCATCAAACGCTTTCACTGCTGGTACGACGAGAAAGAGCGCATGGCGATGATCGACATCTCGAAGCCGTCTCCGCGCGGACGACCAGCGGGAACATAGCGAACAAAACGAAAAGGGCGGCCGTGAGGCCGCCCTTTTGATTTCGATTGGTTGATCTTCAGTGTCGGCCCACGCGCATCTTGTGCATCTTGCGCATCGTCGGCTGCGCCCACATCGAGCGGATCTGCGTGATCGCATCCTCCGTGACCACGAGACGATCCGCATTCGTCACGAGCTGACCGTTCGTCGTCTCCGGGAAGAATGCGCCGTTGTTCGCGTAGAGCTGGCTGATGCCCGCGAGCGGGATCTCGGTGTCGTATGACGCGTTGATGGTCTTGATGTACTCATCCCCAAAGAGCAGGTATCCGAGGTCGGTGAGGTGGAAGAAGTCGAAGCCGAAGAAGCCTCCCGTGACCGGCGCCGGAGTGATCGTCACCGGACCGACATGCAGACCGCCGGGCTTGTAGACGCGATCGAACAATCCTTTGATGTCCGCGACCGGGATGCTCCGCGCCGAGGCCTCGGCCTGGATCGCCGCGTTGTACTCGTTCACACGCGTGACGATCGTGGCGAACTCGGTCGGCGTGATCGTGTCGGAGTTCGGGAGCGGTTTGCCCGCGTTCGGGAGCGCGTTGAACGGCGGCACGTTCGGCAGACCGAAACCCGTCGCGAGGTTCGTACGCGCGTGCAGGAGCACGAAGGTGCCGGCGGGCAGCGGCCCGACCGTGCCGTCGCCGAGGTCGCCGAACAGCGGAATCGGGTTGCCGTCCGGACCAGGAATCGGCTGGCCGGTGGCCGGATTCACGATGAAGCGGGAGATGAGCAGCATGTACGGGAGTGGCTGCGTCGGGATGTTGCCGACGACCATGCCGGCATCCGGCGCGCCCGCGACGAGCGCGGAGAGCACCGCGGCGTAGCGCGCCTTGAAGTCGGCCGCCGGAGTGAGCGTGGCCGGCGTGCCGCTGAAGAGCGTGCTCAACGCGTCATTGCCGCCGATCCACATGACGATGAACGTCGGGTGCTGCTCGAGCGCCTGCGCGACGGCCGTTCCGCGGCCACGCAGGATGAATCGCGCCATCGATACTGCCGTCGGCTCGCCTGGCGTCGGAGGCTCCGCACCGGTGAGCGCGAGCAACGCGCCAACCGTCGCGCCGGGAATGGCGAGATTGTTGTAAGCGCGTCCGAACGTCGTCATCACCGGTACGCCGCTTCCAGCCGCGGGGGCGATCGTCGGTGTGAGATTGACGAGCTGCAGTTCCGGACCGATGCCGGGGAAGGTGACGAGCGGCTGGGCGAAGCACGGATCGGCAGCGACCGCGTTTGGCTGGCAGGTCGTGTATCCGACCTGACGGGCGATCACGGCCGGCCAGCTCCACACCTGGTGGCGTTCGTTGAGCGAGCCCGAGAAGACGCCCGCGCCGTAGCTGTCACCGAGGGCCACGAGCTTCGAGAAGTCCGCCGAGCCGCGTTGCGCGAACGCCGGCAAAGCCACGACGAGGACTGCGACGACGACTGCCGTTGCAAATTTCGCGTATCTGTTCATGTGTCGGGTCTCCTCTTAGAAGCGATAACCGAGGTTGATGCTCCAGAGCACCGCGTCGGTTTCGTAGGTGCCGTCAAAGCCCGCCGGATTGCGTCCTTCGGTGCTGCGGTCCTTGAAGTGAAGGATGAACGCCGCGCCGTCCACGATCCACGGACCGTGGTGCCAGCCCGCGCCGAACGTGGCGCCGATGCGGTCCGAGTCCGGCAGCAGCGCGCTCACGGCTTCGACCGGCTGCGGGTTCTCGTCGTAAACGACGCCGAGGCGCACGTCCCACTCGGGAGTCGCTTCGATGTTCGCGCCGAGGCGGTACGCCGACGCGTCGTCCCAGTTCTGCTCGCGCGAGAAGCTGCGCGCCGGCTGGTCGTCGAACTGGACATCGAGCGACTCGAACCGGCTCCAGGTCATGTGCGTGATGTCGAACTCGACGTCGACGCGCTCGGTCGGGCTGAACGCCACGCCGACGGCGGCGACGGCCGGAAAGGGGAGCGTCGTGGAGATCGTGTCGTCTTTCGGGAACGTCAAAGCGACGAGGCCGTCGAGCTGCGCGTTGCCGGTGGGGATCTGCGTGAAGTCCGCGGTGCCTTCGAGATCGATGTCCATCTCGCTGCGGTACGAAGCGCCGAAGCGAATGCGGTCCGATGCCTTGAAGAGCACGCCGACGTTCCAGCCGATGTCGTCGCCGTAATCACTCGCGAGCCGCGCGTTGCCGATGTCGGTGACGCGGCCCGTGAACGGGTTCGGGAACGGCAGAGGGATGTTCTGGTTGAGGAAGACGCGTGCGCGGCGGTACTCGACGCCGCCGCCGAGTGCGAAGCGTCCGTCGCTCGTCTGCCAGGCAATCGTCGGCTGAACCGACATCGTCTTGAGGTCCGCGTCGCGGGACTCGAAGCGGCCCACCCACGGATCGGCCCAGTCGGTACGGAGACCCCAGGCGGCGAAGGCACCCACACCGATGGTGAGGTTGTCACCGATCGGAAGGATGGCGTACATGTTGGGCGGGACGAACGTGTGCCGGTCGTACTTCCCTTCACTGTCGGCGGTGTAGAGGCTGTTCGGATCGCCGGTGAACTCGTTGGTGAAGTTGATGAAGGTCGCCCCGGCGAGGAACGTGAGCTCTCGCTGCTGCGCGATGCCGGCGGGGTTGTAGAAGATGGCGCTCGGATCATCGGCGGTGGCGACGAACGCGCCGGCCATGCCGCTCGCCTTCGCGCCCTGCTCGAAGATCGAGAAGCCGGAACCGAATGCCGCGACGCTGGTCGCGAGACAGCCGATCGTGAAAAGGATTAGTCTGAGGGATCGCAAGGGTGGTGACCTCCTAAGTCTGTTGTTCTACAGAGGATTACGGCGCATCCAGGAACGGCGCGGAATATACCACCGAACGGGCAGGTCAATCGGTGACCGGGATTCACCGGTCATCCGAGCAACTCTTTCAGGATTTCGTTCGCGAGATCCGCTTTCGCCTTGCCGCGCATTTCCTTCATGAGCTGCCCGACCAGGAAGCCGAAGACCTTCGTCGTGCCGGCTTTGTACTGTTCGACCTGCGCGGCGTTGGCGGCGAGCACCCGCTTCGCGGCTTCGCGGATCGCGTCGGGGTCGCTGACCTGACCGAGGCCTTTGCGCTCCACAATGACGTTCGCCGCTTCGCCGGTGTTCGACATGTCGTCGAAGACTTCCTTCGCCGCTTTGCCGCCGATCGCGCCGCTGTCGAGCAGGCGGATGAGCTGCGCGAGCATCGTGGGCGTGACGCGATAGTCGACGATGTCGATCTTCCGCTCATTGAGCGCGCCCAGCACTTCGTTGCGCACCCAGTTCGCCGCAGCGCGCGGATTATCCGACTCGGTGGCAGTGGCTTCATAGAACTCCGCTACGGCCCGCGTCATCACAATGACCTCGGCATCCGCGACAGAGAGTCCGTAATCGCGCTGATACCGCTCAATGCGCGCCTCCGGCAACGCGGGCAGCGAGCCGCGGACGTCTTCGATCCACGGTTCGTTCAATTCCAATGTGAAGAGATCGGGATCGGGAAAATAGCGATAGTCGTGCGCCTCTTCTTTGGAGCGCATGACGCGCGTCTCGCCCGCATTGGGATCGAAGAGACGTGTTTCCTGATCGATGCGTCCACCGCTTTCGAGCACAGCGATTTGCCGCTGCACTTCATAATCGATTGCGCGTCCGAGGAAACGGAAGGAATTGAGATTCTTCACCTCTGTGCGCGTGCCGAGCGGCTCGCCGGGTCTGCGCACGGAGACGTTCGCATCGCATCGCAGCGACCCTTCTTCCATGTTCCCATCGCACACCTCGGTGTACATGAGGATCTGGCGCAAACGCGTCAGATACGCGCCGGCCTGCTCGGAGCTGCGGATGTCGGGCTCGCTCACGATCTCGATGAGCGGCGTCCCGGCGCGATTGAGATCGACCAGCGACGCGTCGCGCTCGTGCAGTAACTTTCCCGCGTCTTCCTCCATGTGGATGCGGAGGATGCGCACGCCGTGGACCTGCCCACCCGTCGCGAGCGGCTGATCGAATTGAGAGATCTGATAGCCCTTCGGCAGATCGGGATAGAAGTAGTTCTTGCGCGCGAAGACGGAGCGGGGATGCACCTCGCATCCGGTCGCGAGTGCCATGCGCATCGCCAGCTCCACGGCGCGGCGGTTGAGAACCGGCAGCGCGCCTGGATATCCGAGGCACACGGGGCAGACATTCGTATTCGGCGACGCGCCGAAAGCCGTTGCGCAGCCGCAGAAAATCTTCGTGCGCGTCAACAGACGCGCGTGCACTTCGAGACCGATGACCGTTTCCCACATTGCGGGCGATTATAGGGCGCAGGGGACAGGGCGCAGGGCGCAGGGGAACCAGAGCCGACCGACCGGTTTTCTGCTGCGCCCTGCGCTCTGCCTCCTGCGCCCTATAATCCCCGCGTGTCCCGCACCGCCTTTTTCCGCGGGTTCCGCGTCGCTGTCGTGGCGGCGGCGGTTTCGCTGCTGATCTATTCGGCGATGACCCGCCCGCCGGCCGAGACGCGCACGGCGCTCGTGTTCGCGGCGCTCGTGCTCGTCGCGACATTTCTGCGCATCGACGCCGGCGACGCCTCGGTGGGCTTCGAGGCGGCGGTCGTCTTCGGCGCGCTGCTGATCTTTCACAGCCCGGCCGTCGCTTTGATGGCGGTCTTCATCGGCGTGGGCGCGTACGCGATGTACGACGCGTTGTCGCGAAAGAAGTGGGAGATCGAGCCGTTCTACAACGCCGCGCAGCTCGCGCTGTCGTACTCGATCGTGGGACTGCTGTACTCGCTCGCGGTCGCGGCGGACGCGCCTGCATCCGCGAAGATGGCCGGGGCGACGCTGCTCCTCGTCGGCTACGTCGGCATCCATCTCCTCTTCGTCTCGCTGCGCAGATACGCGGAAGGGGAGACGGCGCCTCTCGATCTCCGCCGCGTGTTGCTCATGCAGACGAAAACGCTGCTGCTCGTTGCGCCCGTGGTCGCGATCGAGGTGATGCTCTACGCGAACTGGGGCATCGTCGGTTTTACCATCGCCTTCCTTCCCGTGCTCGTCGTGGCGTATTCGATGCGCAACGAGTCCGAGTCCGCGCAGCAGAACGTGGAGCTCGTGCGGCGCAACAGAGAGCTGGCCATCCTCACCGAGAGCTCGACGCAGATCCTCTCCGCGGAGACCGATCACGAGACGCTGCGGCGTCTGATGTCGCTGCTGTCGAAGCTCGCGAAGATGAAGGCCTGCGCGGTGGTGACGTGGGAACCGAATCCGGACGTGCCTCCGACGGTGTATCGCTTTGGCGAGTGTCTGCCGACCGATCAGGACATCATGCGTTGGGTCGAGGCCGCGGGCTTCGCGCAGTCGGCGCCGAGCCGCGCGTTCATTTTTCAGAGCGACATGCGCAAGTTCCCGCTGTCGAGCGGGCACGCGATCCAGGTGCTGATCGGCATCCAGACTCCGGAGGTCATCTACGGGATCCTGATCTTCGAGACCGAGGACCTGTCGATCCTGAAGGCGGGGAGCCTCAACCTCCTCACGTTGCTCGTGAATCAGACCGCGCTCTCGGTGCAGGACCAGTTGCTGCGACGCGAAATGCGCGAGACGACCGCGCAGCTCGAGAGTCACGCCGCGACGATGGCGACGATTCTCGACGTGTCGAACAGTCTCATCGGACAGTTCGAAGTCGACGCCGTGCTCACCCGGATCGCCCAGGCCATCCGCCGCGCGCTCGGGTTCGAGAACGTGGTCTTCGCGCTCCGCGACCCGCGCACGAACGAGTACGTGCGGCGCGCGCACGCGGGGCTGGAGGATGTGTGGGAAGAGGTGCGCAAGAAGCACGTGACGCCCGCGGAGATCGAGGCGTTCTTCAATCCGGAGTTCAAAGCCTCGAGCTCGTACTTCGTCTCGCACACGGCGCTGCGAAAGAGTGAGCACGACTTCTTCGTCCGTCCCGAAGATGCAGACAACGGTTTCCTCAAGCCGGACGAATGGCACGAGAACGATCTGCTGCTGGTGCCTCTCCTGACCGGTGATCAGATGATGGGGTTCCTCTCCGTCCGTGAGCCGCACGACCGCCGCATCCCCACCATTGCCAAAGTGAGGACGCTCGAGGTTTTCGCGACCCAGGCCGTCACGGCGCTGCAGTCCGCGCATCAGTACGAGGAGATTCGCCGCCTGACCCTCATCGACGCGCTCACGCCGGCGTACAACCACCGCTTCTTTCAGGACGCGCTGGCGAAGGAAGTCCATCGTCACGCGCGCTCGGGCCTCGAGCTCGCGCTGGCGATGCTCGACATCGACAACTTCAAGAAGGTCAACGACACGTTCGGGCATCCGATCGGCGACGAGATCCTCAAAGGTCTGGTCGAAGAACTGATGGCCCGCGCGCGCGAGACGGATGTCGTCGCACGTTACGGCGGCGAGGAGTTCGCGATCATCTTCCCGGACACGCCCGCGCACGCCGCGCGCGACGCCGCGAACCGGCTCCGCGAGCTCGTCGAGCGGCGTGTGTTTTCACTGCCGCAGGTCAACCGGCCGTTGCACATCACCGTGAGCATCGGCCTCGCCGTCTATCCGCGCGACGGCACGACCCCCGCGGATCTGATCTCCCGCGCCGATGCGGCGCTCTATTTCGCGAAGAAGAATGGGAAGAATCAGGTCGCGGTTGCCGGCGAGGTCGTGGGCGCGGAAGCGATGTAAGCTGCGCCGCCATGCGCAAGCTCGCACTCGTACTTCTTCTTCTAACGACTCCTCTCTTCGCCCAGACGCTCGACCAGCGAGTGCAGGCGGCGATGCCGTCGCTCCTCGAAACGTACCGCGGGTTGCACGCGACTCCCGAGCTGTCGATGCAGGAAGCGAAGACATCGGCGTTCGTCGCCGCGCGATTGCGCGAGCTCGGGTACGAGGTCACGTATCCGTTCGGCAAGTACAAAGATCCGAGCGCGACGTGCTACGGCGTGGTTGCAATCCTGCGTAACGGCGCCGGTCCGACGGTGCTCATGCGGAGCGACCTGGACGGACTGCCGGTCGCGGAGCAGACGGGACTCGCGTACGCGAGTCAGAGCCCGGGCGTGATGCACGCCTGCGGACACGACGTCCACATGACCACGCTCCTCGGCACGGCTAAACTGCTCGCGGACATGAAGTCGCAATGGCGCGGGACGGTGATGCTCATCGGCCAGCCGGCGGAGGAAGTGGTCAAAGGCGCGGACGGGATGCTTTCCGAGGGGTTGTACGAAAAGATCGCGCGACCTGATTTCGCGATCGCGTTCCACGACTGGGCTGTGCTCGACGCGGGCAAGATTGGCTACCGCGCCGGCCAATTCATGGCCGCGACGGACTCGCTGAATCTCACGATCCGCGGCGTCGGCGGGCACGGCGCGTCGCCGCAGAGCACGAAGGACCCCGTGGTGCTCGCGGCGGAGACGGTTCTCGCGCTGCAGACGATCGCCAGCCGCGAGCGCTCTCCGCTCGATCCGGTAGTGGTCACGGTCGGCAAGATCGAAGGAGGCACGAAGCGCAACATCATCCCGGATGAAGTGAAGCTCTACCTGACGGTGCGCACGTTCAAACCGGAGGTGCGCGCGCGCGTGCTCGAGTCGATCCAGCGAATCCCGCGCGGACTCGCCATCGCCGCGGGAGTCCCCGAGGATCGCGCGCCGGTCTACGAGCACATCGGCCACGAATCCGTCGCCGCGACGTTCAACGACGCCGCCCTGACAACGCGTCTCGTGAAATCGATCGCCAACGAGCTCGGCGCCGCGAGCGTCGTCGAGATCGACCCGGCCATGGTGAGCGAGGACTTCGGCCTGTTCGGCGCCGACGGCAAAGTGCCCACGGTAATGTTGGCCCTAGGCGCCGGTGACCCCGCCGCGATCACGGCAGGAACGCAACCGGGATTGCACTCGAACAAGTTTGCGCCTGCGGATGCCGCGCTGGTGTTGCGCACCGGCGTGCGGGCGGCGGTGGCGGGCGTGCTGGGGTTGCTCGCACGTTAGTCGTTTCTCGTTTCTCGTTGCTCGTTGCTAGGACGGCGGGGATGACGCCGTCTTGTTTTCGATAGCTGCTCCAGCTTTCGGACGTAGCGGATCAGACCCGCTAGCATGCGCCCGACAAGCGCGGCTGATGCTCGGAGTTTCGTAGCAGCAGAACCTTCCAGGAAGCCGATACGCGTTGCGGCGATGAGGTGGGCCTGCACTTCGTACACGGAGCCGCGTGCGTCGGACAACATCTGTCGCCATTCACCGTATGTGATGCGACCCTGACCCTCGGCAATGTTGGCGACGACACCGCCGGCCGCACGTCGGAGTTGTGACGTGAGACCGAAGAGTTCCGACCTTGGAAACCGCTCTGTCGCCGTGTAGATGTCCACCATCAGGTCGAGCGCTTGCTGGAACACACGAAGATCCTCGAATGATTTGCTCATGTTGTTGTTGGTGAGCCGAGGGGAGCAACGGCGAACGGAAAGCGCTTCGTGTGGAGGCCTCGATTCTACGCCGCGGCCCTAGTAACGAGCAACGAGGAACGAGCAACGGTTACGCGCGCAACGCGTTCCAACACCGCAACACCTCCGCCACGCTCCATGCTTGCGCGACGCAACCTCTCGGCGTGTACGGTTCCTCCGCGTCGAAGACTTCGCTGATCGTGCCGATGCAGGCTTCGGTGAGGTGAGGGGGGAAGCCTTCGAGGAAGCGAAGCGCGCCGGTGCGGTCATCGTGCACCTTCATCCAGGCGTCCACGAATGGGCCGATCAGCCAGCTCCATACCGTGCCCTGATGGTAGGCGGCGTCGCGGGCGCGGAGGTCGCCGTCGTAGTACGGCTTGTAGTCGGGGTGATTGCGCGAGAGCGAGCGCAGGCCGACGGGCGTGACCAACTCGCGCTGCACGACCTCCACCACGCGTTCCCAGCGCGAGCGATCGAGGACGGGATGATCCAGCGCGATCGAGAAAATCTGATTCGGACGCAGCGCCGCATCGTTCGCATCGACGACGTCGTAAAGATATTGACCTTCGTCGTACCAGAAGCGTTCATTGAATGAATCGTATGCGCGATCCGCGAGCGCGCGGATCTGCGACGCGGTGGCGTGGCCTTCCTCCTCCAGAAACCCCTGCAGAATGCGCAGCGCGTTGTAGTACAGCGCGTTGATCTCCACCGCCTTGCCGCGCCGCGGCGTCACCACCCAGCCATCCACCTTCGCATCCATCCACGTGAGCTGATAGCCCTCCGCGCCCTGCGACAACAGACCGTCCGCGGGATCGACGCGAATGTTGAAGTGCGTGCCGCGCACGTGGTGCTCGATGATGTCGATCATCTTTGGCAGCAGCATCTGCAACGTGACGCGGTCGCCGGTCGAGCGGACGTATCGTGCCACCGCGTGGAAGAACCACATCGTCGCATCCGCCGTGTGGTACAGCCCCGCATGCTCCCCCTCGGGGAACATGTTCGGAATGAGTCCATCGCGGATGTACGTCGCGAATGTGCGCAGGATGCTCCCGGCCTCGCGATACCTCTGCGTCGCGAGCGTGAGCCCCTCCAGGCTGATCATCGTGTCGCGGCCCCAGTCCGTAAACCAGTGATAGCCGGCGATGACTGTGCGAGGCGTATCGCCCGCAGCGGCAATGCGCGCTTCGTCCGCGGAACGCGTGTGCGGTTGGATCAGGAACTGGTCCGCTGCGATGACGAGATTTGCCGACACGTCGTCGTCGAGAACGTCAGCCTTCGCCAGCAGCTTGTTGCGCCGCTCGTTGTCCGCAGCGAGCACTTCCGCGATCGTCATCGCGCGGATCACGTCCCAGGGTTCCACCGACGCGACGATGCCGACGTTGCGGCCGAGGGGAAGAGTCATGCGAATCACGCCGGGGCTCCACAGTGGTCCCTCGTGGTCGTATCCGCGGTCGCGCTCGATCATGTAGATCACCTGCTCGACCATGTGCGGCTCCTCGTCGAACCGCGCGTTGTCACCCGCGAGTGCGATGCGCAGCGTCGGGTACCTGTCGCTCTCGCGCAGTTCCACCTCCCGCCCGTTCACGATCACAGTGGTGGGAGTCGGCTCCGCGAGCACGCCTTCATGAGGGCGGAAGTGAACGGACGGCCGAAGCTTCAGCGTGACGCCCTCGGGTCCCTCGAGGAGTCGGAAGATGACGTGCGTCGTGTTCTGGCCGTACGGCATCACCACGCGCTTCTCGATGCGGATCGCGCCGTGCGCGTAGCGCCAAACGGGGATGCCGCACTCGAGCGTGAACTCTTCGAGAGCCTCGCTGCCGGTGAGCTCGATGTGCGAGCCGTCGGGAGTGATGACCCACTCCTCGAGATGATTGAGCATCATCGTGCGGCCGAGGGGGGCGGCGAGGGCGGCGATGAGCCATCCGTGGAAGCGGCGTGTGCAGGAGCCGCCGATCGTCCCGCTGGAGTACCCGCCGAGGCCGTTGGTGACGAGCCACTCGCGCGTTGCGAGCGCCTCCGAGGAATCGCCGCGTTGCCAACCGATGAGAGGTTTCACGCGCGGCGAACGTGCTGAATGTGTGCCGGATCGGCCTTACTTCTGCGCGTACCGCGCGACCGCGCGCTCCAGGGTGAACCCTCGAAGGAACTCCTCCTTCACGTATTTCCCCTTGTCGAACTTGTACACGGTGACGCCGACCGGCTCTTCGAAGAAGAAGCGGACGCCGTGCGCGCGCGCCTTGAACGTCACCTCGCGTCGGCCTTCGTTGCACAGCGAGCCGAGGAAGAGCGCGATGGAGTGAGGGAGCGCGTCGGGGGCGATCGTCGAAGACTTCGGAGGCGCCGCGGAAACCGACAGCGCGGCCACGACGACGAGTGCAGCTAATTTGCGCATGAGGACGATTGTAGCGGGCTACGGCCAACAGGCAACGACCAACGGGCAGCGACGTTCGGGTTACTATCGCTCGAACCTGACTCCGCGATCGTGCCCGACTTCGACCTGTTGTTCGTCTCGACCGCCTACGTTGCCCGCGCTCTCGCAGTCGCCACGGCCATCTCGGCGGTCTCCATCCTGCTCCTCGGCGCGGGAGTGCTGTGGCGTGGCCGCACGCGCGGTGCGAGCACGCAGTTCTTCGTCCTCGCGCTGCTGACGTCCGGCTGGCTCGGCGCGTGGGCCGTGATGTACGCGTCGCGCGAAACCGGGATTGCCCTCGTCTGGGCGCGCCTCGGCTACGCGTTTGGCGTGATGATCCCAGCGGCGATGTTCCACTTCGCCGCGCGCGTGATCGGTCGCGATCGCCGCTATCGAGTCGTCATCGCGCTCTTCTGGCTCACCTGCGCCGCGCTCGTTGCCGTTGGCGTCACGACGAACATCGTGATCGCCGGAGTGCGCCGCTTCAGTTGGGGTTTCTATCCCGACTCGCGCCCCTCGGCCGGATTCGTCCTGCTCATCGTCGCGTCCATCATCATCGGGAGCATCCATCTCTTCTGGCGCGCGTACCGCGACGCGGAAGGGAAAGGACGCGAGCGCGGCGGCGCGCTGTTGCTCGCGGCGGCGTTCGGTGTCATCGGCCTCTTCGACTATCTCCCGTCCACGGGCATCGACATCCAACCGGCGGGCTACATCACCGCGCTCGTGTACATCGTCATCGTCGCGACGGCGGTGTGGCGTTTCGAGCTCGCCGGCATCACGCCGGAGTTCGCGGCGACGCAGATCCTCGACACGATGAAAGGCGCGGTGGTGGTCGTCGACATGGACGGCCGCATCCGCGTCGTGAACCGCGGCGCCGCGTCTCTCCTCGGCTATCGCCCCGAGCAGCTCCGCGGCGCGCACATCCGCCAGATCTTTCCGCGCGACGAGAACCTGACCACCGGTCAGCTCCTCAACTCCCTCGGCATTCTCGAGCACACGATGGCCTGGTTGGCGGCGGACGGCTCGCGCATCGACGTCCTCGCCGCGTCGTCGTTCCTGCGCGATCCCGACAACAATCCCGTCGCGGTCGTCTACGTCGCCAGCGATTTCACGGAGCGCAAGCGTGCGGAAGGGGCGCTGCGCGAGAGCGAGCACCGCTACCGCACGCTGTTCGAGATGAATCCGTTGCCGATGTGGGTGTACGACTTCGAGTCGCTGCGCTTCACGGACGTCAACGACGCGGCGGTGAGGCACTACGGCTATTCGCGCACCGAGTTCCTGGGGATGACCATCCGCGACATCCGTCCGGCCGAGGAGATCGAAGCGATGGAGCGCGCGCTGGCGACGGCCGGCCCGCGCCGCGGTCCGAGTCACTTCCGCCACCGGAAGAAGGACGGCGCCCTCATCGACGTCGAGATCACGTCGTTCGAGTTCGTCTCCGGCGGACGCCACTCACGCCTCGTCATCGCGCAGGACATCACCGCGCGGTTGCGCGCCGACGAGGAACTGCGCCGCAGCGAAGAGCGGTACCGCGAGTTGTTCGAGAACGCGAACGACATCGTCTACACACACGATCTCGCCTACCTCGTGACGTCGATGAACATTGCCGGCGAGCGGGTGAGCGGGTACTCGCGCGACGAGATCATCGGCACGCACATCCAGAACCTGCTCGCACCCGAGCACCGCGAGCGCGCTGCGGATGCGCTGCAGAAGAAGCTGAACGGCGAGGCCACTTCGACGTTCTACGAAGTCGAAATGCGCGCGAAGGATGGACGCCGCATTCCCCTCGAGCTGAGCACGCGCCTGATTTACCGCGACGGCAAGGTCGTCGGCGTGCAGGGCATCGGCCGCGACGTCTCGGACCGGAAGGCCAGCGAGGCGCGCTATCGACTGCTGTTCGAGCGCAATCTCGCTGGCGTCTATCGCAGCACTCCCGACGGCACGATCCTGGACTGCAACGATGCCTGTGCACGTCTCTTCGGCTACGACTCGCGCGAGGAGTTCCTCGGCGTGAACGCGAACGACTTCTATTTCGACGATCGCGAGCGCGAGCGCATCGTGCAGATGCTGCGCGAGCAGAGGCAGTCGACGAACCTCGAGCTGCGTCTCCGCCGGCGCGATGGCGCCACGGTTTGGGTCCTGGAGAACGTCACCCTCCGCGACGAAGACGTCATGGAAGGGACGATCATCGACATCACCGACCGCAAGCGGGCGCAGGATCAGGTCGAGTATCAGGCCTACCACGATTCGCTCACCGGGCTGCCGAATCGCCTGCTCTTCCGCGACCGCATCACGGTCGCGCTGGCGCACGCGAAGCGGACCGGTCGTCTCAGCGCGGTGATGTTTCTCGACCTCGATCAATTCAAGCTCGTCAACGACACCCTCGGACACACCGTCGGCGATCGGTTGCTGCAGGCGATCGGCGCGCGCCTCGTCACCTGTGTGCGCGCGGAAGACACCGTCGCACGCATGGGCGGCGACGAGTTCACGGTGCTGCTCGCCGATGTCGCCGATCGCCGCAGCGCGGCGCTGGTCGCGCAAAAAGTGCTCGAGGCCGTGCGCCATCCAGTGACCATCGACGAGCACGAGCTCTACGTCACGACTTCCATCGGCATCGCGGTCTTCCCGGATGAGGGACTGGACGCGGAGTCGCTGCTCAAGAACGCCGACCGCGCGATGTACGGCGCGAAGGAACGCGGGCGCGACAACTATCAATTCGCGTCGTCCGCTCACGCGCAACCTGCGGAGAGCCGAATGGCGATGGAGCGTGCGCTGCATCGCGCGCTCGAGCGCGACGAGCTGGTCGTGCACTACCACCCGATGGTCGAGATCGCGACGGGGCGCGTCGTCGGCGCCGAGGCGCTGTTGCGATGGAACCATCCGGAGCAGGGGCTCACTCAACCGGACGAGTTCATCCCGCTCGCGGAAGAGACGCAGCTCATCGTGCCGATCGGCGCGTGGGTCCTGCGCACGGCGATCACGCAGATGAAAGCGTGGCACGACGCGGGGCACGCATCGCTGCGCGTGGCGGTGAATCTCTCGCCGAGGCAGTTCCAGGACCGCGAGCTGGTCGCGACGGTCGAAGCGATCCTCGTGGAGACGGGCTTTCCACCGAACTGTCTCGATCTCGAGATCACGGAGTCGACGGCGATGCAGAACGCGGAGCTGACGCTCACGATCCTGCGACGGCTCAAGGAGATGGGCATCCGCATCTCGATCGACGACTTCGGCACGGGGTATTCGTCGCTCAGTTACCTGAAGCGCTTCCCGATCGACACGGTGAAGATCGATCAGGACTTCGTGCGTGACCTCACACCGGACGACGCGGCGATCATCTCGGCGGTGATCTCGATGGCGCGGGCACTCAACCTGCGCGTGATTGCCGAGGGTGTCGAGACCGAGGAACAACTCGCGTTCCTCAAACGCGAACAGTGCGCCGAGATGCAGGGATTTCTGTACAGCCAGCCGTTGTCAGCGGCAGATTTCGGGCGCGCGCTCGATGCGATGTTGCGCGTGCCGATCTCCTCGACCTAGGAGTCCCTATGGATCACGACGAGAAGAAGCTCAAGAAGCATTTCGAAAAGCATCTTCCGTACGACGAGATGAAAGCGCGCAAACGCGCCGGCAACCTGCGCAAGAACTTCAAGAAGGACAAAGGCGACGCGGGGGCGCAACGCATCACCGAGGACAACTGGGAAACGCTGCTCGACCAGCACGGTCACGCGCGCAAACGCCCGAGCGTCACCGAGTTGATGGAGCAGCTCGACGACCACACGACGGCCGTCGACGTCGATGACTCCGAGCGCGCGAGCGCGGCGATCGTGATGAGCGTCTCCAGCGGACGCTGTCGCGTGTTTCATGGCGGCGAGGAGATCGATTGCGTCGTTCCGCCGGAGATGGCCATTCGGCAGAAGAGCGCGCTCGCCGTCGGCGATCGCGTGCGGCTCGCGAAGGAGAACGACATCGTCGCCCTCGAGGCCGTGCTGCCGCGGCGCACGGTGCTCGCGCGTCCCGATCCACTGCACGCGCATCGACAGCGGCTCATCGCCGCGAACGTGGACGTCGTGATTCACGTGGTGTCGCTGAAGTCGCCGCCGCTCCGTCCGCGGCTCATCGATCGATTTCTGATCGCCATCCAGCGCGGCGGTGCGAAGCCGGTGATCTGCATCAACAAGGTGGATCTGCTCGACGCGGAAGAGCGCGATACGGAGCTCGAGAAGCTCGAGCCGTATCTCGATCTCGACGTCCCGATCATCGGCTGCTCGACGAAGACGGGCGAGGGGTTGGAGAAGCTGCGCGCGGAAGTCGACGGCAAGATGTCCGCGCTCGTGGGACACAGCGGCGTCGGCAAGTCGTCGATCCTCAACGCGCTCGACGATTCGCTGCAGCTCGCGACGAACACGCTGCACCGCAAGCGCGCCACCGGTCGCCACACCACGTCGGCGTCGACGCTCTACGACTTCGGCGAAGGCACGTACCTCATCGACACGCCCGGCATCCGCGAATTCGGCCTCTGGGATCTCGATCGCAACACGCTGCGCGATTACTTCCCGGAGTTCGAAGAACCGTCCGAGCTCTGCCGCTTCACGGACTGCACACACGTCCATGAACCGGACTGCGAAGTGAAAGAACGCGTCGAGCGCGGCGAGCTCAATCGCGCGCGGTACGAAACGTACGCGCGGTTGTGGGCTGACCTGGGCTGAGTCAGTACCGTGGTACTATGCCGGCATGGCACTCCCGCAATCCAAAGTTACCGCCCAAGGTCAGATCTCCGTTCCCGCAGAGATCCGGCGCAAACTCGGAATTGGGCCAGGGTCGGTGCTCGAGTGGGACGAAGAGGGTGAGAAAGTCTTCATCCGCAAAGCCGGCCGATTCACCTCCGAGGACATTCATCGCGCGGTTTTCGCGAGCCCTCCCAAAGCACGCACGCTCGATGAATTGAAGCAAGGCATACGCCGTCACGCAAAAGCGAAACATGCGCGCCGTTGATACGAACGTGCTGATTCGTCTCGTCACACGCGATGACGAGAAGCAGGTAACGGCCGCGGAGACGTTCATCCAGAAAGGTGCGTGGGTATCTCACTTGGTACTCGCGGAAACGGCCTGGGTGCTCGACACGGTGTATGCCCTCGATGATGAGGCCATCGCGAACGTGATCGACATGCTGCTCCAGCACACGGAGTTGGCCGTACAGGATGCAGATGTGGTGGCCATCGCCCTCGAGCAGTATCGGCGTCGACCGGCGCTCGGTTTCTCCGACTGTCTGGTGCTCGAAATTGCGAGAAAGGCCGGGCATACGCCGCTGGGCACGTTCGATCGGGCGTTGAGCAAGCTGGACGGGACGGAGCGCCTGTAGAACGCCTCACACCCGTAAACACCGGCCGCGCTCCCCTCTCCACCATGCGCACTTCACTTCTCATCTTCGAGGGGTGGCATAAGTGCCACTTCCGTCACACCGCGAGATAGAGGGCGCCCTCCCGAAATCAATACGGCCGGCCTGGAGCCGGATCAGGAGGGCATATGCGTCGTGGATTCCATTCGTCTGTTCGAGGTGTGGCTGCCGTTGTGGTGATCGTGGCGTTGTCGACGAGCGTGTTCGCGGCTCCGCGCGACGAACGCGATCGGGAGCGAGGGCGGGACAAAGGCGTGATCGTCAAGGTCATCAAGAAGATCATTCGCGGTCTGGGGGACGGCCTCACCATCCCGAGACCTTAGCTCACAACGTCGCGACGAACTCCCGCTCCGGCGAAGTCCGGAGCGACACGATGTAGTCGCGTACATCGCTGACCATCGCCGTCGACGCTCTTCGCGCCACGATCGCTTCCTGCAGGTAGCCGAGCGCGGTGATTGCGCGCGTGTTGAGCGCCGCGGCGGTGAAATCGGAGATGACCTGCCGCGCGAGCGCCTCCGCATCGGCCGCGTCGCCGCGGAGGAGCAGGGCTTCGACGATCTCCAGCGCGCAGATTCCGGCTTCCTCCGTCATGCCATGGCGGAGGAACCTGACGCGGATGACCCGCAGGTGCGCGACGCCGCGGTCGATTTCTCCCTTCCTCACGAACAGCTTGCCGCGCCCGAGCTCCGCCCGCGCGACGCGCAGCGGTTGCCGCAGTTCCTCGAACAGTTCGATCGCGCGCGACAAGTGCACCTCGGCCGCGCCGTAGTCGCCGAGGTCGACCGAGCAGAAGCCGATGACATTGTGCAGACACGCAAGCGATTCGCGATCGATCGAGTCCCGCGTTTCCGCGAGCAGCAACAGATACGCTTCGCGCGCCTCACGATACTTGCGGAGTCGATGCAGCAGCACGCCTTCCGCGATTCCGCACAGAAGCAGGCGGCGGTTGTCGCCGTGATCGCGGAACACCGCATTGCATTCGGCGAGCAACGCCAGCGACTCGTCATGACGATCGACTTCCTGCAACGTCGTCGCGCGAACGAAGCGGACGATCGCGCGGTCGTGCGCGAGCGCACCGAAGCTCGCGATGTGCGACTCCGCGCGGTCGAGCGCCTCCAGCGCCTCGCGATACCGGCCAAGATATGCGAGTGACTGGCCGACGTCCTTCCATGCATGCGCGCGCAATTGCGCGACGACGACGTTCGGGTACGCAGTAGGAGACACGCCCTCCGCTATCGAGACGGCCAGCTCCGCCATGGCCAGCGCGTGTTGCGGATCGCGGTCGAGCGTCTCCGCCACGAAGTTCCCCAACCTTTCCAAGGCGCCGCACGTCCGCAGGTCCGCGCGCTCGGCGAGCGCGGACCACTCTTCGCGCGGCGTGTCACGCAGCAGCTGTTCGACCACGCTCGCGGCGGCATCGCGCTCGTTCTGCAATCGACGCGCGGTCTCCGCGAACTCCTGCGCGCGCGCGCGATCGATCCGCCTCCGGAAGCCGGCCAGCACCGCGGGCTTTCGTTCGTCGCTCATCGTCCGCGTCCCTTCTGGCTGTACAGCCTCTCCGCGCGCCGGAGGCATTTCGTGATGAGCTTCTGCGCGTACTTTGTCTTCACGCCGAGGCGGAGGGCGACCTCCGCGATCGTGCAGCCTTCGAAATAACGCATGTGCAGGATCTCGCGGCAGCGCGGCGCCAGACACTCCAGCGCTTCCCGCGCCGCGATCTGATCGGGCAGACTGTCGAGAATCCGCAACGACGCAGGATCGACGCGATCGAGCTCGATCTCTGCGTCGCCTCCGATCGTCCTTCCGTTCAGACGCCAGTAGTGCCGGCTCGCGTAGCAGATCGCGCCGATCAGCCAGGAACGCAGCTCGAGGATGTCATCCGACTTCCGCAGGTAGCTGATCAGGACGTCGTGCACCAGCGTCTCCGCCTCGGAGTCGGGAATCTGGAATTTGAAGACGGCGATCTGCGCGAGAAGGTCGAAGTACTGGCCGTAGACGGCCTCGAAATCCTCGTCGGCGACGCGCGCGCTCGTCAGCGAAGTCATGATCGATTTTTTTGACCTTACCACGGGACGGAGGTAGGTAAACATGGATTTCCGCACACTCCGTAGTGGAGGGAGTGCGAGTGACGCGCAAAGGAGTCAAACTGCTGCAAATCAGGAACTTATACGTTCTGGTGATCTTCGCTCCGGGCAGTCGCAGGCGAATTTTGCGACGCCGCACGGTGCGTCGTCCGTGGCCGCCGATCGAGCCGGGAAGTGTGCTCCGCGCGGGACGAAAAAGGGTGCGCGTGCTGTCCGTCGCAATGCGCGTGGAGCGACATGACGATCGCATCGAGCACGTGACCGAGGTCTTCACGCGCGCGATGTCGCGGAAACGCACGCGCCGCGCGGAAACGGCGACGAACGTCGTGCGCATGCCGACCGGCGACGGCTCCGTCGTCGCGGAGTTTCTCCGCTATCACGTGCTCGTGCGCGTGTTCGACGGCGATCCCGACGCATGGCTCTCGCAATTGCGCGAACGTGGCGGCGACGGCGGCGACGTCCGCTTCGTCCGCTGGATTCGCTCGCGCCTCCGGCAGGACCCGACGCTCCTCGCATCGATCCGCAAGATGGTCGAGGCGACACCGTTCTGGCGCGTCGCGGAGGCGTGAGATACCTTCCGCGCGGCATGACGGAATCGGAGCTCGTAATCAACCCGCGGGAGAGTGGCTTCCATCGCCTCGACCTGCGCGAAGTGTTCGGCAACGCGAACCCGGTGATCCTCGAGATCGGATCGGGCAAGGGACGCTTTCTCATCGGCACGGCAATGGAGCGTCCGGATGCGAACCTCGTCGGCATCGAGAAGTCGCTGCACTATCACCGCGTCATCCGCGACCGCGTGATGAAGCGCCATCTCGAGAACGTGCGGCTGATCAATCACGACGCGTTCCTCGTCCTGCGCGACATGATCGCGGATGCGACGATCGCCGAGCTGCACATCTACTTTCCCGATCCGTGGCCGCGGAAGAAGGAACAGAAGCGGCGGATCATCCGCCCCGAGGTGTTGAAGGAGATCCGGCGCGTGCTCGTGGACGGGGGCGTGGGGATCTACGTCACCGATCATCAGGAGTACTTCGAGGTCGCGGCGCCGCTCATCGAGGCGGAGTTTCGCGCGGAGCGGCGCATCCCCGGTCCCGAGGACTTATCGCGCACGAACTACGAGGCGAAGTATCGCGCCGAGGGGCGGGAGATTTTCGAGGTCAGGTTCTGGAAGTGAGTTGCCCGTGACCAGTGGCCAGTTGCCCGCAATGTTTCGCTTTGGTCATGTTTTGCTGGCAACTGGTCACTGGCAACTGGCAACTCATCGTTCATAATCGCCGCAGTGCGCATCCTCGGTATCGACCCCGGCTCCATCACCACCGGCTTCGGCGTCATCGACTACGAACGGGGCCGGCTCGCGCTCGTGGAGCAAGGCTCGATCAACACCCGCCGCGGCGCGGAACTGGCGGAGCGGCTCGGGATCATTCATGACGGCTTGTGCGAGGTCATCGCGCGGACGCGGCCGGTGGCGGTGGCGGTCGAGACGCCCTTCGCGGGACACAACGTGAAGAGCCTGATTCAGCTCGCGCACGCGCGCGGCGTGATTCTGCTGGTGGCGCGCACGGCTGCGCTGGAGATCTTCGAATACGCGCCGCGCTCGGTGAAGAGCGCGGTCGTCGGCTACGGCGGAGCGGAGAAGGAGCAGGTTGCGAAGATGGTCCGCATGCTGCTTCCCGGTTGTGCGTCGCTGAAGATGTCGGCGGATGCGGCGGATGCGCTGGCCATCGCCATCTGCCACGCGCATACGTCAGGCACCGCGGCGCGATTGAAACTAAGGGCATGAGCGCTTCATTACCGCAGGAACAGGCTCTCGAAAACGAAGCGCAGGCGCCACCTCCTCATCCATCACCTCCACGGGGACGACTGGCGCGCACGTTCAGCGCGCTGCGATATCGCGACTATCGCGTGGTGTGGCTGGGTGCGTTCCTCTCGACGACCGGCACGTGGATGGCCACCGTCGCACAGGGCTGGGTCGTCCTGAGCCTGACGAACTCCGCGTTCCTCCTCGGCGTCGACGGATTCCTGGCGACCGGACCGATGCTGATCTTCTCGCTCTTCGGCGGCGTCATCGCCGACCGCGTGGAGCGGAAGAAGATCATGCTGTTCTCGCAGTACCTGCAGATGACGTTCGCGTTCATCCTCGCGGTGCTGATCTTCTCCGGCAACGTGAAGGTGTGGCACATCTTCCTGCTGTCGTTCCTCACCGGCAGCGCGCAGTCGTTCAGCGGACCGGCGTACATCTCGCTGTTGCCGCTGCTGGTGAAGCGCGAAGACGTGCCGAACGCGATCGCGATGAACTCGATGCAGTTCAATCTCGCGCGCGTGATCGGACCGATCCTCGCGGGCATCGCGCTGGCGGCGTGGGGCGCGGCGATCTGTTTCGCGGTGAACGGTCTGTCGTTTCTCGCCGTGATCCTCGCGCTGTTGCTGATCCGATCGCCGCGCGTGCGGCCAGCGGCGGAGCAGGGTGGGATGGTGGACGAGATGAAGGAAGGATTCCGCTTCGTCGCGCGCCGTCCAAAACTGATGATGCTGACCTTCCTCGCCTTCGCCGGCACGTTCCTCGGCATGCCGATCGTGACCTTTCTCCCCGTTGTCGCGAAGTCGATCTTCGGCCTCGAGGCGAAAGGCTACGCGTGGATGATGACCACGTACGGCCTCGGATCGGTGACGGGCGCGCTGGTCGTCGCGGCGACGGCGCACGCGGCGAGGAAGGGGAAAGTCGCGCTGAAACTGCAGCTCGCGTTCGCGGCGCTGCTGATCGCCTTCGCGTTCTCGCGCTCGCTGCCGCTGTCGCTGCTCATCGCGTTCTGCGCCGGCAGCTGCATCGTCGGCGTGATCTCGCTTTACAGCTCGCTCGTGCAGCTCACGACCAGCGACGACATGCGCGGCCGGGTGATGTCGATCTTCATGCTCGCCTTCCGCGGCGGCATGCCCCTCGGCAACCTGATCGCGGGCTACGTCGCGCAGCGCTGGTCGATCAGCATCGCGCTCGCCGTGAACGGCGCGATCCTCGCGACAGTGGCGCTGTTTTTCATCGTGAGGGGGACGACGTTGGATGAGGCGCCGGCGTAAGGAATCGTGCTAGTCTCCTTACCGTTGGTAAGGAAACTCATATGCCGGAAGCGACCATCACCAGCAAAGGTCAGATCACGGTCCCGAAAGAGGTGCGCGAAGTGTTGAACGTACAGCCGGGCGACGTGCTCGACTTCGTCATCGATGAGCGTGGCAGGGTGTCGGTGCGTCCACTGCGCGGAGATTACAGGCGGTTGCGCGGAATGCTCAAGAGGCCGGGACAGCGACCGGTGTCGGTTGAAGAGATGAACGAGAGCATCCGCGAGTACCACGCGAGGAAGCGTTGATTGGCGTCGACACGAACATCCTCGTGCGATACCTGACGCAGGATGATCCGACGCAGGCAAGACGTGTTGATGCCGTGTTGGCCGAGGCGTTCGATGAGAACGATAACGTCTACGTCGACCACGTCGTGTTGTGCGAACTCGTTTGGGTGCTCGATACCAGATATCACTACGAGAAGTCCGAAGTAATCAGCGCACTGGATGACTTGTTCGATACGGTGCTTTTCGAATTCGAAGACCGCAGCCTGCTCCGCGGTGCGCTCGACGCCTACCGCAATGGCAGCGCCGACTTCTCCGACTACGTCATTGGCCTCCGCAACGCCCGCGCCGGCTGTGACCACACGGTGACCTTTGACCGTGCCCTGAAGGCACACCCGTCCTTCACACTCCTCTGAGCGCCGGTGTTGTATAGAATCCGCGCCCACGGCGTGCGTTGTGCAACGGCCGCGCATATTTGAACGATGGCTAAAGCAAAGAAAGAAAGCAGTTCCGCGGTCGCCGATCCGGCTTGTGCGCCGGAGTGGACCGATCTGCTCAAGCAGATGATCCTCATCCGCCGCTTCGAAGAGGCGACCGAGCGCGAGTTCCGCAAGGGCAAGATCGGCGGTTACCTCCACGTCTACATCGGCCAGGAGGCGGTCGCTTCCGGCATCCTCAGCGCGCTCAACGAAGACGACATCGTCTTCTGCGGGTATCGCGACCACGCGCAGGCGCTCGTCCGCGGCTCCGACCCCGACAAAGTCATGGCCGAGTTGTTCGGCAAGGGGAGCGGCATCTCGAAGGGCAAAGGCGGCTCGATGCACCTCTTCGACGCCGAGCATGGCCTCTACGGCGGCTACGGCATCGTCGGCGGACACCTGACACTCGCCGCGGGCGCCGCGTACGCGTTGCGCTATCAGAACACCGAGCGCGTCGCCGTCTGCTACTTCGGCGACGGCGCGATGAACATCGGCTCGTTCCACGAGGCAATGAACATGGCCGGCCTCTGGGGCCATCAGGGCATGTGCCCGATCATCTTCGTCATCGAGAATAACGGCTACGCGATGGGCACCTCGGTCGAGCGCCACTCCGCGCTCACCGATCTTTCCGCCCGAGTCCGCGCGTACGACATCCCGACGGAGAAGGTCGACGGCCAGGACATCTTCGCCGTCCGCGGCGTCGCCGATCGCGTCGTGCGCCAGGTTCGCGAGACCGGCAAACCCTACTGCATCGAGGCGAACACCTATCGCTTCTCCGGACACGGCGCGGCCGACATCCTGCAGCCGTACCGTCCGAAGGAGGAAGTCGAGAAACACCGCCAGCGCGATCCCATCGTCATCCTCCGCAATCGGCTCACCGAGCTGTGCGGATTGGCGGAGGACGAAGTGAAGGAAATGGACACGTGGGCGACCGAGGTGGCGGCGAACGCCGTCAAGTTCGCCGAAGAGGCTCCGCTCGCGGAGCCGGAGGAGTTGTTCACGGACGTCGTGGCCGAGCACGGACCGCGACCCGTGCGCGAGAGTGAGCATGACTGAGAAGTCCTACCGCGACGCGATCCGCGACGCGATGATGGAAGAGATGGATCGCGACCCGAACGTCCTCATCATGGGCGAGGACATCGGCGTCTACGAGGGCACGTTCCGCATCACCGCAGGCATGCTGAAAAAGTACGGCCCGAAGCGCGTGATCGACACGCCGATCGCCGAGGCCGGAATGGCCGGAACCGCGGTCGGGATGGCGATGCTCGGGCTCCGGCCGATCGTCGAGATGATGACGATGAACTTCGCCATCGTCGCCGCCGATCAGATCCTCAATCACGCCGCGAAAGTGCGCTACTTCTCGGGCGGACAGGTCGACGTGCCGATGGTCATTCGCGGACCTCAGGGCGCGGGCGTGCAGTTGTCCGCGCAGCATTCGCAGTCGTTCGAATCGTTCTATGCGCACTTCCCCGGCATCCACGTCGTCGCACCGGCCACGCCCGCGGACGCGAAGGGGATGCTGAAGACCGCGATTCGCGGGAAGGACCCGGTGATCTTCCTGGAGAGCGCCGCGCTGTACGGCATGAAGGGCGAAGTGCCGGACGATCCGGATTTCACGGTGCCGTTCGGAAAATCGCGCGTCGCGCGTGAAGGCAAAGACGTGACGATCGTGTCGTACAGCCGCATGCTGCAGCTCTCGCTGATCGTCGCGGACAAGCTCGCGGAAGACGAGGGTATCGAGTGCGAGGTCATCGACCTCCGTTCGCTGCGTCCGCTGGACATGGATCCGGTCTACGCCTCGGTCGCGAAAACGCATCGCGCGGTCGTCGTGCAGGAGCAGTGGAAGCCGTTCGGCGCGGCCGCGGAGATCTCCGCGAGCATCACCGAGGCGATGTTCGACGAGCTCGACGCGCCGGTGTATCGCGTGACCGGCGAGGATGTGCCGATGCCTTATGCGCGCAATCTCGAATTGCTGGCGACGCCGCATGAAGAGCACATCGTGCGCGGGGTGAAGAAGGTGATGTATGCCTGACGTCATCATGCCGAAAGCCGGCGATGCGATGACCGAGGGGAAGGTCGTCAAGTGGTACAAACAGCCGGGCGACTCGGTGAAGAAGGGCGAGCCGGTCGCGGAGATCGAGACCGACAAGGTCAACCTCGATCTCGAGGCCGAGGCCGACGGAAAGCTCGGCGTGCACCAGGCGAAGGAAGGCGACATGGTCGCGGTGGGGAACGTGCTCGTGAAGATCCTCGCCGAGGGTGAAAGCGATGACACGCCGGCACCCAAGGCTGAAGAGCCGCAACGCCGCGCGACCGACAAGAAAGACAGCGTCAAGCACACCACCGGGGAGTATCACGAGGCGATCGAGCAGAAGGGACCGCGCCGCGATCGCAGCGCGCCGGAATCGAACGTCGTCGCGATGCCCTCGGAGCCGGGAGAGCGGAAGCGTTCGTCGCCGCTTGCGCGGCGGATGGCGCATGAGATGGGCGTGAATCTCGAGAGCGTGCAGGGGAGCGGGCCGCGCGGGAGGATCGTCGCGGCGGACATCAAGAACGCGCGCACCGATGCTCCGGCGGGGCGGGCTGAAGCCCATCCTACGTTGGAGACGAAGATCATTCCACTCACCGCGATGCGCCGGACGATCGCGAAGAGACTCGGCGAATCGACGGGTCCGATCCCGCACTTCTACCTCACCGCCGATTACGACGTGACGAACCTCGTCTCCGTGCGGCAGCAACTCATCGAGATGACCGGTTCGAAGGTGAGCCTCAACGATTTCCTCATCCGCGCGATCGCGCTCGCGTTGCGTCATCACCCGAACGTGAATGCGAGCTGGGGCGACGATGCCATCACGCAACATGGCGAGGTGCACATCGGCGTCGCCGTCACGACGCAGGATGGTTTGATCACGCCGGTCATCCGCAACGCCGACCAGAAGTCAGTCAGCGCCATTGCGGCCGAGGTGCGCGCGCTCGCGGACAAAGCGAAGAACCGCCGGCTCAAGCCCGACGAATACCAGCACTCGACCTTCACCATCTCCAACCTCGGCGCGTGGGGCATCGAAGAGTTCACGGCGATCATCAATCCGCCGAACGCCGCGATCCTGGCCATCGGCACCGCCGAAGCGCGTCCGGTCGTCGACGCGAACCGCCAGATCGTCGTCCGCGATCGCATGAAGATCACGATGTCGTGCGATCACCGCGTCATCGACGGCGCGAACGGCGCGGAGTTTTTGAAGACGCTGAGGCAGTATGTGGAGCAGCCGCTGCGACTGGTGATCTAGCTCGCCCGCCCGACGCGGGACTAGTTTCGCGCGCGAACGTTGTTACACTAGGAGCATCCCTGAATGCCGAGCACTCCCGAGCTCATCACCATCGTCATCGCCATCCTCCTCCTCTGGATCGTGCTGAAGGTGGCCAAAGTGGCGATCAAGCTGATCCTTTTCGTGATCGTGATCGCCGCGATTGCCGGAGGGCTCTGGCTCTTTCTTTCGAGGTGAACGTGAGCGACGACCGTAAATACAAACATCGTGGTTACCAGGACGGAGGCGGCTACGGCCAGGGCTCCGGAGGTGGCCAGACCCAACGACCGCCCAGGGGACCGCGCCCGGATCCGCCGCGTCAGCGGCTGGAAGACGCGCCGCGTGGGCGGACGGCCGGCGGCTTCGGCCCCGACGCCTTCAAATGCAACAAATGCAGTCAGATTCGCCACAGCCTCGGCGAGCTGACCATGGACGACACCTGCCTCGCGTGCGGCGCCGATCTCCACACCTGCGGCAACTGCCGCTTCTTCGACGCGACCACGCTGTGGGAGTGTCGCGAGAACATCCCCGCGCGCGTAGTCGGCAAGCAGGTGAAGAATCAGTGCACGTTCTTCCAGCCGAAGATCGTCAAGGACCTCGCCGCCGACAAAGGCAAGCAGCCGATGTCGGAGAACGACGCGAGGAAGGCGTTCGACGCGCTGTTCAAGAAGTAGTTGCCCGTGATCGTCCGCTTCGTCCTTGCCATCGTTACGGGCGCCCTTTTCGCGCTTTCCTTCCCCAACCTCGCGCAGGGCTGGCTCATGTTCCTCGCGCTCGCACCTTTGCTCATTGCGGTGACGCGCGCCCGCAGCACGTGGGAAGCGTTTTTCCTCGGCTGGGCTGCGCTCACCACGGCGTGGATGATCATGGTTCCGTGGGTCGTGCGCGTGATGTCGCACTACGGCGGCCTGCCGTACTTCGTGGGCGTACTGCTGTTCATCGCGATGTCGCTCGTCCTCGGCCTCTACGGCGGCGCGTTCGCCGCGATCGTGAAGCGCCTTCGCCTCAGCGAGCGCTTCGCGCCGTGGCTGCTGATTCCGCTCGCGTGGGCGGCGCTCGAGTTTGCGCGCACGTACCTGCTCACGGGATTTCCGTGGAACCTGGTGGCCACGGCGATCATCGACTTCCCGTCCTTGATTCAGATCGACCGCGCGATCGGGCCGTATTTCACGGGCGCGCTGGTGCTGTTGCCGTCGGTCGTGATTGCGTGGCTGATCACGCAACGTGTCGCATCGATTGTGCGCGTGCTCGTCGTCGGCGCCCTCGGCATCCTGCTGCTGGTGTGGTGGGGGACGGGGCTCGTCGCGTCGAAGCTCATCGCGCGTCCGAGCGGCGGCGAGTCGGTGAAGGCCGCGCTGCTGCAGCCGAACATCTCGCAGGAGATGCGCTGGGATGAGGCCAATGTCCTCGCGATCTACAAGAAGATGATCGGCATGACCGTCAACGCCGCGAGGAACGGCGCGAAGGTCGTGATCTGGCCGGAGTCGACGGTGCCGCTGTCGTACACGGAGACGGATTTCTACCGGTCCTCGATCGAAGACCTGTCCCGCGAGTACGACATCGACATCATCCTCGGTACGGTGGCAACCGATCCCGCGCAACCGAATCGGATCTGGAACTCCGCGTTCCTCGCGAGCCGAGGGCAGACCATCGGGCACTACGACAAGATCCGACTCGTGCCGTTCGGGGAGTACGTGCCGTTGCGGCGCGTCCTGTTCTTCGCGGAGAAGCTCGTGCACGCCGTCGGCGAGTTCGAGTTCGGCACGAACGACTTGCCCCTCGGCGGCAGGCTCAAATACGGTCCGGCGATCTGCTACGAGGTCGTCTACCCGCAGATCACGCGTCAGCAGATTCGCAATGGTGCGGATGTGCTGGTGACGATCACGAATGACGCGTGGTACGACGGGACTTCCGCACCTGCACAACATCTGTGGCAGGCCCGCCTGCGCGCGGTGGAAGGGAATCGCTATCTCCTTCGCGCGGCGACCACCGGCATTTCCGCCTTCGTCGACCCCACCGGCCACATCGTGCAATCGATCCCCATGGGCCGCGACGGCATCCTCTACGCGACGTTCGAGCCGCGCACGAAAACGACTCCGTACGTGCGGTTCGGCGACTGGTTTGCGTGGATGGCGTGCGCCGTGGTACTCATCGCATTGGCCTATGCGCGAAGACACACTCACCCGAATTGACGACCTCCGCGAGCGACTCCGTTCCGTACGGAGTTATCTTTGACCCCGCTTCCGCACGAAGACTCTTAGACGAGATCGAGGGCGAGATGTCCGCGCCGGGCTTCTGGGACGACCAGGAGAAGGCGCAGGACGTGGGGCGCAAGCGCGCGCGCGTCGAGAAGCGCATCGCCTCGAGTCAGTCGCTGGACTCGAAGTTCGGCGATCTCGACGTGCTCTTCGACTTTCAGCGCGAAGGGGAGAGCGTCGACGCTGAGATCGAGTCGTTGGTCGCGCAGCTCGAGTCGGAGATCAACGCCATCGAGCTGACGATGAAGCTCTCCGGCGAGCACGATCTCCGCGACGCGATCCTCAACATCCATCCCGGCGCCGGCGGCACGGAGTCGCAGGACTGGGCGGAGATGCTCCTGCGCATGTACCTCCGCTACTGCGAGCGCAAGGGATGGTCGACGAAGATCCTCGAGTATCAGGCCGGTGAAGAGGCGGGACTCAAGAGCGCGACGGTGATGGTCCGCGGCGATTACGCGTACGGCTACCTGAAAGCCGAGACGGGTGTGCATCGCCTCGTCCGCATCTCGCCGTTCGACGCCGCGAAGCGGCGGCATACTTCGTTCGCGTCGGTGATGGTCATGCCCGACATCGACGACACGATCGAGATCGACATCGACGATAAGGATTTGCGCGTCGACACCTACCGCTCGTCGGGTGCGGGCGGGCAGCACGTCAACGTCACCGACTCCGCGATCCGCATCACGCATCTGCCGACGGGCACCGTCGTCACCTGCCAGAACGAGCGCAGCCAGCACAAGAACCGCGCGACGGCCATGCATCTGCTTCGCGCAAAGCTCTACGCGCTCGAGCAGGAGAAACAAAAGGTGGAGCAGGCGCAGCTCGCCGGCGAGAAGAAGGAGATCGGCTGGGGAAGCCAGATCCGTTCGTACGTTCTCCAGCCGTATCAGCTCGTGAAGGATCTGCGGACGCAATACGAGGTCGGCGATCCGAGCCGCATTCTCGACGGCGATCTGGACGGCTTCATCGAGGCCTGGCTGGCGGCGCAGGCGAAGAAGAGCGCGGATTAGATGGATCGGTTGGCGGTTGGCGGTTGGCGGTTGGCGGTGTTGACGCCGCTGCCGCCCGCCAGGACCGGCGTCGCACATTACGCGTCGATGCTTCTGCCGGCGCTGCGCAGTGCGGTCGCTACCGTCGACGCTTTCGATTCTCTCGACGACTCGACGACTCGACGACTCGACGACTACGACGCCGTCATCTACCAACTCGGCAACAACCCGCATCACGAGCTCATCTACACCGAAGCGATGAAGAGGCCGGGGATCGTGGTGCTGCATGATCTCGTGCTGCATCACCTCATCGTCGAGATGACACTCGCGCGCGGCGACGCGGACGCGTATGTCGCGGCGCTGGAGGCGAACCACGGCGCGCCGGGCGCGGCGTGGGCGCGCGGGCGGGCGGCGGGGCTGCACAGCGAGATGGGCAATTTCCTCCTGCCCGCCTCGGTCGAAGTCGCGCAGCGCGCGCGGAGCGTGATCGTGCACAACCAGTACGCGCACGATCGGCTGCGGTCGTTCGGCGTCACGACGCCGATTCACGTCGTGCCGCATCCGTACGTGCGCGAGACGCGCGATTTTCCGCGCGTCCCTTCGGACAAACGCGTCATCGGATTCTTCGGCTTTCTCACATCGGCGAAACGCGCGGAAGTGGTGCTGGAGGCGTTCCGCATCGCACGCACACGAGATCCGCGCCTCGAGTTGCTCATCGTCGGAGAGCCGGCTCCGAACATCGATGCTTCGTCGTTCGCATCCGATGGCGTGGTGATGACGGGCTACGTCGCTGATGACGATTTCCCGCGCTACTACGCGATCGCCGATCGGTTCGTGAATCTACGGTATCCGTCTGCGGGGGAAACCTCGGGGACGTTGATTCGCGCTCTCGATGCAGGGAAGCCAGTGGCGGTGAGCGATTACGCGCAGTTCGCGGAGTTGCCGGACGACGTAGTGTTCAAGGTGCCGCTGGGGGTGGGAGAAGTCGAGAAGCTGGTGGAGTTTTTCACGAGCGAGCTGCCATCTCCCGCAGAGAAGCAGCGCGCGTGGCTGGAGGAGAACGCGAAGCTGGAGAAGACGGTAGAGGGGTATTTGCGTGCCGCTTTCGTATCCGCGCGCGAATCGGAAAGCGGAGGCGTTGCCTCCGCACTCCAAATGTTTCCGGAGCTCGAGCTCATCTCGGTCGATCCGCTCGTCATCAAGAACGTTGGCGATGCGACGATTCGCACGCGGGTGTACGGAGAGCCGGAGTATCGGCTGATCGTGAAGTGGTTCGTGGGCGAAGCCGTCGTGCACGATCAGTGGCTTGCGCTGCCCAAAGACCTTCATCCCGGCGAGACCGTGGAGATCGAACTGCAAAAGCGCGATGCCGACACGCTCCGTCTCTATCACGCGTTGCAGGACATCCCCATGCTCGAGCCCGAACCGTGGGAGACGGCGCGTGTTCGATGAGGCGGCGCTCGCGCGGTTGCGCGAGATCCTCGCGCGGCGACCCGCGATCGAGATCGACGCGCCGCAGCATCGACGCGCGTGCGTCCTGATCCCGCTGATCCGCAACGGCGCGGGCTACTCGATCCTCTTCACGCGCCGCTCCGAAAATCTCGCCGCGCACAGCGGACAGATCGCATTTCCCGGCGGCGCGGTCGAGGCGGATGAGACGCTCGATCAGGCCGCGATTCGGGAGGCCGAGGAGGAGGTGGGGATTCATCCGCGCGACGTCGAGCTCATTGGACGGCTCGACGACGTCATCACCCACAGCGGATTCCTCGTCGCACCGTTCGCGGGTGTGATCCACGAGCCGGTCGAGTACGTCATCCAGGAGTCGGAAGTCGTCGAAGTCTTCGAAGTGCCGATCGAGGCGCTGCTCGACGTCCGCAATCCCGAGGTGCGCTACGTCGCGTTTCGCAGTCAGAAGTACCCAGCGTACTTCTACCGTTACGGCGACTACGAGATCTGGGGCCTCACCGGAAGGATGCTAAAGGCGTTTCTCGATCTCGTGTGGCAGGCCATCTGATCTGCGTCACTTCGAGAGCAGGCTCTCCACGTAAGCCGCGAGCGCCTT
>Ga0209382_10001156_pt1 | contig 42336 bp, 24 predicted proteins | sample SoiMetdeltSBSDD5_FD_187599 | JGI IMG/M metagenome (GOLD analysis project Ga0209382, IMG submission 187599) | Bulk soil microbial communities from a Populus tree surrounding site in Tennessee, USA - Soil MetaG P. deltoides SBSDD5 (SPAdes) (version 2) | ecosystem: Environmental > Terrestrial >... | reverse complement strand
GGAGTGCGCCCTGACCGAGGTCGAGACTGCTGACCTGGCCCTGAACCGGCAGCGCTACCGCGAGCGCCAGGAGAACATGCAGGGATTGCTGGAGGCCGGCGTCAAGCTGGTGGCCGGATCGGACTCCGGCTGGAGCTACTACCGCTTTGGCGACTTCGTGCACGAGGTCGAGGCGATGGCGTCGGCCGGGCTGGGCGCGGAGAAGGCGTTCCAGGCGGCGACGCTGGAGTCGGCCCGCTCGATGGGGCTGGACCGCGAGGTCGGGAGCCTGGAGGCCGGCAAGCTGGCCGACCTGCTGGTCGTGGACGGCGACCCGACCGCGGACGTGAGCGCGCTGAGCAGGGTCGTCGCGGTGTGGCTCGGCGGCCAAAGAGTACGGTAGGCCTCATATGTGACAGGCATCACAGGACTGAATCCGGAAGGCGTGCTATCCTGGCGCCGTCTCGCAGCAGGGCAGTGGGACCGGGGTGGCACGATGGCGGACGATCGCGACGCGCGGATCGCACAACTCGAGGCGGAGAACGCGACGCTGCGTCAGCGCGAGACCGCGCTCGTCGGTGAGCTCGCCGAGGCCCACGAACAGCAGACCGCCCTGGCGGAAGTGCTCCGAGTCATCGCTTCGTCGCCCGGCGACCTCCCCGAGGTGTTCGCGGCATTGGCTGAGCGCGCCTACCGAGTTTGTAGAGCCGCCGGAGCCACCATCTGGCAGGTCGATGGGGACGTCTTGCGACGAGTCGCGAGTGCCGGCGTCGGAGCGACGTCGTTCGGCGCCGGGCTGACGCTGCCGCTCACGCGCGAGTCCATGACCGGCTGGACGGCGGTCGAGGGCCGCACGCTGCACGTCGACGACCTCGAAGCGCCGGAGAGCTACGCCCTGTTCCCGCAGAGCCTACGCCGCTCGAATCGAACGAACCTGCTGGCCCCTTTGTTGCGGGACGGCATCGCCATCGGCGTGATCGCCGTGGCACGACTGGATGTCCGACCGTTTGCAGAAGCCGAGATCAGGCTCTTGGAGATGTTCGCGGACCAGGCGGTCATCGCCATCGAGAACGCCCGCCTGTTCTCCGAGCTGGAGCAGCGCAACGCCGACCTCCAGGAGAGCAACCGCCAGGTCACCGAGGCCCTGGAGCAACAGACCTCCACCCGCCAGATCCTTGAGACTATCGCTTCGTCGCCCACCGATCTGCCCGGGGTCCTCGCGACCATCGCGGAGGCCGGCACCCGGCTCTGTCGCGGCGCCCAATCGGTCATCTTCCAGTTCCGTGAGCGCGACGGCCGACTCGCTCCAAGCGTCAGGTTCAACCAGCGGACTGAGCCTCCAGGGGTCTACGGCGGTGACTTTGACGATCATCCGGGCTTCGCCGTCGATGGCAGGTCGCCGTCCGCCACCGCGTTCCGCGAGAAGCGGTCCGTCCGGGTGCGGGACATGTCCGAGGCCACCCTGAACGAGTATCTGGACTCGCGAGCGGCGCACCGTGTGGTCGGCCAACGGTCGCTGGTCTCCGTCCCCCTCATTCGCGGCTCGGAGTCGCTCGGCGTGCTCACGGTCGATCGACTCGTCGTCGAGCCGTTCACAGACGAACAGGTCGCGCTGCTGGAGACGTTCGCGGATCAGGCGGTCATCGCCATCGAGAACGCCCGCTTGTTCCAGGAGCTGGAGCAGCGCAACGCCGAGCTTCACGAGAGCAATCGACAGGTCTCCGAGGCGCTGGAGCAACAGACCGCCACGGCTGAAGTGCTAAAAGTCATCGCTTCGGCCCCCGCCAATCTCCAAAAGGTGCTCGATACACTCGTGGCGGTCGCTGCGCGCCTCGCCGATGCCGATAACGCCAGTGCCGGGCGACTAGACGGCCATGAGGCCGTGGCCATCGCGTCGACGAATCCTGCGGCTGTCGGCGCCCGGATGCCGACGGTCGGGTCACTGACAGGGCAGGTGCTCCGCGAGGCCCGCACCATCCAGCTTTATGGGGCGCCGGAGGAGCAGCTCGCCCGATATCCCGCGAGTCGCGCGGCCCGTGAGGGCGTGGGGGCACAAATCGTCATGCCACTGCTGCGCGAAGGTAGGCCGATCGGCACGCTGAACGTGAATCGTCGTGAGATCCGCGCGTTCACCGAGTCGCAAGTCGCGTTGCTGGAGACCTTCGCCGACCAGGCCGTCATCGCCATTGAGAACGCCCGGCTGTTCGAGGCGCTCCAGCAGCGAACCGCCCAGCTTTCCGAGGCGCTCACACAACAAACGGCGCTCGCCGAAGTGCTTCGCGTCATTGCCTCGTCGCCGACGGACCTGAGAGCCGTCCTGCAGAACGTTGTCGAGAGCGCGGCCCGACTCTGCGCCGCCGACAACGTTGGCATCTGGCAAGCAGACGGCAGCTCGATGGAACGCATGGTGAACTCAACCAGCACGCGTGGCCCACTGCCCGGTACGCGAACACCGTTGGATCGCGGCATGCCGAGCGGTCGCGTCATCCTTGACGGGCAGACCATTCACATTCTGGACTTCGAATCCGTACGGGAATCGGAGTTCCCGACGGCCCGTTTGGCCATTCGCCCCGGCCAGCCGTTCGCCTCGCGTTCCTATCTCGCAGTCCCGCTGCTGCGCGAGGGCGTCGCTATCGGCGCCATGTCCGTGGAGCGTGGCGAGGTCCGTGCGTTCACCGGAACCGAGATCGCACTCATGGAGACGTTCGCGGACCAGGCCGTGATCGCCATCGAGAACGCCCGCCTCTTCGAGGAGTTGCAGGAGCGCACTCGCGAGTTGGGACGGTCAGTCGATGAGCTGCAAGCGCTCGGAGCCGTCAGCCAGGCCGTCTCCTCCTCGCTCGACCTTCAGGAGGTGCTGACCACGATCGTCTCGCACGCGGTCCGCCTCTCCCAGGCTGACGGCGGCACCGTCTACGAGCTCGACGAGGGGATAGGCCACTTCGAGCTGCGGGCCTCGTACCAGATGCCGACCGAGCTGCTGGCCTCGATCCAGCAGGCCCATCCGCGCCCCACCGACGACACGTTCGTCGGTCGGGCGGCACAGCTTCGGCAGGCTCAGCAGGAGCCCGACCTGTTGGCCACGCCGGCCGTCGCAGACTCGCTGATCCAGGAAACGGTCAGGCGAGCCGGGTTCCGCGCCTTGATCGCCGTCCCACTGGTCCGCGACCAACGCGTCGTCGGTATGCTGGTGGTGCGGCGCCGGCAGCCCGGGGCGTATCCCCAGCCGGTCGTGGACCTGCTCCAGACGTTTGCGAACCAGTCGGTGCTGGCGATCGAGAACGCGCGGCTATTCGAGCGGGTGAAGGAGACCAGCCGCGAGCTCGAGGTGGCCAGCCAGCACAAGTCCCAGTTCCTGGCGAATATGTCGCACGAGCTGCGGACGCCGCTGAACGCCATCATCGGCTACTCTGAGATGCTCCAGGAGGAGGCCGAGGATCTCGACGCCGACGCCTTCCTGCCGGACCTCCAGCGGATCAACGCGGCCGGCAAGCATCTGCTGGGGCTGATCAACGACATCCTCGACCTCTCGAAGATCGAGGCGGGACGGATGGACCTGTTCGTCGAGACGTTCAGCATCGCGGCGATGATCGACGACGTGGAAGCGGTCGCTCGGCCGCTGGTGGACAAGAACGGCAACGCGCTGGTCGTCCTCCGTCCCGAGGGTATCGGCAGCATGCACGCCGATCAGACCAAAGTCCGGCAGACGCTGTTCAACCTGCTCTCGAACGCCGCCAAGTTCACTGAGCGCGGCACGATCACCTTGAGCGCGGCGCGCGAGGCAGGCGGAGATGGCGACTGGCTCACGTTAGCGGTGACCGATACCGGCATCGGCATGACCGAGGAGCAGCTCTCTCGGCTCTTCGAGGCGTTCTCCCAGGCTGAAGCCAGCACCAAAAGCCAGTACGGTGGGACCGGTCTGGGGCTGGCGATCAGCCGCCACTTCTGCCGGTTGATGGGCGGCGACCTGACCGTCGAGAGCAAGTACGGCCGGGGGTCGACGTTTACGGTGCGGCTGCCGGCTGTCGTGTCGGCGGCCGGCGGCTCCATCGCGGGGTCGGAGTAGGCCGAGACCTGTGACCCTCATCACAGAGTTTCCCCGATCCATCGTGCTATCGTGGGCGTACCTACCCCGACGCATCTGCATGCAATACGGAGTCCGTCTCGCGCGCTGGGTCAGCACGAGATCGGCGTCGTGAGGAGAGAGGAGCCCAGGCCCGGACGATTCTGTGTGATGGTGAAGCAAGCTCCCACGGCGATGTGCCGTGCTGAGGGGAGGGGTCGCCATGGAGTCCGAGGGACTGACGTTTGGCAGGCTGGTCGATCAGGCGGCCGAGCGCTGGGGGGACAGCGAGGCGCTCTGTTTCGAGGGACGACGCTGGACGTTCGCCCAGTTCCGCGATGAGACCGACCGGGTCGCCAGGGGACTGATCGCCGCCGGGATCGCGCCGGGCGAGCACGTCTGCCTGTGGCTCAACAACTGCCCGGAGTACCTGTTCACCCTGTTCGCCGTCGCGAAGATCGGCGCCGTCCTGGTGCCGATCAACACCCGCTTCCGCACGCGCGACATGGCGTACATCGTGCGGCAGTCCGACGCCACCACCCTGATCGCCGCCGCGAGATCCGGGCCGATCGACTACCTGGCGATGATCCAAGAGCTGGTGCCGGGCCTGGGCGAGCAGGTGCCCGAAGCGCTGTCCATCGAGAGCACGCCGGCCCTGAAGCGCGTCATCTTGCTGAGCGACGATCCGGTGCCGGGGACGCTGCACTGGGATGCCGTCCTCGTGGCGGGGCAGTCCGTGCCGGCCGACGAGGTCGGCCGGCGCTGCGCTGCCGTCGATCCCGACGACACGGCATACATCATGTACACATCCGGGACGACCGGTTTCCCGAAGGGCGTGATGCAGCGGCACCGCGTCCTGCGCGGCGTCGGCAGCGTTGCCGATCGGCTGGGCGTGACGCCGCATGACGTCACCCTGACCTATCTGCCGCTCTTCCACATCTTCGGGGTCGTCGTGTCGGCGCTGCTGTCGCCGCTGACCGGCTCACGGCAGGTGCTGATGACGGCCAGCCTCGATCCGGCCGAGTGGCTCCGCTTGATCGAGGCCGAGCGGGTCACGCTGATCCACGGGTTCGATACCCACTTCAAGGCACTCCTGGAGGACCCGACCCGGGCCGCACGAGACTTGAGCAGCCTCCGGACCGGGGCGGCCGGCGCCGGCATGCAGTCCAGCGAGCCGGTCATGCGGCGGGCCCAGGCGCTCATGCCCACGCTGACCGGGTGGGGCATGACCGAGGTCGGCGGCTTCGGGGCGATGTCCTACCAGGACTCGGATACGGAGGTGCGCACCACGATGAACGGCTGGCCGCTGCCCGGCTTCGAGATCAAGATCATCGATCCCGTGAGCGGCCGCTCCCAGCCACCTGGTGAACTCGGCGAGATCTGCTTCCGTGGCTACGGCGTCATGCAAGGGTACTACCGCAAGCCCGAGGAGACGGCGAGGACCGTGGACGCCGACGGCTGGCTGCACAGCGGCGACGTCGGCTACCTGCGCGCGGACGGCTGCCTGCGCTTCCTCGGCCGCTACAAGGACATGCTCAAGGTCGGCGGCGAGAACGTCGATCCGATGGAGGTCGAGGGGTTCCTGCTGGACGACCCGCGCATCAACAACGTGGCCGTGGTCGGGACGCCGGACCCGCGCCTGTCCGAAGTGCCGATCGCGTTCGTCATCCGCGAGCAGGGCGCCGTGCTGATCGAGGAGGATGTGATTGGGCTGTGCCGGGGTCAGATGGCGAGCTTCAAGATCCCCCGCCGGGTCTACTTCGTGGATGAGCTTCCGATGACCGCCAGCGGCAAGTTCCAGAAGTTCCTCCTGCGCGACGAGGCCCGGCGGCTCAGTGCCCCGGTCCCGGAACCGGCACCGGCGTGAGCGCTCGAGAGGAGGGCCCGCGCGCCGAGGAGCCGGGCGCGGGCATGCGACGGACGGATGCCGGCGAAAGCCTCGCGGACCGCGCTGCCCGGCTGGAGCGGGAGCTGGCCGAGTCGCTGGCCCGCGAGGCCGCGACCGCCGAGATCCTGGGCGTCATCGGGCGGTCGCGGGCCGATCCTCAGCCGGTCTTCCAGGCCATCCTCGAACGCGCCGTCCAGTTGTGCGACGCCCACCTCGGCTCGCTCCACCTGCTGGATGGCGAGCAGCTTCGAGGCGTCGCGGTCCACGGGGCGACCCAGGAGATCACCGAGCTCCTGCTCCGGACGCCGTTCGCGCGCGACACGAGCCGACTCCGGCGCGTGGGCCCGTGGAGGCCGCTCCAGGTACCGGACGCCAGAGAGATGCCGTCGTACCAGACAGGGAACCCGCTGATGCGTAGCTGGGTGGACGAGCACGGGCTCCGGACCTGGCTCGGCGTCCCGCTGGTGGACGGCGAGCGGTACGTCGGGTCGATCATCATCTGGCGGCAGGAGGTGCGCCCGTTCGAGCAGCGCCTGATCGACCTGGTCTCGACGTTCGCGGCGCAGGCGGTGGTCGCGATCGAGAACAGCCGTGTCTTCCAGGAGCTGAACGAGTCGCTGGAGCGTGAGACCGCGACGGGCAAGATCCTCCGCGTCATCGCCAGCTCCCCTGCCGACCTCCGGTCGGTCCTGGATACGGTCACGGAGAACGCGGCCCGGCTCTGCAACGCGGAGAACGCGTCCATCTTTCGCCTGGAAGGCGACCACCTCCGCAAGGTGGCCACGTTCGGTCCAGTGCCCGGCAGCGTCCCCGTCGGCGGCACCGCCCCGCTCAACCCCGACGCCTTGATGAGCGCCCGTGCCGTCACGGAGGGGCAGACCATCCAGATCGGCGACCTCCAGGCGGGAGACGATGGCGATTTCGCAGACTCCAGGGAGCGGGCGAGGCGTGTCGGCTATCGCGGCGTGATCGCTACGCCGCTGCTCCGCGAAGGCGCTCCGGTCGGCGCCATCCTTGTGTTCCGGAAGCAGCCGGGCGCGTTCACCGAAGGACAGACATCTCTGCTGGAGACGTTCGCGGACCAGGCCGTCATCGCGATCGAGAACGCCCGCCTGTTCGAGGAACTCCAGGAGCGCAATGCCGAGCTTACGCAGACGCTCGAACAGCAGACCGCCACGGCCGAAGTGCTCCGCGTGATCGCCTCGTCACCGGCCGATCTCCAACGGGTGCTGGATATCGTCGCCGAGAGCGCCGCCCGCCTGTGCGAGGCGAACGACGCACTGGTATGGCAAACCGTCGGCTCCGAGATCGAGATCGTATCGACGGGCGCCAGATTCTCGGCACAGCGGCGTGGGTTCCGTCTGCCAATCGACCGGCGGTCGTTCCCCGGACGGGCCGTCGCCGAACGTCGCGCGGTGTACGTCGAAGATGCCTCCGCCGTCGACGACGCAGAGTACCCACTCAGCGGGCCGCTCTCACGGCATCATGGCGTGCGAACCTCCCTGTCGCTCCCGTTGATGCGAGAGGGGGTGCCGGTCGGCGCGATCTTCCTCCGCCGGAACGTCGTCCGCCCGTTCACCGAACGCCAGATCGCGCTCGCGGAGACGTTCGCGGACCAGGCGGTCATCGCCATCGAAAACGCCCGTCTGTTCCAGGAGCTCCAGGATCGCGTCGACGAACTTCGCGCGCTGGGAGAAGTCGGGCAGGCGCTGGCGTCATCACTCGATCTCCAAACGGTGCTCGGGATGATCGTCGCAAACGCCACGGCCCTGGCCGGAGCGGATGGCGGCGTGGTCTACGAGTACGACGAGGCCGACGGCGTCTTCGCGGTCCGCGCCGCCGATGGGATGCTGGACGCGATCACTGCCGCGCTCGGCGCCGCGCGCTTCCGCCTCGGCGAGGGTGCCGTCGGCCGGGCCGGCGCGACCCGCCAGCCGTTCCAAGTCGAGGATCTGCGCGTGTCGGACATCCTCAGCCCGGACCTCTGCGACCTCTTGCTTGGTCAAGGGATGCGCTCGGTGCTGGCAGTGCCGCTCCTCCGCGAGGATCGCGTCCTGGGTGGGCTGGTGATGTCGCGGCGAATGACGGGAGCGTTCCCACCTGAGGTCGTCGCGCTACTCCGGACGTTCGCGACCCAGTCGGCGCTGGCGATCGACAACGCCCGACTGTACCGCGCAGTGGAAGAGGCGACTAGGCACAAGAGCGCCTTCCTGGCGAACATGTCCCATGAGCTGCGGACGCCGCTCAACGCCGTCATCGGCTACTCCGAGATGCTCCAGGAGGAGCTCGAAGACCTCGGCCAGGCGGACCTCGTGCCCGATGTCGAGCGGATCAACGCCGCAGGGCGCCACCTGTTGGGGCTGATCAACGACATCCTCGATCTCTCCAAGATCGAGGCCGGCAAGATGGAACTGTTCCTGGAGCCGGTCGACGTGGCCGGGCTGGTCCGCGACGTCGCGACCACCGTCGGCCCGCTCGTCGAGAAGAACGGCAACGCCCTGGAGGTCGACGTGACCTCGGATGTCGGCGAGATGGAGGCCGACGCGACGAAGCTGCGGCAGATCCTCTTCAACCTGCTTGGGAACGCCGCGAAGTTCACCGACCACGGCACGATCAGCCTGACCGTCGGGCGTGAGTCGGGCGACTGGCTGACCTTCGCGGTCTCCGACACCGGGATCGGGATGACCGAGGAGCAGCTCGGGCGGCTGTTTCACGCCTTTGCGCAAGCCGACGCCTCCACCAGCCGCCGATTCGGCGGGACCGGGCTGGGCTTGGCCTTGGTCCATCATTTCTGCGAGATGCTGGGCGGCGCCGTGACGGTCGCCAGCGCGCCCGGCGCCGGCTCGACCTTCACGGTGCGGCTGCCGGCCGATCCGAGCGCCACGAGCCCCGGATCGCCGGATGCCGATGCCCCGTCGGGCGACGCCATGGCGCGGGGCGCCGATGCCGGCCCGGTCGTCCTTGTGATCGACGACGACGCCTCGTCGCGCGATCTGCTCGGCCGCCACCTCGTGGCGGAGGGCGTCCGGGTCGTCCCGGCCGCCTCGGGCGAGGAGGGGCTACGGATCGCGCGCGAGCTGCGCCCGGCCGTCGTGACGCTCGACGTCCTGATGCCGGGGCTGGACGGCTGGGCGGTCCTCGCCGCCCTCAAGGGCGACGTGGCCACGTCCGACATCCCGGTCATCATGCTGACGATGCTCGACGACCGCGACCTCGGCTATAGCCTCGGGGCGTCGGACTACCTGGTCAAGCCGATCGATCGCGAGCGGCTGCTGGCGGCCGTCCGCAAGCACGCCCGCCGCGCGGGCGTCCGACGCGCCCTCGTCGTGGAGGACGACCCGGCGACGCGCGAGATGCTGCGCCGCACCTTGGAGCGTGAGGGCTGGTCGGTGGACGAGGCCGCCGACGGGCGCGGCGGCCTGGCGCGCGTGGCGGCCGCGCCGCCCGACCTGGTCCTGCTCGACCTGCTGATGCCGGGGCTAGACGGCTTCGAGTTCGTCGAGCGGCTGCGGGCCAAGCCCGAATGGCACGCGATCCCGGTGCTGGTGGTGACGGCGAAGGACCTCACGGCGGAGGAGCGCCGGAGGCTGAACGGGCGGGTAGAGCAGGTGCTGCGCAAGGGCACGTACTCGCGGGACGAGCTGCTGGCCCGGGTGCGGGCGGCGGTGCACTCGTCGGTGGAGGCGTCGGGCTGAGGCCGCGATGGGCGGCCGTCGGCGCCCGGGAGGCCCGAGGAGGGACGACCATGGCGAAGATCCTGCTGGTCGAGGACAACGAGATGAACCGAGACATGCTGGCCCGACGGCTCCAACGGCGGGGCCACGAGGTCGTGGTCGCGGTGGACGGGACCCAAGGGCTGGAGCTGGCGCGACGCGAGGTGCCGGCCCTGATCCTGATGGACATGACCCTGCCGGTCCTGGACGGCTGGGAAGCGTCTCGTCAGCTCAAGGCCGATCCAGCGACGTGTGCGATCCCGATCCTTGCCCTCACCGCCCACGCCACCAGCAGCGATCGCGAGCGGGCGCTCGAAGCTGGCTGCGACGACTACGATACCAAGCCGATCGAGTTCCCGCGCCTGATCGGCAAGGTCGATGCCCTGCTCGGCGCCTCGGCGTCCTGAGCCGAGCGAGGACGTCCCGATGACCGAGGACGCGACTTCCACGACCAAGGCCCTGCGGGCGGAGAATGCCGCCCTGCGCGAGGAGAACGCCGGGCTACGGTCCCGGCAAGCCACGCTCGTCGGCGAGACCGAGCGTCACCACCAGGCGCTCGCCGAGGCGCTGGAGCGGCTGACGGCGACCGCCGAGGTGCTGCGGGTGATCGCCTCCTCGCCAACGGGTCTCGCCACCGTCCTCGACTCGATCGTCCGGAGCGCCGCGCAGCTCACCGATGCGGACGATTCACGCATCCTCCAGGTCGAAGGCGACGTGCTGCGCAGTATCGCATCGCTCGACCCGACTCGCCTCGGCAACGTGCAGCCTTTCGACCGTGGCTCGGTGAATGGCTGCGTGCTGCTCGACGGCGTGACGATCCACGAATTCTCGCCAGCGGCGGAGCATCTTACGAAGTATCCCAACAGTCGCATGATCGAGGCTGGTTATCAGACGCTCCTCGTGACGCCACTGATGCGGAAGGGCATGCCGATTGGCACGCTGGTCGTAGGTCGCCGTGCGCGAATGCCATTCACGGATCGACAGATCGAGCTGCTTGAGATGTTCGCCGACCAGGCCGTGATCGCCATCGAGAACGCACGCCTGTTCGAGGAGCTGGAGCGGCGGAACCGCGAGCTGGCCGAGGCGCTTGAGCGCGAGCAGGCCACCGGCGAGATTCTGCGTGCCATCGCGACCTCGCCGACGGATGCCCAGCCGGTGCTGGACGCAATGGTCGAGAGCGCCTGCCGCCTGAGCGCCAGTCCCCGAGTCATTCTCTGGGTTAGGGACGGCGACGGCCTCCGAGTGGTGGCGATGGAAGGCTCCGATCTTAGCGGCTTCAGCCACGGCGACCGTACCCCGCTGGCGAGGCGCGCCCCAGGTGCGCGAGCGCTCGCCGAGGACCGCACGATCCACGTGCCAGACATGTCCGACCCCGCGTTTCGCGCAGAGTATCCTGAGGCGGCACAGATCGGGCCGTTCGCTCGGCTGATCGTGCCGCTGGTGCAGCAGCAGGAAGGCTTCGGTCTGCTCACGCTGACGCGCGAGCGACCGTACACGCCGCGCGAGATAGCCTTGATGGAAACGTTCGCGGACCAGGCCGTCATCGCCATCGAGAACGCGCGGTTGTTCGAGGAGCTTCAGCAGCGAAACGCACAGCTCCAGGAGAGCAACCGCCAGGTCACCGAGGCGCTGGAGCAGCAGACAGCCACCGCTGAGGTGCTGCGGGTGATCGCATCGTCTCCCACGGACGTTCAGCGCGTCCTCGATACGATCGCCGAATCAGCCGCGCGCCTCTGCGAAGCCGATATCACCGCTATCCAGGAAGATGCCGGGGACGGGCGCTTTGAGGCCCTTGCATCGCACGGCGTCCCCGAGGAGATGAAGACGATGCGCGCCCTGGCACTGGAGCGTGGCGTGACGCAGCGAGCGGCAGTCAGCCGCCGAAATATCTCGGGTCGGGCGTTCCTGGACCGGCAGACGGTTAATGTCCCCGACGTCGCCGAGGCCGTCAATGCCGAGTTTCCTGACTCAAGGCAAGCCTACGAATTCCAACAGTGGCGGAGCGAGGTGGCCACGCCGCTCTTGCGCCGCGGTGAGCCGATCGGCTTACTGCTGGCCTGGCGTCGGGAGCGGCGCCCGTTCGATGAGGCACAGATTCGCCGACTCGAAGCGTTCGCCGATCAGGCCGTCATCGCAATCGAAAACGCCCGGCTGTTCGAAGAGTTGGAGCTGCGCAACCGCGAGCTGAGCGAGGCACTGGAGCGGCAGACTGCCACGAGCGAGATCCTGCGAGTGATCGCGTCGTCGCCGACTGACCTCGAGCGAGTCCTCCAGGCGATCATCGACACCGCCGCGCGGCTCTGCGAGGCCCCGAGTGGCTCGCTCATGCAGGTTCGGGAACGTGATGGGCGGCTCGCACAGCGCGCCACCGTCGGCCGAGCGCGCGAGCAGGACGCACAGGACAACCGGGACTTCTGGACCGCTCGTGGTGTGATCCCGACGCCGGAGTCAGCCACAGGCCATGCATACGTCGAGGCACGAACGATCCATGTCCTCGACATGGCCGAGGCGATCCGGGAACAGTATCCGGACTCGCGCGAGCGCCAGCGGCAACTCGGGTTCCGCACAGTCGTCTACATACCCCTGCTGCGGCATGGACGGCCGATCGGGGTGCTGTCGATGCACCGGTTCGAGGTGCGACCGTTCACCGACCAGCAGATCCGGCTGCTGGAGACCTTTGCCGATCAGGCCGTGATCGCCATCGAGAATGCCCGGCTGTTCGAGGAGCTGGAGCAGCGGAACCGTGAGTTGAGCGAGGCGCTGGAGCAGCAGACGGCGACGGCTGAAATTCTCGGGACCATTGCTGCCTCTCCCGTCGATTCGCAGCCTGTCCTCGACGCCATCGTGAGCCGCGCGATGCTCATGAGCAAAAGCACCACAGCAGCAGTGTCGCTTCGAGTTGGTGACCGTCTCACCATCGTCGCGAGCGCTGGCGCCCAGGCAGGCGACTACAGCCAGCCCGGCGTGTCTACCGTGCTCAATCAACGTCGAGCATCGGCGCGTGCCATCATCGAGCGGCGGACGATCCACATTGCTGACCATTCAGCGCCCGAGGTACTGGCAGAGTACCCCGATAACCACAATCGGACTGCTGTGGCCGGGCTGCTGGTCCCGCTGATCCGGGAGGGAGACGCAATCGGGCTGCTCGCTGTGTCCCGCAACGCCGCTGAGCCGTACAGCGCGCGCGAGATCGCGCTGCTGGAGACTTTCGCGGACCAGGCCGTCATCGCGATCGAGAACGCCCGCCTCTTCGAGGAGTTGCAGGATCGTGTGCGCGAGCTCCAGGCGCTCGGCGAGGTGGGCCAGGCCGTAAGCTCGTCGCTCGATCTCCAGGAGGTGCTAGCGACCATCGTGTCGCATGCTGTGCAGTTGTCTGGTGCGGACGGTGGCACGCTCTACGAGCTGGACGAGCAGGCAGGGACCTTTCTGCCTCGGGTGTCCGACCGGATGCCGGCCGAGCTCCTCGCCGCGATGGAGCAGGACCGTCTGCGTCTCTCAGAAGACAACCTGGTCGGGAGGGCCGCCTTGCGCGGGCGAGCCGAGCAGACTCCCGACCTCCTCCTTGAGGACCGTCCGCCCGCGATCGGATCGGCCTTGCAGACACTCCGCTTGCAGACACTCCGGCATGCTGGATTCCGGGCTCTGCTAGCTGTCCCGCTCGTCCGCGAACGGCGTGTAGTCGGCGTCCTCATCATCCGCCGTAAGGTGCCGGGCGAGTTTCCCCAGGCCGTCGTCGACCTGGTGCAGACCTTCGCCAGCCAGTCGGTCCTGGCGATCGAGAACGCGCGGCTGTTCGAGCAGGTGCAGGAGACCAGCAGGGAACTGGCGGTGGCCAGCCAGCACAAGTCGCAGTTCCTGGCGAACATGTCCCACGAGCTGCGGACGCCGCTGAATGCCATCATCGGCTACTCCGAGATGCTCCAGGAGGAGGCCGAGGACCTGGGCGAGGAGACGCTGATCCCGGATCTTCAAAAGGTCAACGCGGCCGGCAAGCATCTCCTCGGCCTGATCAACGACATCCTCGACCTCTCCAGGATCGAAGCCGGGCGAATGGACCTGTTCACGGAGACTTTCGAAGTCGGTCAGCTCATCCGAGACGTCGCGGCAATCGTCCAGCCGCTGATCGACAAGAACGGCAACACGCTGGTCGTGTCCTGCCCCGAGGACGTCGGCACCGTGCACGCCGACCAGACAAAACTCCGCCAGACGCTGTTCAACCTGCTGTCGAACGCCGCCAAGTTCACCGACCACGGCACAATCAGCCTGACGGTGCAGCGCGAGTCGGACGACTGGCTGACGTTCGCTGTCTCGGACACCGGGATCGGGATGACCGAGGAGCAGCTCGGGCGCCTCTTCGAGGCGTTTTCCCAGGCAGAGGCCAGCACCAGAAGCCGGTACGGCGGCACTGGCCTGGGCCTGGCGATCAGCCGCCACTTCTGCCACCTGATGGGCGGCGACCTGACCGTCACCAGCGTCCACGGTCAGGGCTCGACGTTCACCGTGCGACTGCCGGCTGCCGTGTCCGTACCCGTGTCATAGGAATCGGAGAACCGCTAGACGCGCAGCCGCGGATCCAATGCGTCGCGGAGGCCGTCGCCCAGCAGGTTGATCCCCATCACCGAGACCAGGATCGCCAGGCCCGGGAACGTCGTGACCCACGGCGCCACGCGCATGAACTCACGGCCGTCGCTCAGCATCACGCCCCACTCGGGCGTCGGCGGCTTCGCGCCGAGCCCGAGGTAGCTGAGTGACGACGTCGCGATGATCGCGAACGCGATCCGGAGCGTGGCGTAGACGATGATCGGCGAGGCGACGTTCGGCAGGATGTGGCGGAAGATGATCAGCCCGTCGCCGGCCCCCACCGACCGAGCGACCGTGACGTACAGGTTCTCCTTCACGGTCAGCGTCGAGCCTCGTACCAGTCGCGCGAAGCTAGGGACGCCGCCGATGCCGACCGCGATCATCAGGTTGGTCAGGCTGATCCCGAGCACCGAGACGATCGCCAGCGCCAGCAGGATGCCCGGGAACGCCAGCAGGATGTCGATGATGCGCATCAGGATGCCGTCGATCCAGCCGCCGTAGTAGCCGCCCACCAGCCCCAGCACGATGCCGGCGCCGGCCGAGATCGCCACGGCGATCACGCCCACTTGCAATGAGAGGCTGGCGCCGTGGAGGATCCGGCTGAAGATGTCGCGGCCGAACGTGTCGGTGCCCATCAGGTGCGCGAGCGACGGCGGCGCCAGCGACGGTCCGACGCCCATCTCGTCGGGGGCGTACGGTGCGACGACCGGCGCCAGGATCGCCCCGAGCGCCACGATCAGGATCATCGACGCACCGATGACGGCGCCACGATGCCGGAGCAGCCGGCGGAGCGTGCGCCAGACGGTCCCCTCGGTTTTGACGCGTCGCTGCTCTGGAAGCGCGATCTCGACGGTGCTCATCCGGACCGCCCGAACCGAATGCGCGGGTCGAGCCAGGCGTACGAGATGTCGACGATCAGGTTGGTCAGGACGTATGCCGTCGCCGCGAAGAGGACGGTCCCCTGAACCATCGGGAAATCCTTCATCCGGATGGCGTCTACGGCGAGCCGGCCGACCCCCTGCCGGGCAAACACCGTCTCGATGATGACCGCCCCGGCCATCAGGTTCCCGAACTGGAGCCCGACGATCGTGACGACCGGGATCAGGGCGTTCTTCAGGGCGTGGCGGGTGACGACGACCCTGCCGGCCAGCCCCTTGGCGCGAGCCGTCGTGATGTAGTCCTGGTTCATGATCTCCAGCATGCTGGCGCGCGTCAACCGGGCGATCGTAGCGGCGGCGCGCAGGCCGAGCGCGAACGCCGGCAGCACCAGCCGCTCGATGCCGCCCTGGCCGGTCGCCGGGAACCAGCCAAGCGAGAATGAGAAGAAGAAGATCAGCATCAGCGCCAGCCAGAACTCCGGCAGCGAGACGCCGGCCAGCGCGAAGAACATGCTCAGGTTGTCGCCGATCGAGTTGGGCCGCAGCGCCGCCACGACGCCCAGCACCACGCCGATCACGATCGCCAGCCCGAGCCCCGCGAACGTCAGCTGGATCGTGGAGGGCAGATGCTCCAGGATCGCGTCCAGGACCGACCGTCGGCTCTGATACGAGCGGCCGAGGTCGCCCTGGAGCGCCTTCCCCAGGAACTTCGCGTAGTGGACCACGAACGGCTCGTCCAGCCCCAGCTCGCGGCGGAGGTTCTCGTACTGCTCAGGGGTGACCCGCCCGGCCGCCGCCCCGCCCATCTCGGTCAGCATGAGCTGGGCGGGATCGCCCGGCAGGAAGAAGATCATCGACGAGACGAGCAGCGACACGCCGAGCAGCACCGGCACGACCGCGACGATCCGCCCAATGATGTATGTGGTCATCGTCGGCCAACCGCCTACGACTTGAGCCAGATGTTGTAGTAGTACGGCGAGGCGCCGAGGTCGAACTTCACGTCCTGGACCTTGTCCACGGTCGTGTAGACGAAGACGACCAGGTAGAGCGGGACGATCAGCGCCTTCTCCATCACGAACTTCTGGATGTTCTCGGAGAGCGCCTGGCGCTTCGGCCGGTCCGGCTCGGCGTTCATCTCGTCGATCATCGTGTCCATCTCGGGGAACTTCGTCATCGTCCGGTTGAAGTTAGTGCCGGCGATGCTGTCTGAGTGGAACAGGGTGTAGAGGAACTCCGGATCGGTGGCGCTGTAGCCGATGCGGGCGATGTTGTGCTCGCCGCGCGCCATGATCGGAGCGGTCGCGTCGTACGCCATCGCCTCGAGGTTGACGTCGAAGCCGATCTGCTTCCACGCCGCCTGCGCGAACTCGGCCGGCCGCTTGTTCGCCACCTCGTCCGTGGTGACGTACCGGACCGCGAGCGGCTTGCCGTCCTTCTCGCGGATCTTCGTGGAAGCGTTCATCTTCCAGCCGGCGCCGTCCAGCAGCTCGTTCGCCTTCTCGCGGGAGAACGTGTACATCTCCTCGCAGCCCTTCCAGTAGCTCCAGGTATTGGGCGTGAGCGGGCCGTAGGCGGGAGGGCGGACCCCGGCGAAGACGGCGTTGGTCATCGCCGTCCGGTCGAGCGCGGTGATCAGCGCCTGGCGGACAGCGAGATCGTCGGTGGGGGGCCGGCTGGCGTGGACCGGCAGGATCTGCGGCGCGCCGAGCTGCTCGATCGTGTCGATCCGGTACTTCGCGTCGCCCTTGAGCGAGGCGACCTCCTGATCGGGCGTCTGGTCGATCATCATGACCTCGCCCTTCTGGAGCGCCCCGATCCGCGTGGCCGGCTCGATCAGGAACTTGAACTGGATGCCGTCGAGGTAGGCCGGCCCGGTCCGTCCCAGGAAGGCGGGCGCCCAGTTGTAGGCGTCGTTGCGCTCGACGGCGACGTGCGAGGCCGAGACCCACTCCTTGAACTTGAAGGCGCCGGTCCCGACCGGGTTCCGTCCGAAGTCCTCGCCGAACTTTGCGACGGCGGCCGGCGAGACCGGCGCGAGGCCGGTCCCCGAGATGTTGTTCAGGAAGCTGATGTGCGGGCGCTTGAACCGGACCGTGACGGTGTAGTCGTCGACGACGTCCGTGCCCTCGTACGGGCCGAGCTGGCCGATCGCCGAGAGCGACTTCGTCTTCGGATCGGCGATCCGGTCGAACGCGAACTTGACCGCCTGGGCGTTGAACGGCGTGCCGTCGTGGAAGCCGACACCCTGGCGCAGCTTGAGGGTCCAGGTCTTCGAGCCGTCCGGGCTCTCCCAGGCAGTCACCAGTCCCGGCTCGAACTTGCCGGGCTCCGGTTGGACGATCAAGCTGTCGAAGATGTGCCGCATCACCCGGCCGGCCGTGGCCGAGCCGGAGACGTGCGGGTCGAAGGTCGGCGGCTCCTGGTAGATCCCGACGGTGAGGGTGCCGCCCTTCGTGGGCGTGCCCGCCGCCGGCTTCGCGGCCGTGCCGTCAGCGGGCTTCGCGGGCGCTGCTGGCGCGGCGGCGGCTGGCTTGCTCTCGGCCGGCTTGCTTTCGGCTGGCTTCGCGGGAGCAGCCGGGGCGGCGCCCTGACCGCACGCCGCGAGCATCGAGCTGGCGACCGTCATCCCGGTCCCGAGCATCGCAAGGTGCAGAAATCGCCGTCGCGAGACGGTTCGCAGACCGCTGGGTCCCATGATCCACCTCTGCCTGACTGAGCTTGTGCGCTGACCGTTCCGGCACGACCGAGATAGCATCCAGACTTGCTGTGGATGCCACCGTGAGGGGCAGGTAAGACGATCGAATATAGCACGCACCGTGTCCTATGACACTATCCACCTACAATAGTGCTGGCGACGCATCTGGAGGCTGAACGGTATGGGCTTGCGCTACATTCGGGCCGGAAAGCTGGTGGACGGGACGGGGTCGGCGACGATCTCGGACGGCGCGCTCCTGATCGACGGCGAGCGGATCGCCGAGGTCGGGCCGGCGGCAGCCGTGCCGTGCCCGGAGCAGGCCGAGCAGCTTGAGTTTCCGGAGCTGACCGTGATGCCCGGCCTGGTGGACTGCCACGTCCACCTGAACAACAAGGGGGACGGCAACCCGATCGTCGGGCGGGAGCCCGGCGACGACGATCTCCGCCTCCTCCAGATGTCGGTCGGGCTGCAGACCGCCCTCCAGAACGGCATCACCACCCTGCGCGAGGCCGGCGCGGCCCGAAGGACGGCGTTCTCGCTGAAGGAGGCGTTGCGGCGCGGCATCATCACTGGTCCGAGGATCTCGGTCGCGGGGCGGCCCGTCACCATCGTCGGCGGCCACGCCTGGCCGTCCGGCGGCGAGGCCAGCGGCGTCGACGGCGTCCGCACGGCGATCCGGCAGTTGTGCAAGGAGGGTGCGGACTGGATCAAGATCATGGGCAGCGGCGGCGGCACGCCGGGCACGATCCCGCACCGGGCCTCGTTTACCGCCGAGGAGTTCAACGCCGCCGTGGATCAGGCGCACGCCCTGAACCGTCTGACCGGGTCGCACGTCAGCGGCATCGAGGCGATCGAGCGGGCGCTCGACGCCAGCATCGACATGCTGATCCACTGCGCGTTCTACGACACGAGCGGCAACTACAGGTTCGTCCCCGAGCTGGCGAAGCGCATCGCCGACGCTGGCGTCTGGGTGAACCCGACGATCCACATTCGGCGGGTCCGGATCTGGCGGCTGGAGCGGATCGCCCAGGAGCGCCACCTGACCGAGGAGGAGCAGCGCGAGCTGGACACGCAACGCAAGTTCCATGACGAGCGCTGCGACTACTTCCGCGGGCTGATGGCGGCCGGCGTCAAGCAGGTCGCCGGCTCGGACTCCGGCTACAGCTACTTCCAGGTCGGCGACTTCGCGGACGAGGTCGAAGCGATGGCGACCGAGGGGATGGGCGCCGCCGCGGCCGTGCGCGCGGGAACGCTCGACTCCGCCGAGTCGATGGGGCTGGGGCGCGAGGTCGGGAGCCTGGAGCGCGGGAAGTACGCCGACCTGCTGCTGGTCGACGGCGATCCGACCATGGACATCTCGGCGCTGAAGCGGATCGGCGCCGTCTTTTCGAGTGGCCAGCGGGTACGCTAAGCCATGCCGTTGCAGATCCTCGCTCAGGCGAGGCTGCGCGGCTCTGACAATCGACCGAAAACTCAACGTTGAGGAGACTCACTGTGGCGAATCGGCAGACGAGCGCCCGGCACCTTCGCGAGCTACTCGTTCATCGCATCGCGAGCGGCCAGTACACGATCGGCTCGCAGCTTCCTGGCACCCGCGAGCTTGCCGTCGACGTCGGGGCGAACCGGAACACGGTCGCCAAGGTGTACGGCGAGCTCGCCCGCGAGGGGCTGCTCCAGATCGTCGCCGGCCGGGGCGCTTTCGTCGTCGGTCGCGTCGACGCCGGGATCGGCCAGGAGCCGATCGAGCAGGTCACCCGGCTCCTGGACGATGCGATCAACCGGGCCCGGCTGTTCGGGCTGGCGCAAGCCGATCTGGTCAGGCTCTCCGAGGAACGGATTCGGGCCGGCTACGAGGACGGTACGCCGCGCGTCAGCTTCGTCGAGTGCAACCCGTACGATGCCCGCCTGGCCTCCGGGGAGCTCGCGACGCAGCTCGGGATGCCGGTCCGCTCGCTGCTCTACACCGACATCCCGCCCAGCGGCCCGATCGAGACGGACATCGCGGCGACCAGCTTCTTCCACCTGGCGGAGGTCGACCGGATGCTGAACGGCCGAGGCGCCCGCGTGATCGGCGTGAACATGCTGCCGGACTCGGACGCCCTGCTGGCGTTGGCGCGGCTGAAGGAAGGCACACGGGTTGGGATCGTCGCGGCCAACGAGTCCGGCGTCGAGCGGTTCAGCTTCCTGGTCCGGACCTACTGCCGTGCCGAGATCCGCTCGCTGATCACGCCGACGGACGAGTCGCTGGACGAGCTGGTGCCGTGGACGGACGTGCTGGTCTCCAGCCTCTCGTGCGCGCTCCAGGTCCAGGCGCACGCGGCCGGGCGCCAGGTGATCGTGATCGCGTTCCACGTCGATCCGCAGTCCGCCCAGTACCTGCGCAGCAAGATCCTGACGACGCCGGCCGTGGGGTAGGCCCCACGGCCGGCGTGCCTCGCGAATGTGCTACCGCCGCGTGCCGAACGCGTCGCAGAAGACGTTCTCGTTGAACGTGCCCTGGAACGGGGACCTGCCCGTGATCTTCTCGACCGTCGCGCGGATCGCCTCACGGCTCGGCGCGTGCGCGTGGATCATCGTCTTGACCATCGGCACGTCGATCAGGTGATTGGGCAGCGACAGCGACACGAAGACGGTCGACACCTCGGTGGCGTACCACGGGATCTCGGCAGCCATCGGTGCCGACCAGTGGATGCGGACGGTCGATTCCTGGGCGAAGCCGCGCACGTTCGCGAAGACGATCGCGGCGTCGTACCGTTCGGCATACGCCGCGTCGGCCTCTTCCCGTAGCACCTCGTGGAAGTGGACCTTCGTGTCGCCTTCCGCGCTGCGCTGCTGCGCGTTCTTGAACGGGTACACCTCGAAGCCGGCCCGCTCCAGCTCCTCCTGCGCGATGCGGAGGAACCCGGTCGGGTCGGCGCCGGTGAAGTCCGACTGCCCGCTGATCCCGTACAGGCGGATGCGCCGGTGCGTCTCGGGACGCAGCGGCAGTTGCTTCTGGGTGTCCTTAACCAGCGTCACGGTCTTGTCGGCAACGGCCGCCGCGATGGCGTGGTGCTCGGCGCAGCCCACGGCAGCGAGGGCATCCGGTCCTGGCACGAGCTGCTCGCGCGGCGTGGTGTGCAGGCCGAGCGACACCTTCAGCGACAGGATCCGTTCGAGCGCTTCTTGCAGGCGCGCCTCGCCGATCACGCCGTCGCGGTAGCCGTCGAGCATGTAGCGGAAGTCGTCGGCGGCGTTGCGGAAGAACAGGAACATGTCGCAGCCAGCCGCGATCGTCGCCGGCACGGCGTCACGAAGTACGCCTTTGCGCACTCGATCACCACCTCGGGCGTGTTGCCGAACGCGCGGGTGGCGACGACCGTGTTCCGCCAGTTGTAGTGGATGTCCACGATCGGCGCGCACGCCCAGTTGCAGCCGAGCGCGGTCGTCTCGATCCCGGCGACGCGGCCCATGTCGCGGGCGACCGACGGGTCGGGATGCGAGCCGGCCTGGAGGTGGGTGCAGACCAGCGTGCCGTCGTCGACGCTCCCGAACCCGCCCATCTCGGGGTTCGAGGCAACCAGCAGCGGGATCTTCGACTTCGCCTGCGCATAGCGGAGGTGCGCCTGCACCGTCGCGGCGTTCGCGCCTCGGAAGCGCATGCCGCCCACATGGTAGGTGTCGAGGACGTGGTCGAGGTACTCGGGCGTGAACGAGGTGTTGAGGTTGACGAAGAGCTGGCCGATCTTCTCCTCGATGGACATCGCCTCGATGGTGCTCCACACCCAGGCCACGGCCGCGGCGTCCAGATAGAAAGGCTTCGCCGTCAGGTCGACCATTTCGCTTCCTCGCGTAGATGAGACGGCTGCCCCCGTTGGGCGCCAGGACCAGCGACGCGTGGCAGCAGCACCACGCCTCCAGGGAGCAGGATAGCACCGGCGTCAACGGCGGCTCGTTGGCCGGCGGCGTTGTCGCCGGTGAGACGTTTTGCATCCGTCGGGCCGTGGGTTGAAACCCACGCCTACCGTAGTGTGTGGCTACGCCACCCCGGAGTGACGATCGGCGGCTCCAAGCCCGTCCCGGTCCCGTAGGGACCGACTATGGTAGACGTGGACTTCAGTCCACGGCCGGCTGTCTACCGTCCTATGCCGCCATCCAGTACACTGTGGCACCCTCTGCACAGCGTGGTGACGACGAAGGACGGAGATGACGACCATTCATCGCGATCTCAGCCTGGACCAGCCCGTCGCCCCGCTGCCGCCCGCCGTGGCCGCGGGCGCCTCAGATGCCCTGGCCAGCGGCCAGACCCATTACGTCGAAGTGGGCGGCGTCGCCCCGCTGGTGACGCGGCTCCAGACGATGCTCGCCGAGGCCGCGCCGGGCGACGTCGCTCCGGACGTCATCGTCACGGCCGGCGTGCAGGAGGCCCGCTTCCTGGCGATCCAGGTCGTCGGGGAAAAGGCAGGAGGACTGGCGCTGCCGGCCGTCTGCGATCCGGGTGTGCGCCGCGCGGCGGCCCTGCGCTCGCTGCCGACCACCGTGCTGCCGGCCACGCTGGAAGACGGCTTCTTGCCAGGGCTGGCCGCCGTCGCCGAGGCGCTCGCGGCCGGCGCCAGGCTTCTCTACCTGGAGTCGCCCTCCCGCTTCACGGGCGCGGCGTACGACGAGGACGCCAGCGCGGAGATCGCCGCGCTGGTCGAAGCCCACGACGCTCAGATCGTCTGGGACCAGGGACTGGCACCCTGGGTCCACCGCCGACTGTACGCCTCGATCGTGGCCCATGCTGGCATGGCTGAGCGGGCGCTGGTGCTGGGCGAAGCCTGGCCGGGGGTCGGGTTGGAGGCGTGGTTCGTCGGGTACCTGGCCGGGTGCGCCGCGACGATCGACGGCATCCGCACCTACAAGCAGATCGTCTCGATCTGCACCAGCACGGCCGCCCAGTTCGCCGCCGTCGCCGCCGCCGAGGTCTACCCCGAGCTCCACCGTCGCCAGGTTGAGGCGCTGGCCGAGTCGTATGAGAGCGGGCTGGACCGCGCTCGCGCGCTCGGGCTGCCGGTCGTGGAGGGCGCCGCGGCGAGCCTGCTGGCCGTCATTCCTTCAGACGTCCCGAGCGCGCTGGCGGCCCTCGCCGAAGCCGGCTTCAGCGTGACGGACGGGGCCGAGTTCGGCGCGCCGGGCCTGCTGCGGCTGGCGGCCACGACGGACGATGCCCTGGTTGGAGCGATCGAGCGGCTGGCTGCTGCAACGGCCCCGCGAAGGGGAGGGGCGCGATGACGACGAGCCTGAGGATCGAGGATCTCAGCCAGCTGCGCGGCATGCGGCTGACCTACGCCCTGATGGCGGAAGCGCGCCGCTACGGGAACGTAATCGCGCTCGGGCGGGGCGATCCGGACTTCGACACGCCGCCGCACATCGTGGAGGCCGCCCGCGACGCGATGATCCACGCCTCCGGCGAGCGCCCGCCCGTCGAAGGATTGCCGGCCCTGCGCCTAGCCATCGCCGAGCGGGTCCGCCGCTACAACGGCATCGAGGTCGATCCGGACCGCGAGGTCGTGGTCACCAACGGCGGCCAGGAGGCGATCTTCCTGATGGTCATAGCTGTGCTCGGGGAGGGCGGCGGGCTGGTCGTCTCCGACCCGAACTACAGCACCTACCTTGACGCCCTCCACTTCATGCGCGGCGAGCGGATCGCCGTCTCCACGTTCGTGTGGGAGTCGTTCCGAATCGACCCGGAGCGTGTGCGCGCCGCCCTGGAGGCCCACCCATCGGCCAGGGCACTGTTGCTGGTCTCGCCCGGCAACCCGACGGCCTCGGTAGTCGCGCCTGACGACGTCCGCGCGCTGGTGGCGCTGGCTGCCGAGCGCGGCCTGACGATCCTGGCGGACGACATCTACGATCGCTTCCTGTACGACGGCGCGGAGCACCTGAGCCCGGCCTCGCTGCCGGATGGGGCGCCTCGGACGCTGACGCTCAACGCCCTCTCCAAGGCGTTCGCGATGACTGGCTGGCGGGTCGGCTGGGTCGTCGGCCCGGCCGAGCTGATGGCCCGGGTGCGTGAGGCGAAGGCGGCCGTCACGGGCGGCACCTCGGTGGTGAGCCAGTACGCGGCGCTGGCGGCGCTGACCGGCCCGCAGGACTCGGTAGACGAGATGCGCGCCGTGCTCGCCCGACGCCGCAAGATCGTGACCGAGGCGTTCGACGAGATGGGGTTCGTCTACGGCGTGCCACAGGGCGGGCAATTCATCTTCGCGGACGCCAGCGTGGTCGGAGTCAGCGCGCTGGAGCTGTGCCTGCGCGCCATCGAGCAGGAGCAGGTGCTGATCGCACCCGGCGTCTCGTTCGGCGAGCAGTGGGCGAACTGTGTCCGGGTGACGTTCCTCCAGCCGGAGGAGCAGCTCGCGGAGGCGATGACCCGGCTCAAGCGCGTCGTCGCCCGCCTCCGCTCCTGATCCAGAATCAGCGTCGAAGCGAGGGCGAGGGGTCGAGGGTGGTCGCTTCGAGCGCCGTCGAGGCCAGCACCCTGGTTACCGTGAAAAGCTCGTCCAGGTACGTGTAGACGTCGTGGTAGTCCGTGTAGCCGCCCAGCGGACCGTAGACGCAGCACGGGATGCCGGCCGCCCAGAGGTGGGTCGTGTCGTTGCCGGCGTAGCTCTGGGGCAGGCGCGCGCCGAGGTGCTCGGGGTCGTGGCCGGTGACGGTCTTCAGATTCCGGACGAGCATCTGGACGATCGGCTGGTCGATCGGGATGTCGAAGGCGGCCTTGCAGAGCCGCCCGAGGCCGCGCTCCGGCAGCGGTGGGAACTCGATCTCGTACTCGAAGTCGGGATCGTCCGCCTTCAGGGCGTCGAGCGTTCGGCGGAAGTCGGCCAGGATCGACTCCTGGGTCATGCTGGCGTTGAAGCGGACGTTGACGTACGCCGTGCAGAAGTCGCTGACGGTGTAGGCGCCGCGAAGCTGGTGCTCCCGGCCGCGCCCGCCGACAATCGAGCCGACGTTGAGGCGGGGCAGGCCGGGCAGGTCGGCGTCCCAGACGTGGGTGAACTGCATCGTGTCGGTCGCCTGGATGGCCCGGATCATCCTGGCAATGGCGTCCACGCCTTGCTCTTTGCGGCTAATGTGCATCGCCCGGCCGAGCGTGTGGACGACGACGTCCATCGTGCCGGTGTGCTTGGTGAGAATCGTGCGGGCGCCGTACGGCTCGGCGACGATGGCAAGATCGGTGCGGGCGCCGTTCTCGATCGCGTGGATCGTGCCGATGCCGCTGTTCAGCTCGCCGGCCACGCAGGCCACGGCGATGTCGCCCCGGATCGGCACGTCCGAGCGCTTCAGCGCCAGCGCAGCCATGATGCAGGCAGTCAGGCCGGCCTTCATGTTGTAGATGCCATGGCCGAACAGCTTGCCGTCCTCGATCCACGGGTCGAACGGGTCGCGGGTCCAGCCACCACCAAGCGGATCGATGTCGATGTGGCCGTTGAGCATGATCGAGCGCCCGCCACCGGAGCCGCGCAGCCAGGCGATCGTCTGCTTTCGGCCCGGCTCGACCTCCTGGAGCTCAACCTCCAGGCCCTGCTGATCCAGGTAGGTGGCGAGCCACTCGGCGCACGGCGTCTCCTCGGTGGTGAACGAGGGGATCCGCACCAGGTCCATCGCGAGCCGGACGACCTCGTCGTCGTCGATCTGGCCCAGGACCCGGCTCCGGTGGTCGGCGAGGGCGGTCATCGTGTCGCGTCGATCGTCTCCGGCCATCGTCATCCCTGCGCGGTAGTTCCGGGGGCGATCCGTAGACGCCCGCCGACTGGCCAGCCATACTACCACCGCGCCACGTTTCGGTAGCGGGATCGGCCTGGCGCTGGATGGACGACGTTGTCCACAGGGTACGAGGAGGGTGACATCGTGAGCGAGCGTGACATCGTGCGCGAAGCTTCCCCACGCTACGGCTCCGACGTCCTGGCCGAGCTGCTGGCGCAGCTTGGCGTCGAGTACGCGGGGTTCAACCCGGGCGCCAGCTTTCGTGGATTGCACGACTCGCTCGTCAACTACCAGACCAGCCGGCCGATCCAGACGATCCTCTGCACGCACGAGGAGATCTCCGTTGCCCTGGCGCACGGCTACGCCAAGGCGACGGGCCGGCCGATGGTCGCGGCGCTGCACGACGTGGTCGGGCTTCAGCACGCGAGCATGGCGATCTTCAACGCCTGGTGCGATCGGGTCCCGGTCCTCCTGCTCGGCGGCAGCGGGCCACAGGATTCGAGCCTGCGGCGCCCCTGGATCGAGTGGATTCACACCGCGCTCGTTCAGGGCACGCTCGTCCGCGACTACGTAAAGTGGGACGACCAGCCGGTCAGCGTCCAGGGAGCCATCGAGTCGATCCTGCGGGGCTGGCGGCTGATGCGCGCCGAACCGGCGGCGCCCGTCTACATCGCCCTGGACGTCACCGTGCAGGAGGAGCGTGCACCGGACACCGTGTCCGTTCCAGCCGACCTGGAGCGCTGGACAGAGCAGGCGCCTGTTCAGGCCAGCCCGGCCGGCCTGGAGACGCTGGCGGGCTGGCTGACAGCGGCGCGCCGGCCGTTGATCCTGGCAGATCGGGTGGGGCGGAGCCCGGAGGCCGTCGCCGCACTGCACGAGCTGGCCGAGCTCGTCGAGGCGCCGGTCGTCGACCTCTGGAATCGCTTCAACTTCCCGAACACGCACCCGCTGGACGCCGCCGAGTCGCCCGGGACGCTGCTCCGCGACGCCGATCTGGTCCTGGCCCTCGACGTGGTGGACTTGTACGGCGTCCTCTGGACCACGGACGCCAACAACGTCCCCCAGGAGTTTGCGCTGGCGCCGGACGCGAAGCTGGCGACGCTTTCGGTGTCTGAGCTGCTGGTGCGGAGCTGGACGGCGGACTACCAGCGGATCGTACCGGTCGACTTGAACCTGGTCGGCGAGACGCGCCTGGCGCTGCCGGCGCTGGTGGAGCTGGTCCGCGAGCGGGTCGCCACGGCCTCCGGGCGGGCCGCGGCTGACGACCGTGAGACCCGCGCGGCCAGGCTAGGCGTGGCGGCGGTGGACCTTCGCGCACGCTGGGAGGCCGAGGCTCGCGCGGGCGCCGACGCCGCGCCGATCTCCACGGCGTACCTGGCGCTCGCCCTCCGTGAGGCCCTAGAGAACCGCGCGTGGGTGTTCGCCAACAGCCATCTCCGGGGCTGGGCGCGGCGTATCCTGCCGTTCGACCGAACGGAGCAGTGGACCGGCAGCGCCGGCGGCGCTGGCGTCGGGTACGGGATCGGGGCCGCGCTCGGCGTCGGGCTGGCGTATCGGGGCACGGACACCATCGTGGTCAACGTCCAGCCGGACGGCGACCTGCTCTACTGCACCAGCGCGCTCTGGACGGCCGCCAGCGAGCGGCTCCCGGTGCTGACGATCATGTGGAACAACAGGAGCTACTACAACTCGGAGGCGCACGCCGAACGGATCGCCCGGTTCCGGGGGCGCGACGCCGATCGGCGCGGGATCGGGACGCGTCCGGAGAGCCCGCTCGTGGACTTCGCGACGGTGGCCCGGGGGTTTGGGATGGCCGCCGAGGGGCCGATCGAGTCGCCGCGCGAGCTGCCAGCGGCGCTCGCGCGGGGCGTCCGCGCCGTCTCCGAAGGCCGCCCGTACCTCCTGGACGTGGTGACCGGCGTCCGCTAGCGGGGCATCGGCTCCGGCGGAGTCAGCAGACGCTTGCCAACTGGCACGCCCCAGGGCGATCATGGATCGGAGCGAGATCGTCACGTCCACCTGTGAGCGTCGCCTTGAGCCTGCCCCAGTACGCCGAGTCCGATATCCGGCAGTACGCCTCGGCCGAGTCGTTCCAGCGTGGTCGTGAGTACTGTCAGAGCGGCGCGGTTGTGTCGCTGGTTCAGCGCGCAGCGACACTGGAAGCCGCTGTCTGGGGCAGCGACGCCGAGCCGTATCGCGTCCAGGTCACTTTCGGAGGCGACAGGCTCGGTGTCGCTACCTGCACCTGCCCGTACGACTGGGGCGGCTGGTGCAAACACATCGTCGCGGTGCTCCTGACAGCACACGAACACCCTGAGAAGGTCGAGACGCGCCAGCCGGTGACTGAGATGCTGGCCGGCTTGAATCGCGATCAACTGCAGGCGCTCCTCCTGAAGCTGATCCAGCTCGAGCCAGACCTGATCGAGGCGATCGAAGCGCAGGTGCCGTTCCTGACGTCGACGCCTGTGTCGGCTGCCACACCGCCCACCGCCCAGGCCCGGCCGGCCAGGCCCGCCGTTGACCAGAACGCGCTCCGCCGCCAGGTACGCTCGCTGCTGAGCTTTGGTGGCGGCGGCAGACGATCCCGGTACGAGTACGCCAACGTCGGAGCGGCCGCCTCGGCGGTCTCGGAGGTCATGACCCAGGCCGAACAGCGGATCGGAGTCGGCGACGGTCGCGGCGCGGTCGCGATGCTCGGGGTGCTCACCGAGGAGTTTCTCTCCGCCTGGGAGGGGCTCGACGATTCCGATGGCGAGAGCAGCGACTTCTTTGAGGAGCTGGGCGGGCTCTGGACCGAGGCGCTGCTGACGGGCGACCTGACAGCCGAGGAGCGACAGGTCTGGGCCCCGAAGATCGAGGCCTGGCAGAGCACCCTCTCCGAGTACGGCATCGACACCGTCTTTGAGCCGGCGTGCTGGGCGGCCGAGCACGGCTGGGACGACGCGGCGTTGCAGCGCGTCTTTCAAGGTGAGATCACGGAGCGCGGCGCCTGGGATGGCGAAGCCCCGTTCTGGGCCGACGAGCTCGCCAACGCGCGACTCAACGTGTTGGACCGCGAGGGTCGGCACCAGGAGTATCTCTACCTCGCCGAAGCCGAGGGGCAGACCGGCCAGTACCTCGTGATGCTGGCGCGCCTCGGCCGCGGCGCCGAAGCCCTGGAATACAGCCGGAAATACCCGTCGCCCGTGCCGGACGTGTACGCGCTGGCGCAGGCGCTCTGGGAGCAGGGCGAGCGCGATCGAGCCCTGGAGTGCGCCGAGATCGGCCTCACCCGCGAGGGCCCGAAGGCTCCCCTGGCCTCGTGGCTTCGCGACCGCGCCGCCGAGCACAGGCAGACCGAGCGGGCGCTGGCGGCGGCGAGGATCGCCTTTGGGGAGGAGCAGAGTCTGGCCAGCTACCTGAGGGTCAAGGATATCGCCGGACCAGACTGGCCGGCCGAGCAGGCCCAGCTCCTCGATCGCTTGCGCACCGAGAGGTCGTACTACCCGCGAGGGCCGGTCGAGATCTTCCTGCATGAGGGCCTGATCGAGGATGCCATCGCCGCCGTCGATCAGGGGGCGACCCACTCGCTAGTCGAGCTCGTCGCCGACGCCGCCGTCGCGTCCCGGCCTGACTGGGTCATCAAGGTTTCGCGCGAGCAGGCCGAGGGCCTCATGGACGGCGGGAAGTCGCAGTATTACGGCTCGGCCGCCCGCTGGCTCGCCAAGGCCCGGGACGCCTATCGCGCCGCCGGCCGCGAGCAAGAGTGGCAGTCCTACCTTGCCAGCCTGCTCGATCGCCACGGTCGAAAGCACACCCTGGTACCACTCTTGAAGGAGCTGAACAGATCGAGAGGGTGACCGGCGGCAGCGTCGTCGACTGAGGGTTGAGGTAGCACGCTATGGCGAATGGGCAGGCGCTGAGCAACGCGGACCTGGTGTACGATGTCGTGAAGTCGGCCGGGCAGCCATTGACGTTTAACGAGATCTTCGACCGGGTCAACCAGCGCCGGCCGATCACCACCAGGAACCCGAAGGCGACGATTCGAGGCACGGTGACCGGAGCACGCATGCTGGTCAATCTCGGCGATGGCCGGTACGGCTACTTGCCTCAGGTACGTGTAGGCAGTCTGCTGCGCCTGCCGCTGACCGAAAAGAAGCCGGCGAACCATCCGCTCATCTTCTCCGACGAGATCGTCCAGGCGCTCTGGCCGAGCTTCCACGAGGTCCAGAAGCGCCAGGACCGGCGGCCCATCAAAGCACAGTTGCCCACCGGCGATGAGACGTTTTTGCCGCTCGACTTCCTGGGAACAGGTATCTGGGGTTGCCTCATGCCAGAGCCGCTCCAACAGTACCTGGTAGATCAGCGTGCCGCCGCCGGCGACTCGCTGCTGATCCGCGTCGTCGACGAGATGGGCGGATGCGAGGTTCGGTGGGAGTCTCGGCTGAAGCGGGACGAGAGCGCCATTGCCGAGCGCAATCGGGAGCTCGCCGATGCGACGGCCCGTCTCCTCCAGCGGGGTCAATCGTACGGGACGCCGATCTGGGACCTGGTCGTGCCGCTGCTGGCGCGCGGAGCGTACCGATCCGATCTGGCGCCGGATCCGCTCGCGACCGTCCTTCAGGACGATCCCCGCTTCGAGGCCGCGGGATTCCACGGTTGGCTCCTCGCCGAGTCGCTGACGCCGGCGATGCAGGCCGAGATTCGCGAGCGTCAGCGGCTCGAGCGCGAGCTGTTCTCAGGCGGTCCGGGCCTGTTCGCCGTCGGCCCAGGAGAGGTCGAGACGGCCGCGCCAGGCGGGTTCCCATTCGCCGGCCGCTTCTCGCTCGAGCGCGCCATGGCGGACATCGGCGCCCTCCTCTCTGAGCACGAGCCCGCTTCCATCGACGATGCGAACGCGTTGATCCAGGGGCTGCTGGCCCAGGGCGGCCTGCCGCGCCGTGCCGCCACGACCCCACTGGAGCAGGCCCAGGAGCTGATGTACGACGCCTGGGAAGCCACCTCACCACGGGAGCGTATCCGGCTGGCCAGGAAGGCGATTGAGATCTCCGAGGACTGCGCCGACGCCTATGTCCTGCTCGCCGAAGAGACGGCGAACGGTCCCAAGGAGGCCGCCGATCTGTACGCCCAGGGCGTGGCCGCCGGCGAGCGAGCGCTAGGTGAGGAGATCTTCGAGGAGGCCGCCGGGGATTTCTGGGGCATCATCGAGACGCGCCCGTACATGCGCGCCCGGCTGGGTCTGGCACAGGCGCTCTGGGCGGTGGGAGAGCATCAGCCGGCGATCGAGCACCTCCAGGACATGCTGCGGCTGAACCCGGGCGATAACCAGGGTGTGCGCTACGTGCTGCTGACCTGGCTGTTGGACCTCGACGCCGCTGACTCGATTCAGGCGCTGTTCGACGCGTACGACGACGATGTCTCCGCCGTCTGGGCGTACAGTCGGGCGCTGCACGCTTTCAGGCAGCACGGCGACACGCCAGCCTCGCGGAAATTGCGCCGCGAGGCACACCGCTGGAACCCACACGTCCCAGACTACCTTTCCGGGCGAAAGCGGCTGCCGCGTCAGCTTCCCGAGCTGATCGGCATGGGCGACGAATCCGAGGCGGTCTACTACGTCGCGGAGCAGATGGCCGCCTGGAAGAGAACGCCTGGCGCAGTCAGCTGGCTCAGTAGCGGCCCCAGATAGCTCCCTCCTCGCCAGGACACCGATCCATGGAGCGTGTACCCTACCCCATGCCAGGGAGGGGAGACGATCGTGGCGGAGATTCGCACGTATCCAGAGGGGACCCCGTTCACGGGACAGATCGGCCGGACCGCGAGCGAGTCGACGGCGGCCTGGCCCGTCCCGCCCAGGGCGAAGCCGGGCGCGCCGAACGTCATGTTCATCCTGCTCGACGACGTCGGGTTCGCGCAGTTCGGCTGCTTCGGCGCCGACATCCGCACCCCGACATTCGATCGGCTGGCAGCCGGCGGGCTCCGTTACCGCGACTTCCACACCACCGCGATCTGCTCGCCGACAAGATCGTGCCTGCTGACCGGCCGCAACCACCACTCGAACGGCGTCGGGATCATTCAGGAGATGGCGACCGGCTTCCCCGGCTACAACGGCAGCGTCCCGCGCGAGAACGGCTTTCTCTCCGAGATGCTGCTCCAGGAAGGATATGCCACGTTCGCGATCGGCAAGTGGCACCTGACGCTCGCATCGGAGTACGCCTCGGGGGCATCCAAGGCGCGCTGGCCACTCTCGCGAGGGTTCGAGCGGTACTACGGCTTCCTCGGCGGGAAGACCAGCCAGTGGGCGCCGACCCTGGTCTCGGACAACCATTACGTCGATCCGCCGAACGCCCTGGACGAAAGCTACCACCTGAACGCCGACCTGGCGGACCGCGCCATCGAGTTCGTGACCGATCTGCGCGCCGTCGCGCCCGAGAAGCCGTTCTTCCTCTACTACTGCCTGGGAGCGGGGCACTCGCCGCACCACGTCGAGCGTGAGTGGATCGAGAAGTACCGCAGCCAGTTCGATCGGGGCTGGGACCAGTGGCGAGAGGCCGTCTTCGCGCGGCAGATCGAAATGGGGATCGTGCCGCCGGGCACGCAGCTCTCGGAGCGGCCGGACTGGGTGCCGGCCTGGGACACCCTCTCCGAGGACGAGCGCCGACTGTACGCCCGCCAGATGGAGGTGTACGCGGCGTTCCTGGAGCAGACCGACCACCACATCGGGCGGGTGGTCTCGTTCCTGGAGGAGATTGGCGAGCTGGACAACACGCTGATCTTCCTGACCTCGGACAACGGCGCCAGCTCCGAGGGCGGGCCGTTCGGCTCGTTCAACGAGAACCTGTTCGCGAACCGGATGGACCCGAGCGTCGAGGAGAACCTGGCGCACGTCGACGATTGGGGTGGCGTGCGCTCGTTCCCGAACTACTCCTGGGGCTGGGCCTGGGCCGGCAACACGCCGTTGAAGCGCTGGAAGCGGTACCTCCACCAGGGCGGGATGAGCGACGCGCTGATCGTGCACTGGCCGAAAGGGATCGAGGCCAGGGGTGACGTCAGAGGCCAGTACGCCCACGTCGTCGACGTCGTGCCGACGGTGCTGGAGGCGCTGGGGCTGGACGCGCCGGCCACGATCGGCGGGGTCGCGCAGAAGCCGATCGAGGGGGTCAGCTTCGCGCACACGTTCGACGACGGGGCGGTGCCGACGAAGAAGACGGTCCAGTATTACGAGATGATCGGGTCGCGGGCGATCTGGCACGACGGCTGGAAGGCGGTCGCCGAGCAGGAGCAGGGGCAAGCGCTCACCGAGGCGATGCTCGATGCCCAGACCTGGGAGCTGTACCACGTGGCCGAGGACTTCTCGGAGTGCGAGAACCTCGCCGATCGGCATCCCGAGAAGCTGCAATCGCTGATCGAGCTCTGGTGGCAGGAGGCCGCGAAGTACAACGTCCTGCCCCTGGACTCGCGGATGCAGGCGCGGATGGCGGAGCCGAAGCCGCTGGCGGCCCGATCCTCGAACCGGTACGTCTACTACCCGGGGGGAGCCCCGATGTTCGAGTACACGGCAGTGAATCTCAAGAATCGCTCCCACTCGATCACGGCGCACGTCGAGATGCCGGCGGGCGGCGCGGAGGCCCCAGGCGAAGCCGTAGAAGGAGTTTTGCTGGCACACGGCAGCTGGTTCGCCGGCTACTCGCTGTACGTTCAGGAGGGCCGGCTGCACTACGTCCACAACTACCTGGGGCTCGAGGAGTACCGCGTCAGCTCCACCAGCACCCTACCCTCCGGTCCATCGACGCTCCGCTTCTACTTCCGCAAGACCGGCGAGCACCAGGGGACCGGGACGCTCTACGTGAACGACGAGCAGGTCGGCGAGGGCGAGATCCCGCGAACGATCCCCGGCGTGATCGAGACGTCCGGCGAGGGGCTCTGCTGCGGCTACGACAGCGGCCTGCCCGTGACGGATAGGTACACGGCGCCGTTCCGCTTCACCGGCACGATCAAGCGTGTGGTGGTGGACCTCGCCGGCGTTGAGAGTGCCGATCCCGAGGCCGAGCTTCGGGCGGCGTTCACCACCCAGTAGGAGGGGGCATGTCAGAGAAGCCGAACTTCCTGATCCTCTTCGAGAACACCTACTGCAACTCGCCGCTCTGCGTGCCATCCAGGGCGTCGTTCATGACCGGCAAGTACGTCCACCGGATCGGAGTCTGGGACAACGCCGCCTCGCTCTCCAGCAACGAGCCGACCTGGGCGCACCGCCTCAACCTGGCCGGCTACGAGACCGCCATCTCCGGCAAGATGCACTTCATCGGCGAAGACCAGCGCCACGGCTTCCAGAAGCGCCTTGTCAGCGACATCCACGGCAAAATGATGCGGGCGCTGGTGGACTGGGACACCAAGGAAGGCTGGAACACGGCCGGCCACCGGGAGCGGCTGGCCGAGGCCGGCCCCGGCGAGTACCTGTACAGCCAGTACGACGACTGCGTGGCGACCCGCGCCGCCGAGTACCTGGCCGAGCCGGAGCGGAAGGACGGTCCCTGGGCACTCTGCGTCGGCTTGATCACGCCGCACTTCCCGCTGATCGTGCGCGAGAAGTATTGGAATATGTACTACCCGCGACACGCCGACCTGCCCGACATGCCCGAGGGTCACCTCGACGAGCTCCACCCACAGAACAAGCGGATGCGCGAGTACTTCGGGCTGGAAGGCGCCACCGAGGAACAGACCCGGCGCGCCCGGGCCGCCTACTACGGCCTGGTGACGTTCACGGACGAGCGGATCGGGCAGGTGGTGGACGCGCTGGAGCGCAACGGACTGGCCGAGAACACCGTGGTGGTCTACGTCTCGGATCACGGCGAGATGATGGGCGAGCACGGGCTCTGGTGGAAGTGCACCTTCTACGAGAGCTCGTCACGCGTGCCGCTGATCGTCTCCTGGCCGAAGCGGTTCGAGCCCGGACGGCGCACGGCGATCACCTCGCTGGTAGACCTGACGCGGACGGTGATCGACCTGGCCGGCTGCGAGGTCGACGACTCGGACCTGGACGGCCGCGTCCTGACCGGGCTGCTGGACGGGACCGAGCAGGATGGCGGCGGCGTCGCCTTCTCCGAGTACGAGGCCCACGGCACCGACCGTCCGTCGCGGATGGTTCGGCGCGGCCAGTACAAGCTGAACTACTACCACGGCGAGCCGATCGAGCTGTTCAACGTGGTGGACGACCCCGGCGATGTTGGTGTCTTCTGAGCCATCATATGCGCTGCCCGGCGATGTGCAGCCCGGTCAGGTCCGCATCTTCCTTGCTGACGAGCGGGTCCCGCTCGATTTCCCACTGCGCACTGTCGCGGCCAGCTTTCCTCTGGACCGCATAGAGGCCGCAGTCCGTGAGGCCGGACACCCCTGGCCTCCCAGTCTGTAGTTAGTCTATATTCACTAGACGTGGTTATTCACGGAAAAATGAATGTCGGCGCACAGTGAATATGGACGACAACATCGAGCTGGCTCTGGCCGCTCCTACCCCTCCAGGTCTCGTGGCTGCACTGGATCATATTCCTGGGATAAGGGCGCAGAATGCCGACACACAATCCTATCTGCGTCATGGGGCGCATGAGCAGCCCCTTCAGCTCTTGCCACGTTCGGCCGTTGACAGTCCACAGCAGTTAGAAGAATTCATGCGCACGACCTTGGACTACGATCCTTGGCACCCTCTGCCGCTCGTGGTGGCCACATCGCTGCCACGTGCTTTGCGCCGCGCGCTTGCCGAGCGCGGGATCTCGTACGCCGACACGCAGGGACATTTCCACTTGCGAGCATCCGGCTTGTACCTCTACGTCGATGTGCCCATGCGGGCGACACCTCCGCCATCCGGCCGTACGAGTGGCATCGGACTCGTCGGGATCCGTGCAGTGCAGGTACTTGCAGCTACACCTGACCATTCCTGGACCGTTGCCGAACTGGCTGAGGAGGCGGATGTTTCACTCGGCGAGGCCCATAAGGTGCTCGCTACGCTTGAACGCGAGGGGCGGATTGAAGCGCGTGGACAAGGGCCGGCCAAGCGCCGACGCATACGAGATTTGGGTGGCATCCTAGACTGGCTCGCCAGTCAGCCACGTGCTCGGCGGGTGTACCGCCATTTGACCTGCAGCCTGTACGCGCGAACGCCCGCCGACCTTGCAAGGCGAGTTTCACGCTCTCTTGATGATTCGGAAACATCGCACGCCTTCACGGCCGGATTGGCAGCCGCACTGCTCAAAAGCGGGCCGACTTCTGTCCCAAGGTCGGTGCTACGCGTGGATCCGGACCGTTCCCTCGAGGAAGTCGCAGGCAGAATCGGCGCAGAGGCAACAGAGCGAGGGGCCAATCTCACGCTTTGGAGCGATGATGGGCTGGTTGGAACGCATGGGCGCATCCGACACGAGGATACGTGGCTCGCGCCGCCTGTACGTGTCTACCTGGATCTTCTCGCTGACCGTCGCGGGGCTGACGTAGCCGCCAATTTCCGGGAGGTAGTCCTTGGAGCCTGAAGGCGCGCACCACAGTGACTACGACCCATCGCTGGCGGAAGCCGTCGTGGACCAGGCGGCCGGACTGCTTAAGACCATCGGCTTTGCTTCACAGCATGTGATCTTGATCGGCGGCATCGTTCCAAGGCTGCTCGTGCCAGTCCTTGATCCTGGAATCGAGCCGCACCTCGGCACAAGGTGCTGATCTCGACCTGCTCGCTCAACGTGCTGTCGGCGCCGTCGGCGAATTCCTGCGCCGTGGGCCACGACCGTGGCAACGCCTGAGGAATCAGTGAGGTGAGAAACCGGTGAGGCCGACGAACGTTCTCTTCATCAACTCGGACCAGCACAGCCCGCGCGTCCTGGGCTGCTACGGCAACCCGGTCGTGCAGACGCCGAACCTGGATGCGTTGGCTGCCCGCGGCACGCTGTTCCGCAACGCCTACTGCCCAACGCCGATCTGCGTCCCCTCGCGGGCGAGCCTGGCGACCGGCCGCTACGCCCACACCATCGACTCCTGGGACAACGGCACGCCGTACGTCGGCACGGAGGCGGAGAGCTGGGGCCACCGGCTGAGCGAGCAGGGGCACAAGGTCACGACGATCGGCAAGCTCCACTACCGCAAGGTCGGAGACCCGAGCGGCTTCGACGACCAGCGCCTGCCGATGCACGTCCTGGAGGGCGTCGGCGACGTCTATGGTTGCCTGCGCGAGAAGATGCCGGTCCGCCCGCACAGCCGGAAGCAGATCTACGAGGCTGGCCCCGGCGAGGTCGAGTACACCCGCTACGACCGCGCGACGACCGAGGAGGCGATCCGCTTCCTGACGGATGAGGGGCCGAACGAAGAGAAGCCGTGGGCGGTGTTCGTCTCGCTGACCTACCCCCACTTCCCACTGGTCGCCCCAGAGGAGTACTTCGACCTGTACCCCCTCGACTCGGTGCCAATGCCGGTCCACTGGCGGCCGGAGGAGTGGTCCCGGCACCCGTTCCAGGCCTGGCAGCGCCAGATCCAGGCGCTGGACGAACCGGTCGACGAATACTCCATCCGCAAGGCGATTGCGGCCTACTACGGAATGGTGACCTTCCTGGACCACAACGTCGGGCGGATCCTGGCGGCGCTCGAAGCGTCAGGTCAGGCCGAGAACACCCGGATCATCTACACCACCGACCACGGCGAGCAGCTTGGCGAGCACGGCATGTGGTGGAAGTCTTCGATGCTGGAGGCGTCGGTCGGCATCCCGTTGATCGTGGCCGGGCCGGAGATCCCCCAGGGCAAGGTCTCCAACACCAACGTCAACCTGGTGGACTGCTTCCCGGGGATCGTCGAGGCGGTCGGCGCCGAGCTGGCGCCCCAGGACGCCGACCTGCCGGGCGCGTCGATCTTTCGGCTGGCCGAGCAGGACGACCATGAACGGATCAGCTTCAGCGAATACCACGCGATCCTCTCGCCGAGCGCTTCGTACATGCTCCGGACGGGCCGGTACAAGTACATCCGCTACATCGGGATGCCGCCCCAGTTGTTCGACATGGAGGCCGATCGGCACGAGACGCACGATCTCGCCGCCGACCCGAACTTCGCGCCGGTGCTGGAGGCGTGCGAGGCGCAGCTTCGGGCGATCTGCGACCCGGAGGCGACCGACGCCCGCGCGAAGGCGAGTCAGCAGGCCCGGATCACGGCGCACGGCGGCCCGGAGGCGGTCCTGGCAGCCGGGGTGAGAATTCCGTACACCCCGGCCCCCGACCAGTTCGAGCCGGCCCCGAACGAGGCCCGCGAGCGCGCGAAGACGGCCGGGGCGGAAGGGACGTGAGATGACGAGCGCAGAGCCGGGCTTCGGCGGCGTGATCGGGCGGACCGTCGAGGAGTCGACGCCGTGGTGGCCGGCCCCGGCGCGCAGCCCGGCCGGCGCCCCGAACGTCGTCTTCGTGGTGCTGGACGACGTCGGGTTCGCCGACCTCGGCTGCTACGGCTCCGAGATCGAGACGCCCCAGATGGATCGGCTCGCCGCCAACGGCCTGCGCTACACCAACTTCCACACCACCGCCATGTGCTCGCCGACCCGGGCCGCGCTGCTGACCGGCCGCCAGCCACACGCGGTCGGCATGGGGATCATCGCCGAATGGTCGACGGGGTTCCCGGCCTACCGGGGCTTCGTCTCGCCACGCGCCGCCAATCTGGCCGAGATGCTTGGCGAGCACGGCTACAACAGCTTCGCCGTCGGCAAGTGGCATCTGATGTCGATGGACGACGTCACCGCCGCCGGCCCGTTCACGCACTGGCCGCTCCGGCGCGGGTTCGACCGCTGGTACGGTTTCCACGGTGCCCTCGCCGACTCGTGGCACCCGGAGCTGTTCGAGGACAACCACGCCGTCGACCACCCTCCTCGGGCGCCGCAAGCGACGCCCCTACCAGCGCCCGAGGGTGGTGAGGTCTACCACCTGAGCGAAGACCTGGTGGACCGCGCGATCGGTTTCATCCGAGATCAGCAGTCGGCCGCGCCGGAGCGGCCGTTCTTCCTGTACCTGGCGTTTGGCGCGGCCCACTGGCCGCATCAGGTCCCGAAGGCGTACGTCGAGAAGTATCGTGGACGGTTCGATCGGGGCTGGGACTCCGTCCGCGAGGCCCGGCTGGCGCGGCAGATCGAGCTTGGGATCGTGCCGCCGGAGACGGAGCTGGCCCCCAGGAACCCGGGCGTCAAGGCGTGGGACGCATTGTCGGCGGACGAGCAGCGCCTGTTCGCCCGGATGCAGGAGGTCTACGCCGGCTTCGTCGATCACACCGACGCGCAGATCGGCCGGCTGGTGAGCTACCTGGATGCACTCGGCAAGCTGGACGACACGCTGATCGTGCTGCTCTCCGACAACGGCGCCAGCCCGGAGGGCGGGCCGGTCGGGGCGGTGAACGCGCGGAAGCACCTTCAGTACGAGCCCGAAACGCTCGAGGAGAACCTGACCGCGATCGACCGGCTCGGCGACGAGACAACGTACGGCCACTACCCGATGGGCTGGGCCCAGGCGAGCAACACGCCGCTCAAGTGGTACAAGAAGGACGTCCACGCCGGAGGCGCCCGCGACCCGCTGATCGTCCACTGGCCGGCCCGGATCAAAGACGGCGGGACGCTGCGTCACCAGTTCCACCACGTGGTCGATCTGACGCCGACCGTCCTCGACCTGCTCGGGATCGAGGCACCGGTCGCCTATCGCGGTGAGGCCCAGTTGCCGGTCCACGGCACCAGTCTGGCGTACACCTTCGATCGGGCGGACGCGCCGACCCGCAAGGCGACCCAGTACTTTGAGCTGCTGGGCGACCGGGGTCTCTGGCACGACGGCTGGAAGGCCGTCGCGCGCCACGAGAAGGGGACCGACTTCGAGCAGGACCGCTGGGAGCTGTACCACCTCGATCGGGACTTCTCGGAGTGTCATGACCTGTCAGCCGAGCAGCCAGAGAAGCTTGAACAGCTGGTGCAGCGCTGGTGGACCGAGGCCGGGAAATACGGCGTGCTGCCACTGGACGACCGCGAGTACGAGCGGGTCGCAGCCAGCGTCGCCGCGCGCGCTCGCAAGCGGTACGTCTACTACCCCGGCATGGCGCGGATCGACCGGTTCAGCGCGCCCGACGTCACCGACCGCTCGTACACGATCACGGCGGAGATCGAGCTGCCTGACGGCGGGGCCGAGGGCGTCCTCCTCGAGTCGGGCGCCTGCTTCGGCGGGCACGTCCTCTACGTGAATGACGGCCGGCTCGTCTACGAGTACGCATTCTCGGAGCGGGAGCGGACCAGGATCGTCGGGGACGCGCCGCTCCCGTTCGGGCGATGCAGGGTGCAGTACGCCTTCAGGAAGACGGGCACGCGGCAAGGTACCGGCACGCTCCTGGTGGACGGACGCGAGGTCGGGACGGCGGCGCTGCCGAAGACCTGGCCGACGGTCGGCGTGACGGCCGGTCTGCGCTGCGGCCGGGGCGGCCCGGCCCCGATCTCGGACGGCTACCCCGCGCCGTTCCCGTTCACGGGCATCATCCACCGCGTCGTCGTTGAGCTCGGGAATGACGGCGCTGGCGATCTCTCCGCGAGCTATCAGGGCGCCCTCGCCGAGGAGTGATCTCGGTCCCGCCGCTGAGCGGCGGACTCCACCATGTCAGTCTTCGGCGAGGACGGCGCGCCGCTCGACCTCCGGATCGCGCTGCTGGTCGTCCGCCAGCTCGACCACCACGCGGTGGAGCGTGCCGGTGAACGTGAACGGCACCGTGTACTGCTCGCTGACCGGCGAGCCGTCGTCGCGACCGCAGTGGAGGCCGGCCTGGGCCGCCACACCCGGCCAGGTCTGTGGCAGCTCGCCCTCGCCGACGATCTTGCCGTCCACCAGCAGCGTCCCGTGCCCCTGGTGGCGGCCGGTCTTCGTGAACTCGAAGCGGTAGACGCTTCTGCCGCGCGGGATCTCGGCCTCCGACCGGATCACGTAGCGCACCTCGCCAAAGTTGTACTCGTAGACCAGCCGGTCGTCCTTCACGAACAGGGTGTAGCCGCCGAAGCGGTTGCCGGCCGCCAGCAGGACGCCCTCGGCGCCATGTTCGGGGATCGTGACCTCGGCGGTGATGCTGTACGAGCGGTTGGTGATGTTCGGCGAGCTCTGGCGCTCGACTCGGGCCATGCCGGGGTAGTAGACAAACCGCGTCTTTGCACCCGGTCGCCCGGCCGCCCGCAGGAACCCGACGTCGCGGTCGTCCAGCGGCAGGACGTCGTACTTCCCGGCCTCCGCCCACCACCGGTCGATCAGGGCGCGCAGCCGCTCGGGCTGCTCGGCCGCCAGGTCGCGCTCCTCGGCGTAGTCTTCGTCCAGGTGGTACAGCTCCCACCGGTCCTGGTCGAAGTCGGTCCCGGACCTATGCTTCGCGACCGCTTTCCAGCCCCGGTGCCAGATGGCGCGGTTGCCCAGCATCTCGAAGTACTGGACCTCCTTGCGAGTCGGCGCATCTGCCTGGTCGAAGGTGTAGGCCAAGCTGGTGCCGTGGACCGGCAGCTGGGGCACGTCGTTCAGGACGGCCGGCGCCTCCAGCCCGAGCACGTCCAGGACGGTCGGCACCAGGTCCGTGACGTGGTGGTACTGGCGGCGCCGGCCGGCCCCGTTGATCCTGGCCGGCCAGTGGACGATCAGCGGATCGCGGACGCCGCCGCCGTGGGTGTCCTTCTTGTACCACTTGAACGGCGTGTTGCCGGCCTGCGCCCAGCCGGTTGGATAGTGGACGTTCGTCGTCTCGTCGCCGAGCCGGTCGATCGCGGTCAGGCTCAGCTCCAGCGGCTCCGGGAGGTGGCTGGAGTACGCCTTGTAGACGTTGAGGCAGCCGACGCGCGTCCCCTCGTTGCTGGCGCCGTTATCGGACATCAGCGCGATCAGCGTGTTGTCGAGCTGGCCGATCTCTTCGAGGTAGTCGATCAGCCGCCCGATTTGCGCGTCCGTGTGGTCCAGGAAGCCGGCGTAGACCTCCATCTGGCGGGCGGCCACGCGCTGCTCGTCCGGCGTCAGCGTGTCCCAGGGCGGCACGTCCTCGTTGAGGCGCGGCAACTCGACGTCGTCCGGTACGATGCCCCCAGCCTTCTGCTTCGCGAGCCACTCGGCGCGTGCCACGTCCCAACCGGCGTCGAAGCGTCCCCGGTACTTGTCGATGAAGTCGGCCGGAGCCTGGTGGGGCCAGTGCGCCGCTCCGAAGGCGACGTACAGGAAGAACGGTTTTCCTGTGACCGCGCTCTGCTGATCGCGGACGTACTGGATGGCGTGGTCCACCAGGTCTTCTGAGAGGTGGTAGCCCGACCGACGCGGCGTGTCGATCGGCTCGTTCCCTTCGCACAGCTCCGGGTACCACTGATCGGTGTAGCCGGCCGGGAAGCCGTACCAGCGGTCGAACCCACGCTGGAGCGGCCAGGCGTCGAACGGGCCAGCGGCGGTCGCGTCGCGGAGCGGCATCAGGTGCCACTTCCCAACCGAGAAGGTGTTGTAGCCGTGCGGGCGCAGCATCTCGGCGAGGGTCGCGGCGCGCTTCGTGAGCCGCCCGCCGTACCCGGGGTAACCGGTGGCGAACTCGGTGACGATCCCGAGGCCGGCCGCGTGATGGTTGCGGCCCGTCAACAGTGCGGCCCGGGTCGGCGAGCACATCGCGGTGGTGTGGAAGTTGGTGTAGCGCAGGCCGCCGCTCGCCAGCCGGTCCATGTTGGGCGTCTCGATGGTGGATCCGTAGCAGCCGAGGTGCGCGAACCCGACGTCGTCCAGCAGGACGAAGACGACGTTCGGCGCGCCTTCCGGCGCCGTGACCGGCTGGGGCCAGGACGGCGTCGACTCGTGGTACGTTCG
>Ga0209382_10001155_pt1 | contig 42337 bp, 38 predicted proteins | sample SoiMetdeltSBSDD5_FD_187599 | JGI IMG/M metagenome (GOLD analysis project Ga0209382, IMG submission 187599) | Bulk soil microbial communities from a Populus tree surrounding site in Tennessee, USA - Soil MetaG P. deltoides SBSDD5 (SPAdes) (version 2) | ecosystem: Environmental > Terrestrial >... | reverse complement strand
CGAGGTAACGGGAGCGTGAAGTGCTCGACGCAAGGACCAGAACCAGGGGACGGCTGCGCCGGTTCGGCTGCGCGCTGCTTCTGGCCTTTGGCCTCGGCACCGCCCCCTTGTTTGCCCAAGGGGCGAAGCCGGATACCGAGGCCGTGCGCGCGCGCTTTGCCGAATTTCAGACCCGCGTCGGTGAAAAGGCGGTCGCGCTCGCGAGCGAGCCGGGCTTCAAGCAGCTGTCCCCGCGCGAGCGGAGCGCCGGCATCGAGTTCCTCGTCGGCAACATGCTGTTCGTCGTGGCGCACGAAATGGGGCATGCCGTCATCTCGGAGTTGAAGCTGCCGGTGCTGGGGCGGGAAGAGGATGCCGCCGACACGTTCGCCATCATCGCGGCGCTCACCGGGGTGGCCAACGACTTCTCCTACCGGGTACTCGAGGCGGCAACCAAAGGCTGGTTCTGGACTGCCCGGCGCGACAAGCGGCAGGGCGCCAAGCCTGCGCATTACGATCGACACGGTCTCGACGAGCAGCGCGCGTACCAGATCGTCTGCCTGATGGTGGGCTCGGACCCGGCCAGGTTCAAAGCCTTGGCCGACGAGACCAAGCTGCCCGAGGAGCGGCGGCGCACCTGCGGCTGGGACTTCGAGACCGCCGCACAGTCCTGGGGAACTCTGCTGGCGCCGCATCGGCGCGCCCCCGGCCAGCCCAAGGTCGCCATCGAAGTGAGCTACGGCGAGGCCAAGGGCGAGCTCGAGGTCTTGGCGCAATGGTTCCGATCGATCCAGTTCCTGGAGATCTTCGCCGACCTGTTCGCCGAGCGCTACGCCTGGCCGGCCCCGATCACGCTCGAGATGCGAAGCTGCGGCGAGCCGGGCGCGCGCTGGACGACTCCCGGGCGCACGATCCACATTTGCTACGAGATGGCGCAGGAGTTCGCCGAGCTCTATCGCGAGTTCGGGCGCGAGCAGACCGTGAAGCGCACGCAGAAGCGGCCAAGTCCATCGGTTGCGCGCGCACGCGCTCCGCGCACGGCCGTGACGCAGGTGCGGAGCGCACCGACCTCGCCGGCGGAGCGCGCGCACTCCCACGGTCGCCACACCAGCGCGGTCCCCGCGAGCGCGCTGCGCCTGGCACGCCCTGACGGCAAGGTTTTTCCAGGATCCAGGACGGAGTAGATCGCGGCCTCACCGCAGCGTCGCGAGAAGGCCGCGCGCACCGATCAAGCGCGGGCCCGGGGTCTCAGACGTGCTGGCCGCCGTTGATGTGGATCTCGGCTCCGTTGACGTACGAGCTCGTCTCCGTGCACAGCACATAGATGATCTTGGCGACCTCGTCGGGAGTGCCGAGGCGATGCATCGGGATCTGCTTGGCGACGATCTCCCCGGTGCCCGGCGAGAGGATCGCGGTGTCGATCTCGCCCGGCGCGATCGCGTTCACGCGCACCCCGAGCGCGCCGAAATCCGCCGCCATCTCGCGCGTGAGCGAGGCCAGCGCCGCCTTCGAGGTGGCGTAAGCGGCGCCCGCGAACGGGTGCACGCGCCCGCCCGCGATCGAAGTGACGTTGACGACCGAGCCCTTGGCGGCCTTGAGCTCGTCGATCAGGCCGCGCGCCAGCATGATCGGCGCGAAGAAGTTGACACGGAACACGTGGCTCCAGGTCTCGACGTCGGTGTCGATCGAGCCCATGCGGGCGCCGCCCTCGGCCTTCGGGGAGATCGCCGCGTTGTTGACGAGTGCGTGCAGTTCGGCGGGCTCGAGCCGGCGCTTGATCTCGGCGATCCCCTCGCGCGTGCTGTCGGCGTCGGCCAGGTCGACCTGGATGTGGTCCTCGGGACCCGCCTCCCACGGACAGTTCTCCGGAAAGGCGTGGCGCGAGCAGGTGATCACGCGCCAGCCGGCGGCCGAGAAGCGTTTCACCGTGGCGTGGCCGATGCCGCGGCTCGCGCCGGTGAGCAGCAACGTGCGGCGCGGGTGGTTGGCGTGTGAGGCAGTCGCCATGGTGTCCTTGCGGGCGATCCTAGCTCAGGGGTAGAGCCGCGTCTTGCTCCATGGCTGTCCGGGCGCGTCGCGACGGTATTCGACGCGGTCGTGCAGCCGAAACGGGCGGTCGTGCCAGAACTCCATCGCCATCGGCACGACGCGGAACCCGGACCAGTGCGGTGGCCGCGGAATCGCGCCGATCGGATACTTCGCCGTCGTCAGGGCAAGCGCTTTCTCGAACGCCAGTCGGCTTTCGAGCGGCGCCGACTGCTTGCTCGCCCAGGCGCCGAGCTGCGCACCGCGCGGACGGGTGGCGAAGTACGCGTCCGCCTCGGCCTCGGTGACGGGCTCGACCTCCCCGCGCACGCGCACGGCCCGCGCCAGCGATTTCCAATGAAAGGACAGCGCCGCCTTCGGGTGCGCCGCGAGCTCGCGTCCCTTGCGGCTCTCGCAGTTGGTGTAGAACACGAAGCCGTGTTGATCGACGCCCTTCAACAGAACCATGCGCACGTTCGGCAGCCCGTCGGCATCGACCGTTGCCAACGCCATGGCGTTCGGGTCGGCAGGCTCGGCCCGCTTCGCTTCCTCGAACCATAGGGCGAACAGCGCGAGCGGATCCTCGGCTTCGGTGAAGTCACCGGATTTTAACGGCTGAACGTGTTCCATACGATTCGAAAAGTTCGAAAGGATGCGGATGGTCGCGCGCCGGGCGTCTTGCAAGGCTCCTTATAGTGATGTCGCGGCGGGATGCCTATGGCGGGCGGCAGCGCGGCTCATCGCCTGCATTGCAGCTCTGACTCTGGCGGCCATCTCCGGCGGCTGCAGCTATTCGTACAAGCTCGGCGCCGCGTTCGGGGACGACCGGCCCGAGCGGACGGCGGTGGCGAAGGGTGCCGCCGCCATCGAGGCGCCGGAAGGCGACCTTGCCTTGGCCAAGACGGCGGCCGCCGAGCTGCTGAAGCTGGGAAGCAAGGACGCAAGTCTGCCGTGGCGGAATCCGCGCACCGGCGCGCACGGAACCGTCACGCCGATCGCCACGAGCTACATCCGGGATGGGGTCACCTGCCACGATTTCCTGGCCAGCCACGTGCAAGGCGACAAGCAGTCCTGGTACCAGGGTGACGCCTGCCGCGGCCACGGCGGACGCTGGCAAGTCCGCGATATCCGACCGCTGCAGCGGACGTGATCGCCCGGCGGCCTCGGAAGCCGCCAAAAGCAACGAAGCGGTCTTCTTCGCCAAGCCCTCGGTGCCGCGTTGCACTTCGGTTACACTCGTACCACATTGACGGCGAAGCGGCCGCGAGGCGGCCACCTGCCATCGATCAGGAGCAAGAGCAACGATGCGCAACCCCTATGAGGTGCTGGGGGTCCAGCCACAGGCGAGCGCTGACGAAATCAAGAAGGCTTTCCGCAAGCATGCCAAGCGGCTGCATCCGGACGCCAACAAGAACGACCCCAAGGCGGCCGTGAAGTTCGCTGAGCTCAACGCCGCCCATGAGATCGTCGGCGACGAGGGCAAGCGCAAGGCCTTCGACCGTGGCGAGATCGATGCGGAAGGCAAGCCGCGGTTTCAGGGCTTCGAGGGCTTCAGCGCGCGCCCGCGCGGGGGCCGTGGCCGCGAGTCGCAATTCGAGACCTTCAGCTTCGGTCCGGAAGGATTCAGCCGTTCCGGCAGCGGCCCCGGCGGCGGATTCGGCGCGTTCGAGGACATCCTGTCGAGCGTGTTCGGCGGCCGTCGCAACGGCGCACGGGTCGATTTCGGCACCGAGTTCACGCCGGAAGATTTCGCCTCCCCTGCGGCCGGCCGCGACGTGGCGGCCGAGGCCACCATCACGCTCGCCGAGGCTGCCCTCGGGACCAAGAAGCGTGTCCGGCTTCCGACCGGCAAGGACGTCGAGGTCAAGATTCCAGCCGGGCTGAGCGACGGCCAGCAGATCCGGCTGAAGGGCCAGGGCCTCGCCGGGCCCCCCGGCGGCACCGCCGGCGACGCACTGATCACGGTTCGCGTCGCGCCCCATCCGCACTTCAAGGCGGAGGGTGCGAATCTGCGCGTCGAGGTGCCGATCACGCTTTACGAGGCGGTGCTCGGCGGCAAGGTGCGCGTGCCGACCCTCGACGGCGCCGTCGAGCTCGCGATCCCCGCTGGCACCAATACGGGGCGCACCTTTCGGCTGAAGGGCAAGGGCATCAAGGCGAAATCGGGCGCCGGCGACCTGCTTGCCACCGTGCGCATCGTGCTGCCGGATCATCCCGACCCCGAGCTCGAGGCCCTGATGCGCACATGGCAGCAGGACAAGCCGTACAATCCGCGCCGCAATCTCGACTGACGGCTTGTTCGCGGTTTGCCGACCCGGGCGGCCTTACCCGGGATTCTTCGCCGGTGCCGGCCGCTCCAGCTGCTCGTAGGTCGCTGACGCCACCTTCTGCAGGAGATCGCGGTCGGCCGGACCGGTGACCACGTAGCCGTAGTCGCCCTCGATCCAATAGAACGCCGCCACCTGGCCGGAGACGCTGTAGCGCAGCGCAGTGTCCGGGCCGGTCGCGCGCGCCGCGTAGAGCGTGAAGCGCTCGCCCGACGGCCCCTCATACATCAACAGCGCGGCGGCTCCGCGCGGTCCCGGCAGCAGGCGGCCGCCGATCAGCTTGAGCCCGATCTGCGCGAGGTCGGGCGCGCGCAGCTGGGTACCGATCCGCTTCGACAGCCACGGCACGAGATGGGCCGCATCGGCCGGAACCTCGATCGGGTGACGCACCTCGACGACGTAGAGCTTGTGCGCGTCGATCGCATCGTCGGCGACCGTTTTGACCACCGGACCCTCGGGCTTGGATGCCGGCGCACCTTCCCACGCCGGACGCGCGAACCAGCCGGCGAGCCCGCCGAGCAGAAAAGCCGCAACCACGGCGGCGGTGGTTGCCAGCCGCAGCCGCGGCTGGCCGAGCCGGCCGAGCTTGTCGAGATCGAACCGCGCCGGGACCGGCTCGTCGGCAATATTGCCGTAGCGCAGTCGCAGCAGCTCGCCCTGCGAGCGCCAAGCGGCGACGCGGGCGGCATCTTCTGGATGATTGGCGAGCCACGCCTCGGTGTCGGACCGGCGGTCGACCGGCAGCTCGCCATCCACCAGGGCATGAAGCTCGTCCTCGGTCACCGGTACGCCGCGGTCGATCATGTGCGCGCCTCGGCTATTTCACGCGCCGCAGCGCCGGCGTCTCGCCGTCGAGATACGACTTGATCTGCGCGCGGGCGCGCGCCAGCCGCGACATCACCGTGCCGATCGGCACCGCCTGCACGTCGGCGACTTCGCGGTAGCTCAAGCCTTCGAGCACGACCAACAACAGCGCGGCGCGCTGGTCGTCGGTGAGGGTCGCGAGCGCGCGCTCGACGTCGCGTCCGCCGGCATCGGGTGCCGCCGTTCCGGCCGCGTCGAAATCGTCAAGCGGAACCGCGGCGGGACGTCGCGACAGCGATCGCAGCCGGTTGCGATTGAGATTGGTCAGGATGGTGTACAGCCATTTGCGCACGTCTCCGCCGTGAAACAAATGCTCGGAGCGCAGCGCGCGCATCAACGTGTCCTGCACCAGGTCTTCCGCCACGTCAGTTTCGCGCGTGAGGGCGCGTGCATACCGGCGCAATGCCGGAATGGCCGCTTCCACCCCCTGTCGGAAACCGCTCACGCCGCCTCCACGAAATGCTGCGCGGCCGGCGACCAAGACTGGCCCGTCCATCCGTCGTCGCACCGCTCGCCCGCTCGGCTGCTCACATCTCGTAAGGCGATCGCAAGGAAAGAACAATGGGTTATCGCCGATATTCCGCCGCCGGCAGCGGGCCTGCGCTGTTCTTGAAGCGGCGCGGGGCGTATGTCATAGGGGCCCGCCCGGCAGCGGCTGCGAGGAGCGTGATGGCGGAGATCGCTGGTCTGATTCGCGGCAAGCGCGGCCTGATCATGGGCGTGGCCAACAACCGATCGCTGGCCTGGGGCATCGCCAAGGCCTGCCGCGCCGCCGGCGCGGAGCTCGCCTTCACGTATCAGGGCGATGCACTCAAGAAGCGGGTCGAGCCGCTGGCGCAGGAGCTCGGCGGGCACGTCGTCGGCCACTGCGACGTCACCGATGCGGCGACGCTCGACGCGGTGTTCGCGGCGGTCGCGCAGCGGTGGAGCTCGCTCGACTTCGTCGTGCACGCCATCGCGTTTTCCGACAAGGAGGAGCTCGCCGGGCGCTATATCGACACCACGCCGGAGAATTTTGCGCAGACCCTGCAGATCAGCTGCTACTCGTTCACGGCAGTGGCGCAGCGCGCCGAAAAGCTGATGACGGCCGGCGGAGCGCTGCTGACGTTGACCTATTACGGCGCCGAGAAGTGGATGCCGCACTATAACGTCATGGGGGTCGCGAAGGCGGCGCTGGAGGCCTCGGTGCGCTATCTGGCGGCCGATCTCGGGTCCAGGAACATCCGCGTCAATGCCATCTCGGCCGGTCCGATCAAGACGCTGGCCGCATCCGGCATCGGCGATTTCCGCTACATCCTGAAATGGAACGAGCTGAATTCGCCGCTGCAGCGCACGGTCACGATCGAGGAGGTCGGCGACACCGCGGTCTATTTCTTGTCCGATCTGTCGCGCGGGGTGACCGGCGAGATCCATCACGTCGACGCCGGCTACCATATCGTCGGCATGAAGAATCCGGCGGCGCCCGACATCTCGATCGTGAAGGATTGAGGGCCGGTGCGGAGACAAGCGCACACGCGTGTCGTCCGCCGCAGCAAGCAAGGCGGCGCGATTCGCCGGGCGATCACGCCTGCCGCTCCCAATCGCCCCGTGCTCGAATGCAATGACTAGCCATGCGCCTGTTGACCACGACTGAAGCGGCCGAATATCTGCGGCTGAAGGAGCGCAAGATCTACGAGCTGGTAGCGGAAAGCGCGATCCCGTGCACCAAGATCACCGGCAAGTGGCTGTTCCCCAAGGATGAGCTCGACCGCTGGCTGGCCGACAGCCTGCAGCGGCCCGCCGGCGTGAGCCGGCAGAGGCCGATGCCGATCATCGGCGGCAGTCACGATCCGCTGCTCGAATGGGCGCTGCGCGAGAGCGGCTCGGGGCTGGCGACCTTGCCGGAAGGGAGCGAGGCGGGGCTCGCGCGCTTCATGCGCGGCGAGCTCACTGCCGTCGCCATCCACCTGCATGCGCCCGCGAGCGAAACCGTCGATGCCAATGTCGAGGCGACGCGCAACGAGCGCAGCCTCTACGACGCCGTGCTGATCGCGTTCGCGCGGCGCGAGCAAGGATTCCTGATCGCCACCGGCAATCCGCTCGGCATCGCCAGCCTCGAGGACGCACTGCAGAAACGCGCCCGTTTCGCGCTCCGCCCGCCGGGGGCGGGCGCGCAGCTGCTGCTGCAGGCGCTGCTGCATCGCGCCAAGACGTCGATCGAGCGACTGAAGGTGGTGAGCCCGCCCTGCCCCACCGGGCCGGACATCGCGCAGGCGATCCGCGCCGGCCGCGCCGACTGCGGCATCGCCACGCGTTCGGCCGCCAACGCCGCCGGCCTCGATTTCGTGCCGATCGTGTGGGAGCGCTTCGATCTGGTCGTCCGCCAAGCCGACTATTTCCGCAAGCCGATGCAGGCGCTGATGGACTTCATGCGCTCGCCTGCGATGGCGGCGCGCGCGCAGGAGCTGCGCGGCTATGACCTCAAGGATGCTGGTACCGTCCGCTCCGCGCCCTGACGCAACCAGCCCGGCGTCGAGATGATCGGCAAGCCGTTCTCGTTCGACGAGCTGACGAGCCGGGTCCGCGCGTTGCTCGACGACGGCGCGCGGCGCGCGCCCTCTCCAACGGCGCCGCGTCGCGTGCCTTAGACGCGCGCGTTCCGCGCGCTCCTCAGCGTGAGGAGGTGTGTGCATGCTCGCGCGCGCGGCTTCTCGGCCGCCCCGCTTCCCGCCATGATCCGCCCGTGAGCAAGCTTCGTACGATCGAGATCGATGAAGTGACGGCCGGTGTGCTTGAAGCGCGCGCGGCCGCACGCGGTGTAAGCGTCGGCGAAGGTGGCGGAGCTCGTCGCGTTCGACGACGGCACGATCTCCACCGACCCCGATGAGATTGCGGAGCTGGATCGCCGCTGGGGGGCGATCCAGGCAGGCGATCCGACCGTGCCGCACAGTGAAGTCGCACGATGGCTCGAAACCTGGGGAACGCCCGCGTTCAAACCCGGGCGTGAACAATGAGGATCGAATGGTCGGCGTCTGCCCTCGCCGACCTCGATCGCTTCGCCAGATTTCTTCACGAGCGCTATCCGGGGCTCGCTGCCGCTGTGGCACGCGAAATCGGTATCGGATCGAACGGCGATCGCATCGTCATGCTGCGCGCGTTCCACGGCCGCGACGTGCGCTGAATTCCACGTCACGAGTTCGGCGCGTCACGCAACGTAGGCCTCGCAGTCGATCTCGACCCGGAAGCGCGGGTCGACCAGTGCCGCGACTCCCACCAGCGTCGAAGCCGGCGGATTGGCGCCGAAATAGGCGACCCGCGGCGGGCCGATCAGATCACGCTCTTTGACGTCGGTAAGATAGACCTGCACTTTGGTGACGTGCTCGCGCCCCGCGCCTGCAGCCTTGAGACACTGATCGAGGACGCCGAGCGCGACCTCGACCTGCGCCGCGGTTCCGGCCGGCACCTCGCCGTCGGCCGTCATGCCGACGATGCCGGAAACCCAGACGTGCGGGCCCGCACGCGCGACGTGGCAGCAATGGCGGCCCCAGTCCTTCAAGCCCGGCACGTTGATACGATGGATCATGATAAGCTTGCCTCCTCGTTCTTTGCTGCGATCTACCAAAGCGAGCCGAGATGCAGGAAGGTCGAGAGCAAAAAAATGTACAGCGGGCGCGGCATGCGCGCATGGCACAAGCATTCACCCGAAGTACCACTTCTCCGCGGTCCGTGATTTCACTAAGATCGGGGCATGACCAAACTTCGTACGATTGAGGTCGATGAAGCAACCGCCGACGTGCTCGAAGCGCGCGCCGCCGCACGCGGCCTGTCGGTTGCTGAGCTCGTTGCCGATCTGGCGTGGGTTGATCGTGCCTTGCCCCCCGATCTGCAGGCGCTATGCGACGGCGCCGAAGGGCCATGGTCGCCTGAGGTTCTGGCCGAGGATGCGCATCGACTCGCCGAGTTCCGGCGTACCCGGGAGGGGGGTGCCGTTCGCGGAGGTCAAGACCTGGATGGAACGCTGGCTTACGCCGCATGAGCACCCCGCGCCGAAACCGCGTAAACTGCGAAGCTGATCGTTTCGCCTGGTGCGCAACAGGATCTCGAGCGGCTGTACGGGTTCCTCGCTGACGGCCCTCTGGCACAGTTGGTGTCCGCGAACTGGTAGTGCCGTTTGGCCGATCGGCGTACATCGTACGTTACGTGCCCATGCTGGAGACGGAAGAGATCATCATTCTTCGCATCTGGCACGGCCGCGAAAAGCGCTGAGGCGCCCAGATCCGGAGGCCGCGCGATAGCGCGTGGGTCGCCGCCGGAAGCAAGAGCACAACAAGCGAACCCGATCGGCGCCGACGGCTCTCTCGGCCGTTTGCCTTCCCTCCTCCCCCATAGCAAGATTGCGCGAGATCCCGATCACGTCCGGCACGGGGTAGCCGTCATGGCGTCGAAGAATCCGCTCCACCCGATCCCGCACCCGCCGCGCAAGCCGTTCATCGGCAACATCCTGACGCTCTCCGGCGACGCGCCGCTGCAGGACCTGATCCGGCTCGCACAGGAGCTGGGGCCGATCTACTGGCTCGACATGATGGGCCGGCCGGTGATCGTGGTGTCGAGCTTCGCGCTGGTCGACGAGGTCTGCGACGAGACCCGCTTCGACAAGTCGACGCGCGGCTTCCTGCGCCGGCTGCGCCCGCTGGCGCACGGCCTGTTCACCTCCGACACCCAGGAGCCCGACTGGTCGAAGTCGCACAACATCCTGCTGCCGACCTTCGCGCAGCGCGCCATGCAGGGTTACCACGGCGCCATGCTCGATATCGCCGACCAGCTCATGCTGAAATGGCAGCGGCTCAACCCGAACGACGAGATCGACGTCACCGACGACATGACGCGGCTCACCCTCGACACCATCGGGCTGTGCGGCTTCGACTACCGGTTCAACTCGTTCTACCGCGACGGCAACCACCCGTTCGTCGACGCCATGGTCGGCTCGCTCGAGACCACCATGCACACGCGCGGACTGCCGTTCGAGCAGCTGATCAACAAGAAGGAGTACCAGCAGCACCGCGCCAACATCCGCTACATGCACGGCATGGTCGAGGACGTGATCAAGGAGCGCCGGCAGAGCGGTGGCGACGGCAAGCAGAACGACCTGCTCAACTACATGCTCAACGGCGTCGACAAGAAGACCGGGCAGCGGCTCGATGACCGCAACATCCGCGACGAGACCATCACGTTCCTGATCGCCGGACATGAGACCACCAGCGGGCTCTTGTCGTTCGCAACCTATGCGCTGCTCAACCACCCCGATGTGCTGCAGAAGGCCTACGCGGAGGTCGACCGCGTGCTCGGACCGGACGCGTCGGTCAAGCCGAGCTACGCGCAGGTCAACAAGCTCACCTACATCTCGCAGATCCTGCAGGAGACCTTGCGGCTGTGGCCGACCGCGCCGGCGTTCGGCCTCCACCCGCTCAAGGAGACGGTGATCGGCGAAAAATACCGGCTCAAGCCGAAGCATCACCTGGTGGTGCTCTCGCCGATGCTTCACCGCGACAAGGCGGTGTGGGGCGAGGAGGCCGAGCTGTTCAATCCCGACAACTTCTCGCGCGAGGCGCAGGCGAAGCGCCCGGCCAATGCCTACAAGCCGTTCGGCAACGGCCAGCGCGCCTGCATCGGCCGCCAGTTCGCCATGCAGGAGGCGACGCTGGTCATGGGCATGGTTTTGCAGCGCTTCCAGCTGATCGACCACACCCGCTACAAGCTCAAGATCAAGGAGTCGCTCACCGTCAAGCCGGACGGGCTCAAGATCAAGGTGCGGCCGCGCACCGACCGCGCCCCGGTCGACGCCAAGGCGCGGCAACCGATCGTGGTGTCGACCGCGCCCGCAGCCGAGGAGGCGCCGGCCGCCGCGATCGCCGGTGCCGGGCGCGCGCTCACCGTCCTCTACGGCACCAGCCTCGGCACCTGCCGCGACATCGCCGATCAGATCGTCGACCGCGCCAATTCGAGCGGCTTTGCCGGGCGCAGCGCCGCCCTCGACGAGGCGGTCGACGCGCTGCCCGAGGACGGCATGCTGGTCGTCGTCACCTCGACTTACAACGGCAAGGCGCCCGACAGCGCCACCAAGATGGAAGCCGCGATCGAGGCCGGCAAGCTCGCAGAGATCAAGCGGCCCGGGCTCGACTATGCGGTGCTCGGCATCGGCAACAGCCAGTGGAAAACCTACCAGGCGTTCCCGAAGGCGATCGAAGCCGCGCTCAAGGCAACCGGTGCGAAGCCGCTGGTGGCGCGCGGGGAGGCCGACGGCAACGGCGATTTCGACGGCGGGGTCGACGCCTGGATGCATCGGTTCTGGGCCGCGCTCGGCCAGACCGAGACGGCGGCGCCCGCCCCGAAGCTCAAGATCACCTATTCGGACGCGCACGCGGCCCGCACCGCGGTGCTGCCCGAGCAGGCCTACCGGCTGCAGGTGATCGGCAACGAAGAGCTGGTCCGCGACGCCACCGGCCTATGGGATCACAAGAAGGAGGCGCCACGCCCCTCCACCCGCCACATGACCATCAAGCTGCCGAAGGACGTGAGCTACCGCACCGGTGACCACCTTGCGGTCTATGCGCGCAATCGCCCGGAGGCGACCGCGGCGGTGATCGAGCGCCTCGGGCTTGCGCCCGACACCGTGGTGGTGCTCGACGGCCAGGGCAGCCGCATGCGTCACCTGCCGATCGGCCAACCGGTGACGGTGCGCCAGCTGTTGACCGATTTCGTGGAGCTGCAGGACCCGGCGAGCCGCAACGACGTCAAGGTGTTGCTGGAGCACACCCGCTGCCCCAAGACGCGGCCGGAGCTGGAGAAGCTCGTGGCCGAGAGCGACGAAGCCAAGGCCGCGTTCACCCGCGACATCACCGACAAGCGGGTCACGGTCTACGACCTGTTGATGCGCTATCCGGCGATCGAGCTCACCCTCGACGGGCTGCTCGAGACCACCGCCGCGATCCGGCCGCGCTTCTATTCGATCTCGTCCTCGCCGCTGAAGCTCGCCGACGCCATCAACCTCACCGTCGGCACGGTGGCGGCGCCGGCCTGGTCCGGCTCCGGGTTCTACCAGGGCGTTGCCTCCACGCACTTGCAGGGGCTCAAGCCGGGCGACGAGATTCTCGGCTTCGTGCGCCGACCCAATCCGCCGTTCGCGCCGCCGGAGGACCACGAGATTCCGATGATCCTGATCGGCCCCGGCACCGGGTTTGCGCCGCTGCGCGGCTTCCTGCAGGAGCGCGCGAGCCAGCGCGAGCTCGGCATGGAGGCCGCGCCGTCGCTGGTGTTCTACGGCTGCCGGCATCCGCAGCACGACCTGTTCTACGGCGACGAGATGCGCCAATGGGAGAAGCAGGGCGTCGCCAGGATCCACCTCGCCTATTCGTCATCGGACCAGTCGCCGCACCGCTTCGTGCAGCAGGCGGTATGGGCGGCGCGCGAGGAGGTCTGGAAGGCGCTGGAGAACGACGGCCGCGTCTACGTCTGCGGCGACGGCCGCTTCATGGCGCCGGCGGTGCGCGAGACGCTGATCAAGATCCACATGGAGAAATGCGGCACCTCGCTCGAGCAATCCTCCGACTGGCTGGAGGGCATGATCGAGCATGGCCGCTATAACCAGGACGTCTTTGGATTCAAGTGAGCGCCCGTGTCCCGGGCGCAGCGCCGCACGAAATGGCGCGCCGCAGCGCGCGCGGGATGCGGCAATGCGAAAAGGGCCCGCTCGCGCGGGCCCTGCAGTCGCTCAGGAGATCAATTGTAGTCGGTCGCCGATCAAGCCGCGCGCGCGAACGGCGCAACCTTGGCGAAGCCTTCCTGCACCGCCTTCACGCCACCGGTGACGGTCTGCCCGACATAGGCAGCGGTATCCTTGGCGCGGGCCATGCCGACCTCGCTGCGCTCGCGCAGGTAGTCGACGTTGAGCTGCATCGCCTCGGAGAGCGACTTTGCGGCGGCGAGCTTCTCGATCGCGACCAGCGCCGCCTCGGCGTCCTGATGGGCGGCCTCGAGCAGCTTGCGATTCACGTTCGCCACCTCGGTGACGTAGTTGATCACCGCGCCCTCGAGCAGGCCGGCGAACCGGCTGGCCCCGCTGTGAACCTCGGCGGCCCGCTCCTTGGCGGTCGACGCGCTGCGCTTGACGAACTCGCGCGCGGCTTCCGGGATCTCGAACGTCGGCGTCTCGCCGAAGCTCTGCAGGAACGCGTACGCGTCGGTCGCCGGGTTGCCGGCGGGCTTGGTCTTGGACTTCTGGGTCATCACTAGGTCTCCATCCTCTTCCGGAGCTATGGGTGGCCCCGCCCGTCATTGGCCCGGGGCATGGGCGCTATATGGCACAGGTCATGTTGCAGTGCAATATCGAATTGTGCGATGCACTAAAGAAATTTTGCAGCCGGGATCATTCTACTTGAAAATCAATAAGTTGTGTCCTGGTCACGTGCACGTCATCCCGCCCGCGCAGCGGCCGAGGGGATTCGGCCGCCGGTCGAATCGGGTGGACGTTGGCGAAACGACACCCCACCCGGCTTCGCGCTCACGCGCGATGCCGCCCTGCTCTTGTCAAGGCAGGGATCAGCCTCAGTGCGGGCGCCGGGGATCGGGAAAGATCAGGCTGCGCCAGCCGCCGCGGTCGAACGGCCTCCAGGCCCCTTCCGGCTGCGCCAGCCGGTCCGCAATGGCGTAGACCGCCGCGGGATGGTGGCCGAGGCCGCAATGGCTGCCGTCGACCTCGATGCTTTCGGTCTGCGGCCCATCCCGCTCGATACAGCATTGCCACGCGCAGATGCCGTCGGTGCGCGAGAAGATCGCGGTCGTCGGCACCGGCGGCGGCTCGCTCAGCGGGCCGGCGGCGTGCGGCTCGTCGGCGCGGCGGCCGCTGGCAAATTCGTACATCCGCCAGGCATTGGTCGCGCGCGGATGGCCGGTGAACGGGCTCCCGAGCGTGATCACCAGCCGCACCGCATCCGGCACCCGCTTTGCCGCTTGCCGGGCATAGAGCCCGCCGAGGCTCCAGCCGACCAGGCTGACCTTGCGGTCGTAGCGGTCGCGCAATTCGTTGATGCGGTCGAGCAGCAAGTCTTCGACGCCGTCGCGCAGGCCGAGATTGCGGCCCTGGCGCCAGCCGTGCGCCCCATAACCATGGTCCTTGAGGAACCCGCGCAGGGCGCGGGTCGAGGTGTCGCTCGCCAGCAGGCCCGGGAGCACCAGCACCGGGTGCCCGTCCCCGCGCGGCGTGGCCAGGCGGAGCAGCGGCAGCGCCCCGACGAACGCCACCAGTTCAGGGATCGCGCGACCTTCCAGCAGCAGCAAAAGCTTGGACGGCGGGCGGATGGATTGAGCCATAGCCGGCATGCTCGCTCCGATCGTTGAAGGCCTTTACGGCAGCCTCGAGCATTGTAGCCGTTCGGTAGCCCCGAGGCTGTGAAGCACTTAACAAGCCATCGCTTGCGACGGCCTGTCGTGCGAAATGGGTATTGCCCCCAACAAACTCAACCGGGATGGGTTCCCGGCCCCGCCGGCCCGGACGACCGGCCGCACGCGATTCGAGCGAGGCGATATTGGCGCCGTCTATCGGCCCTGTCGATGCTTCTCACGCTTTCGGTGACGCGCTGCGCCGGCCGCGGGCGGCGGCCGCGGAGGCAAGATCGACGGTCTGGGCGGCGACTGCAGGGGCCTCGGCGGCGGCCGCGAGCGCGTTGAGCTCCTGGTGCGCCTCGACCACGTAATCGGCGAGGTCGTCGATGTCGGGCACGGCGCGACGGCAGCCGATCAGCCCGTAGTCGAGCGAGCCGTTGTAGCTCTGCACCGTGATGTTCAGCGCCAGACTGTGGGTCGGAATCGAGACCGGGAAATAGGTCGTGACCTTGGCGCCGGCCATGTAGAGCGGGAACTGCGGCCCCGGCACGTTCGAGATGGTCACGTTGGCGACCGGCGGCAACGAGTCGGCGAGCTTGGATCGTCCCAGCAGCGTCGCCAGACCGGTCATCAGCCACGGCGCCCCGAACGAGGGAAAGTCGGTCGGGATCACGGCCTTGAGCCCGCCGGCCACATCCTTCGACGAGCTGCTGGAGGCATTGATCGCCTTCAGCCGCTCGAGCGGGTCGCGGATGTCGGTCGCCAGGCTGACCAGCATGATCGAGGCCTGGTTGTTCTGCTCGGTGTTGCCGGGCTCACGCAGGCTGACCGGGACCGCCGCCACCAACGGCGCTTTCGGCAACGCATTGTCGTCAGCGAGGTAGCGGCTGACCGCCTTGGCGCACGCGGCCATCACGATGTCATTGAGGGTGACGCCAAGCCGCTTGGCGGTCTGCTTGACGTCGGCGAGCGAAACCGACCGCGCCGCGTAGGTGCGCTGGTTGGTGATCGAGACATTGAGCGGGGTCTTGGGCGCGAGCCCCCAGTCGGTCTGCGGCCCCACCTGCTTGGGGAGCACCGAGCCGAGCTTCGGCAACGAGATGTTGGAGATCGCCTGCAAGGTGCCGGGCAGCGTGGTGAACAGCTTCATGTACTGTTCGGCGGTGTTCTTGAACGCCGCGCTCATCAGCTCGGCGGCGCCGAGCTGATACTGGTCGCCGCGGCGCGTCTGTCGACGCGGCTTGACCGGCTGCGGATCGGGCGAGATGTCGTAGAGCGCCTTGGCCAGCGCGACGCCGGCCTGGCCGTCAACGGCGGCGTGATGGACTTTCGAGTAGAGCGCGCGCCGCCCGTCCTGCAGCCCCTCGATCACGTAGATTTCCCATAGCGGCCGGCTGCGATCCATCAAGCTGGAATGCAGGCGCGCGACGTATTGCTCGAGCTGCTGGAAGGTGCCGGGTTTCGACAGGATGATGCGGCGGACGTGATAGTCGAGATCGACGTCATCGTCGTCGACCCAGACCGGGTTCGAGAGCTCGAACGGCATCAGCGCGAGCTTGCGTTCGAACACTTCGGCCAGGTGCAACCGGCCGCCGATCTGGGCCTTGTAGTCCTCGTAGAAATCGCCCTGGTATCCCTCCGGGAGCTCGACCAGGGAGAGGCTGCCGACATGCATCGGCGTCTCCGGCGTCTCGATGTGGAAGAACGTCGCGTCCATTCCGCTGAGATGTTTCATGAGCGTTCCTCCCGCCTTCGCGCCCGGCGATCATAGGACGAACGGCGACGTGAGGCTATCGGGCAGAAGGCTTCTCCCGTGTCCCGCACGCGCTGCAGCGCCCCGGAAACGAGGTCAAGCGAAGAGAAATGCGGACCCCCGGATGTCGCTTCGCTCGTGCGGGCCACGGTCCGCGGCACGCTTCCCAAGCGCCGACCAAACGGTCTACGGTAACGGCAACGAACTTCAATCCGCGGGGGAGGATCATGGATCGCTTCTGGCTCAAGAGCTATCCGGCCGGCGTGCCGGCCGACGTCGACGTCGGGCAGTATCCGTCGATCGTCGCGCTGCTCGAGGCGAGTTTCGCGAAGTACCGCGACGCCAACGCCTACGTGTGCATGGACAAGTATCTGACCTATGGGCAGGTCGACGAGCTGTCGCGCGCGCTCGCCGGCTGGCTGCAGGGCACCGGCCTTGCCCGCGGCGACCGCGTCGCCATCATGATGCCGAACGTGCTGCAGTACCCGGTCGCGGCGGCGGCGGTGATGCGCGCCGGCTTCATCGCCGTCAACGTCAACCCGCTCTACACCCCGCGCGAGCTCGAGCACCAGCTCAACGATTCCGGCTCGAAGGCGATCATCATCCTGGAGAATTTCGCGGCGACGCTGGAGAAGGCGATCGCCTCGACGCCGGTCAAGCACGTGGTGATCGCCAGCATGGGCGACCTGCTCGGCTTCCCCAAGGGGCTGATCGTCAACGCCGTGGTGCGGCACGTGAAGAAAATGGTGCCGGCCTATTCGTTGCCGGGCGCCGTCAAGTTCAACGATGCGGTCGCGGCCGGCCGCGACAAGACGTTCAACAAGCCCGACATCAAGCCGAAGGACGTCGCGGTGCTGCAGTACACCGGCGGCACCACCGGCGTCTCCAAGGGCGCCATGCTGCTGCATGAGACGCTGGTCGGCAACCTGCTGGCGTCGGAGGCCTGGATGCAGCCCGGCATGAAGCGCAAGCCAGTCAGCGGGCAGCTTACGATCGTGTGCGCGCTGCCGCTCTATCACGTGTTCGCGTTCATCGTCTGCAGCCTGCTCGGCACCCGGGTCGGTGCGCTCAACATCCTGATTCCGAACCCGCGCGACATCCCGGGGCTGATCAAGGAGCTCGCCAAGTACAAGATCAACGTCTTTCCGGCCGTGAACACGCTCTACAACGCGCTCGTCAACAATCCGGAATTCGGCAAGCTCGATTTCTCCGAGCTGGTGATCTGCAACGGCGGCGGCATGGCGGTGCAAGAGGCGGTGGCGAAGAAATGGCTCGCGATCACCGGCTGCCCGATCGCCGAAGGCTACGGCCTCTCCGAGACCTCCGCCGGCGTCACCTGCAACCCGACCGACACCGACGCGTATTCCGGCACCATCGGCCTGCCGCTGCCGAACGTCGAGATCCGCATCCTCGACGACGACGGCAAGGACGTGCCGCTCGGGCAGGCGGGCGAGATCGCGATCAAGGGTCCGCAGGTGATGTCGGGCTACTGGCAGCGCCCGGACGAGACCGCCAGCGTGATGACGCCGGACGGCTTCTTCAAATCGGGCGACGTCGGTGTGATGGACGAGCGCGGCTACGTGCGCATCGTCGACCGCAAGAAGGACATGATCCTGGTCTCGGGCTTCAACGTCTACCCGAATGAGATCGAAGGCGTGGTCGCCGGCCACCCGGGGGTGCTGGAATGCGCCGCCGTCGGCGTGCCCGATCGGCAGGCCGGCGAGGCGGTGATGCTGTTCGTGGTCAAAAAGGATCCGAACCTCACCCAGCAGGACCTGATGAAGTACTGCGCCGAGCAGCTCACCGGCTACAAGAAGCCGCGCTATATCGAGTTCCGCGACGAGCTGCCGAAGACCAATGTCGGCAAGATCCTGCGGCGGGAGCTGCGCGACCAGGCGATGAAATCGACGACGGAGAAAGCCGCCTGATCAAGGACCAGCAGCAGGCGCGCGCCGACGACGCGGCGGGCTCGCCCCCGATCCTGTCGATCGACGGCGCGCGCGCGACCATCCGGCTCAACCGGCCGGCCCACCTCAACCGGCTGCAGCCGGAAGATCTCGTGGCGTTGCACGAGATCTTCGACCGCATCGAGCGCGACCCGGGGATCCGCGTCCTGGTGCTGACCGGGACCGGGCGCGCGTTCAGCGCCGGCTACGATCTCGGCGACATCGCGGCGCGCACGGCGGACAGCGAGCGCGCGGCCGAGGCACCGTCGGCCGGCTCGGCATTCGAGGCGGTCGCCGACCGGCTCGAGGATCTGCCCGTTCCAACGATCTGCCGGCTCAACGGCGGGGTCTACGGCGGCTCGACCGACCTCGCGCTGGCCTGCGATTTCCGCATCGGCGTCGATACCTGCGAGCTGATGATGCCGGCCGCGCGCCTCGGCTTGCACTACTACAAGAGCGGCATGGTGCGCTACGTCTCGCGCCTGGGGCTCGCGGCCGCCAAGGCGCTGTTCCTGACCGCGCGCCGGATCGATGCCGCCGAAATGGTGCGCATCGGATACCTCGACGCGGCGGTCGCCGCCGACGCGCTCGACGCGCGCGTCGACGCGCTCGCCGCCGTCCTGGCGGAGAACGCGCCGGAGGCGATCCGCGGCATGAAGCGCACGCTGAACGAGATTGCGCGCGGCAAGCTCGACGAAGCGGCGGTCGACACGCGCCACCGGCAGAGCATGCGCGGCGCCGAGCTCCGCGAAGGCATCGCGGCCTACAAGGGCAAGCGTCGCCCGCGCTTCGGCAGCCGATAGAGATGTTCTCGACGAAGGTGGTGCATATTTCGCTCGCGTCGACTCACCTCTTCGATCGGGAGAGGTCGACCGCGCGAGCAAAGCGAAGCGCGGGCGGGTGAGGGGTTGCTATCCGGCCGATAGACGTGAGGCCTCCTCACCCGGATTGGCTCGCTTCGCTCGCCAATCCGACCGCTCCCCACTGGGGAGAGGCGAAGGCGCGGCGCCGCCCGTCGCGATGACCAGGGCCGAGGAGACGAAAGCCATGCTCAAGCACGACTACGCCGAGGTGAACGGGGTACGGCTGCACTACGTCACGGCCGGCACCGGCAAGCTCGTGCTGTTCGTGCACGGCTTTCCGGAGTTCTGGTACGCCTGGAAGGACCAGCTCGCCGAGTTCGGGCGCGACCACCAGGCAGTCGCAGTCGACATGCGCGGCTACAACCTCTCCTCCAAGCCGCCCGAGGTCGACCGCTATCACATGAAGGACCTGGTCGAGGACCTGCGCGCGCTCGCGCATGCGCTCGGGCACGAGCGCTTCGTGCTGGTCGCGCACGACTGGGGCGGCGCGGTCGCCTGGGCGCTCGCCATCCGGCATCCGGAATGCGTCGAGAAGCTCGTCATCGTCAATTCGCCGCACCCGGCGGTGTTCGCGCGCGAGCTGGCGCAGAACCCCGAGCAGCAGAAGGCGAGCCGCTACATGCTCACCTTCCAGACCCCCAAGGCCGAAGAGCTGCTCACCGCCAACGGCTATGCGCCGCTCGTCAACATCGTCATGGGCGAGGGCCTCAAGCGCGGCCACTTCACCGAGGAGGACCGCAAGGCCTACATCGAAGCCTGGTCGCAGCCGGGCGCGCTCACCGGCGGCCTCAACTATTACCGCGCCTCGCGTATCGGCCCGCCGGCCGGCCCTGACGCCAAGCCGGTCAGCTTCGAGCCCGGCACGGCGTCGCTTGCCGTCAAGGTGCCGACGCTGGTGATCTGGGGCGAGAAGGACGCGGCGCTGACGCCCGGCAATCTCGACGGGCTCGATCAATTCGTGCCCGACCTGACCATCCGCCGCGTTCCCGACGGCTCGCACTGGGTGGTCCACGAGAAGCCGGCCGAGGTCAACGGCCACATCCGCGCGTTCATCGCCCGCGCCTGAGGATTTGCTGACGTCCGCATGCACAAGCCTCCTCACGCTGAGGAGCGCGCGCAACGCGCGCGTCTCGAAACACAGCTCGGAGAGGGAGCGGCATCCTTCGAGACGCCCGCCGTGCGGCGGGCTCCTCAGGATGAGGTCGAGACGCCCGCCGTGCGACGGGCTCCTCAGGATGAGGTCGAGACGCCCGCCGTGCGGCGGGCTCCTCAGGATGAGGGCGCACCGACTTCCGTCAGCGTAGTTGAAGCCAACGGCACGCCCGCGCAGACGGGCGCTGCAAGCGCGTTCAATCCCGCGCTGCGCGGCATCGCCTGGATGATCGCATGCGGGATCCTGTTCGGCATCCTCAACACCGCGCAGAAGTTGCTCGCGCACGAGATCTACCCGCCGCAGGTCTTGTGCCTGCGCTACCTGGTCGGCTCCTTGGTCGTGCTCCCGTTCGTGCTGCGCGGCGGCTGGACGGCCTACCGGCCCGGCCACCTGCCGCTGCTGGTCGGGCGCGGCGCGGTGCACCTCGTCGGCACGGTGATCTGGTTCTCGGTGCTGCCGCACGTCACACTGGCGGAGAACTCGGCGATCGGCTTCACCGGCCCGATCTTCATGATGCTGGGCGCCTGGCTGTTCATGGGCGAGCGCATGGATGCGATGCGCTGGGCCGCGGTGCTGGTCGCCTTCGCGGGCGTGCTGATCGTGCTCGCGCCCGGCCTGGCGCACGCCAATCTCGGAACGGCCTACAGCTTCTGGCTCTTGGCCACCTCGCCGGTCTTCGCGGTCTCGTTCCTGATGTCGAAGGTCTTGACCCGTTACGACCGCCCGGAGGCGATCGTGTTCTGGCTCGGCATCATGGTCGGCGTGCTCAGCCTGCCGTTCGCGCTCACGCGCATCACGCCGACCGAGGCGGGATTCGCAATTCAACTCGGCTGGCAGTGGCCGACGCTCATGCAATGGGGCCTGCTCTTCGGCTCCGGGCTGGTGGGATCGAGCGCGCACTACTGCATGACGCGCGCCTACCACATCGCCGACGTCTCGGTGGTGCAGCCGGTGCGCTTCCTCGACCTGGTATGGGCTTCGCTGTTCGGCTTCATCGTGTTCACCCATCTACCGACGGTGTGGGCGCTCGTCGGCGGCAGCGTGATCTGCGCCGCCACCCTGTGGATCACGCGGCGCGAAGCCAGGAAGGCGGCGGCGTGAGCAGGCCGTGACGCGACCGCTTCAGAATCTCGTGAGCGCGCCGACGCGGTTGTGAAACAAGAAGAAATCCGATCTCAAATCACTGTGACGTCGCTCGCGGCATTGTGTCTGGCCAGGGAGCAGGCCGGCCGGCGATTCTGCCGCCGTAGAACGGAGATCGCACCATGCCGAGCTACAGTCCAGAACTCGTCCAAACTATGCGTGCTGCCCTCGACGAGGTGATGACGCGGATCCCCGTCGAGCAGGCGACGCCGGGGGTCAAGGCGTACATGGCGGAGCTGATCCTCAAAGCCGCCGCCGACGGCCAGACCAGCTACGAGAGCTTGCTTGTGGCCGCGTCCACGCAGATCCAGACGGTGCTGTCGCAACTGATGTGAGCGCGCGATCTGCCGTCACCGGGTGGGCAACGGCGGGGAATCTAGGCTAAGCAAGCGGGTCCGACAACGGTTCCGCCCGCCCGATGCCGCCGCGACACAAGCCGGTCCGAGCCAAGGCCGCCGACAGCAAATCCTTCGATCCCGCCGCGGCCGGCTGGGAGCCCTATACGGACGAAGGCTTCATCGGCCTGGTCGGTCCGTTCTGGCGCAGAGTCGAGGGCGACAGGCATCGTTTCGCATTCCTGGCGGCGCCGAAACATCACAACCGTCGCGGCGTGCTGCAGGGCGGCATGCTGATGACCTTTGCGGACCGCTCGCTCGGGATGACCGCGTGGTATGCGAACGAGCGCAAGCCGCAGGCGACCGTCCAGCTGGACGTGCATTTCATCGACAAGGTCGAGATCGGCGAATTCGTCGAGGCGCACTGCCGGGTCGTCCGCCGCACCCGCTCGCTGATCTTCATGAGCGGCGAGTTCGCGGTCGGCGAGCGCGTGGTCGCGACCGCCAACGGCGTGTGGAAGACGCTGGACAAGGCGTGACGCGGGCAGCCGTTTCCGATCCCGCGCCGCTCGCGGTCGATAGCTCGCGATCCTGATCGCAAACCCGAACTGGCCCGGCCTCAGTAGACCTGCAGCGGCAGGATGCCACCGGGGCCGATCAGCAAGCCCCAGGTCTGCCCGGCGCCGACCTTGACCTCCTCGCTGAAGGCGGGTTGGCCGGCGATCTTGACCGAGGCCTTGTACGTGCCCGGCCGCAGGTCGAGCCTGGGACCGTCGGTCGACTTCTGCCCGACCCCGGGCGCAACCTTGATGGTTTTCCGGTCGATGGTGACGGTCGCAACGGTCTCGACGGCGCTGCCGATCAGGATCAAGCCCATGCCGGGCTTTGCGATTACGCCATGCTTCGCAGCCTCCGCCGGCTTGCGCTGCGAGAGCTTGACCGTGGTCTTGCCGTCCTGGCGGCCGAGCATGAGCGTGCCCGGTCCGTCCGGCGTGGTGAACGACAGCGCGGCGCGTTGCGGTTCGACGATCGCGCCCTTGGCCTCCTCCCTCCAACCGAGCTTGGTGAGCTCGCGTCGATAGAACGCCAGCACCGACTCGAGCGAGGCCGGGACGGTGGCCTCCCGATCATTCTGGAAGGTGGATCTGCCGCCGATGCTGAGGACGTGCTTCTTCGGCACCGGCAGACCGTCGGTGTCGTCGGCCTCCAGTTCCTCGAAGGCCTGCTGCGCCGGCCGGGCTGCGGGCCGTGGCGCCTGCGGCGGCTGCTCGGCGGCAAGCGCGACCAGGCCGGGGCCGTAGCCGCGCACGTCGGTGAGGCCGCCGAGCCTATGGATGGTGACGAACAGCCGCTTTCCTTGGCGCGAGAAATCGAGCTCCACCATGCTGTCGCCGTCGATGACCGTCGGCGCCTCCTTGAAGCCGAGCGGCTTGAGCGCGGAGCGATAGAATGCCGCGATCTCGCGCACGCTCGACCTGCTCTTGAACTTCAGGTCGCCGGCCGCGTTGTCGAAGCTCGGCTTCTCGGCCGTCTCCGGGACCGGGATCGGCGAATTGGTAGGCGCCGTCATCGCCGCCAACACCACCGGCGGCCCGCGCAGCCACTCCTCGGCCTGCCGGCGCACCTTGTCTTCGGCCTCCTGCTGCGCCTTGGCACGGGCGGCGGCGACTGCGTCGGGAAGCTGCTGCACGAGGCTCACGGTCGTGAGGTCATGCTGGTAGCCGAGCTTCAGCACGGCGTTGGAATCCGCAGACGAAAAATTGAGCACCACCTCGCCCGGCTTGACGACCGCGCCGTGGGCTTCTTCCTGCCAACTGCGTTTTGCGAGCTCGCGGCGATAGAACTTGAGCACGGTGTCGAGCTCCGCCGGCACGGTCGCGGTCAGCTCACGTTGCGTGCGCCCGTCGCGGCCGGTCGCGCTCTTGACCCGCTCCGGCTTGGGCAGGCCGTATGTGTCCTGCCCGGCTTCGAGATCCTGGGCTCGGGCGAAAGGCGGCACTTTGACCGCGACATCGACGCGGCCGTCGGCGCGGCGTTGCAATGTCACCTGGATCGGAGCCTGCCGGTCACGCTTGTCGCGCGCGAAATAGGCGCGCGCGCCGTTGTCGATGCTCTCGTCGATCGCGGCGACGCATCCGCCGCGGACCAGGCCGACCAGCCGGACCCGGCGAGCTCGTCGCGAAAGAAGGCGAGAAGGGTGTCGACCGTTCCGGGCGCGACGGCGCTCAGGTACGGCCTGCGATCGTCGAACACGATGTCGGTCGCGCCGGCCGGGAACGGAATGTTGTTGTAGAGCCGGGTCGCGCTCATGCTCACGCCCGAGCGGCTGGTATTGCTGCCGTCGGTCGAGAAGAAGATCGACAGTCCTTGCGGCCCCTTCTTGAGCCAGAGATTGCGGTCGCTCGGCCGCTCCAACGGGCCGACATAGGACACCCAACCGGCCTCCCCCAGCAGCTTGCGCACGGCCGCGACCGTGTTGGCGACTGTGCCCGGCACCATGTAGCTCAAGCTGTGCGACGATGCCCCGGTGCGCTCGTGCGCGCCGTCGAGCCGCGGCACGTCCTTCATGTCCACCAGCCCGGGGCCGGAATGCTCCTGCCTTGCAGGCGCCTCCTGCGCGGCCTGCGGGCGCGCGGTGAGCTCGGGTCTGCCGTCGGCGACTTTCGGGGAGAACGGATTGGTTTCGATCGCTATCGGGGTGTATTGGATCGAGGTGGCGCCGCCCTGCGCCGGCGCAACGGTGATGAAGACGTTGAGCCCCTGCGCTCCCTTCCGGAAGTTCATGATGGTGAGCTTGTCCGGGAGCGCGTTCGCGGCGACGCGTGCGCGGTGCGGCTGCCAGCCATCGGCGGCGAGCAGCGCGCGCGTAGCTTCCGCCGCCTCCCCGACCGATTCACGCACCACGAACGACGTCGTCAACTTGCTGGCGAACAGCTCCCGCGCGCCCGCCAGGCGCGGCAGCCGGCTGGCATCAGGCATGTCCGCGAATGACGTTGCCGCTTCCGGCTTCAGGGCCTCCTGCGCCCACATGGTGCCGCCGGCCGCGATCGCCACCACGCCCATCAATGCCAACACGCTCGCGGCTCTGCGCATCGTCGGGCTCTCCAAGATTCAACATGATCAAGACGATGCCGCTGGCGCGGATCGCCCGTTCCCACCCGCACGCCGTCAAGCCGGCGCGCCTGTGACAGCCTTGGACGCGGCGGCGCCCGGAAAGGTTCTAGGGGAGCAGTTGCTTTTCGGGTGCGCGCCGTATGCCTTGTGCCGGACCGCCCGCTGAAGCCAAACTGCCGATGGACGCGGGGGCGACTCATGGTGCGGGTGCCCGCGCGCTGCAGGTGCCGTGCGTCTCCCGGCCGCACCGCTACCAGGGGTCAAATGGAGACCGCCTATGAACCGGATGGTGATGGCCGCCGCGCTCGCACTCGCTGCGCTGGGCACCGGAGCAACGGCTTCGGCTCAGACCTACCCGGCCCGCTCCATCCAGGTGATCGTCCCGTTTGCCGGCGGCAGCGCGAGCGACGTGGTCCTGCGTGTGCTGCTCGAGCGCATGGGCACGTCGATGGGCCGCCGCTTCATCGTCGAGAATCGTCCGGGGGCCGGGGGCAATACCGGTACGGCGGCGGCCGCCAAGGCCGATCCGGACGGCTACACGCTGGTGATGAGCACGCTCGGGCCGCTCGCCGCCAACAAGACGCTGTTCCGCGATCTCGGTTATGATCCGGAGAAGGATTTCGAGCCGATCTCCCTGTTTGCGATCGTGCCGAACGTCATCGTGGTCAGCTCCAAGCTGCCGGTGACGTCGCTTGCGGACTTCGTCGCCTATGCCAAGAGCCGACCGAAGGAGATCAATTACGGCTCGGTCGGGCCCGGCAGCTCGCAGCATCTTGCCGGCGCCTATTTCGAGCAGGTGGCGGGCATCCAGATGACCCATGTGCCGTACCGCAACATCGCGCAGTACGTGCCCGACCTGATCGCTGGATCGGTGCCGGCGGGCTTCCAGTTCCTTCCCAACGTGATTGCGCCGCTGCGCTCCGGCGATGCGCGCGCGCTCGCGGTCACGAGCCAGCAACGAATGGCCGCGCTGCCCGACGTCCCGACCGTGGCCGAGGCCGGCATCAGCGGCTACGCGCCGTCGGGGTGGCTCGCCTTGCTGGCGCCGCGCGGGACGCCGAAGCCGATCATTGCCCGGCTGCACGAGGAGATCGCCGCCGCGATCGCTGATCCGGCCGTGCGCGACAAGTTCAGCGAGCTCGGAGCGGAGGCGGTGGCGACCACGCCGGACGAGCTGGCGAAATTCATCTCGTCCGAGATCGCAAAATGGCGCGACATCATCACCACGGCGGGCATCACGGTGGCGCAATAGTCCCCCTCATCCTGAGACTTTGAGGAACGTCGCGACGCCGCTTTCGGCGACCCCTCAGGAGCCATCCGAAGGATGCGTCGGTACGCGCGCGTGCCGCGCGCTCCTCGGCATGAGCGAGGTGCGTGCCTGGTGCCGGCACAGCCAAGCGTGGGCGGAGGGGCTGTTTCGGCCGCAAGGCTTGCAATACGATCAAGCTGCAGGCGCGCCTCGCGGGAGGATCTGATGACGAAGGCGAAGGATGCGGCGGAGCTGACGCGCGTCGGTCCGGGGACCGTGATGGGCGAGTTGATGCGGTGTTACTGGATCCCCGCGGCACTTTCTTCCGAGCTCGTGCGCGATGGCGCGCCCGTTCGCCTGATGCTCTTGGGCGAGAAACTCATCGCATTCCGCGACAGCGCCGGCCGGGTCGGGGTGATGGATCACCGCTGCCCGCACCGCGGCGCATCGCTGTTCCTCGGACGCAACGAGGAAGGAGGGATTCGCTGCATCTATCACGGATGGAAGTTCGACGCGGCCGGGAATTGCCTCGACATGCCGAGCCTGCCGCCGCCCGGCTTCAAGGAAAAGGTCAAGGCCAAGGCCTACAAGGCGGTCGAGCGCGCCGGCGTCGTCTGGGTCTTCATGGGTGCGCGCGCCGCGGCGCCGCCGCTGCCGGCGTTCGACATCCTGGACGTCCCCGAAGACGAGATCCGGGTGAGCTTCATCCAGCGCGATTGCAATTACCTGCAGGCGCTCGAGGGCGAGATCGATACCTCGCATTTCGGGTTCCTGCACGCCGGCCATGTCGATGCCGACGAGTTGGCGGAGGATGAGCCGCTGCGCCATACCGTTACCAACCGCGCGCCGGAATATCATTTGGCCGATACTCAGTGGGGCACGCAGTATGCGGGTTACCGCAAGGCGGGCCCGGGGCTTACTTACTGGCGGTTCGGCAACTTCCTGTTTCCGTTCTGGACCCAGACGCCCAACGGCGAGTTCTCGAGCCACATGCATGCGCGCGCCTGGGTGCCGCTCGATGACACCCACACCATGTTCTGCTTTCTGTGGTGGAAGAAGGCGGTGACCGCGATGTCGCTGCCCCAGCCCTCATACAAGGACGGCGCGCCGATCGGCGGCACCGGGCGCGGCAACAGGCTGCTGCCGAACACGACCGACTGGCTCGGCCGATGGCGCATGGCGGCCAACGCGGGCAACGACTGGGGAATGGACCGCGCCGCCCAGCAAAGCAATGCGATCTACAGCGGGATCGACGGCATCCACCTGCAGGACCAGGCGATCACCGAGAGCATGGGTGGAATCGTCGACCACGAGTTCGAGCACCTGGCGCCGTCCGACCAAATGATCACGCGCACGCGCCGGCGCCTGCTGATGGCGGCGCGCGCGCTGCGTGACCAGGGGGTCATGCCGCCGGGGGTCGAGAATGCCGACATCTATCGCGGGGCCCGCGGCGGCTACTTCGTGAGCGCAGACCAGAGCGGTTGGCGCGAGGTCTACGCCGGTCAGCTGGCGGCATCGGTCGTACCGGCGCAGACGCCGCTGCGCGCGGCCGAATGAGCGGACGCCGCTTGGCAGGGTCTTCTTGCCGTGACCAAATCGACGCCGGGGCGTAGGGGTCTTGGACCCATGACGCCGCCAGAGTACCCGCGGCGATTATGGTGAGCTATCCGATCGTCCTGGCCGGGCGAGCAATCGCCACAGCGATTGCGAGGGTTGTCCCGGCCATCCACGTCTGGCTTGGTCCGGCGAGGGAAGAAAGAGGAAAGACGTGGATGCCCGCGACAAGCGCGGGCATGACGAGTCAGCACTTGCTGCCGCTGATCTAAGAGGGGGATATGGAACGGAGAGCGATCGTCTCCCGGCCGGGCGAAGGCCGGAAGGTGCACGTGTTCGGCGCCGTCCTCACGATTCGCGTGGCGTCCGCCGACACCGGGGGTGACTTCGCGGTGTGGGAGGAGACGGCGCCACCCGGCTCAGGTCCGCCGCGACACATTCATCATCGACTGGACGAGGCTTTCCAAGTCCTCGAGGGACACTATCAGGTCTGGTGCGATGGGCGCCTGTACGAGCTCGAGCCCGGCGCGCTGGCGATGATCCCGATGGGGACACCGCATGCCTTTCGCTGTGTGGGAGCGTCGCCGGGCCGGATGCTGACGACCGTGGTTCCCGGCGGCCTCGACGATTTTCTGATCGAGATCGAGGCCGCAGGCTTCAAGCTGCCCGACGACCTCGCGCGACTGATGGCGCTCGGCGCCCGCTATGGGCACGAGTTTGTCGGACCGCCGATCGGCGATTGAGCCGGCGCGCAAACGCGGCCTGAGGGGTCCGACGCAACGCGTTTCACACTGCTGGCGCCGGGCGAGAAGGAGATCTTCCGTATCGAGCGCAGGACGCACATGGACCTTCATGATGGCGAGGGCGCAGTCGCGCTGCTGACGGCGCTTGAGCGCAAGATCGCGACGGCGGCGCCTGGCGGATGCGGAACGGAGGGCACCAAAAGAGGTGTTCGGGTTTTGACCCCCATGGCGGACGTCCTTAATCTGGCGTAGTTCCCCGGACGACCCACGCAGTCGCGGCATAGGACCGAATGCCGTCTTGCTCGCCATCGAGATAAGCCCGCTCGACCGCGTCCTTTAACTTTTGCTGCTGATCGGCACTCAGAGTGCTGACGTATTCGGCTGCCGGTCCTTCCTTTCCAACATAGGGAACCCAATAGTCGGAGAACGAGGCGAACTCCATGCGGATCGTCAAGGTTCCCTCTTGGACATTTTCAAAGCCGGCTTTGCGCCAAGCGGTCGCCAACTCGCCGGGACGGGTCATTGGGCGAGTATAGTTTCGGGCGCGCCTCTCATTCGCAGTCGGATCGAGCATCGCTGCCGTGTCGAACAGGATGCGGTTTGCGACATAGCCGCCGCGAGCGTCCCACACTGCCGCCGCTACGATCGAATGCGGCCGTGCGACACGTCGCATCTCTGCAACGGCTCGATCTGCCTGCGGCACAAAGTGTAACAAGAGCAATGATAACACGCGGTCGAAAGAGCAGTCAGGGAACGGCAATACACAGGCATCTCCGACCTTGAATTCGATCCGCGGGTGAGAATTGCGACGCGACGCGTAGTTGATGTATTCGGGAGAAAAATCCAGTCCGCAAATACTCTCGATCTTTGCCCGTGCCACCAGGGCGAAGGTTAGGCTGCCTGTTCCACAACCAACATCCAGCACCTGCTCGCCATCGGCAGAACCAGAGAAGTCAAGGAACGGCTCAGCCAAGCGGCGGCTCCAGCGCCCCATCACCAGTTCGTAGCCGTCGCCGTCTGAGGCCTTGAATGTTGAGGTACTTGTCATGCCAAGCGTGGCCGTCAATGTGATTTGGCGTCGTCACTGTCCGCCACATCACTGACAACGGTTATCAGTGACCGACGCGCGCCCGGCGCTGGTATTCTCCCTAAAGACCGCCCGGCGCCGCGCGCCACCCGGGACCGATTATTTGGACACGGGTTGGACACCGACAGCGCCTCGCTTACTGACTGTGTGATCTAATAGTAGCGAAAAGGGATATCGGGTCGCGCTTGAAGATGCCAACAGGAGATGTTTGCAATCACTTCAGGGCCACCGGCGGATAGCCCGGAACGCCCGGAGGAAAGCCAGTCGTGAGGCCGGGTATGTTCACCTTGCCCACGTTCCACTCCTTGTCTGCCAGCTCCTGCACCATCCAGAACGCCACCGTATTCGACAGCATCTCGCGCGCATCGCGCAGCGAATGCTTCATGCGGATCATGAACTGGTCGATCGCCGCAGCCGGGGTGACGGCGTAGTCGCCCGGCAACGACGGACGGTCGGGCAAGTAGATGGTGGGAATGCGCGCGAAAACCTGATCGGACACGAGCTTGCGATAGAACAGCGGCCCCCACACCCGCTGCACATAATAGCTGAGGTCTGCCGGCAGGAGCTGCGCCTGCCCCAGCGAGGGTCGCAGCTCGGCGTAGGGGACGATCTTGATGCGATCGTCGGGCAGGACGAACCCGGACGCCGCCTTCAGGAAGAACGGCAGCCAGTTGGTTCCCTCGGTCAGTCCCGAGGAGACATTGCTGCCGGCGCGGCTGCTCACCAGCACCATGGCGTGCTTCCAATCGAGCTTCAGACCCGCCAGCGCGTCTTGCACCTCCGCGGCGCCGCGCAGCCCTACGAGCATGAAGGTCGCGATCATCACGTTCGTGAATGGAATGGAAAACTGCGCCGTTGTGCCGTTGAAGAAATCGTCGTTGACGCCGGCGACGGTGAAGGCGTCGCCGTTGCCGAGCGAGTCGACGTAAGCGAGCGTGCGCGCGCAGGCGTAGTCGACCATGTCGCGGATCTGAGTCTTGCGCGCGCTCCAGGCCGGCTGGTTCAGCCGGTCGAGCCAGTTGTCGTCGGCGCGCCGATTGAGGGCGCGCACCTCTGCGACATGGCCCCACAGCGTTTCCAGACGCGGCTTCCAGCGCGCGTCGCCGTTCGCCTTGATCTCCGCCAGGTAAGCCAGTGCCGGCCCGATATGGCTGATCGCGGTCAGCTCGTAGAAACCGCTGCTACGGTCGGCGCGAAACCGCTCGTGGGCGAGGCGGGCGCCACCGCTGGAGTCGTAGACGTAGATGTCGGAGCCCATCACCAGGATCAGCGGGCCGGGAGCGCGGCCGGCGGTCTCTTTCGCGATTACGGACTGTGTGAGCATCTGCCCCAGCGTAGGCTGGCCGGACGGATAGCCGGGCTCGTCACTGCCGGTGAAGTCGAAGAACAGCTCCATGAATTCGGTCGGCACGGAATAGCTGGTGTTGGTCTGCGCCGAAGCCGGCGCTGCGGCAATTAGCAGTGAACCGAATGCGAGCCGGGCGAGGCGGACGTAGCGCACGCGGAAATTCCTTCTGTTGCGACACGGCACGGGCGGCGTTGTGGCTTTTCAGCCATTATGTCGGCGCGGTCAACGGCGGCGTCTGGGTCGCGCACGACGGCGGCACCAGCTGGACTCCATTGACGGACAAGCAGGCGTCTATCTCCATCGCGAGCCTCGCCCTCGACCCCACCAACAGCAAGAACTTGCTCGCCAGGGCCGGCTCGTGTCCAACGGATCGCTCAGCCATGTGAATGCGTTCGAAGGGTCGAGGGGGCTTCGCAATGGGCTACTGCCCCTCGCGCCCCGCGATCGGGATGGAATTGGCATAACTGTCGAGGATTGCCGCGTATTCGTCGCCGAGCGCCTTGGTATCCGCGCCCGCGAAGCGGAGCTTGGTCTGGAGAATGGATAGCCGCGTGGCGATCGCCAGGTGAAACTTCCACTTCTCGCGGAACAGCAGGCTCTTTTCGAGACCGATCAGGATGGTGGATACCGCGGCGAGCGCCGCCGCGATCTGCGAGTTGTTGCTGGCGGCGGCGTAGGTGCCGCCCGTGGTGCAAAACAGAATCCCGACGGTGCTCACCGTATAGGCCGTCATCGAGAGCCGCTGCCATTTGCGCTGGAACGCCAGCGACTGCGCGACCAGTTCGCCAAGATTGTCGTCGTTCCCGCCCGTCATGCGAGCCCCCTCCGGTGTCGCCTCAACGTCCACATCGCCGATGCCGTCGCGCCAGCGCGCACGCGCCGCCTATTTCGACGGAGGTTGGCGTAGGCTTTCCAGCACGTTCCCCCGCTGCGCGATGAAGTCCGCGATGCCGTCGAGTGCCGCGAGGTCCGCATAGGTCGTCGAGTGAAATCGCGTCTCGACCATGCCGATCTTGTGCTGCGGCCTGATCTGCAGGACGCGGAAGGTTCCCGCGCCCGGCACCGGCTCGGCGGAGATCGCCATGACGAACGCCATCGGGCCGAGCTCGGGCACGACGACCAGCATGACCAGCGATAGGCAGATGTTAGCCACGACGACGACGAGCCCGATCGTGGCGCCGCAAGCAAGGATGACCACAATTACCGCCGCGAGCGCCGCGAACGCAACCACGAATGGAGCCGCTAACAGCGCGATACCGCCCCAGATCCATTTGGCGGCGGGCGTATAGGGCCCGAGAAAGAGAGCCGCGTAGGCGTCCGGCTGCGTCCAGTGGAAGTACCATGACACAGGGATGAGCACGAGCAGCCCGGCAAAGCCAAGCAAAGCCCATGCGCGAACAAAGCGGGAAAGGACGACGCCGACACGGGTCCCCGGCCCTTGCTCCAGTGCATTCTCCAGCCGCCCGACAACCCAGCTCCCCCACGACAGCAATGCGCGATCCACGGCGCCGCGGCGATCCCAGAACATGCTCACCACGATCTCGAAGAACTGGGCGGCGACCAGCAGCGCGGTCGCCTCGTCGGCGAAGCTGCGGACGATGAGCACCCGCTCGCCGATGAGGTCCGGCATTGCGAGCGTCGCGTCGAGCCAGGCTTTCCAGCGCGCGAGGACGGACGCTGCTCCCCAAACGACCACGACAATCGATATCAAGATCAGTACCATGATCCAGCGCTTGTAGGACCACTGATTCACGCTCACTTCGCGCATCAGGTCGAGGAACTCGCCTGGCGTCGACGGCCCGAGCGCCCAACTGATCCCGAGCAACAAGGCGCCGAATCCTGCCAATAACATGCTCCCCATCAGGGACAGTGAGCCGAACAGGCTGAGGTTGCGGGTTCGCACCAACAAGAACGGCGTGGAGAGCGTGATGATGCAGTCGAGTCGCGCGACGAGCTCGGCGGCGTCGCGCAAGGCGTAACACACGATGTTGCCGCCGTGGCTGTGGGAGATGACGCAGTGGTGCGCGGTCTCGCTGTTCTGCACGCACTTCAGGAGCCTTGCGCGCAGGCGACGCGCTGCGCGGTCGCGCGCCAGGTGGCTCGGCCAGCCCGACCACCGGAACCGGTGATACACGACGCGCCCGGGCAGGCGGGACTCGAGATGCTCGCGCATCGCCGAGCCCGGCCGCATCCAGGCCGCGTTCCTGGCGAACGTGCCGTGCACAAGGGTGATGTGCCAGGTTTCGCTCACGTTCGCCCACCGAGCAATTGGAAATCGACGATCCGTCGAGGAATTTCAGGCGAAAATTCTACCAACGAGGCGAATGGGGGGCAACGGCGCGCGCCACTTTTCATTCGTGGCCGGCGGCCGAGACGTGGGCGCGCACCACGTGGAGTCAAACATTTGAACCAAATGGGCCGTGTCACTCATCGCGGTGAGTGCTTCGAAAAAAGCCGCGGAGACGCCGGCTTTGCTCAATCGCCAGAACCGCTTCCAAACGCTGTTCCAGTTGCCGAACTCGGCGGGAAGCGCCCGCCATGTGATGTTGTGGACCACGAAATAGTGTAGTGCTGATAGGAACCTTCTATCATCTTACCCTTTGTCACCACGCCTTGAACGCGATGCCTCGAATACGCGCAAGATAACCGTCCAGTCCTATTCCGTCATGGCGGTGAGCATGGTCGGTCCTCCAAGAGCCGACCGCCCATGAATCACTGAAATGCCGATTCGGGAATCCCGTTGGTCGTGTGCTTTCCACCCCTTCTCAAGCTTGGAGGGCGGTATATTCTGTCCCAAAAGCTGCTCGGGAGACGGGACGTGCCGAAATCCAGATTTGCTCGGTCTGAGACTTATCGCTGCTGATCCCATGCAGACATGGTTGCTGCGATTATGCGGTTGACCCACCCGGTCGTGGTATTGCCGGAGCTCTTTGGATCAACTCCCGGCCCGGATAATCGCGCCGGCAGCGCACAACGAATTCCTCGACGAACTGCACCGCATAGGGCGGCAGAAACCGATGCCGTTCCCACGCGACGACTGTCCATCGTCCAATCGGCATTCCGCGGTGCACCACTACCGCCGCACGAACTTTCTCGAATGGAATTCGCACGACGGAATTAACTAGAGCAATGCCGTGGCCGGTTCTCGCCAATGCAATCAGCGCATGAGGAGCTATGCTTTCGAGCAGCACGCGCGGCCGTAGCTGCTCGGCGCGGCATGCGGCATTGAACCATTCATATGACGCGAAACCGGGGCCGAGTCGCAGGAGCGGCTCATCAGCTAAATCCGCCACGTCGAGCACAACGCGACGACTCAGCCGATGTGCCTGCGGGATCACGGCGAGCATGATCATTGGATAGAGTAGGCGGCAACAAAAACGATCGTCACCCTCTGGCAAAACAGCAACATGCATATCGCCGCGCTCAAGGCGGCCTGACAGGCGACCGCCTTGGTCCTCGACAAAATGAACCTCTACGCCCGGATGACGTTTGCGGTAACGCTGCGAGAAGTCCGCAAGGAGATTTTCCATAATCTGGGGGGCACCACCAATCCGCAACACACCGGTATGACCAGACTTGAGCGCGCGAGCTCGTTCGCCAAGTGACTCGGCGTCCGACAGCAGACGACGACTGCGGACCAGCAAATCTTCGCCCTGTGAGGTCAGCTTCATGCTTCGTCCGACGCGGTCGAATAGCCGTACGCCGAGCTCGGTTTCGAGCGCATGAATTTGCCGCGACGCCGCGGACTGAGTCAGATTGAGGCGAGCGGCGGCGCGTGCAACACCGTTGTTGTCGGCGATTGCGACGAACGTGCGCAGAAATCGAAGGTTCATCGGAAACTATTCCGAATTCTCATCGATAATCAGACCATAAATGAATTGGACAGATCAATGGTCCTGACTATTCTGCCCACTTGCGCGTACCAGATGCCTGCGCTCGGGAGGGAGCATGACGAAACTTCCCCGCCGCCGATTTCTGCATCTAGCCGCCGGCGTTGCCGCCCTGCCGGCCGCATCCCTGATCGCGCAGGCGCATGCCTATCCATCGCGGCCGGCACGCATCGTCGTCCCATTTGCCGCCGGCGGATCGACCGACATCAACGCTCGTCTGATCGGCCAATGGCTGTCGGAGCGTCTCGGCCAGCAATTTGTCATCGAAAACAGGCCGGGAGCCGGCAGCAATGTTGGTACGGAGGTGGTCGTAAATGCGCCGCCGGACGGATACACCCTGCTCCTGATCGGCGCGTCGTCCGCGATCAATGCGACGCTTTACGACAAACTCAATTTCAACTTCCTCCGCGACATCACACCCGTCTCCGGCATCATGTCGATCCCCTTCATTATGGTGATAAACCCATCGTTCCCGGCGAAGACAGTTTCCGAGTTCATCGCCTATGCCCGGGCCAACCCAGGCAAGGTCAACATGGCGTCGGGCGGCGCCGGAACGGCAGGCCATATGTCGGGCGAACTGTTCAAGATGATGGCCGGCGTCAACATGGTCCACGTTCCGTATCGGGGCGAGGCACTTGCACTGACTGACATGCTCGGGGGCCACGTGCAGGCAATGTTCGGCACCGTGCCGGCATCCATCGAGCATGTCAGGACTGGCAAACTTCGGCCACTGGCGGTGACAAGTGCAAGGCGTTCGGAGCTGCTGCCGGACCTCCCGACGGTGGGCGATTTTGTGCCCGGGTACGAGACGAGCGCGTGGCAGGGTGTCGGCGCACCTAAAAACACGCCCGCCGAAATCATCAACGGGCTCAATAAGGAGATCAATGCGGGGCTCGCGGATCCTAAGATCAAGGCGCGGGTCGCCGACATGGGCGGCACGGTGCTTGCGGGCTCGCCCGCCGACTTCGGGAAGCTCATCGCCGATGAAACCGAGAAGTGGGGCAAGGTGGTCAAGTTCTCCGGCGCCAAGCCGGACTAATCCGGGGTAACCCGTCCTGCTCCGTTTATCGGAATCCGTCCACACGGTATAGTGCGAAACGCGTCGGTCCGAATTATGATATGTCGCGATTACTGGGGCAACAAGAATTCATGAGTATCGACCCTTTAGCGCGGCGCCGAAGGTATTTGCTGCAACTGTCCAGGGGCCTGACGTGGCGATCGGTATTTCGGCGTCCCGAGATAGTCTTCCGCGAGAAAGTGCTCCGGCAAGGCTGACGATGCAGTTACAGCGCCCCCAGAGGGACTCTACTCCAAGAGCGCATCGGCGAAGACAACTCGAACCAGCCGGCCAAGTTGTGGTAGGTTAGGGCGTGCGGCAGACCGACTGCGCCCAGCAAGCTACGATGCCGTTCAGCCGCGAGCGCAGTTCGCGAAGCTCAAGGCGGCCACCATGTCAGAAGTCCGGCAACAGCTTCTCATTACGCTCGTGCATGGAACGTGGCCCCGCGGACTTTTTCCCAGAATTGTCCGGTTCAAACATTGGGTGCGCGCGCTGGTGCGGCGCCAACCTCGAGGGCCGCTCATTTTTTGGTTTGAGGAAGGGAGTCCTTTTTTGGCCCGCCTCGGAACCGAACTCGGCGACGTTCCGCACAAGATCACGCCTCTACTTTGGTCGGGTGCAAACTCGATCTTCGTCAGAGACAAGACTGCTCAAGTTCTCGCGGAACATCTATCGGGTGAACACGCTCAACATCCCCAGGCTACTCAACTCGTCATCGCCCACAGTCACGGCGGCAATATCGCACTCCGTGCGCTTCATCATTTGAAGCAGGGCAAGGCTTCCCCGTCATGCGTAGAGAGTGTGAACCCGCTCGTTGTAACGTTAGGTACTCCGTTTATGGAAGTTCACCCGGCCGATTTCGGTCGCAGGCCCTTCTATATAAGAGTGGCGCTGACGATCTTCGTGATGGGCCCCATTTTGTTCCTTTTGCTAGGATTGTTAGGATGGTTTCTATCGCTCATTTTCGTGCCCCTCGAGCCGCTCTTACCGGTGCTGGTAGCAGGTACTCCTTTCTTAGTTCTTATTATGGGCCGGTGGTGGGTTGTCTGGAGGGCTCCGGCCAGACAAAATCAGCTCGTTGCGCTTGAGGACGCGACGCGATTAAGCGGGCTATGGTCAACGCAACGACTGTTGGTAATCAGAGCGATTGATGACGAAGCGTCCTTAACGTTATCGCTCGGCGCCATTCTCAACTATTTGGCGGCGAGGTCTATAGCCGTCGTACTTCTCTTCTATTTGGTGCTGGCGTTCAGTGTAAGGACAGCCCGGTTGATGGGGTTGTTACCTTGGCTCCCGAAGTGGCCTCTTGTTTTCGTCCTCCTGGGATGTTTTCCTTTGACAATTATACTGTTCGGCTTGCTGTTCCTTGGGCGATCATGGTATGGCCGCGAACTCGCCGTAAGTCCCCTGGAGTGTCAAATCAATATCCACTCCACGCCCGATGCCACTAGTCCATCGAAGATCGTCACCTTGGTCCGGCGTACCTTCGCAAGGTCACTGCGCCACGGAATTTACGACCATGAGGACTGCGCCAAGGTGATTGCAGATTGGGTGCGCTCGCAGCTAACAGCACGCGGCCAGGAAGTTGAAAATCGAAACGCGTTGTGAGCACCCACGCAATGCGGATGCGCGCAACTTTCCTAGAGGGCGCGAGCGGAGGTCCGCTGTCGGGTGCAAACCGGAAGACATATGCTCACTGCGAGACTTACCGGTTGAGACCCATCTCCGTCATCACCCCTCCGGCACGCCAGCTAAACGCAAGCCTTCAACGAACCGCTCCCGCGCAGCAAGGTGCGCCGGATTGTCGCTTGGTTTGGTGTCGCGCCAGCGGCGGATGGTGAAGTTCGGATTGAGCGCCAGCCCCGCCTGCGCGGCGGTCCTTGCCTCGTCCAACGACCCAAGCAGCGCCAGCACGCTGGCGAGCTGGAAATGCGTAAGCGGGTGATTGCGGTTGGCTTCAATGCTTCGCCGTAGCCAACTGACGGCTTCGGCATCCGCCCCCAGCTGCATCTTGGACCAGCCGACAATTCGCATCCAGCTGTAGCTAAAGATATCGCGAGGGGAAAGACGGAAGGCCTCGAGTATATGACCTTCGGTTTCGGCAGCGCGACCCATAAAAAATTTGGCTTGACCGATAACGCCATGAGCAACCGCCAAATTGCGATCGAGCGCTAACGCCTGCTCGCATTCAGCGATCCCTTGGGCAGCGCGGTTTGTAGAAACGTACACCCAACCCAAGACAAAATGGGCCCGAGCATGGTCCGGGGCGAGCGAAAGTGCTTTGATCGCATTTGGTTCGGCTGCCGCATAGCGCGCGGCCCGGTCGTCAGTGAGCGCGGCAGACCCCATCAATACATCGACGCGTGCCATGCCGACCAGGGCTCCGACACTTTGGGGATTGATTGCCAACGCTCGTTCGAAAAAGCCGCGCGCCTGGGTCATGTATTCGGGGGTGTACCCCTTGTTGTACCAAGCCATGCCCTGGAAATACAGGTCCATCGCATCTGGATGCAGCGAACGCTCCGCCCGCCGCGCCTCAGCCTCGATGAGTTGGGTGTTCAGTGTGTTGGCGAGCCGCGACACGATTTCGTCCTGCATATCGAACAAATCGGCGATGGGTTTGTCGAAGCGATCGGCCCACAGGTGATTGGCGGTTGCGGCGTCGATCAACTGCACGTTAACCCGAACTCGATTACCCGCACGCTGCACCGAACCTTCCAGCACGTAGCGGATGTTCAACTCGCGCCCGATCTTCTTAAGGTCGACCGCCTTGCCCTTGTAGGTGAACGCGGTGTGTCGGCCGATCACGAATGAGCCTGAGATGCGCGACAAGTCCGTGGTCAGGCTCTCGGTCACACCATCGACGAAGTAGTCCTGCTCGGGATCACCGCTGAGGTTGGCGAAAGGCAGTACAACCATGGAAAGACGCGGCGGTAAAAGCGGTCCCGGCCGGGTGCCCTCAGCCTGTGTGGCCGGGGCGGCTCCATCCCGGACAACCGCATAGGCTCGGATCGGAAGTGCGATGTTCTTGAGGCTTTGCTCGCCCAAGTCGACGAACTCAACGCCGACTTTGCCCCTGACTTGATCGTAGGCTGACGACGAGATGCAGATGCCGCCCGGGGCCGAAATGCCCTCAAGACGCGCCGCAATGTTTACGCCGTCGCCAAAGATATCACGAGGATCAACAATTACGTCGCCGATATTGATGCCGACGCGAAACTGAAGCCGCGTATCTTCGCCGTCTGCGATCGTGAGTTCATCGATACGGCTTTGGAACTTCATCGCAGCCCGAACCGCCTCGACCGCGCTTGGAAACTCCGCCAAGAAGCCATCGCCGGTGCTGTTTACGATGCGGCCCCCGTGTTCAGCGATTGCCGGATGGATAGCCTGCGTCAGCAGCGCGCTCAGTTTGGCGTGGGTAGCTTCTTCGTCATCGTGCATGAGCCGCGAATAGCCAGCCACGTCGGCGGCCAATATCGCCGACAACCTGCGCTCGACCCGGACTGGCCGCTCTTGCACCATCGGGCCCCCGCAAATCCAATGGACAGTCTATTCTACGACGGATCAGACCGCAGCGCCAAACGAACGCGATACAACGGGATGTCCATTTCAGGCTGACGTCGCTTCAGGAAGAGCCTTGAGCATCTCGCCCTGAGCCGAGGTAGCCCAAATCAAAACCCTGTGGCGCGGTTTCCTGCCATTCACCCCTGCTTGAGGTTGGCCGCCAGAATCACCTTGCCCCACTTCCTGACCTCATCGGAAATGAGTTTGCCGAAATCGGCGGGCGAGCCTGGCAGCACGGCGCCACCCAGGTTGGCAAACCGCGCGTTGAGTTTGCTGTCCGCGATACCGGCGTTGACTTCCTTGTTAAGACTTTCAACGATCGCTGCGGGTGTCTTCATCGGGGCGCCGATGCCAAACCATGCGCTTGCCTCGTAGCCGGGCAAGGTTTCGGCCACGGTCGGAACGTCCGGGAGCGCATGTGACCGCGCGCTGGTGGTTACGGCCAACGCGCGAAGCTTGCCGGCCCTGACAAACTCGATCGATGAGAGAAGGGGACCAAAATATACCTGTGCCTCTCCCGAGAGCATAGCGGGAAATACTTGTGCCCCGCGGTAGGGCACGTGAAACAGATCGACGCCAGCCATCTGCTTGAACATTTCGGCGGCCACGTGGGTCGTAGTCCCGATTCCAGCTGACGCCAGGTTGATCCTGCCGGGATTAGCTTTGGCATACGCGATAAATTCCGGCACGGTTTCGGCCGGCACTGAGGGGTGAACCTCCATGACAAGCGGCACCCGAACAATGCTCGCGACCGGCGCGATATCACGAATGAGGTCAAAGCTGAGCTTGAACATCGTGGCATTGATGGCATTTGCCGCAGTAAGCAGGATCAGCGTGTAACCATCGGGTGAGGCCCGCACGACCGCGTCGGTGGCAATATTGCCGCTAGCGCCTGAGCGGTTCTCGACGACAAATGAATACCCAAGTCGCTCCGACAACCATTGACTAATCAATCGTGCTACGACGTCGGGTGCGCTACTGGGGCCAAAGCCTTCGATCAAGTGTACCGGCCGCGTTGGATAGGTCTGCGCGCTAGCGAGGTAAGGCGCCGCCGGAAGTGCCGCGGTAGCTGCTACCACATGGAGGAATCGGCGCCGCACAAGCTTCATCGTGCCCTCCCAAACCAATGCGGGGCCGAGGCCCATCCGCAAAAGAGACAATCTGATTAATAATTCGAGTGAAAGCCGGCCGACGGCATCCACGCCGCAATTGAAAATTCGAGACTTCGGCACGTCCCGCTAGCGGCTGTGCAAGAACATTAACACCCGGTGGCTGTCCACGAGAAGAGGAAGCGATGGCTCAGGCGTCCACCCTTGTCACTCGCTTTGGGTTTTCTAACTGCTGCAGTCTTCTCAGGCCGATTCCGGCCAGGGCTAGTCAGACGCTAACGGGCCTTTTAAGACGCAAATCTTTCCGGCGCGCGAGTTAAGGCTGAGACTTCCACATCTCATCGCGCACTCGACCCAATCGCCAGGTTGGCTATGCGCAGTGGGTCGCGCTCCCATCCGCTCGGGCTCATGATTTCTTGAAGGCGCAGTGCGTGTCCGCCTGCAGTGTCTTCCGATCGTGTCCCGCGAGCACCGCGTCCCGCTCGACGAAATGCCAGGACCGAGAGAACGCCTCGGAGGCAACTGCTGATGCTTCGTAGTCGAGGCCACCCGACTTGAATGCGGGCATAGATTGCCTCCCTGGGCGATCTGGGCTTTTCCGGCCGTTATCGCTCGTGAAACTCAATTGTCTTGTAACGCCGAGGTCGCCCCCGCAGACATACAACCGTATATCACATTGGTTCCCTTCAAATGCCCCAGGAAGCGGCCGTCAGGGCCAAGGAGGGCGATTTAGCGGGAGGTAGCCCCGAGACGGAAAACAAGGTCGGCAGGGCTGGTCCAAGACCGCGCAGGCCCGGGAGGATCCGGGCAATGCCCCATCTGGATGCCCACGACGGCGCGTCGTGGGGGCTCTCAGTGGGCGGTCGGAACCCGCCCACGCTCACCTGGGATCAAGCTCAACCTCGAACTCGGCCCTTAGAGCTTCCTCGTGGTACTGAGCGGCCTTGCGCGTCAGATGATCGAAAACCAGAGCATCTGGACAAAGACGAGACAGCCGCAGGCAGAACTCCGCCCGACGACGTAGAAATAAGGCGTTCTCCATGGGATTGGGTCCTTCCCCATGTCGATTACGCCCCCCAATTATGCCCAACCATCAAACGAACAACGCCCTTTGTTGGTTCCCTGACTTTTGTCGGTTCTCCGACTTTTGTTGGTTCTCCGGGCAGTGGTCCGGAACCGCTACCCCACGGACGGCCCTCCGTTGGGGTCTCCGTACGCCCGCGGAGGAAAAGCCCCTTACGCTTCGGTCAGGTGCGACGACGTAGGTTCCAGTTGGCCGGTTAAGGGCGCGACGTCGATGTAACCCGACTCGCCGGCTCGGACCAAGGCCAGCCAAGCCTGCGCCAGGGTCAACCATTCGATCTTATCGGATGCGCCCATACTTTCGTCGGCCATCCGCTGGCACAGCGCAGCATGGCGCCGGAACTCATCCACCTTGCTCATAATACTGAAACCCGCAGATTCCTGCGAGAGGAGTAACGTGGCACCTCAGCACTGGTTCCCCACGTTGCTACGAAACGGCTAGCGCCGCCGAGGCCGGCAAACCGGAGGGAACACGTCTGCAGCCGGGCGTGCCTGGCGGAAATCCAGGCTGGCCCGAGGAAGAACGAGAACGGCCGGGCAGGAGGTCCCAGCCGTGGGACTGCGCAGGAGGTCCCAGCCGTGGGACTGCGCGGAAGAACCCCGTTAACTGAGGCGGCCTGGGGGCTAAGAGGCGTTCCGATAAATCCGCCTCTCGTCAGGTTGTCGATACCGGGGAACCCTGCGCTGCGGCGCGGGTCGCCCTTCTTCCAACTCAGCGCAATGGACCCATCGGTCAGCAAGTCGATTCCAAGTGGCCTTGCTCTCCCGATCAGGCGTATCGCGTGCCATGC
>Ga0209382_10001154_pt1 | contig 42347 bp, 26 predicted proteins | sample SoiMetdeltSBSDD5_FD_187599 | JGI IMG/M metagenome (GOLD analysis project Ga0209382, IMG submission 187599) | Bulk soil microbial communities from a Populus tree surrounding site in Tennessee, USA - Soil MetaG P. deltoides SBSDD5 (SPAdes) (version 2) | ecosystem: Environmental > Terrestrial >... | reverse complement strand
CGGCGGCTGGCCGGGCGACACGACGGCGAGCTGGTGGTGGCCCGCTCCTGCGCACGACACCCGCTTCTGCTCGAGATCGAAGACGAGGCACTGGATCGTGACGAACATCCCTCGGGGATTCTCCTCGGCGAGCTCGTCGTTGAGCCGGCGGAGGATCTCGTCGGGCTCCGCAATCTGCCGGGCCAGCGTTCGCAGCACGGTCATGGCGACGGCCATGAACAGGGCTGCCGGGATTCCTTTCCCGGAGACGTCTCCGAGCGCCACGACGACGCGCCGATCGGAGACGCGGAGGACTTCGTACAAATCACCGCCGACCTCGCGCGCGGGTTCGATCACCGCGTCGACGTCGAGACCGGTGCCTTTCGTGAGCGCGGCGAGGTTGGCCGGGAGGATGCCCATCTGGATCTCGCGGGCGATCCGGAGATCCCTGGCCATCGCCTCACGGACGGCGTCAGCATAGGCCTTGGCCTTGAGCAGCGACCGCACCCGCGCCTTGACTTCGAGGACCTCGAAGGGCTTCGTGAGGTAGTCGTTGCCGCCGACCTCGAATCCCTGAGCCTTGTTCTTCACGTCTTCGAGCGCGCTCAGGAACATCACCGGCAGCTCGCGCGTGGCCTCACGCGACCGAAGCTGCCGGCACACTTCGTAGCCGTCGATGTCGGGCATCATGATGTCGAGCAGCACGAGATCGGGCGGGTTCTTCTCCACGCTGCGCAGCGCGGCGCTGCCGTCGACGGCGACACTGAGCTTGTAGTCATTGCGCAGGGCCTCGACCAGGATGTCGATGTTGGCCCTCGTGTCGTCGACGATGAGGATGCGGCTCTCGGAAAGGTCCTTCACGACTTGAACTCCTGATGGGCGGAAAAACTTAATTCGGGATCCGGGATCCGGGATCCGGGGTCCGGGATCCGGGGTCCGGGCGTCCGGACTACCCGGCCACCGGACCCCCGACGACCGGATCCCAACGCTGAAGTGCCTCTTCGAGGTACGCGTGCGCCTCGTCGAACGAGTAGTCCGAGACAAATCGCTCGAACTGCTGCCATCCGTCTTCGCTGAACAGCGGCCGGAGTGCCACGCGATTTGCCGCGATGAAATCCGACGCACCCGGATCGGAATCCGAGAGCAGCGCGAGCAACTGCGTCGCGGCCTTTCGCGATTCAGCCGGGTTGACGGCCGCGGCCGTGGGCTCGGGCGCGGGCGTCGCGTCGGCGGCAGGCTGGAGCGCGCTCCGCAGGGCTTCGACCAGCGGTGCGAGATCCGTGTGCACGTGTGTGGTGGCGGCCGCCAGGTCGTCCGCACCCGCACGATCGCGGATTAGTGTCTCGAGCACCCCGGCAGACGCTTGGACGGGGCCGGCGCCGATGCTGCCGGCAACGCCTTTGAGCGTGTGCGCGAGCCTTTCCGCCAGGGCCCGATCGCCGGCCTCCAACGCGCGCGTGATCTGCCCGACGGCCGGTCCCTGTTGTTCGACGAACTGACCGAGGAGCCGCAGGTACAGCCGCCTGTTCCCGCCGACGCGCGTCAGGCCGGTGGCGGTGTCGAGGCCACTGACTGCCGGCAAGCCATCCGGTTCGGCAACGACTCGATGAGCCGACGCCGGTGTCGACGCGCTCGCCTGTTCCGCGGCGCGTCTCACGGGTTCGTAGAACCGTGCCACGGTGTCGAAGAGAATCGCGGGATCGATCGGCTTCGCCACGTGATCGTTCATGCCGGCGGCCAGGCAGCGCTGGCGTTCCTCGATGGTTGCGTGCGCGGTCATCGCAATGATCGGCAGGGAGGCCAGGCGCCCGTCCGCGCGCAGCTTTGCCGTCGCCTGGAAGCCATCCATCTCCGGCATCTGAAGATCCATCAGCACGACATCGAACGGCGGAGGCGGCGGGCCGGCGGTCAGCATGTCGACTGCCTCACGTCCGTTGTTCGCGACCGTGACCGTTGCTCCGGCGCCCTCGAGCAGCTCGACGGCAATCTGCTGATTGATCTCGTTGTCCTCCGTGACAAGAATGCGCGCGCCGGTCAGCCGCGTGTTCTGCTGTTCCACCGCGCCGTGGCTTTCGGCTTCGGCATGTGCGAAGACGTTCACCAGCGTGTCGACGATCATCGACTTGGTGATCGGCTTCACGAGGAAGCCATCGAGCTGCAGCCGTTCGGCCTCCTCCCGGACCTCCTCGCGGCCGAAGGCGGTGACGAGCACGATTGCCGGGTGATGGCGCAACGTTTCGTCGTTCTTGATGTGCCGGCTGGCCTGGAGGCCGTCCATCCCGGGCATGCGCCAGTCCATGAACACGATGTCATAGGGATCGCTGGGGTCGCGCGACTGGATCGCCGCGATGGCTTCCTTGCCCGACGTGACCACGTCGACCCGGCTGACGACCGTGCTCAAAGGCTCCTGCAGGATCTCGCGCGCCGCGGCGTTGTCGTCCACGACCAGCGCGCGGAGATGCGCGAGCCGGTCGGGAACGATCCTTCGCGACGCCACGGCGTCGCCGGCGCCGAGCCAGGCGGTGAAATAGACCGTCGTCCCGACGCCGGGCTCGCTTTCGAGCCAGATCCGCCCTCCCATCAGCTCGACGAGCCGGCGCGAGATGGTGAGGCCGAGGCCGGTGCCGCCATGTTTGCGGGTGGTCGACATGTCGGCCTGCGTGAACGGCTGGAACAGCTTTGCCGACTGCTCGCGCGTCATCCCGATGCCGGTGTCGCGGACCGCGAACTTGAGCTCGACCTTTTCACCGGTGCGCTCGAGCAGCTCGATGGTGACGCGAACCTCGCCGCGCTCGGTGAACTTCACCGCGTTGTTGACGCAGTTGGTGAGAATCTGCCCGAGCCGAATCGGATCGCCCACCAGGTGATCCGGGATGCCGGGCGCGACATGGACGAGGAATTCGAGCCCTTTGTCGTGCGCCTTCTGCGCCGTCAACGTGGTCACCGATCCGATGACGTCGTCGAGCGCGAAGTCGATCGACTCGAGATCGAGCCTGCCCGCCTCGATCTTCGAGAAGTCGAGAATGTCGTTGATCACCGCGAGGAGCGACGTCCCGGCGTTGTGAATCTTGCCGACGTAGTCGCGCTGCTTGGGCGAGAGCTCGGTCTTGAGCGCGAGATGCGACAGGCCGATGATCGCATTCATCGGCGTGCGGATCTCGTGGCTCATGTTGGCGAGGAACATCGACTTCATCTCGGTCGCTTCCTCGGCCTTCTGCCTCGCCGCGAGCAGTTCCGTCGCCTGGTTCTCGAGCTGTGCGGCCTGTTCGCGGGTCTGGCCGAGCAGCGACTGGGTGTGAAGATTGCGCTGCAGGATGTCCAGGCTCATGCCGACGACCGGCAGCAGTTCGTCGAGGAGCGCCTGCTCCTGGGCATTGAACGGACGGAAGGAGGCCACTTCCAGGACGCCGAGCAGCGTGTCCTGAGACATGGCCGGCAGCGCGGTCGTCTGCGACGGCGGGGCCTCGCCGAGCCCGGAGCCCATGCGGAAATAGCCGGGAGGCAGGCTGGTCAGCGTCACCACGCGTCGTTCCCGGGCACACTGGCCGACCAGGCCCTCGCCGAGTTGAATCGGATCCGCCACGCCGTCGCCGCCGGCGATCCCGTAGGTCGTGACGCGGGCTAAATGCGCGGCCGTCTTGTCGAGCGCGTAGAATCCGCCGGCCCCTCCCCCGAGCATCGGCATGAGTCCCGACAGCAGCCGCTGCCCGAATTCGGAGAGTGACGCCGCTCCCTGGAGATCTCCGGTGAGCCGCGAGACGTTCGACTTCACCCAGCGTTGCTGATCGGTGGCCGCCGCGCCGTGCTTGAGCACGTCGATCGATCGCGCAAGGCCACCTGTCTCGTCAGTGGCTTCGACGAACGGTACCGGCCGCGCGTAATCACCGGCGGCAATGTTCCGGACCGATCCATCGAGTGCCTGGATAGGGCCGACGATCCGCCTGTACGTCAGGAACCCGAGCACCCCGGTCAGCAGCAACGCCGACGAATTCGCGAAGAGCATCTGCCACTGAAACCGTTCGATGACGCTGACCGATTCGCGGCCCGCAGACCTCGCGGATTCCTCGTCGAAAGCAATCCACTCGTTCGAGATCTTGCTTTGCGCGAAACCAAGCGTCCCGACCCGGCCGTTCAGCAGAGCGACCGCCTCGTCGCGGCGCCCCGCGTCGAGCAGCGCCATCGCCTGCCTCGCAGTGGCGATCCATTCGCGGCTGAGCGATCGGTACTCGTCGAGCAGTCGCTGGTCCCTCGAGTTCAGGATGAGCCCGTCGGCATATTCCTGCAGCAGCCTGCTGACCTCCCCGTCGTCCTCGTCGAACGCCGCGCGCGCAGCCTTTCGGGTCGCGTCGTCGGTGGCGAGCAGATAACTGCGGACGTTGATGCGCAACTCGGCGAAGTGGCGGGAGAGATTGCCGAGCGTGGCGAGCGCCACAATCCGGGACTCGGCGACGAACCGGCTCTGCGCCTCGATGCGGGACAGCTGCAGGCGGGTGAACAGGCCGAGCCCGAGCAGTGCCACGAGGGGCACTGCCAGAAGCATCATCAGGCGTTTGGCAATCGTCATGGTTGCCGACCGGCGATACACTCAGTCCCGGCGCACCGGCCGCCCCCCGGTATTCCGCGGATCGGCGACGGGATTCGGAGGCTGTTCCGCCGTATCCCGAGGGGGCCGCACGATACGGCCGATCTTGTAGGAGGTCAGTCAGTCGCGCCAGGGATTTCCGGCAAGTTCAGTACCGACGCGGACGGAACCGGGGTCAGATCTCGAAATTCCCCGTCGGACCGAGGCGTCTTACCCGAAGTTCTTCGGCAACAAACGCGGTCGCGGCGAAGCAGCTGAAGCTGCTCTGGCTGGGAGCCGGCGATGAGGACTTCGCCCTCAAAGGCACGAAGGCGATCGACGAGCTCCTGACGAAGAACGGCGTGAAGCACTCGTTCACGATACGGCCGGGCTATCGGCACGAGTGGCGGCTCTGGCGCCAGGATCTCTGGGAGTTCGCGCCCTTGCTGTTTCAGGAGGGAGTGAAGGGGACGCAGTAGCTTCCGGCTTTAGCCGGAAGGCTGCGGGCGGCGTTCGAGTTCCGCCTGAAGGCGGAAGCTACGAAATGACGTCGGCTACAGATGCGCGAACGTCGTACCGGCAGTTTCCCCAACGCCGCTGACATCCGGAGACTCTGATTCGGATGGCAATGGAGTCGGCGGGGGCTGCCGGCGCGCCCGCTTGAAGATCCAGTAGAGAAGCGGATCGTCGCTGATCAGGCGGCCCAATGTGAAATACGTCAGCACCAGACCCACTGTCGTCCACATGTTGGTCTGGAACCCGACGTAAGCCAGGGCTGTGATCAGGGCGCCGATCAGGAGCTCGGTGGCGGCGAGGCCTGCCCGCCGTGCGATCGCGGCCGGCTCGACCGGCTCCTCGACCATCGAGAGACGCAACGGGGGCGTCTTCGCGTTCGGCGCGGGCGGCGCCTCGACGCCTTCAGCATGCCCGATTGCGCCGAAGACGGCCACGAATTCCTCGACCGTCTCATCGCCGTTCAGCCCGATCGCTTCGGCGTAGCTGCGGACGTACGAGCGTGCGAACAAGCCGGTCGGCCACCGCGAGCAATCACCCGCCTCGAGACCCGTGAACAGTGCAACAGGAACCTTCGTGTTCTGCGAGATTTCGGCCAGCGCGACGCCGGCACGCTCGCGGCGCCGCTTGAGTCGTTCCCCGAAGGCACGGCGCTCGCTCACCATGGCTGCTGGTCCTCCCTGCCACGGGCCTGTGCGAGCCAGTCGCCGCTGAGCTGTTCGTTGCTGATTTCGGAGGACCGGCTTCGGGTGAAGTGCGCTATCGCCCCCGCCGCGAGAGCCAGCAGGCCTCCGGCCAGTACTAGGAATTTGAGAGTCATTCAATGACGATGACGACAGTCTGTTAGCGTTGTGCCGTTGACGGTGCAAAAACAGGTCCTCGTCGCAGAATCGAATGGCTCGTGCGTTCATCGCGCGCGGCCGAATCGAACAGGGGACTGCGTCGGATTCTACTGCGGTAAGAATTACGCCGTTACCAAAATTTCATGAAATCCGGATCGGCGGACTCATTTTTCAGCAACTGGATCGCGGCGCTGGACGAGCGGCATCTCGCCGATCTCACCCTGCCCGAGGTTGGGCGGGCGTTGCGGGCCCTTTCGTCATGCTACGTCGAGCGCCGATCCAGGCTGGCGGAGGGTGCGGCACTCGAAGGCGCCGGGAAGCGCGCGGCCTTCGCGCTGTTCTACGCTCCCCTCCACTTCCAGGCCACCGCCCAGATCGTCGATCGACTCGCGGCCGGCGACGTTGCCGAGATCGTGGATCTTGGCTGCGGCACCGGCGCAGCCGGCGCAGCCTGGGCCCTCGCCGCACGGAAAGAAACCAGGGTCAGTGGATTCGATCGGAACGCCTGGGCGGTTGCGGAAGCGAACTGGAGCTACCAGCAGCTCGAGTTGCGAGGCCGTGCGACGCGACTGGACCTGACGCGGGTGCAGCTTCGGCCCCGCCCGGGGCTGGGCATTCTCGCCGCCTACGCCATCAATGAGCTGACTGACGCGGCGCGTGCGGCCGTCCTCCCCCGGCTCATCGATGCCGGCCAGCGAGGCGCATCGGTCATGATCGTCGAGCCGATCGCCCGGCGGCTCGCGCCGTGGTGGAGCACCTGGGAATCGGCATTCACGGCAGCCGGCGGCCGTGCCGACGAGTGGCGGCTGCCGGCGTCGCTTCCACCCCGCCAGCGGCAGCTCGCAAAGTCGGCTGGTCTGAACCCGCAGGAGTTGACCGCGCGCACCCTGTTCCTCGCGGGTGACGCACGAGCCCTACGGTAAGATCCCAGCTGAATGACGACACCCCTCCCCGCGGCGCCCCGCCGCGGCATCACCCTGACCCAGCAAATCTTCATCGGACTTGCGATCGGCATCGTGGCGGGATGGATCGTCAGTACGACCCATCCAGAGTGGGCGCCGTATTTCCGCCCCTTCAGCCAGCTGTTCCTGCGCATGATCAAGATGATCATCGCGCCGCTGATCTTTGCCACGCTCGTGGCCGGCATCGCCGGGGCAGGGCATTTCAAGGTCGTGGGCCGGATGGGACTTCGCGCGATCATCTACTTCGAGATCGTGACGACGATCGCGCTCGGCATCGGTCTGGCGGCCGTCAACATCATGAAGCCCGGCGTCGGCGTGAACCTGCCGATGGGACAGGCGAGCGAGATCACCGCCAAGCCGCAGACGTGGGATCAGATCCTGCTCCACGTTTTCCCCGAATCGGTGATCCGGGCGATGGCGGAAGGCGACGTTCTTCAGATCGTCGTGTTCAGCATCTTCTTCGCGATCGCGCTCGGCATGATTGGCGAGAAAGGCCGCCCCGTGGTCGTCTGGTGCGAGGCCGTTGCCGAGACGATGTTCAAGGTCACCAACATCGTCATGCACTACGCGCCGATCGGTGTGGGAGCGGCGATCGCCTATACGGTCGGGCACGGCGGCCTGCGCGTGCTCTGGAACCTCGCGTGGCTGGTGGCCACCCTCTACCTCGCGCTCGCCGTCCTGATCCTGCTGGTGTTCCTGCCCATCGCGATCATGTTCCGCATCCCGATCCGGAAATTTGCGATGGCGGTGAAGGAGCCGGCGGTGATCGCGTTCTCGACCACCTCCAGCGAGGCCGCTCTCCCGCGCGCGATGGAGGTGCTCGAGCGGCTCGGCGTGCCCAGGAGGATCGTGTCGTTCGTCCTGCCGCTCGGGTACAGTTTCAATCTCGACGGGTCCACCCTCTATCTCTCACTGGCAGCCGTGTTCGTGGCCCAGGCCGCGGGTGTTCAGCTCACCATCGGTCACCAGATCACCATGCTGCTCACGCTGATGCTCACGTCCAAGGGCGTCGCCGGCGTGCCGCGCGCGTCACTCGTCATTCTTGCGGGCACGCTGGCCAGCTACGGTCTCCCGCTCGAGGGGATCACGCTGATCCTCGGCGTCGACGAGCTCATGGACATGGCCAGGACGATGACCAACGTGATTGGAAACTGTCTCGCCACCGTGGTCATCGCAAAATGGGAAGGGGAGTTCGTCGAGGCCTCGGATCAGGAGCTGGCTGTCGCCGCCGCGCGCGGAGAGATCTGAAGTCGCATGACGTTTGGCCTGACCCTCCGAAGGCGCCGCAAGCTCAAACTCTGGTTGTTCGAAGGGCTTCGCGAGCCCTACGGTCCCCACACGCCTCCGAAGCACGCCCACCAGTCGGCGTGGTGGAGAGTCATGTGCCTGACCGGTGTCGACTACTTCTCGACGCTGGGATATCAGCCGGGCATCGCCTTCCTTGCGGCCGGGGCCCTCTCGCCGCTCGCGACGCTGGTCCTCGTGCTCCTCACGCTGTTCGGCGCACTGCCCATGTATCGGCGTGTCGCCGACCTCAGCCCGCACGGACAGGGCAGCATCTCGCTCCTCGAGGAGCTGCTGCCGCGGTGGCGTGGCAAGGCGCTGGTACTCTGCCTGCTCGGATTCGCCGCGACCGGCTTCATCATCACGATCACGCTCTCGGCCGCTGACGCCACCGCGCACCTGATCGAAAATCCCCTGATCCCCAGCGTCCTGCACCACCCGATCCCGATGACGCTGTTCCTACTGACGGCGCTCGGCGCGATCTTCCTGAAAGGCTTTCGGGAAGCGGTGGGCCTTGCCATCCCGATCGTCGCCGTGTACCTGTTCCTCAACGTGATCGTGGTCGGCTGGGGCATTCACCACCTCTGGCTTCATCCCGAGGCGTTTCCCAGCTGGAAGGCGCTCGCGCTGGCCGAGCACGGCAGCGTTGGCAGGATGGTCGTCGTCGCGCTGGTGCTGTTCCCGCACCTGGCGCTCGGATTGTCGGGCTTCGAGACCGGGGTCGCGGTCCTGCCACTGGTCGCCGGCGATCCCGGCGACGATCCTTCGCATCCGCGCGGCCGCATTCGCAATGGAAAGAAGCTGCTGACGACCGCGGCGCTGATCATGAGCGTGATGCTCGTGGGCAGCAGCATCGTCACGACCATGCTGATTCCGCCGCAGGCGTTCCAGGAAGGCGGCGAGGCCAACGGCCGGGCGCTCGCGTACCTGGCGCACGAACATCTCGGCGCTGTCTTTGGAACGGTCTACGACCTGAGCACGGTCGCGATTCTCTGGTTCGCTGGCGCCTCGGCGATGGTCGGCCTGCTCAACCTGGTTCCGCAGTATCTGCCTCGCTACGGAATGGCTCCCGAGTGGGCCCGCGCCAACCGGCCGCTGGTGCTGATCTTCACGACGATCACCTTCGTCGTGACCATCCTTTTCGAGGCCGACGTGGACGCGCAGGGTGGTGCCTATGCCACTGGCGTGCTGGTGCTCATGGGATCGGCGGCGCTCGCGGTCACGATCGCCGCCTGGCGCTCCGGGAGGACATGGTTCGGCTACCTGCTGCTGACGCTCATCTTCGCCTACACGACCCTGGTGAACCTGATCGACCGGCCTGAAGGCCTCAAGATCGCGACGGTCTTCATCGTCGGGATCGTCATCAGCTCGCTGGTATCACGGGTGCTCCGATCGACCGAACTGCGCGTGCATGCGGTCGAAGCCGATGAAATCGTCCAGCAGTTCCTGGCCGAGGCGACGACCGGCCCGGTGAGGATGATCGCCAATCGACCCGACAGCGGCCTCCCGGAAGAATACGAGCACAAGCTCAAGGAGGCGATGGAATCACATCACCTGACGCCGGACGAGAGCGTCCTGTTCATCGAGGTGCGCCCCGGCGATGTGTCGGACTTCAGTGACGTCCTGCAGGTGCGCGGGGTCATGGTCGACCGCCACCGCGTGCTCCGCTGCGTGAGCCCGGCGATTCCCAACGCGATCGCCGCCCTGCTGCTGTACGTGCGCGATCAGACCGGGAAGATCCCGCACGCGTACTTCGGGTGGACCGAAGGGAACCCGATTGCCTACCTGCTGAAGTTCCTCGCGTTTGGCGAAGGAGATACCGCGCCGGTCACCCGGGAAGTCCTGAGACAGTCAGAGCCCAATCCTCTCAGGCGGCCCCGAATCCATGTCGGCTAGGCAGACGGCCGCTTCCTCGACGCCGTGGCCTTTCACGGCCATCACCTCGAACTGCAGCCGTTCCCACTTGACGCTGTCGCCGACCAGCGGCGGCCGCCCGAGCAGCGTGAGAATCAACCCGCTGACGCTGTCCACATCTTCGTGTTCGAGATCGAGATCGAAGTGCCGGCCGACCTCGTCGAGCCGCATCGTCCCTGGTACGCGCAGCCGTCCCTCACGATCGCGATGGACCTGCCCGGCCGACGGCCCCTCTTCGATGTCGCCGACGACCTCCTCGAACAGGTCCTCGAGCGTCACGACGCCGGCGGTGCCTCCGTGTTCGTCGATCACGACCGCCATCTGCGTGCGATCGCTACGCATCACCGTGAGGACGGTGTCGAGCTCCGCCGTCTCGGGCACGACCGGAACAGCGCGTGCGTGCGCGGCGGTGATGGTCTCCTCGTGCACGAGCAGCCGCAGCAGGTCCTTGATGTGCACCATCCCGACGATGTGATCGAGGTCCTTCTCGTAGACCGGATAGCGCGTGTGCGTTTGGTCCGCAAGGAGCTCGCGGATGGCTCCGGGTGGCATTCCCACCTGGATGCCCAGGATTCTGACCCGCGGCACCATGACCTGCCCAGCCGTGAGGTCGCCGAACTCGAAGAGCTCCTGGAGCATCTCGCTCGACTCCGTCCGCAGGATGCCAAGCTCGCCGCTCTCCTGCACGATCAGCTGCAACTCTTCCGGCGTGTAGTACTGCTCGGCGTTCTGCGCCTGGCGGTTCACGCCAATCAGCTTCAGCAGCTTGTTGCCGAGCCCGTTCAGGGTGACGACGAAGGGGTACAGGATGTTCTTCGTCCAGAGCATCGGGGGCGTGATCCAGCAGGCCAGCCGCTCCGCCTGCTGGAGCGCGAGGGACTTCGGAACCATTTCGCCGACGACGATGTGGAAGTAAGTGAGGATCGCGACCGCGGTGACGCTGGCGACGCCGTGAGAGACGATCAATGCCGGTGCGCCTGACGAATCGAGCGCGCCATAGATGGCGTCGGCGAGGACGTGCTCGCCATACATGCCGAGGCCGAGGCTCGCGAGCGTGATGCCGAGCTGCGCCGTGGCGATGTAACGGTCCTGGAGCTGCGTGTCGCGCAGGACGCGCTGAACCTGCCGCGCAAGACGATCTCCCTGCGCGGCGCGCGCGTCGATCGCCGCCTTCGGCGCACCGACAATCGCGAACTCCGCCGCGACGAAGATACCGTTGAGCAGGATGAGGACCGTAATGATCGCCAGCTCGATCATCTGGGCTCCTCGTCTCTCGGCCTGGCCGCGGGACGGCGCGCCATCTTGAATTCGTCGGCGACGCCCCCGAGCAGCTCGCCGACGACGTCTTCGAGGGTAATCAGGCCGATCACTCTTCCATTCGCGTCGACCACCAGCGCCTGGTGTGTGCGGCCCTCACGCAGGAAGGCCAGCAGGCGATCGGCGGGCATGTCGTGACGGACGCGGTTGATCGGCCGCAACAGGGCGGCGAGCGACCGCCGGCGCATCCCGGTGACATACTCGGTCACGAGGTCCTTGGTGTGAAGCATCCCGATGACGTCGTCGAGGTTGCCTCGATAGACCGGCCAGCGGCTGAAAGGGCTTCGCGTCACGATGGCCAGGACGCCGGCGATTGGCGTGTTGACGTCGAGCGCGGCCAGGCGCCCGCGCGGCACCATCAGCTGGCTCGCCGTGCGCAGGCCGAGGCGCAACGCACGGTGGAGCCGCACCTGTTCCTCGGGCTCCAGCAGGCCGCCGTCGCGGCTCTCAGCGATCAGGAGCTCTATCTCCTGGGGTGAATGGACGTGACGATGGCCCGTGGAGGGCACCCGCAGCAGTTTCAGCAGCAGGGCCCCGCTCCCGTTCAGGACCGCGATCGCCCACGAAAACAGCCGCAGCGACCACTGCATCGGCAGGACCGTGACGATCGCGGTGCGAGTCGGATCCTGGAGCGCCAGTGACTTCGGCACCAGCTCACCGACGATCATCGAGAGCACGGTGAGCGTCAGGAGCACCACGATCGCCGACGTGGACGCGGCCCTCTCCGGTCTTACGCCAATGCCTTGAAGCAACGGGACAACCGCTGGCGCGAGCGCGGCCTGTCCGTAGGCGCCGAGGATCAGGCTGGAGAGCGTGATGCCGACCTGTGAAACGGCGATGTAACGATCGAGCTCGTGCGGATCTTCGACGACCGGAAGGATGCGGGCGGCGAACCCGTTGCCGTCCTCCGCGAGCCGTCTGAGCCGGCTGCGGCGTGCGCCGACAGCCGCGAACTCGGCGGCCACGTACAAACCCGTCAACAGGATCAGGAAAATGATGACGAGCGCGGCCAACAGCATTGGCCCGCTGATCCTATCTCACCGGGGGACCTCGTCCCCCGGACCCCCTTACGCGCTTCCGCCTCCGCTAAAGCTACGGCGAGACCTCGCCGAAGCCCTCCGGGCGAAGGCGGGCGCTGCGCTCACTCGCGGAGTGATGCTATTCCCCAGCCAAAGTTCGGCCGTATCTCTTGCAGAGAAGCTCCGTTCAGCTTGACGCTCTTCTGCCATCTCCCCACACTCCAGTGGATGCTCCGTCGCGCCGCCGCGATTCTTCTCCTATTCCTGGTCCAACTCGTCTCCGCCCCTCGCCCCGGCGCGCAGAGCAGCAGCGCCGATATCATCCTGCGGCCCGGCAGCGGAGCGACCGTGGCCGGCGCATGGGCGATCGTGTCCGACGCCAGTGCGGCTGGAGGAAAGGCGGTCCGTCAACCGAATGCGGGAGCCGCCAAGCTCACGCAGGCCCTCGCCCAGCCAGTCAACTACTTCGAGCAGACGTTCTCCCCGGATGCCGGGGTGCCCTACCGGTTGTGGATACGTGGCCGGGCCGAGAGCAACTACTGGGGCAACGACTCGGTGTTCGTTCAGTTCGACAGCGCTGTCGAGGGCGCCGTCGCGAAGTACCGGATTGGATCGACGTCGGCGCTCGAAGTGAACCTCGAAGACTGTTCGGGCTGTGGACTCGCCGGTTGGGGATGGCAGGACACCGGCTGGGGTGTCGGCGTGCTCGGTCCGGAGATCGTGTTCGCCTCGACAGGGACGCAGCGCATGCGTATCCAGACGCGTGAGGACGGATTCACGGTCGATCAGATCGTGCTGTCACCCGCGCGGTATCTGACCAGCGCACCGGGCGCGTCGAAAAACGACACCACGATCCTGCCGATCGGTGAGCAGCCTCCCGTCACCGTGGTCAGGCTTCCGTACTTGCAGCAGATGTCAGCGAACCGCGTCGTCGTGGTCTGGGCTACGCGCGAGAGCGGGACGCCGATGGTGCGGATCACTTCAGGGTCCACGTCGCGGACCGTGAACGGAGGGAGCCGGCGGATTGCCAGCGCGCAGAGCGGGCTGGGCTTCGATTATTACCATCACGAGGTCGCCGTCGGCAGCCTGGCGCCATCGACCACCTACAACTACGAGGCCGCGCTGACGGGTACGGCCGTGGCTTCAGCGTGGTTCCGCACCGCACCCGCCCTGGGCAGTGGCGATATCTCGTTCGTCGCAATCGGCGACAGCGGGACGGGATCGCCGGAGCAGCGGCAGATCGCAGCGTTGATGAGAGCCGATTCGTCGGATCTGATGCTGCACGCGGGCGACATCGCCTATGGCAACACCGGCGGCACCGGAGACGCGAGCTATCGAACGTTCAACGACTGGTTCTTCGACGTCTACGCGTCGATGCTTCAGTCTCGCGCGTTGTATACGACCGAGGGCAATCACGACAGCAGGCCCTCGAACGGCAACGGCGCCGCCTATCTCGATGCCTTCAGCCTGCCGGTCAACGGTGCATCACCCGCGTACCCGGATCACGCGGAGCGTTATTACAGTGTCGACTACGGCCGCGTGCACTTCGTCGTGCTGGACACCGAGTTCGCGTTCCAGGATACGGCGCGCCGCGCCGAGCAGTTGTCGTGGCTCGAATCCGACCTCGCCGGATCCGGGCAGCCGTGGAAGATCGCTCTCTTCCATCGATCGCCGTATTCGGCGGGCGGCGAGCACGGATCCGATCTCGCCGTTCGCGACGCGTTTGGTCCGCTGTTCGAACAGTACGGCGTTCAGCTCGTAGTGTCCGCGCACGAGCACGATTATGAGCGCACCGTGCCGACGCGGGCCGGGGCCAGCGGCACGCCCGTGACCTACATCGTCACGGGCGGGGGCGGTGCCCCGTTGTATCCGGCCGGGACCGCAGCGTGGACGGCGTACTCCGCGTCACGCCATCACTATGTCCGCGCGTCGGTGAGCGAGTGCACGCTCACGGTCCGCGCGATTGGCCTGAATGGCTCGGCGTTCGACACCACGACGCTCGATCGCTGCGGGGTGGCATCGGACGCCGACGACATCGTGCTGTATGCGTCGGCCGCTGCGGCCGCTGGCCGTTGGGTACCCGAGGCGGATGCAACTGCCGCCGGGGGTGCGCGGATCCGGCATCCTGACAGTGGCGCGCCGAAGCTGACGACCGCGCTGGCGCAGCCCACGAACTACTTCGAGCTCACGTTCAATGCGGCCGCGGGCGTGCCGTATCGCCTCTGGATCCGTGGCAAGGCTGACCGCAATTACTGGGGGAACGACTCGGTCTTTGCGCAGTTCAACTACAGCGTGAATGCGAGCGGGGCTGCCCAGTTCAGGATCGGAACGGCCGCTGCTACCGAAATCAATCTCGAAGACTGCGGCGGCTGCGGCCTCGCCGGCTGGGGCTGGCAGGACAACGGCTGGGGCGGCGGCGTGATGGGACCGTTGATCCGGTTTTCCCAGAGCGGCAGTCAGCGCATCCGCGTCCAGACACGCGAGGACGGCCTCGCGATCGACCAGATCGTGTTGTCGCCCGGACGCTACCTCGACACGCCGCCAGGTGCCCTCAAGAACGACAACACCATTCTGATTCGGCCCTGAGCGCGGTTCTCAAAAACACTTTGCAAGCTTCCGGCTTCAGAGCCTGTGAATCGATCGACCGGCCACGGGTGCTTGGAGCGGTAAGCGGGTTGTATGCACGCTGTTTGTTGAACACGAGGACAGGAGATCAGGAGGAGCCATGTGTTCTTCTGATCTCCTGTCCTCTTGTTTAGAATCCCGGCGTCGCGAGTAGCCGAATTGCGACTGAAAGCAACCGGACGGCCGGGATAGTGTGGCTATCGTCACTCACTCGGTGCGCAGGGCAGGAAGCGGATCCACACGGGCCGCGCGCCGCGCAGGCAGGAGCGTCGCCACGAGTGCGACCACCGTGAGCACGGCGGCAACCACGACGAACGTCAGCGGGTCGGTGGGCGACACGCCGAAGAGCAGCGCCTGCAGGAGGTGGGTCAGTGCCAGCGCTCCTGCCAGTCCGACGATCAGGCCGGCCGTGATGATCACGAGGCCCTCGCGCAGGACGAGGCCCAGCACCGCGCCCCGGCCGGCGCCGAGCGCCATGCGGATCCCGATTTCCTGGCGGCGGCGCGCGACGTTGTAGCTCAGAAGTCCGTGGACGCCGATCGCCGCGAGGATCACCGCAAGCGCGGCGAATGAGCCGAGCAGGAACGCGGTAAAGCGACGCTGGGACACCGATCGCGAAATCGTGAGATCCAGCGGCTCGACGGCGAACACGGCGAGGCCCGGATCGATGTCGTGGATCACCCGCTGCGCGGCTGTCGAGAACGTCGCTGGATCCATCGCCGTCCGGAGCAGCAGCGCGCCGGTCGCCGACGGTGTCTGCGAGAGCGGTGTATAAGCCGCAATCGGCGGCGCCTCGGTGAGCCCCTGGAACCGTTCGTTCGTGACTACGCCGACGATCGCGCGTGACGTGCCCCAGAAGCGCATCTGGGCACCGATCGGATCGCGGCCCGGAAAGAACCGTTCTGCCGTGGTCTGATTGATCACCACCACCGGCGCCGAAGTCGTCATATCGCTATCCCTCAGGACGCGGCCTTGCAGCGTCTGCAGGCCCATCGTCGCGAAGTACGACGGCGTCACGCGCCGCATCGAGATCTCGGGCCAGGTGCGGGCCTCGGCTTCGCGACCGACGATGGTGAAGGAGTTGGTGAAGCCGGGATCGAGCGGATGGTTGCCGGCGATCGCGGCGGCCTCGACGCCCGGCAGACTCGCCGCGCGTTCCAGCAGGGTTCTCGTGAACGCGTGCTGTTCCGGGAAGTTCGGCCATTGCCGGAAATTGGAGGGATACCTGGATCCGGGGAGCTGGTACTCCGCTTTGAGCACACCCGCCGATCGGAACCCGGGATCCACCCGCTGGACGTTCCACAGGCTCCGGACCAGCAACGCCGCACCGCAGACCAGCAGAACGGCAAGGGCGAGTTCCGCGACCACGAGTGCCTGCTGGAGCCGTTTCCGGCCGCGGCTCTGAGAGGTGCGTCCCAGGCCGCGCAGCGCCGACTGCAGGTCCGCGTGTCCCGCCTGGATCATCGGAAACAGGCCGAAGCCGATCGCGGCCATCGCCGAAATGGCAATCGTCGCGGCCAGCACGCGGCCGTCAACCGAGGCGTCGCCGAGCCGGGGAATATCCGCGGGAGCGAGCGCAATGATGATCTCGAGCACGGCGTAGGCGAGGGCCAGCCCGAGGATGGTTGAGGCCGCTGTCAGGACCAGGCTTTCGACCAGGAAGAGCCGCACCAGCCGGGAGCTGCGGGCACCGAGCGCCCCGCGCACCGCGACCTCGTGCATCCGCGCCGCACCGCGGGCGATGAGCAGGCTCGCGACGTTGACGCTGGCCACCAGCAGCACGAGCGCGACGGCCGCGAGCAGCAGGTAGAACGCGGGGCGGAAGGGCCCGAAGACGACGCTCGAGAGCGGCTCGATGAATGCACCGCGGGCGGCGTTCTCGGGGAACGCGCGCTCGAGGTCGGACATCACGCGAGTCACCTCGGCTTGTGCGGCGTTGACGTCGGCGCCGTCGGCGAGCCGTCCCGCGACGAAGATCGGATGCGTGCTGCGAGGGAGCTGCTGGGGGTCGCCGCGGAGCGGCGTCCAGATCTCCACTTCGGTGCGCTCGCCGCGATCGGCGAACGAACGGGAGTACGCGGCCCGGGACAGGATCTGCAGCACGCCGAAATCGGATCCGCGGCGCATGATCCCGAGGATCGTGAACGGCTGATCGTCCAGCCGGATCGTGCTGCCGACGGCATCGGCACGGCGGCCGAATTCCCGCTCCCAGAGCGACTCGCTGATGAGGACGCTGCCCGGCGCGCCCGGCCGGTCGTCGGCTTCTGCGAAGCTGCGTCCCGAGACGGGATGCAGACCGAGCATCGGCAGCAATCCGTGGGTCACGCGGAGGACCGGCACGCGTCGGGGATCGCCGGCCGCGGGCGTCAGGTTCATTTCGCCGGCCGTCAGCACGGCAGCCTGCGCGAGCGTGCGGACGCGCTCCTTGATGTCGAGGTAATCAGGTAACGAAGCCGGCTCACGCGTCGTGCCCGTGTTGCGGTCGGTTTCCCAGACCATCACCAGCCGATTGATGTCGGCGAAGGGAGCCTGCCGCAGGAGGACGGCGTCGACGACCGAGAAGATCGCGGTGTTGGCGCCGATGCCGAGCGCGAGCGTCAGGACGCACGCGATGCTGAAGGCCGGGTTTTTCAGGAAGGAGCGCAGGGCGTATCGGAGGTCGGGCATTTTTTGTTCTCGCGTCTAGAGATCCGATCGCGGTTCGCGGGTCCGCGGCTCGCGGGTTCGCTTTTGAATCAGAGTCCGCGGTTTTGCCAGCGATTTTCGAACCGCGAACCCGCGAACCCGCGAATCGCGAACGAGATGTCACCTTCCGATCGCGCCCAGCGCCCAAGCCGCCTGCCGGCGCACGGACGAATCAGTATCCTTCAGCGCGCTGACGAGCCCTTCGGTCGCTCGGGAGTCTCCGAGCGAACCGAGCGCCCACGCCGCCTGGCTGCGAACGCCCTTGTCGGCATCGCGCAACGCTTCGACCAGGCCGGGCACCGCGCCGCGGTCGCCAATTGCGCCGAGCGCCCACGCCGCTTGATGACGCACGCGCGCATCGGTGTCTTTCAAAGACTGCGTCAGCGCCGGCGCCGCGGCTTTCGAGCCGATCGCGCCGAGCGCCCAGGCCGCCTGCTGCCGCACGCGCTCGTCGCTGTCCTTGAGCGCGCCGATCAGTCCCTGCACCGCCGAACTGGCGTCCATGGCGCCGAGCGCCCACGCCGCCTGCTGGCGCACCGGCGCTTCCCGATCCTGGAGAGCCGCGGTGACTGGCGGTACACCCCGAGGATCGTCGAGCGCGCCGAGGGCCCATGTCGCGTTCTTCCTGCTGATCCACAGGGGCTGCTGCAACGCGGCAATCAGCGCTGGAACCGAACGGCTGCCGATTCCCACCAGGGCCGCGGCCGCGAGATGACCGGGCGTGGTTTCCTCATCGCGCCCCTGCCACATCCGCTCCCGGCAGACGTCCTGGGCGACCGGCGTCGCATCCCCGAGCAGGCGCACGAGGCTGTCGATCGCATCGCCGGCGCGATCGCCCTGATCCTTGAGCTCGCAGGCTGCCTTTGCCCGAACTACCGCGTCGCCCGAGGTCAACCCTGCGACCAGCTCACGCACCGGTGTCTGATCGCCGAGCGCCGCCATGCCCAGGGCGGCTGCGAACACCAGATCGCGCATGGTTATCTCCAGTTTCGGACGACCGGGCGCGGGTGTGGATTCGGGTTGGGGTTGGGATTCGGGTTGGGGTTGGGATTCGGGTTCGGCATGGGCATCGGCATCGGCATCGGGTTGGGCCGGTTGACCCCGTGGTGATCGTCATGGTCCGAGTCGTCGCTCAGTTCGGCGATCGCCAGGATCGCGCTGCGCCGCACGCTCGCGTCGGCATCCTTCATGGCCTCGGTGAGCGCCGGGAGCGCTTTCGCGTCGCCGATCTCTCCGAGTGCCCGAATCGCGTGCTTCCGGACCTCGATGTTGCTATCCTTCACGACCGCGATCAGCGCATCGAGCGATGCCGGATCGCGGAACTCGGCGAGTGCCGCGGCCGCCCTGGCGCGCACCTTGGGATCGGCGTCTTTCAGTGCGCCGGTGATCGCGGCGGTCGCGCGCCGATCGCGGGATTCTGCCAGCGCCCACATCGCCTGCGTGCGCACTTCCGTGTTCTGGTCTTTCAAGGCCTCCATGAGTGCGGGCACCGCCTGCGCACTGTGCATCTCGCCGAGGGTGTGCGCGGCCTGCCGCCGCACGCCCGCGTCGCTGTCCTTCAGCGCGGCGATCAGCGCGTCAACCGCCTGCTCGGCCGGACTCTTCTGCGCCGTCACCCGAGGGCCGCTGACCGAGAGTCCCCTCAGCTCGGAAAGCCCTTTCACCTCGAGCGAGGGGTTGAGAAAGATCGCGCCTGCGCCCAGGAAGATTGCGGTCGACTTGGCCAGCGTGCGGAGAAAAACCATCAGTGGACTCATGCTGCCTCCCTGCTAAAAAACCAGCATCACAAACCAGAGTGTCGCCCCGGGCGGTCGCACGCGACCGCCGGCAGAGCGTCAGAAGTTATCGAGCGAGTTGTCCGAGGGCGAAGGCTGCTTGCTTGCGGACGTCGGCGCTCGGATCCTTGAGCGCCGTGGTCAGCGCGTCGATCGCGCGGGGGTCGCGAATCTGGCCGAGCGCGAAGACGACCTGCTCGCGCACGTCCTTGTTCGCATCCTTCACGGCCACCACCAGGGCGTCGACCGCGCTGCGATCTCGAATCTGTCCGAGTGCGAAGGCCGCCTGTTCACGCACATCCGGCGTCTGGTCCTTGAGCGCCGAGATGAGCGGTTCGACCGAGCGCCGATCGCGGATCTGGCCGAGCGCGAAGACGGCCTGTTCACGGACGTCGGCGTTGGCATCCCTTACCGCGATCGTGAGGCCCTCCACGGCTGCCGGGTCGCGCAGCTGCCCGAGTGCAAAGACGACCTGCTCGCGCACCTCCGCGTTCTCATCCTTGATGGCGGTGATGAGCGGCTGCACGGCCCGCTTGTCGCGCATCTGGCCGAGGCCGAACGCCGCCTGCTCGCGAACATCGGGCGACCCGTCCTTCAGTGCCTGGAGGAGCGGCTCGAAGATCGACGGGTCGCGCATCTGCACCAGCGCGTGCATGGCCGTTTCGCGAACTTCTTTGTCGGTGTCCTTGAGGGCGGCGGTCAGGGCCGCGATCATTCGCGGATCTGATCGGGTGCCGGTCTTCTCTCCGGCCTTCTCGCCCTTCTCGACCGCGACGGGCTTCGGCTCCTGGGCCATCGCGACGGGAAGCGCGTCGATCAACACACCCTCCACGCCAACGACCACACGCGCCACGCCACCTGCGATCCCGCCCGCCACGGCCTCGCCAACCGCCATACCTCCGGCCATGGCATCGTCCACAGCAGGCGGCATCGGCTGGGGCACCGGCACGGGATGCGGATGTGCCGCGTCATGCGCGCGTTCCGCCTCGGCGCCGTCAGTGCGATCGGCGCGAGCGGCCGGGTCGCTCTGGATTTCTGCCGCCGGCCGGGGCACGTCCGCGCGGTCCGGCCGATCGGGCCGTTCGGGAACCGCGGTCGGAGGCGGGAGCGCAAGAGCCGAAGGCTGATCGACGATCACCTGTGCCGGTTCCGTTGCCTGCGTCGTCCAGGGCTGAAGCGCCCCAAGCGGGGCGACCGCCGCACAGCACAGCGTCACCGCCGCGAGCGCGCGGCCGCGTGTCAATCCGGATCGCGGCACGCGGGGATCGAGGATCGCGATCAAGCGTCCTTCGAGTTGCGACCGGTGCGCCATCGCGAGGCTGGCCCCGCCGAGCAGCGCCGGGAACCGATCGCCGCGAAGCACGCGCGCCATCTCGAGCAGCTGATCGGCGTAGTCCGATCCGCGGGTTCCGCGGGCGAGCACCAGATCGTCACAGGCCCGTTCACGCTCGGTTCGCGCGCGCTTCACGGCGAGCCAGGCGAGCGGGTTGAACCAGTGGAATGCACAGGCGGCCTGGCCGAGCATGTGCGTCAGGCAGTCGCGACGCTTGACGTGCGCGAGCTCGTGCAGCAACACGATTCGAAGCCGGTTCTCGGACCACACATCCGCGTCGGTCGGCATGATCACCGCTGGACGGAAGATGCCCGTCGCCACTGGCATGCTCGCGCGTCCGCTTCGCAGGAAGCGAAGGCGTGCGCTCACGCCCATGTCGCGCGCCATCTCACGCGCCATCGGCAGCCATGCGGCGTCCGTGACTTCCTGCGTCCGCGTCGACAGCCAGCGAACCGCGATGAGCCCGACCAGGATGCGGGCAAGAATCACGGTCGCGCCGAGCAGCCAGATCGCCGCGATCAGCTGCTGCCAGGTCAGGCTCTCGAAGATTGACGCGCGGGTGAGGGGCTGAGTCGCACTCGCTGTCTGTGACTGGTGGCTTCCGGCTTCCGCCTTCGCCAAGGCTCCGGCGGACGGGTCAGCCGGAAGGCTGCGCGCGGCGGTCAAATCTCGCTTGAGCGGCGGAGCGACAAGCGATGAATTCGCATTGTCGTCAACAATCGAAACCGGAGCGGTAGACGTCTGGCTAGACGCCGCGATCGTCACCAGCGACAGCTGCCATTTCGGCAGCGCGAACGAGGCAATCGGCAGGACGAGCGCGCTCGACAGCGCCAGTGTCCAGACCAGATGGCGCAGGGCGGCAGATGCGCGGCGCAGCACGAGCGAGGCGACCGCCGCGGCGAGCAGGATGACCGTGGTCTTGGCGACCACGTCGGCCAGCGGCAGCCACCCGAGAGGCAGTTCGGGGATGTTCATGGTTACGCTCCCGTGCGGCGCGCGCGATCGATCAGCTCGGCCAGACGGTCGAGCTCGCGATCGGAAAGCCGGGAATCGGACTCATCGAGCAGGGCGGACAGTGCCTGTTCCGCCGAGCCGTTGAAAAAGGTCTGCAGGACGTGCCGGAGCGCCGTTTTCTTCGCGCGATCGCGTCCGACCGTCGGCAGATACACGTAACGGGGCCCATCCTGTTCGTGCCTGATGTGCCCTTTCTCTTCGAGAATCCGCAGCATCGCACGAACCGCCGAATAGCTGGGCGGATCCGGTAACGCCGACTGGACCTCGGCGGCCGTCGCACGGCCCTGTGTATAAAGGATGTCCACGATCTGCCGCTCCCGGCGGCTGAGGTCGTGGTGGGGTGCCTCGAGCATCAATAGTGACTCCGACATGCCTGCTTAGACGAAGCAGTCCCGGCAAAGGTGCTGAAAAAATAGCATACCGGCAAAAAAATAGCACCACCCGGATTTTTGGCCCCCGCCGGCCTTAGGATTTTTGGTTATGCGCACCGTTTTTGCCCTCGTCTTTGCTCTCGCGGCCGCCGTCGCCTCCCACCCTGGGTCCACCCAGGAGCGAGCGTCGGCCTCCACGCCATCGGCTGACTTGCCGCTCAATCTGATCAAGCTGCCACCGGGCTTCACGATCGATGTGTACGCCAGCGGTGTCACCAATGCCCGGGAACTGGCGCTCGGCCAGAAAGGGACCGTGTTCGTCGGCTCCCGCAACAAGCCCGATGGCGACAAGGTCTACGCGCTGGTCGACAAGAATGGCGACCAGAAAGCGGACCAGGTTCTCGTCATCGCCAAAGGGCTGAACCAGCCGAATGGCGTCGCCGTGCACAACGGATCGCTCTACGTCGGCGAGATCAGCCGGATCACGCGGTTCGACAACATCGAGTCACGCCTCGAATCGCCGGGTGAACCGGTCGTCGTGAACGACGCGCTGCCGAAGGACGAGCATCACGGCCAGAAGTTCATCGCGTTCGGACCCGACGGCCTCCTTTATGTACCGGTCGGCGCACCGTGCAACATCTGCGACAAGGAGAAAGACGACCCCAGGTACGCCTCGATCCTGCGCATGAAGCCCGATGGATCCGGTGTCGAGGTGTTCGCTCACGGCGTGCGCAACACCGTCGGCTTCGACTGGCACCCGGCCACGCGCGAGATGTGGTTCACCGACAACGGCCGCGACAATCTTGGAGACGACGTGCCGAGGGATGAATTGAATACGGCGTCGAAGAAAGGGCTGCACTTCGGGTATCCGTTCTGCCATCAGGGGGATGTCAGCGATCCCGAGTTCGGCAAGGCCCGGCCGTGCAGCGGATTCCAGGCGCCCGCACGCCCGCTCGACGCGCACGTCGCGGCGATCGGCATGCGGTTCTACACCGGCAAGATGTTTCCAGCGGAATACCGCAACCAGATCATCATCGCGGAGCACGGCTCGTGGAACCGCGCGGTCCCGCAGGGCTACCGGTTGTCCCTGGTCAAGCTCGATGGCAACAAGGTCGTCTCTTACACGCGTTTCGCCGAAGGCTGGCTGCGCGGCATGAAGCCGGCCGCCGCCGGCGGCGGCGCAATGATCGGCGACGTCTGGGGCCGCCCGGCCGACGTGCTGGTGATGCCCGACGGCGCGCTGCTCGTGTCCGACGACAAGGCGGGCGTGGTCTATCGAATCAGCTACAGCCGGTGAATGCCTCACGCGATTCTGAGTCGCCTCCACTCCGCGAGCGGGTCCTGTCGCGGGAGCCGGGGCCCCCGGCGCGCGGACTGTGCGCGCTGGGTTGGCGATAGCCCCACCTGGTGCTCGGCACAATGCGCTTGTCACGGGTGTCGCCTGCGCGCCAGGCGGGGCGCCCCGTCCCGCGCCACCCGCTCGCTACGCTCCGGCTCCGTCCACGGATCCGACCGCCTCTTGTAACAGTCGGCCGAGCGCGCTGAGCGCTGCCCTCCCGCGCCGTGCCGGTGCTGGACGGCTGCGGCCGTCTGGAGCGGGCCACGCGCCGCGAAGCAGGAAAATCGGCGCGGCGATTCCTCGCGGCGAGTTCGGTCTCTGTGATCCGCGTAGGTCGCAAATCACCACCGGCAATAATTCCGCCTGACATCTGTCGCCGAAGCGCATCCCATACTCGCCGCGTCAGCGAGTGCAGCGAGAGTATGAGCCGCGACGATTTTCCGGACCGCGGAAGCCGGCCGCGGACGGCCAGTGCCGGTGCGGCGTGTGCACGGCAGCGAGCAGTCGTTCGCCAAAAAGTCCCTTGGATAGGGCGATCACCGTCCTCTCGGATTCTCCGGCGACCACGGATCGTCGTCCGGATCCAGCGCTTCCTGCGGCGGCCTGAGCGCTTCCGGCACGTGCTGCAAGTTGATCCGAACACGCGTCCAGGTATGGAAGCGGCCGCGCATTGCGTCGACGAGGATGTCGGCGGGTTCGAGGTGTGACGCGGCTTCAGGATGGCGGGCCTTCCACCGCTCGACGCCGGCGAGCGCATCCTCTTTCTTCTTCGCCCGCCCGATCTCGATCAGCGGGAACTTCGGCGTTCGCCTCCGCGACGGCTGCACGCGCGCCGGTTCGCCGGCTTGTTTCCGGTAGTGCGGCGGCCACGGCGCGTCTCCCAGTCCTTCGCGCTCCTGACGCGCCGCGAGGTCGAGCAGTGACGCGAGCGAACACGGGTGCGCATCCATCGCCGCGTGCCGATCGCCGATCGCGCCGAAGCGCGCCGGCATCGTCGCCAGCGTGAAGTCGCGCGGGTCGCACCCGCCGATCTCCTCCCACGCGAGCGGGGCGGACACGCGGGCATCCGCTGTCGGTCTCACCGAGTACGCCGCGGCGATCGTGCGATCTTTCGCGTTCTGGTTGTAGTCGAGAAAGACGCCGTGGCGCTCTTCCTTCCACCACTTGCTCGTCGCGATCGCCGGGGCGCGCCGCTCCACTTCGCGGGCAAAGGCCAGCGCGGCGCGGCGGACGTCGGTGAACGTCCACTCGCGAAGGATCCGCACGTAGATGTGCATGCCGCGAGAACCCGACGTCTTCGGCCAGCCGACGAGACCCAGGTCATGCAAGGTGGCCTGGACGACGCTCGCGACTTCGCGAATCTGGCTCCACTCGACTCCCGGGACGGGGTCGAGATCGATCCTCAGTTCATCGGGGTGATCGAGATCGTCAGCGCGGACCGGGTGCGGGTGCAGTTCGAGGCACGCCAGGTTGGCCATCCACAACAGGGCCGCCGCATCGCGCGGCACGACCTCGTCCGCACTCCGCCCGGACGGAAAGCGCAGCGAGACGACCTCGATCCACGGAAGGCGCGATTCGGGGGCCCGCTTCTGATAGAAAAACTCTCCCGCGATCCCGTTGGGGTATCGCACCAGCACATTGGGACGGCCCCCGGCGGCGCGTAACGCGCCGTCCGCCACCGCGAGGTAGTAGTGTGCGAGGTCCAGCTTGGTGTAGCCGGCCTGTGGGAACAGGACCTTCGCGGGGTTGGTGATCGAGACCTCGCGATCTCCGGCCCGGAGGATCTCCTGTTGGGGCTTCGACGGCATTCGACATTGCCAAGATTGTCCGCCTCCGCGCCGCTCGCATCGGCGGCGCTACGGCGAGACCTCGCCGTAGCTTGTCGGCAATGATTCTCGCCGACAAGCGAAGGCGGGCCAAAATTGCCAGGATTGCCAAAAATTTTCAGATTGCCGGCATCCGACGCATCGGGGCGATGTTGTCGCTTCGGTCGCGGTCTACCGGAGCGTCCGGAACGTAATTGAATACCGTAGCTCTGCGACCGCCGGAATGTGGTGTTCGTACGCGCTCCTGGATTCGCCAGCTATCAGGTAGGCGGATCGGCGGGCGAGGGTGATCTCGTGCGTGGGCTTTCTGCGCCGGCCTTCGGCCGCACGCTGGGCGGAGGGGCTCACATACGGGCGCAGCATCATCCGGCACGCGGACAGGAGCGAGACGCCAAAGACGATGTCGTATTGGGGAGCGTCGCGGTGCCACCCGATCGGCGCACCGGAAGGGTATTCGTTGATCAACGCCATCGCGAAGGCGTCCGGCGCGACCCCTGAGAACGCCGCCGCCCGTTGTCGCAGCGGCAGCAGGAAAGCCGGCAGCGGCAACGTCTTTATCCGACCGGCGTCGTAGGAGCTCCCGAAGAACGCGACCCTGCGACGCGCGACAACGCCGCGCATCTCGAAGGCGGAGAACTCGACTTGGCGGATGTTTTCGATGAGCTGGGACTCTTCATCGGAACTGATGAAGTCAGGCCGGTACACGAACCCATCGGGTAGGTCGGGTCCGAACAGCGAGGGCACCACACCTCAGTGTGGCCCGCCTACGCGCCTAAACGCTACGGCGAGGCAGGCTCCCCGGACCCGCGAACCCGCGACCCGCGACCCGCGACCCGCGACCCGCGAACCCGCGAACCCGCGAACCCGCGAACCCCGCGACTATGAGGGGTACTTGGGATCCCCTTTGATCTCCCGAATCTGCAGGATGTGACGCTGCGCGTGCGACGAGATCATGAGGAACCACTGATACACGTCCATGTTCCCCTCGAGCAGCTTCCTCGATCGAAGATCGTCGGTCGTCGTCGTGGCGTATTCGCGCATCGTCGCGCGCAGCTTCAGGAACCTGTCGAGTGGCTCGCGGACGTTTGACACCTTGCCGGTCGGCACGCGTGCGTCGCCGGTCGTCGTCCGGTTGGTGCGATCGATGCCGTACCACAGGATTGCCGCATCGGTGGCTTCGAGCTTTTCGGTCTTCGGCGGCTGTTTCATCGACTCTGTCAACTGCTTCCAATACTGCGGCTCTGCAATCGACAGGTGCTCGACCACGTCGGTGATGGACCAGCTGTCAGGCTTCATGCGGAAGCGCAGTTGCGCCTCGGACAGACCCTTGATCTCCGATTGCAGCCAGCCGTCGGTCATCTCGAGATGGGCAAGCAATCGCTGACGATCGCCGGCGGTCATTCCCTGAGCAGACGAAACCGCCGGAAGCGAGGCTGCGAGGACGAGAGCGAGGAGTATGTGACGCACGCGGCGATACTGCTGGACGGCCGTGCTGCCGGTCAATGCTGCTCGTCCCGGAACGCCGTCATCCGTCACAAAGATCGAACCGAGGCGGGGCCTGAAGGCGCTGCCCGGCCGGCTAATTCGCGATGCTGGTTATTTAACGACTCCTGGTCTCCTGGCCCTCCTGTTTAACTACCGGCGTCCGGATTATCCCAGAGCTCTCAAAGCTGCTGGTTGATCGGGCGACAGGCGTTGTAACGCCGGGTTTTAGACCCGGCGGCTCTTACCCCGGCAGAAAGAAGAACCCCAGCGACAGGATCACGTAGACCGCGAGCAGCTGAACGCCTTCCATCCAGTTCGTCTCGCCATCGTGCGCGATGAAGGCGATGCTCAGCACCGCCAGGCCGATCGCGACCAGCTCGAATGTCGTGAACAGCAGATCCATTGGCTGCGGTGCGATCACGTAGCTGAGGAAGATCAGCGCCGGCGCCACGAACAGGGCGATCTGTGTCGATGAGCCGACGGCGATCCCGATGGCCGCATCCATCTTGTCCTCCGCGGCCAGCACCACCGCGGAATAGTGTTCGGCGGCGTTGCCGACCAGCGCCACGATCACGACGCCCACGAAGAGGTTGGTCATGCCGAGATCGCGGGCGGTCTCGGAAACGGACGTCACCAGCAGCTCGCTGACGACGGCAACGGCGGCCGTCGACGCAAAGAGCAGGATCACGGCTCGCTTTACCGACATGCCGTGTCCATCCTCGTGCGTGTCATCGGAGCCGCCGGTCACACTGTAAAGATCCCGGTGGGTGCGGAGGGTGAAGACGAGGCTTGCGCAATAGGTGATGAACAGCACCACGGCGATTTCGGTATCGAGCTTCAACTCCACACCAGTGCTGCCGCTCCCGTGCGCGATCCGGTGAAACACGGCTGGAACCACCAGGCCGATCACGCTCAAGAGCAGCATCGTCGTGCCCAGGCCGGCCGCGGTGCGGTTGAAGTGCTGGGTCCGGTGTTTGAGGCCTCCGACGAACGCCGCGGCGCCGAACACCAGCAGGACGTTGCCGATGATCGAGCCGGTGAGCGACGCCTTGACCAGATCGATCAGCCCTTCGCGAAGCGCCAGCGCGCCGATGATCAATTCCGCCGCGTTCCCGAACGTCGCGTTGAGGAGCCCGCCGATGCCTCCCCCCAGCCGATCGGCGAGAACGTCCGTGGCCCTGCCGATGACCGCCGCGAGCGGCAGGATCGCGAGCACCGATGTCGCGAAGATCGCGGTGTGATTCTCCGGACTGACCCACTCGAGCACGAGAGCCACCGGAACGAATACGAGCAGCGCGGCCCATGCGTAACGGCGGACGAACGGCATCGGGACATAGTGTCACGAGGTGCGGCCGACCGATCGGCGGGCGTATAGTTGTCCCAGCACGGCGGTCAGCGAGAGGAGTTCTTGATGTCGCGCTTTGAGGCCATTTCCATTGCGGTCGTCGCCGTCTCACTCCTGGGGATGCCGTTGCAGTCGCAGGAACCGAGATCCAGTATTCGTGAGTACGTGACGATCGAAGGCACGGTGGTGCGCGCCGACCCGTTCTCGCGGGCGTTGACCTTGCGAATGAGCCCCAATACGACGCAGACCGTCAGCGTCCCGCGGGAGCTGAAGCTTTTCGACGAGCTCCGGACCGGCGACAGAATCAGGGTGCGCGTGTCGGAGTCGGTGATCGTGGCGGTGCGCCCGGGCGGGAAGCCGAGTGTTCCCGTCGACACCACGGCCGACGCCAGACCCGCCACCACATCGGCAGAGAGCGAAGTGCTCCAGCAGCTCAAAGCGGCGGTCACGGTCGAGAGCGTCGACCGCTCCGCCCGCGTGATCGCGTACAAGACGGCGGACAACCGGAGAGTGAACCGAGCCGTGGCCGACCCGCGCCTGCTCGAGGGCCTGAAGGCGGGCGACGTCATCGAGATCACCTTTACGCGCGAGAGGGCCATCGATCTGCAACGGGCACGGTGAGTTCTCGTGGGTCGCGGGTTCGGGGGTTCGCGGGTTCGGGGGGTCGGCGGAGACGGTGGTACTCAGAGGCAACGTAGGCAAATCCCAGCGGCGAGTTGCCTCTGAGTATCACCGGCTGTCCGAACCCCCGAACCCCCGAACCCGCGAACCGCGAACCCGCGACCCTCCCGATCCAGAATGATCAGTGCCCCAAACCGCCTCACTCGAGTACCGGAGCCGAATTGCCGCGCGAACGGCCACGCGCGAGGCGCTCGACCGCATGGACGCGCGGTTTGCTCACGGGCGCCTCGCGACCGTCGGGGCAACCATCCTCATCGCTAGTGCCGTCTGGCGCGGGGCGATCAGCGCCTGGTGGCTGCTGCTCCCCGCGGTGGTGTTCGCGTGGTTGATGCAGCGGCACGATCGCGTGCTGCGATCGCGCGCTGATGCCACCCGGGGCATCAGGTTCTACGACCGCGGGTTGGCGCGGATCGAGGATCGCTGGCGAGGAGGCGGAGAGCCGGGGGAGCGTTTCAAGGACGATCGTCACGTCTACGCCAACGATCTCGATCTGTTCGGGACCGGGTCGTTATTCGAGCTGTTGTCGCTGGCCCGCACCTACACCGGCGAAGAGACGCTCGCACGATGGCTGACCACGGCCGCCGACGCAACCGAGGTGCGCGCGCGGCAGGAGGCCGTGCGAGAGCTCGGCCCGGCGCTCGACTTGCGCGAACATCTCGCGATCGCGGGAACGGAGATTCGCGAAAGCGTCCGCACCGGCCGTCTCCTCGAGTGGGCCGAGTCTCCGATGCCCGAGTCACGGGCGCTGACGGTCTCCACGGCGGTATTCGGCGCCGCGTTCGTGGCGACCACCACATACCTGGCGCTCACGTCGGTGTGGTGGCCGCTCGGCGTCGTGGTCCTGCTGCAGGGGCTGGTGTTCCGGCAGCTTCGCGATCAGATCAATCGCATCGTGTCGGGGAAGAATCCCGAAACGGCCGCGGATTTCGTCGCTGATGCGCTCGTTCACCGGACGCTCGACCTCGACGTGCTCAACGGCCTGCTGAGCACGCTGGAACGCCAGCAGTGCGCGGGCGATCGGCTGCGGCAGCTGCAGGCGCGGCTGAACGCCGATGGACAGCCGGCCTCGCGCATCATCCGCCGGCTTCATCGCTACAGCGAAATCCACAGCGGCGACAAGAACGCCGCGATTGTCCCGCTGGTGTTCTTCATGTTCGGGCAGGTCGAGATCGCGCTGGCGCTCGCCGCGCTGCTCCAGCTCCTGCGGCCGGTCATCTCGGTTGCAGTCGGGCGGTGGCGGAGCCGCTATGGCGGGCAGGTGCGGGCATGGCTCGACACCATCGCCGAGTTCGAGGCGCTCACGTCGTTGGCGGCGTATCGGTACGAGCACGCCGACGATCCGTTTCCCGAGATCGTGGTACCCGATGGCGCCGCGGAATCGCGCGCGCTGTTCGACGGCTTGCAGCTCGGGCATCCACTGCTGCCCGCCGACCGCATGGTCCGCAACGATGTGCACCTTGGCGCCGGCACGCAGCTGCTCGTCGTGAGCGGATCGAACATGTCGGGCAAGAGCACGCTGCTGCGAACGGTCGGCATCAACGCCGTGCTGGCGCTCGCCGGCGCGCCGGTGCGGGCCGCGTCACTTCGCATGTCGCCGCTCGCCCTCGGCGCGACGCTTCGGATCCAGGACTCGCTGCTCGAGGGACGGTCTCGCTTCTACGCCGAGATCACTCGTATCCGTGAGCTGGCCGACCTCGCGGCCGGACCGATCCCGCTGCTGTTCCTGCTCGACGAGCTCTTCCACGGGACCAACTCGCACGATCGCCTCGCGGGCGCATCCGGCGTGCTGAGCAGCCTGCTGGATCGCGGTGCCATCGGTCTCATCACCACGCACGATCTGGCCGTCACCGCGGTGGCCGACGCGCTGGCCGCGCGCGCCGCCAACGTGCATTTCCAGGACTGGTTCGACGGCACCGAGATGCGGTTCGACTACCTCATGAAGCCTGGGCCGGTGACGCACAGCAACGCGCTCGCGTTGATGCGCGCGGTGGGGCTCGATGTACCTTCGGCGGTCGGGACCCGGGTCAGCCGCGGCCCGTAGTCCGCAGTCCGTGGCCCGGGTTCCGGTGCACTTCCGGACCGCGGACTGCGGACCCCGCTCCCCGGACCCCGGATTGCGGACCGCGGACCGCGGACTGCGGAGCGCGTGACCTCAGTCCCCAGCCCTCAACGTATATACGAGCATGCCCCCAGCGAACGCCGGGGCGAGCAAATCTGTAAATGTCCGAGCACGAACGGCTTAGGGCTCATCCTCCCGGCTGGAACGCCGCCGGAGAAACGAGCTAGACTCGCCCGACTTCTGAAAGGCACCTCGACAGCGCATGGCCGATCCTCAGGCGTCAGCGCGGATCTTCATCAGCTATCGCCGCGACGATAGCTCGGGGCATGTGCTCGCCCTGCTGCCGGCTTTGCGCCGGGAGTTCGGCAATCGCATCTTCAAGGACACCGACAACATTCCTCCCGGGGAGGACTTCGTCAAGTTCATCAAGCAGGAGCTCGAGTCCTGTTCGGTCCTGCTCGCGATCATCGGCAAGGAGTGGCTGACGGTTCAGGATCCGCGCCTCAAGATCCGCCGGCTCGACAATCCCGACGACTTCCTGCGCGTCGAGGTCGCGACCGCGCTGAGGAGCGAACGCATCCGCGTCATTCCCGTGCTGATCGAACGCACCACGATGCCGGCGGCGATGGATCTCCCTCCTGAGCTCGCAGCGCTCGCCCAGCGTAATGCGCTCGAGCTCAGCGACGCCCGGTGGGAATCGGACGTCCAGCTCCTGATTCAGGCGATCCAGCGCGCGTGTGCCGCAGCCGTGGCCGTCGAGGCGCCGGGCCAGTGGCCGGAGCTCCAGGACGTCCAGAAGCGGAGGACCCGCGAAATCGCCAGCCACCTCTCGAACGCGCGGCAGGCGTTCGTCGCGCGCGACTACGAGGCGACGCTGGTCGCGTGCGAGAAGGCGCTGCTGCTCGATCCGCAGAATGTCGAGGCCCTGGATCTGCTCGATCTGGCCCGAACGACCACCGAAGAAGCGCGGATCGAGATCTGCCTGAGCCAGGCGCGGCAGGCGCTCGATCAGGGAGATATCGGCAGCGCATCCGACCTGATCGATCAGGCGCTCGCGATGGAGCCGAATCACGAGGAGGCCCTGGCGCTCCGCAAGCGGATGCTCGCCCTTCGACGCGAGTGGGAACGAGGCCGCGAACGGGCGCGCGTCGCCGCAGGGGCGGTGGAGCGGGCACGAACCCGGCTCGACGAGCAGAATTTCGAGTCCGCGGTACGACATGCCGACGATGCGCTGACGCTCGAGCCGCAATCGATCGAGGCCCAGGAGATTCGCTCGCGCGCCTCTGACTCGCTCGAGCGACGTGCCCGCCGTGAGGACCGCGCCGCTTCGAGCAGACGAGGACCGGGGCTCGACTCTTCACGGCTGTGGTCTCTGCATCGCCTGGGCGGTCTCGCGATTGTGGGTGCCGTGATCCTCGCAACGGCGGTCGGGTACCTGGGGTACCGCCAGGTGGTGGATTCAAGACCGTCGCAACAATCCGGAACTCCGGCCGCACAGTCCCAGGCGCCGGTGACCGGGCCATCGCCATCAACACCGCCGGTGTCATCGGTCCCGGTGGAGAAGCCGCCGGCAGCAGCCGCACCGGCAGGGGCGACCGAACCCGATCCGCGTGACCGGAAACTTGCGCAGCTCCGCCAGGATGCGCGCGAGCAGTTTCAGCGCGGCCAGCGGCGCGCGCTCACGACGGTGTCCGATGGTCTCCGGATCGCGCCGGAGGATGCCGAGCTGCAGGCGATCCTCGACTCGATCCTGACCGACGCTCAACGAATCAGCGGGCGCTCGAAGGACGCGGCGGTGAGCGCCGGCGCACCGCAGCACGCGAAGGCGGCCTATCAGGACGCCTTGCAGCTGGAACGCGACGCCAGACAGCAGGTCACATCGGGCCGGAAAGACCTGGCTGCCCGCACGCTTTGGCGAGCCGAGGAGGCCTTCGATCAAGCGGAGCGCGACGCGAGGCTCGAGCGCGCTCAACAGAAGCAAGTGCAGGACGAGCAGTCGAAGCAGCGCCTTGCCCGCGGCAACGACAAGCCAGGAAATCAGCCGATTCAGCCGCGGGGCCCCGAGACGCCGCCGGCGTCAGCGGCTCAATCGAGCGCCACCGATCTCGACAGAGCGCGGGTTGCGGGGATCGTGCAACGCTACGCGATGGGCTACAGCGCCCTGAATTCGAGCGCTGTCCTGGCGGTCTATCCCGGCGAGGCGGTCTGGCAATTCTCGGAGTTCGACTCCTACGCCCTGAGCCTGGCCGACTGCGCCATCGAGCTGTCCTCCGACGGCGCCTCCGCCACTGCCGTCTGCACCGCGACCCACAGCTTCAAACGCAAACGCGGCACAGCGGGTACCGAAAGGGTGCGTCAGACGTTCACGCTTCGCAAGCGCGGCGCCGGCTGGATCATCGCGGCGATCGCCTACGACCGGGCGGTGCGGTAGGTGTTCGACAATCGCGGCTGTATCGGTGGTTTGTAGAGTGTCAAATCCCAAGCTCCAAATCCCAAGCTCCAACGCACTCCCAAACGCCAAATCCCAAGCCAACTCCCAATCCAATTCCCAACCGGTTGGAGGTTGGTTTGGGATTTGGAAGTTGGGTGTGCGTTGGGATTTGGTGCTTGGAACTTGGGATTGACGCTGTCCAGGGACCGGAACCTCATTAGCCTCCCTCGGCGCCCCGCCGCTTGAGATCCCGCCGCTGGATGTACTCGCCCTGAATGAGCAGGTAGGTGACGTAGTACTTGTAAATGTTGCTGACGTAGGTCACCGTCTCGCGGCCGATCCGCTCACTGGCGATGCGCTCGACGTTGCTGAACCAGACGTTTCGATCGAGGCCCCTCGCCTCGGCCTCGCGACGAAGCTGCCTGATCCGGCCGGGCCCGGCGTTGTAAGCCGCGAACGCGAACAGCACCTTGTTCAATTCGTCCATCGGCTCGTTCGCATAGTACCGATCGACGAGTGACCGGATGTACTTCACGCCGGCGTGGATGTTGGGCTCGAGCTTCCTGATGTCGCCGACCTTCAGCTCGGTGCCGGTGGCCGGCATCACCTGCATCACGCCGATGGCACCCACGTGGCTCCGCGCACTGTGGTCGAGCCGGGATTCCTGGTAGCCCTGCGCCGCCATCAGCATCCAGTCCATCTCGTACTGCGCGCCGTACTTCCGGAAGAGCGCAACCAGATTGGTGAAGCGTCTGCGCGAGGCTTCCGCTCCTGCGCCGGTGACGTATTGCGTATTGAGGAGATATCGCCGGAAGATCATCCGCGCGGTGAGTGAATTCACGCCGTTCGTTTCGAGGAACGTGTTGAGCGCCGCCTTCAGTTGCGGGCTGTCCTTGCGGACTGCCCATGCGATCCTGGCTCCCTTGCGAAGGGTGGCCGTCGGATACAACTTCAGCGCCGGCCACACGCGCTGCCAGAACCAGGCGGTGTGGTTGTCGACGATGACGACGTCGACGAGCCCGGCGTTGGCCATCTCGAGGAGATCTTCGTCCTCGAGCTCCTCGGGCGCGGGTGCGATCGTCGCGGCGGGCTTGCCGTCCCTCGTGAGCCGCGCATTCAGCTCGACCAGGCTCTGGTAGTAGCTGCTGGATTCGCGGACGAACACCTCCTTGCCGGAAAGGTCCTCGACCGTCGTGATGACCGGACCGTCCGGGCGGGTGACGACGATCTCGTCCACTCCCGCGATCCAGGGATCGGTGAAGTCGGCCACCTGCTGGCGCTCCGGTGTCACCGTGAGATCGGCCATCACGAGGTCGCCCTTGCCTTCAATCAGTGCCGGCAGCAGCTCGTTGCGCGACACCGGAACGAACTGCACGTGCAGGGCGGAGTCGCCCGACTTGCCCAGTCTCTTGTTCAATTCCTCTTCAAGCAGCCGCCCCTGATCGTATGCAGTTCCGCGCGGCGTTCCCCGATCGATGAAGTACTGCGTCTTGCTGAAGGCGGTGAGTACGCGGACCATGCGGCGCTCGACCATGCCGTCGAGATCGCCGGTCCATGGAGCGGTGATCTGGGTGAGCGTCAGCCCGAGCCGGCCTTTTTCAGTGGGGGCCTGGGCCGAGGTGATTCCGCCGAGACAGGTCAGGACCGCAAGCACGCCAGCCAGCGGTCTGAACGCAAGTGACCAGGACGCATGCTCATCCATATGGCTGCGTATCCTGCGGCAACCAGCGAAAACGGTCAAGACGCCGCGCATGGCGACGGAATGCGTGTCGCGCCTCATCTTCCGGCTAAAGCCGGAAGCTCCCCACATTGAATGAGCCTGCCTCGCCGTAGCGCGAAGCGCGAAGGCGGGGAGCTACTGCCGCGACAACGCGACGAGCGGGCTCACCTGCACCGCGCGGCGCGCGGGGCCCATGCACGCGACGAACGACGTGACCGCGAGAATCACGACCGCGCTGACCATCACCAGCGGATCGAGCGCCCCGATGCCGTAGAGTTGCGCGGCGATCGCGCCGCGCAGTGCGATCGCACCGGCGATCCCGGCGGCGAGCCCGACGGCGACGAGCGATGCGGCCTCGATCAGAATGAGCCGGAGGATCCCCGACGGATCGCTACCGAGGGCCATGCGGATGCCAATCTCCCGCGTCCGCTGCCCGACGTGATAGGCGAGAACGCCGTAGAGTCCGATCGACGCCAGCAGCAGCGCCACCGCGCCGAACCCGAGTGACAGCAGCATCGGTGCGCGCCGCGGGTTGAGCGACTTCTCGATCCGCTCGGACATCGCGAAGACATCCGATATCGGCACATCGGGATCGACTTCCGCGAGCGCCTGCCGCAGCGCCATCGTGGTCGAGGCGATGTCTCCCCGTGTGCGGATGGCCCAGCCCACACCGCGCCTTGGTGACTGCGGGTAAGGCTGATAGTAGGCGCCGACGCGCACGTTCTCTCCCTCTTCAAGGCCTTTGAGCTTGACCGCGCCAACGACCCCCACGACGCGCAGCCACGTCACCGTGGGGCCAGGGCTCGCGACATCGGACGGCTGGCCCGGCAGATAGGCGCGGCGCCCGATCGGATCCTGGTTCGGCCAGAAGCGCGCCGCCAGCGGCTCGTCGATGATCACCACGCGCGGCGCGTCGGGTGTGTCGGACTCGGTGAAGAAGCGGCCCCGCTTCAGCGAGACCTTCAGTGCCTCCAGATATCCCGGCGACACGTAGAGCTGGTTCGGCGAGACGACGGAGTCGCCCGGCTTCATCACGTAGCCCTCGGGGATGATCACGCTGCTGCTCCCGTCCCGGCTGAACGGGAGGTAGCTGCTGATGCCCGCTGACTCGACGCCGGGCAGCGCGCGAACCCGCTCGAGCGCGCGCGTCGCATACGACCGCAGCGCCGCATCATCCGGATAGCGCGACGCCAGCGGACTGACGCGGCCGGTGAGGACGTGTGCCGGCACGAAGCCGGGATCGACGGCCAGCAGACGCTGGAAGCTCGCGAGCAGCAGCCCTGCGCCCACGATGAGCACGAACGCGAGCGCAACCTGCGCGACCACCAGCGAGCGCCGAACGTATCCAGACGTGCGGCCGGCGGTCCCGGATCGTCCTTCTTCGCGCAGGATTCCGCTGAGACTCACCCGGGTCAGCTCCAGCACCGGTCCGGCGCCCACGACGATTCCCAGGAGGAGGGCGGGCACGAGCGTGACGGCAATGACGACCGCGTCGACGTGGATTTCGTTCGCGCGCGGAAGGTCGGTGAAGCCGATCCACTCGAGCGCATCCAGGCTGAGATACCCGAACAGCACACCAAGCGAGGCGCCGGCCGCAGTCAGGATGGTCGCTTCGGTGATGAGCTGCCCGGCGAGCCGGGCGTTTCCGGCGCCAATCGCGTTGCGCGTCGCCAGTTCCTTGATCCGCGCGTTGGTGCGGACCAGCGCCAGGTTGGTGATGTTGACCGCGGCGATCAGCATCACGAACACGACGCCGCCCCAGAGCATCTGCAGCGCCGCGCGCACGTTGCGAACGAGATCGGTGTCGAGGCGCTGAAGCCTCGAAACGTACCCGGCGCGAAGGATGATGTCCTTCATCGGGCCGGCACGCTCGGTCACCGCCGCGTTCTGGGCGTCGACCCGCGATTGCGCGCGCTCGAGGGTGACACCCGGTGCGAGGCGCAACAGCAGGTCCTGGTCCTGACTGTAGCGCCGATCGTCGCCGAAGTCCTCCGGTTTGAATGCCAGCGGTACGAACAGGCGCACGTCGGGGTTCAGGAAGAAGAAGCTTTCGGGCAGGACGCCGACGACGTCATGGACGGTGTCGTTCAGCCGCAGTTGCTGGCCGACAATGCCGTCCACACCGCCGGGTTGTCGGGCGGCAAAGCTGTAGCTCACGAGCGTCACCCGGTTCTTGCCGGGAGTGCCCTCGGCCTCGGTGAACAGACGTCCACGCGCGGCGGTCGCGCCGAGCACGTCGAAGAACGACGGCGTCACGTTCATCGCCCGCACGTTCTCGGCGCGGGCGCCCTCGCCCACCTTGTAGCCGTCGAATTCATAGAGCGCAGCCGATGAGAAGACGTCGGTCATCGCGCGGCGGTCCGCGTAGTTCGGCACCGACGTGCCAGCGCGTTCGACGCCGGCGCCAGGGAAGCTGTCGTACGAAGAGATCAGCCGCTCGGGCTGGGGATAGGAGAGTGGCCGGAACAGCACAGATCGAACGACTGTGAAGATCGCGGTGTTCGCCCCGAGACACACCGCCAGCGTGAGGACGACAGCGGCGGAGTACGCGCGTTCCTTGCGCAGGATCCGCAGGGCGTAGAGGAGATCCTGTCGGAGAGTGTCCATGGCTTTTTCCCCTAGATCCGGGGGCCGGGATCCGGGGTCCGGGGTCCGGACCTGCCCGGGTTCAACCAACTTGCAGCTTCGGGAGCTGGGTGGCTGATCCCACCGCTTGTCTAATCAAACAGGAGGGCCAGGAGCTATCTCCTGAACTCCTGGCCCTCCTGTAATTGATCGGCGCGCAAACCAGCCGATTGCCATCAAAGCAGCTTAGACTGAGATTGGCGCGGGGAAGTTTCCCCTTTCTCTCACCTGCCGGCGTCGATTTCCTCGTCCACCTCCCGTTCGGCCCGCAGCCAGTCGTCCAGATCCTTGCCGTCGTGTCCACCCCGGGCTTCGTAGATCTCGTGCGCCCGGCGGGCGATCCTGTTCAGCCTCGACGGCTGCTGACCGGACTGGTTGGGATTCGGTGTGGAAGGTGCGTCCGCCATGTGATGTCCTCCGCGTCGGGAAACCCCGCCCCTGCGCTCTAGACGCCGATCCCTTCAGACCCTGCCTCGCCGTAGCCTTGGCGGAGGCGGGCTACCAGGCGACCATCGCGTCCTCGAACAGCCGGCCGAGTTCGTCAGGACCGGCAGGACGAGGCGAGAGCTTCGTGACCCGGTGTTGCGGGATCGTTCCCTCGACGAGTGCAGGGATGTCCCCAATCGTATAGCCGATGGCGGCAAGGCCGTTCGGCACCCGCAGCCGTTGCATGAACCACGTGATTCGGTCGGCAAGGATCTGGCCCGCATCCTCGCTTCGGCGACCGCTGGTCGAGGCACCGAGGGCCTCCGCCGCTTCGAGGTGACGTTGCGGATTGGCCGCGGCGGTGAAGCGGAAGACCGCGGGTGCGTTGAGGATCACCGAGATGCCATGCGGCACCAGTGGATGATCCACTCTGTATCCGGGAGCGCGATAGTCACGCACGTGGCCCGAGACCGGGTAGGACATGCCATGCGGCAGGTGCACACCCGCATTCCCGAACCCGATGCCCGCGTAGGACGCCGCCAGCAGCATGTTCGCCCTCGCCTCGCCGTCTTCCGGGTCTTCGACCGCGCGGATCAGGAAGCGGTCGACGAGTCTCAGTGCCTGGAGCGACCAGAGATCGCTGATCGGATTCGATCCTTGATATGCCGGCCGGAGTGAAGGGCGATCGGGCCGCGGCCGTCCGGTGAACGGCATCGCCGTGAACGACTCGACAGCGTGGCTCAGGATGTCGAGCCCGCTCGAGGCTGCGACCTCGGGCGGAAGCGTTCGTGTGTTCTCGGGATCGAGCAGGCCGAGCGTCGGCTTCAGCCGGCGGCTGGCGATACCGGTCTTGGCGTGAAGCCTGCTGAGGTCGAAGATGCTCACGCCGGTCGTCTCGCTGCCGGTCCCCGCGGTCGTGGGAATGGCGATGAGTGGCTTGAGCGGCCCAGGCACCGGGAGTCCCTTGCCGATCGGCGGGTTCACGTAGTCGAGGAAGTCTGCCGGCGGATACGTCGTGTAGAGATTGGCCGCCTTGGCGGTGTCGATGGCCGAGCCGCCTCCCACCGCAACGAACGCGTCGCACGGGTTGGCGGCCGCAAAGGCGATCGCCTCGAGAAACGACTCATCGGTCGGCTCGACCCGCACCCGATCGAAGAGCGTGAACGTGATGCCGCTGGCCTCGAGCGATTCGACGACGGTCTGCACGGGCGGCAGGCGCGACACAATCGGATCGCTGATCACGAGCGCTCTCGTGACGCCGAGGTCGGCGAGGTCTGCGCCGACCTCACGCGTGACGCCGGCACCGAACCGGACGGCTGCCGCCGCCATCTCGAACGCGTAGTCGTTTTCCATGTCCGCTAGCGGGAATTCTGGCACAACCATTCGGTCGCGGGTTCGCGGGTTCGCGGGTTCGGAGGAGCCGGTCGTACTCAGAGGCAACGAGCCGCTGGGATCCGCCTGCGTTGCCTCTGAGTACGACCGGCTTTGCCGAACCCGCGAACCGCGAACCCGCGAACCCGCGACTCTAATAAGCCCCAACGGGAACCAACCATGCGCGCCCGGACTCCGTCCAAGCCCTCCGTATGGGAACGCTCATCTCCGATCTGAGGTACGCGGCGCGCGAACTGCGCCGCCGTCCAGGCTTCGCGATCACGGCGGTCCTCTCGCTGGCGCTCGGGATTGGCGCCACGAGCGCCGTGTTCAGCGTCGTCTACGGCGTCCTGATCGATCCGTTTCCCTACGTGGACAGCGGACGGATGATGGGGCTCGGCCTCCTGGATACCGCTGGCCGTTTCCGGTACCCCGGCATGTCCGGTGCCCAGGCGGAGCAGCTGCGCCAGGCACGGACGGTCGAGAGTGTCGTGCTGGAAGACGGGTGGAACCTCACCACGACGGACGGAGACATCCCCGAGGACGTCGTCGCGGCCTACATCACGCCGAACGCGCCCAACCACTGGGGCACGCCGGCTCTTCTCGGACGCTGGCTCATCCCGGCGGACGCGCCGACCGGGCAGGACCCGGTGCGCGTCGTGGTGCTCAGTTATCAGTTCTGGCAACGGTACTACTCAGCCGACCCGGGGATTGTGGGCCGGACGATCCAGCTCGTTCGCAAGGACTATCAGATCGTCGGCGTGATGCCGCCGCGGTTCCGCTGGCGTGAAGCGGACATTTACGTTCCGCTGAAGGTCCGGTTCGAGCCGAACATCTTCTACGGCGTCAACCTCAGAATTCGTCCCGGCGTGTCCATCGCCGAAGCCAACGCGGAACTGCAGCCCATCCTCCAGGAGTTCGCGAAGGAGACGCCGGCTCGCTATCCCGATCAGTTCCGTGTGAACCTGCGCAGCATCGTCGAGCTGTATGCGCGGCCGATGGGCCCGCGGCTGTTCCTGCTGCTCGGTGCGGTCACCTCGCTCCTCCTCATCGGCTGCGCCAACGTCTCGATCCTGCTGCTCGTCCGCGGTGCCCATCGTCAGCAGGAGCTTGCGGTGCGCTCGGCGCTCGGTGCGGCCCGCATCCGCATCGTACGGCAGCTCTTGACCGAAGCGGTGGTGATCGCCGCGATCGGCGCGGTCCTGGGTGTGCTGATCGCGTGGAAGGCACTTGCCTTGATCGTGGCCTGGGTGCCGACCAATTCGTTCGCCGCCGAATCGGTGATCGAGATGAACGTGCCGGTGCTGCTCTTCAGCACCGGGCTCGCGAGCCTGACCGCGCTGGTGTTCGGCGTCTGGCCCGCCTGGCAGCTCTCGCGCCCCGATCTCGGAGTGGTGGCGCAATCCAGCACGAGGCGCGTGATCGGCAGCGCGCAGGGGCGGCGCGTCCATCGCGTCATGGTGGCCGTCCAGGTTGCGCTCACGCTGGTGATGTTGACCGTCGCCGGCGCGGCGGGAAAGGGTTTCCTGCGGCTCGCGAACGCGGACCTTGGCTACGACCCCCAGTTCACCATGTCGCTGCCAATCCCGATCCACGATGGCACCTACCAGACCTGGAAGGAGCGGTCCGAGTACTTCGAGCGGCTGCGCGCGGCGGTCGCCGCGATGCCGCAGGTGGCGTCCGTCGGCATTTCGACAAACGCGACGCCGCCGTTGAACGGAGGCGACACGACAGTCCAGATCAGTGGCAGCCCGACCGAGAAGCCTGTCGCCCGGACGAACTTCGTCAATGCCGAGTATTTTTCGGTTCTTCATATCCCGGTGGCGCAAGGGCGCCTGTGGAGCGCCGACGAAGTCAGGCGGGGAGCCGCGTTTGCCGTCGTCAACCAGACGATGGCGAAGCAGTACTGGCCGAACGGCGACGCGATCGGCCGTCAGTTCCGGTTCGTGAACATGAAGGACGAGCCGCCGTACTCGCCGATGGCCTCTGGCGGCGACGGATGGCTCCAGGTCATCGGCATCGTCGCCGACGCCCGCAACGACGGGCTGCGCAACCCGATCAAGCCGGCCTTCTACGTGCCGTACACGCTGAAGATGCGGATGTTCACGCAGATCCTGGTCCGCGCGCGCGTGCCGCCGCTGTCCATCCTGCGCGACATCCGCGCCGAACTGGTGCGCGTCGATCGTGAACAGCAGGTGATGCGGGTCCGCGACCTCCATGGGTGGATCACGAACCTTCAGGAATACGCGCAGCAACAGCTCGTGGCCAGGCTCTTCGGCATCTTCTCGATCCTGGCGCTCGCGCTGTCGGCGGTCGGCCTCTACAGCGTGGTGTCCTACGGCGTCGCCACGCGGACCAGCGAATTCGGCATCCGCATGGCGCTCGGAGCGAGGGCCCGCGACGTCGTGCGGATGGTCCTCTCGGGAACGTTCCTGAACATCGGCGCGGGGCTCCTTGCCGGTGTGCTGCTGTGCGTCGCGTTCGACAAGGTCTCGTCGCGATGGGTTACCGAGAGCTCACGCGATCCCCTGATCCTCGCCGGCGTCACCGCGCTGCTGCTCGCTGTCGCGGCCCTCGCCTGCCTCGCGCCGGCGCGGCGCGCGGCGTCGATCGATCCTATGGAAGCGGTGAGACACCAGTAGGGGCCTTACAGAGCGTCAAATCCCAAGTTCCAAGCACCAAATCCCAACGCACTTCCAACCTCCAAATCCCAAAACATGAAGTTGCCCCGGTTTCGTGGACTCCCGCCCTCTTGGGCGATCATGGGAGGACACGATGCCGAAGTCACGACGACCGTATCCGCCAGAGTATCGCGAGCGGATCATCGAGCTGGTCCGCGGTGGAC
>Ga0209382_10001153_pt1 | contig 42348 bp, 37 predicted proteins | sample SoiMetdeltSBSDD5_FD_187599 | JGI IMG/M metagenome (GOLD analysis project Ga0209382, IMG submission 187599) | Bulk soil microbial communities from a Populus tree surrounding site in Tennessee, USA - Soil MetaG P. deltoides SBSDD5 (SPAdes) (version 2) | ecosystem: Environmental > Terrestrial >... | reverse complement strand
ACGGGCGACGGCGGAGAGAGTCCGACCTGACTCCAAGAGCTGAATCGCGCGACGACGGCGCTTCTCCAGTTGCTTGGGAGTTCCAGGAGGTCGCATGAGTCATCGTGCGAGAGGACCCTTCGAATCTATGCATTATTTATGCAGGACTCAATAAGTTGGTTCAGCACTAGAACATCTCTGGTACGGTCTGGTCCCGTCGAGATGCAGCAGCTCGCCGAAGCCTACGGGCGTCGCATGTCTTCTTGACACGGAGAGCGAGCGCTCGTACCGTGACGTTCGTTCGGGGACGTTGTTGGAAATGAGAATCATCCCCGAGATGCGAGCTGGAAGGGCAGCGCACGATGCCCGCCCGCCGGGCGTCGAGAGCGCCGAGGTCGCACTGCGGGACCGGGGATTCCGACTGACGGCTCCGCGCCACGCGGTGCTCGAGGTGGTCCGAGGGATCAAGACGCACCCCACCGCCGAGGAAGTCCACCGACTGGTCATTCGCCGAGCGCCAAGGGTGAGCCTGGGCACTGTCTACCGGAACCTCCGGCTGCTCGTCGAGGCCGGGCTGCTCGGCGAACTGCCCGGACCACGAGCTCGCTTCGATGCCAACACGCGGGCCCACCATCACTTCACGTGTCTCCGCTGCGGGCGCATCGCGGACGTCGAGGCGCCGGTTGCCGAACCGGAGTCGCGGGGGCTGTCAAAACGCGTGGAGGCCCGCACCGGTCTCACGATCACGCATCACCGGATCGACTTTTTCGGTCATTGCCGGAAGTGCCAGGCGCATGGGCGCGCCCGGCCGGGCAGACGTCGTCCGGCGGCGGATGCTAGTGCTCGCGCCGCGAATCCTTCCGCGCGGTGAGCGGACAGGAGGCATGGTGACGAAACGTGATGGTGACCGGCCAATAGGTCTCGCTCTGTGCCATGGGCACAGCGAATAAGCCAGAAAGGAAAGGGGTCGAGATGCCTGAAAAGGAACCGTTCGACAAGAAAAACGCGACGGCGAGCGTCAGCGAGAGCGAGAATCCTGCCATCCCCTCACCGACTCCGAAGCACACCCGTCCCAGGACGAACAGGGACTGGTGGCCGGATCAAGTGGCGCTTTCAATCCTTCGCGCCCACTCCCCCCGGTCCAATCCGATGGGCAAGGATTTCAACTACGCGGAGGAGTTCAAGACCCTCGACGTCGAAGCGCTGAAGCGGGACGTCATCAAGGTGATGACGACGTCGCAACCCTGGTGGCCCGCCGACTACGGCCACTACGGGCCGTTCTTCATCCGGATGGCCTGGCATGCCGCGGGCACGTACCGCATCGCCGACGGCCGGGGCGGTGGCGGCAGCGGAATGCAGCGCTTTGCTCCCCTCAATAGCTGGCCCGACAACGCGAGCCTCGACAAGGCGCGCCGGCTGCTCTGGCCGGTGAAACAGAACTACGGCAACAAGATCTCCTGGGCCGACCTGATCGTCTTCGCCGGCAACGCCGCCTATGAATCGATGGGCTTCAAGACGTTCGGCTTCGCCTTCGGGCGCGAGGACCGGTGGGAGCCCGACGAGATCTTCTGGGGCCCGGAAAGCGCCTGGTTCAGCGGCGGCGCGACGGGCGATGAGCGCCACGCCACCGAGGGCGACCTCCGGGGGCCCTTCGGTGCTGATCACATGGGCCTGATCTACGTGAACCCGGAGGGCCCGGGCGGCAAGCCGGACCCGGCCCTTGCGGCGAAATACATTCGCCAAACGTTCGCCCGCATGGCGATGAACGACGAGGAGACGGTGGCGCTCATCGTCGGCGGCCACACCGTCGGGAAGGCACACGGTGCCGCCCCCGCGGTCAAGTACGTCGGTCCCGAGCCGGAGGGCGCCAGCCTGGAGGAGCAAGGTCTCGGCTGGACGAGCAGGTTTGGCAGCGGCAAGGGCAACGACACGATCACGAGCGGGCTCGAGGGGCCCTGGACGACCGAACCGACGAAGTGGGACAACGGCTTTCTCGAGAATCTCTACAAGCACGACTATGAGCTGACGACGAGCCCGGGCGGCGCGAAGCAGTACGCTCCCAAGCCGAATGCCTCCGGCGCCGTGCCCACCGCGCCTGATGCTCATGATCGGTCGAAGCGGCAGACGACCATGATGCTCACGACGGACCTTGCCTTGAAGGTGGATCCGATCTACGGGCCGATCTCGAAGCGCTTCCACGAGCATCCGGACCAGCTCGACGCTGCGTTCGGCAAGGCCTGGTACAAGCTCCTCCACCGCGACATGGGCCCCGTCTCGCGCTTCCTGGGCCCGTGGGTTCCGGAGCCGCAGCTGTGGCAGGACCCCATCCCCAAGGTCGACCATGACTTGATCGGGGAGAACGACATCGCGGCCCTCAAGAGCACGCTGCTCGCCTCGGGGCTGTCCGTCTCCCAGCTGGTCGCCACCGCCTGGGCGTCGGCCGCGACCTATCGCGGCACCGACAAACGCGGGGGCGCCAACGGGGCCCGGATCCGCCTCGCGCCGCAGAAGGACTGGGAAGTGAACAACCCGGCCGAGCTGTCGAAGGCGCTGCGGACACTCGGTAGGGTCCAGCAGGACTTCAACGGCTCACAGTCCGGCCGCAAGAAGGTCTCGCTCGCTGACGTGATCGTCCTGGGCGGGTGCGCGGCCGTCGAGCAAGCGGCGAAGAACGCCGGATACACCATCACGGTCCCGTTCGCGCCGGGGCGCACGGACGCCTCGCAGGAGCGAACCGACGTGGAGTCGTTTGCCGTGCTCGAACCCACCTTCGACGGGTTTCGCAATTACGTCCGCGCCGGAGAAGAGCTGCCGCCGCCGACCCTGCTGATCGAGCGCGCATTCATGCTCAACCTGACCGCGCCTGAGATGACGGTGCTCGTCGGCGGTATGCGCGCCCTGAATGCCAACACCAAGCAGTCCAAGCATGGTGTCTTCACCAAGCGGCCCGGGACGTTGACCAATGACTTCTTCGTGAACCTGCTCGACATGGGCACGGAGTGGAAGGCCTCCGGATCGGACAAGACCGTGTACGAGGGTCGCGACCGCGCCACCGGCGAGCTCAAGTGGACCGGCACGGCTGTCGACCTGGTCTTCGGCTCGAATTCCGAGCTCCGAGCCCTTGTCGAGTTTTACGCCCAGGAGGACTCGAAGGAAAAGTTCGTGCGTGACTTCGTGGCGGCGTGGAACAAGGTGATGAACAACGATCGCTTCGACCTCGCCCGAACGTAGCGACAACGTCATAAGACGAGGGCGGTGTTTCAGACCAATTTGAAACACCGCCCTGTTGATGAAGTCACTGAGGTCGTCGCCGTGGAGAACCTTTCTACCGTGAGCCGCTCCCGACGCTCCGCCCCGCCCGCCCGCCGGCCCTCGTCGCCGCCGACCGGCGCGGCCCATGCCGCCCGCATCGAGCGGCTCGTGGCCCGGTGTCGTGAGGCCGGGATGGCCGTCACGCCGCAGCGGATCGCCATCTATCGCGCGCTGCTCGAGGCCAACGACCACCCCAACCCCGAGGCGATCTACACGCGGGTGCGCTCGACCATGCCGTCGCTTTCCCTGGCTACGATCTACAAGACGCTCGACGCGCTGGCGGGACTCGGGCTGGTCAGCGAGCTGCCCGCCACCGGGAACTCACGCCGTTACGACGCCAACATCGATCTTCACCACCACCTGGTATGCACGCGCTGCGACCGCGTGACCGACTACTACGATCCGGCCCTCGACCGGATCACGTTGCCGTCGCGCCCGGCGGGCTTCCGCGCGCGGCGCGTGAGCGTCCACTTCCACGGCCTCTGCGCGAACTGCGCGAACACGCGAGCGCCGCGGCGGTCTTCACGCCCGTTCCGCAAGGAGCGACACAATGGCCAGGAGTTGGAGGGGGCAGTACGACGCGCCAGAAGCTGAAAGGGTCGCATCCTGGGCCAGGCCAGAGGACGGCGTTTTGCCAGCGCATCAAGGACTTGCGGCGTGTTGATTCAACGGGTATCAGGAGGGGCTGAAATATTCGAGCGACAGCTCACCCGACGAGTTTCGAAGAGGTGTCCTTCGCCTAAACCCCGTCCGCCCGGCAAGTGATTGATCTGTCGGTCTCGGCCGACCAAAATCCGGCTCGTGATCACGATCGTTCTCCACCTGTTCCGGCTGCTCCCGTTCCTCATCGGCGGCCATCGTCAGCTCGCTCTCGAGAACCTGGCCCTGCGCCATCAGCTCGCCGTCTACAAGCGAACGGCGACTCGGCCACGACTACGCAGAACTGATCGCCTTTTCTGGCTCGCGCTGGCCAGGGTCTGGGCCGGCTGGAAGCAGCCCCTTATCATCGTTACTCCCGATACCGTCCTACGGTGGCCGCTTCCGCGAGTACTGGACCAAGCTCTCCGCCCGGCCCACCCGTGGTCGCCCGCCCGTCCACGCCCAGATCAAAGCCCTCGTCAGACGAATGGCCGCGGCGAATCCGCTTTGGGGCGCCCCACGAATCCATGGTGAGCTCCTCAAGCTCGGTATCAATGTGGCCGAACGAACCGTCTTACGGCTGCTCCCCAAGGGGCGAACCTCGCCCTCCCAGGCTTGGCGAACGTTCCTCGCCAATCATGTCCGAGACCTTGTCTCCCTCGACTTCTTCACAGTCCCCACTGCGGGCTTGCGCGTCCTGTTCGTCTTCGTCGTGCTCGCCCACCATCGCCGGCGCGTCCTCCACTTTAATGTCACCGAGCATCCCACCGCGGCCTGGACGACCCAGCAGATCGTGGACGCCTTCCCGGACGACTCTGCCCCGTCCTACCTCCTTCGCGATTGCGACTCGGTCTACGGTCACGTGTTCCGGCAGCGCCTCAAGGGCATGGGCGTCGGTGAAGTCCTAACGGCGCCTCACAGCCCGTGGCAGAACCCCTTCGCGGAGCGCCTCATCGGCTCCATCCGGCGCGAGTGTCTGAATCATGTCGTCGTCCTCGGCGAACAGGACCTCCGCCGTACCCTGGCTCGCTACTTCGCGTGCTACCACGGGGCACGCACTCACCTCGCGCTCGACAAGGATGCACCCGACGGACGGCCAATCGAGCCGGCGGGGCACGGCACGATCATCCCGATTCGCGAAGTCGGTGGCCTGCATCATCGCTACGTCCGCCGGGCAGCATAGTCCCAGCACCGCACCCGGCGGTCTTCACCCACACCAACGCCCGCCACCCGCTCCTCTCCATCCTTCTGGCCACAGTCTCTCCGCCACGAAGAACCTCGTCCCACCGGCCAAGTACGAGGGACAGAGGATGCTTACAACCCTTGTCTCCTACCAATCTCCCGCTGGTTGGTCGTTGTCAGAAGAGCGCGGACGTCCGCCGAGCAAGCCGGACATGGTTTTGTCGAAGGACAGGCTCCGCGCCGACTGCCGGGTGGTTCGAGGGGACGAGACTGAAGTAAGAGCGAAGGCGGTAGTGCCCGGGGGGACCCCTTAGGGCCCGAGAACGAGGCTGAACGTGTCTCGGCGGTCTACTGGGCCTTCAGCTGGATGTCGTGCAATACGAGATCCTCAGCACGGCAAATCTCATTCTCGATGAGGTGGCCGCAAGCCGGGCAGCAGAATTGCCGAAACTGCACCGCCGCTTCGATGAAGCGCTCTGGCTCGCCGATCAGAGGATTCGCCACCTGAATCGGACGATCGATCCGCTTGCAGTGTAGCTTGTAATTCTCCCGAGCGGGACCTAACGGTTGCCCGCACTGCGAGCAAGCCAGCCAACGAGTGCCTTCGCGCTTCACGAGGTCGAGGTGTTCGGTGATCTTCTGCACTAAAGGCAACGGCGGTCCCGCATAAGGCTCGGGGTCCCGCCCGAGCCGCTCGACTAGAGCGCGCCGCCGCAACTCGGCTGTCGCCGCACTGTCCACTTTGAGTTCTTCCGCCTCGCCGACCAATGCGACGCAGAAAATCTCTTTCGCCGCCATCGGCGAGATGTCCTCCAGGTACACGTCCTTCCTCACCGCCTCCGGATCACGCTCCAGCGGATCCCCATACCCCGCGCCCGCCGCAAACGCGACCTCGTAGACATCGCTCGGCCCCTGATAGATATCGATCTGCCGCAGCTGCAGCAACTCCTCCTGCCCCTCCACCTCGGCGATATCGTTCGGCATTCGCCGCCGCGCGAACCGCTGCAGGATGTCGGTGTTCCTCTTGAACAAATAGTAGTTCGTGTTCGCCGGATACCCACCCGCCAGCCCCGGCGCCGTCGGGATCGCCGCCCCCGACGACTCCGTATCCTGAATGATGTGCGTCGTCCCGTGCGGAATGAACGCCACCGACGCCGAGTTCCCGCCGCGATACTTGCCGGCCCCGCCGGAGTCCGTGTTCTCCTTGCGGTGAATGATGAGCAGCGGAAACGACTGCTCGTTGTGCTCGACGTTCCCGATCCGACAGATCGGGCTGCGCACCTGGCCACCCGTGGCGATGCCATCACGGAAGCTGAACGCCCCGATCGCCCCCACCATCGGATCGAGCAAGAGATAGCCGAACTTCTCCCCCCACTGGTCGATGCCGCGGAAGACCGTCAGCGGGAACTGTGATGTCCCGCCGATGGTCATCACGTCGCGCTTCAGCTCAGGGTCGCACGACAGCATCTTGCTGATCGTGTTGTAGGCTGGATAAAGCGAGATCTCCATCGCCTGCACGGGCGCCGTCGATACCGACGCCGGGTGTGTTGCTGAAGTGAAACAACCTAACGCGGGCTGAAACTCTATGTGTCTCAAGGCGCCGCCGATGGCGTAGAGCTGGTCCCAGCACAGGAGCTCGTTGATGGCGGTCATCAGCGAGCCGCGCCAGCCGGAGTACGTCGTGTTGATCGCGCCCACCTGGTCGGCCGTGCCGGCGTTGTCGAAGATCAGCTTGTCGCCCTGCTTGCGCATCGTGAGCATGACCTGGTAGGTCTTGCGGTCGCCGACGTAGGCCACCTCCACGTAGCTGCGCTCGCGCCACGTGCCGTCCGGCACCTTGGCCAGCTTGGCCACGAAGGCCGCCTCCGCGTTGTCGATGATCTTGCGCATCACGCCCTTGACCACGTCAGCGCCGTAGCGCTGGATCAGGTGCAAGATGCGCTTCTTGGCAGTATTGTTTCCTGCGATCTGCGCGCGGAGATCGAGGGCGACCAGGTAGGGCTTTCGCGAAGCGCGAAGATAGACGCCTTCGATATCCCGACGAAGCTCCCCACGCTCGACGATCTTCACGGGCGGAATCAGGATGCCTTCATCGAAGCTGTCGCGGGCGTTCGGGCAGAAGCTGCCCGGCGTGATGCCGCCGACGTCGTACTGGTGGAGCACGTTGGTGATCCAGCAGAAGAGCTTGCCCTCGTGGAAGACGGGCGTGAGCAGGGTCACGTCCATCTGGTGAGCGGCGCCCACCCAGGGGTCGTTGCTGAGGAACATGTCGTCCTCGTGGATCCCCGGGTTCTTGCTCCGGTACTCCAGCGTCCATTTCACCTGTACGTCCGAGACGCCCGACATGTAGAGCTGGTAGGGACCGTAGTAGATGAACTCGCCGTCCTCGGTGAAGATCGAGGAGTTCAGGTCGAAGGCGTACATGGCCACCGGCGAGCCGGAGATGCGCTGGATCGTCATCCCCAGCTCTTCGTTGATGTTCCAGAGGTTGTGGCGGATGACCTCGTAGGTGATCGGGTCGATCTTGTCCGTCCACTCCCGGTGCAGGGTCAGGCTCGGGTCGATGTTCAGCGTCGGCCCCGGGATGTAGGAGAACGTCGTGCCGTCGTAGGGCCCGCCGGCGATCGAGCTGGGATGTGGCCGGTCCGCCATTTATCTCAGTCCTTCCTGCTCGCGCAGGCGCTTGATGGCTTCCAGTTGCAGCAACGACTCCCTGTCCTTCGGCCGGTTGATATGGCGCTTGATGCGGATCAGATCGTCCAGGCCGATCACCTTGACCGATACTCCCCGTCCACCTCGAACGTGTAGTTCTGTCCGAGCGCCAGGGCCTGGGCGTCGAGGCGGAATTTCAGCTCGGGGGGAGCGCCGCGCAGGGTCAGGTTCAAGGTCCCGAGCCTTGCTCGCGCGGCTCGTCCAATGGATTGCACCCTCAGCGCGGCCCGGCGCGCGTGCTCGGCCCGGCGCGCGCGCTCGGTCGGCGTGACCCGCATGTTGGCGCGGATCAGCGACAGATCCACACCGTTCCCGTCATACTGCCCCGGGGCGCCGAACGGTGGAGGCGCGGTACCCCGAGCCTCGGAGGGCGGGCTAGCCATGCCTAGTCTCTCGTTTCGGTGTGACTCTAGCACGGGCCGGGCTGGCGCCCCTGAGGATGCGATCGATGTAGCGCGCCGCCACGCCGAAGGTGTCCTCCATGCTGACCCCGTACGACATCAGCCCGCCCTCGCGGACGATGAAGTTCCACTCGTACATGGCGGGAATGCGCTGCGCCGCCGCGAACTCGACGAAGAGCTTGCGGTTCCCCGTCGTGGGGCCGTCGGCCACCAGGAACATCGCGTCGGGGCGGCTCTGCTTGCGGGCGGTCTTCTCGATCTCGCGGTACCGGAGCGTCATGCCCTGGTCGTTGGCGTTCCAGAGGATGGCGATCCGCGCCGCCTGCGGGATGGTCCGGGTCGCCTGCTTGGCCGCCATCGTCGCCGGCCCTCCGTTCGTGGCGATGACGTCCGCCCTGAGCTGCACCAGCTCGGCGGCCAGGCCAGGCAGCCGGTCGCTCACGCCCTCGGCAAAGCGCGCCTCGTACGCGACGTTCTTGCCGTCGACGTAGCTCGTGCGAGCCGTCGTCGTGGCTTCGATGGCGGTCGGAGTGCTCGCGGCTCCCCTGCTCGCCGTGTCGCAACCGAGCCAGAGACTGTTCCGCGTCGGGTGCCTCGCGATCGGTGGGCGGACACCCGACGGTGGGGCGCCCGTTCCGCTTCGAGAAACGTCTGGGCTGACCCCGACAAGGCGAACGGCCCCCGCAGACCACGAAAATGTGCGATGATCCGGTGCCGATGATGCGGGCGTGGCCGTTCCGGCTCGACTCGCTCACGCTGGTCGCGGCACTCGCCGTCGGCATCGCGGCCTGCCAGGCCACCCCCAGCCGGGCGCCCTCCGCCCAGGCCACCAGCCCCCGGGCCGCCACCGCTGAGCCGGCGGACGTCGAGTGGCGCACCTATGGAGGGTCCTACGCCAGCGCCCGGTACTCGCCGCTGGCCCAGATCGACCGCACCAACGTCCAGCAGCTCCGCGTGGCCTGGCGCTGGCGCTCGCCCGATCACGACGTCATGGCGCGCGTCCCCGACGTCGAGACGTTCGTGAACGAGGCCACGCCGTTGATGGTGGGCGGCGTCCTCTACGTGAGCACCTCGCTCAGCCAGGTGACGGCGATCGACGCGGCCACCGGGCAGACGCTGTGGACGCACGACCCCGAGGTCTGGAAGCTGGGCACGCCGCCGAACCACGGCTGGGTGCACCGCGGCGTCGCCTACTGGACCGACGGCCGCGAGGCGCGCATCTTCATCGGCACCGGCAACGCGTTCCTGATCGCCCTCGATGCGCGGACCGGGCAGCCGATCTCCGGCTTCGGCACGGGGGGACGGATCGATCTCACCGAGGGGCTGGGCCGCGAGGTCGACCGTCTCTGGTACTCGGTGACGTCACCACCCGTCGTCGTCCGCGACGTGGTCGTGGTGGGGGCCTCGATCTTCGACTTCCCGATGCGTCCCGACATGCCGCCCGGCCACGTGCGCGGCTTCGACGCCCGCACGGGCCAGGTGCGCTGGATCTTCCACGCGATTCCGCAGGCCGGCGAGGCGGGCAACGAGACGTGGGAAGGGGAGAGCTGGAAGACGACGGGCGGCGCCAACGTATGGGCGCCGATGAGCGCGGACGAGGCGCTCGGCTACGTCTACCTGCCGTTCAGCACGCCGTCCAACGACTACTACGGGGGCCATCGCCCGGGCGACAACCTCTTCGGCGAGTCGCTCGTCTGCCTGGACGCCGCCACGGGCCGGCGCGTGTGGCATTACCAGATGGTCCGCCACGGCGTGTGGGACTACGACCTGCCCGCCGCGCCGAACCTCGCCGACGTCACCGTGGACGGCCGGCGCGTCAGGGCCGTGGCCCAGGTCACCAAGCAGGGGTTCGTCTTCGTCTTCGACCGCGTGACCGGCCGTCCGCTCTGGCCCATCGAGGAGCGGCCGGTTCCGCAGTCGAAGGTGCCCGGCGAGAAGACCGCCACCACCCAGCCGTTCCCGACGCGCCCCGCGCCCGTCGACCAGCAGGGCGTCCGGCCGGAAGACGTGATCGACTTCACCCCGGAGCTGCGCCGCGAGGCGCTGGGGATCCTGGAGCGCTACGACTGGGGGCCGCTCTACACGCCGCCCAGCGAGCGCGGGACCATCTTCGTGCCGGGCGTGGCGGGCGGGCCCAGCTGGTCCGGTGCCGCCCTCGATCCCGCCACGGGCTGGCTCTACGTGACGTCGCGTACGCTGCCGTTCGTGACACAGCTGAATCGCCCGGGACTGCCCGTTCCGGCCGGCGCGCGCTACGTCGCTGCCCCCGTGCCACTGTTCGGCCCCGAGAACCTGCCGCTCTTCAAGCCGCCGTTCGGGCGGATCGTCGCGATCGACCTCAACAGCGGTGAGCACGCGTGGACGGTACCGCTCGGCGAAGGCCCGCGCCGGCACTCCCTCCTGGCCGCGCTCGACCTGCCGCGATTGGGCTCGGCCCGGCGCGGGTTTCCCCTCGTCACGCGCACGCTCCTCTTCGCCGCGCAGGAGGGCCGCGTGACCGGGCTGCGGTGGGCCAAGGACCGCCCGTGGGTCCGCATCTTCACCTGGGCCACCCTCGAGCCGACGCTGGAGGTGTTCGACAAGACGACCGGCGCCCTGCTCGCCAAGATTGAGCTGCCCGCGAACGCCCAGGGCGCGCTCATGACCTACATGGTCCGGGGCAAGCAGTACGTCGTCGTCCCGGTGGGCGGCGCGAACCTTCCCGCCGAGCTGGTCGCTCTCAGCCTGCCCTAGCAGGCGTCGCGTCGCCCTCGCCCGCGCGCGTGTAGCGCAGCAGGACGTCGCCCGACCCGTACTTCCTGGCCTCCACGAGATCCAGCCTGGACGTCCGGGACACGCCGCCGAGCAGCGGCCGGCCGCTGCCGAGGAAGACCGGGCAGACGGCGAGCTGATACTCGTCGATCAGGCCGTGCTGGGTGAGCTGGGACACGATCGAGCCGCTGCCAAAGACGATCATGTCCTTGCCGGGCTGCGTCTTCATGGCCGCGATCTCCCGCGGGTCCAGCTCGTGGACGACGCGCGAGTTCCGCCACGTCGCCTCCGTCAGGGTCCGGGAGAAGACGAGCTTGGTCATCTCGTTCAGCGCGACGGCGATGACGCGGTGCTCGCGGCTTCGCCGCCCGGGATGATGCGGATCCGGCGTGGTGGAGGCGTCCTCGTCGAGCGCGTGCGGCCAGAACTTCGCGAAGAGCTCGTACGTCTTCCGTCCGAACAGCACCGTGTCGACACCCCCGATGCTCTCCGCGGCCGCCCGGGCCTGCTCCTCGTCGGGCACGACCCAGTCCAGGTTCCCGTCGAGTCCCGCGAAGTATCCGTCCGCCGTCAGCCAATTGAACATCACGATCCGTCGCATGGACCCTGACGGGTGCAAACGGGATGCCTCGATCCGCGCCCGTGACCTGGCGGCGCGCGTCGCTCGTCGGGCTTTTCCCGACTACCGGCCCCCGACGGGGGCGTGTTACAAGCGCTGCGGAGGTGGCGGCGATGAAGGCACGCGCACGGCGTCGAGCCCGGCGAGGAGTGAGCAGGACGGCTGCATCGCGGACCACGCCGCCGCCGGGACTGGGCCGGCAGGTGGCGCGCGCGGCGCGGCTGGCATCGGCGCTGGAGGCCGCGCCGGCCGAGGCCAAGCGGGTGCCGCCGAGCGAGGAGCTGATCCCGGGACGGATCAGGCCGGAGACCTCGGTCATGGCGGGGCCGCGCAAGCTCCGCGCGCCCGGTCCGCCGTCGCCGCGTCTCTCCTACCACAAGGCGCGGAGCGCATGGTTCCAGGGACGCACCTCGTGGCCGGTGCGCGAAGCGCCGGTGACCACGCTCGTCCAGGAGCGCGCCCGCGTGATCGGCGCGCTGCCCCCGGCGCCGGGGACGGCCCTGTGGGAGTGCGTGGGGCCCACCAACGTCGGGGGGCGGCTCACCGCGATCGCCTGTCATCCCACGAACCCCGAGCGCATCTGGGTGGGCGCGGCCGGCGGCGGCGTGTGGTTCAGCTCCAACGCCGGCCAGTCGTGGCAAGCGCAGTGGCACGACCAGCAGGTCCTGAACGTCGGCGCGCTGGCCGTCGATCCCCGGGCGCCCGACGTCGTCTACTGCGGGACCGGCGAGGCCAACCTGTCGGCCGACTCCTATCCCGGCGTCGGCATCTACCAGACGCGGGACGCCGGCAAGACGTGGCGGCTGGCCGCCGCCTCGGCGCGGACGGGGCTGCCGCGCCGCATCGCCGTCATCGCGATCGATCCGTTCGACAGCGACCACATCCTCGTCGGCGGGGTGGGCTTCGGCGAGGTCGGCGTCGCCAACGACCTCGGCGGCCTGTACGTGTCGACCGACGCCGGCGTGACGTGGCGGCGCGAGACGTTCATCACCGCCAACAACTACTGGTGCCACGCCATCGTGTTCGATCCGGCTCGGCGCGGCACGATCTACGCGACCTTCACGTCGCGCGGCGCTCGCAACGGCATCTACCGCTCGACCGACGGCGGCCAGACCTGGACCCAGCTGCGCAAGGGCCTGCCGCCCGCCGAGCGGTTCGGCCGGACGAGTCTGGCGCTGTGTCCGGCGGCGCCGGCCGTGCTCTACGCGTTTGCCACCGACGAGGCCAGCGACTTCTCCGATCGCCTGCTCGGCGTCTTTCGCAGCCGCGACGGCGGCAGCTCGTGGTCCAGCATCGCGCACAGCCACTTCCGCAACGAGGGGCAGATCTCCTACGGTAACACCATCGCGGTGCACCCGACCGATCCCGGCCACGTCCTGTGCGGCGGCGTCGACCTGCACCTGACCACCAACAGCGGCCGCACGTGGACGCGGGTGACGAAGTGGGACGCGCCCCGCGGCCGGTCGAACTACGCCCACGCCGACCACCACGCGCTGCTCATGCCGGTGGCGGCGCCCGGGCGCGTCTACGATCCGAACGACGGCGGCCTCGACGTGAGCCACGATGGCGGCCGCACCTGGGTCAACCGCAGCAGCGGGCTGGCCGTGACGATGTACTACGACGCCGACGTCGCGCAGAGCGACGGCCGGGTGTTCGGCGGCGGCACCCAGGACAATGGCACGGTCCTCACCACGACCGGGCGCATCGACGACCACTTCGAGATCCTCGGGGGCGACGGCGGCTGGATCGTGTTCGACCCGCACGACGCCAGCCACGTCCTGGCCTCCTACTACAACCTCAACATCTTCCGGTTCAGGGGCGGCCGGTACAAGGACGTGTCACCGCCGGCCACCGACGACGAGAAGAACGCGGTGTGGATGGCCTTCATCACGCCCGAGCCGGGGACGCCGAGCACGCTGCTCACCGGCTCGTACCGCGTGTGGCGGACGCGCGACGACGGCGAGACGTGGAAGGCCGTGTCCCCGGCGCTCGACGGCAGCCCGATCAGCGCGATCGAGATCGCCCGGGCCGACTCCCGGCGGATCTACGTCGCGACCGAGAACGGCGGGATCTTCCGCAGCCTCGACGGCGGCGATCGCTGGAGCGCCAACGTGGCCAGCACCACGCTGCCCGGCCACACCGTGACCCGTCTGGCCACCAGCCCGACCGACGCCGCCGTGGTCTTCGCCACGGTCGCCAACTTCGGTCACGGCCACGTGTTCCGCTCGCGCGACGGCGGCACGGTGTGGGAGGACGTGGACAAGGGGCAGCTGCCCGACGTGCCGCACCATGCGGTGGCCATCCGCCCGGACGAGCCGACGACGGTCTACGTGTGCAACGACGTGGGTGTGTTCGTCTCGCTCGACGAGGGGACGACCTGGAACAACCTGACGCGCAACCTGCCGGCGGTCATGGTCGTCGACCTGGTCTACCACCAGGCCGACCGGACGCTGACCGCGGCCACCTACGGGCGCAGCCTGTGGCGTCTCGCGCTCACGTAGCCTTGCGCTTGGGGCGTCCGCCGGCGCGCCGCTGGAACCACTCCTCGCGGCGGCGCAGGTTCTTGGAGCCCTCGCCGATCTTCGGCTTCACGGGCTTGATCGCGACCGGGGGACGCTCGGGCGGCGGCTTGTCCGTCATGACGGTCCCATTGTCCCCCTACTCGGCCATGACGGCCAGGACCCGCTGCACCAGCGCCGGATCCTGGTAGACGCTGCGCGGCTTCAGCAGGTGCTGGACCTCGGCCGTGAGCCGGTGGACGTCGGGGTCGCGGGCGGCCAGCTTCGCCATCGCCAGGCCGTACCTGAGCATCTGCTCGAGGTTCTCGGGGCGTTTCCCCCGCGTCTGGGGATGCACGAAGTCCGGGACGGCCGCCGAGGCCCACGGCGCCTCGATGAGCGCGGCGGCTCTCGCGAAGAACGCGGCGGCCAGTCCGGCCGTCGGGTCGGGCTCGGCGGCCAGGTCGCCGAGGAGCCGGTCGAGCGCGCGCGCCTCCTGCGCCGCCACGCTCATGCCCTGACCGTAGACGGGATTGAACCGGCAGATCGCGTCGCCGAGCGGCAGGAGCCCTCGCGGAAACGCGGTCAGCGTTTCGTACTGGCGGGAGGTGCTGGCCGGGAAGCCGAAGCGGACGATCTCGCCGAGACGCTCGGCGTGCTCGATCGCGCGGTGGATCGTCTGCGTGCGCAGGTGCCGGGTGAACGCCATGAAGCCGGCCTCGTCGCCGGGCGGCTTCACGGCGTGGCGGCCGGCGATGGTCAGGATCCAGCGCTCGCCCTCGAGCGGCAGCATGAGCCCGCCGCGGCCCTCGGAGCCGGCGAACGTGAACACGCCCTTCCAGTCGGCTGGAGCGTCGTCGGGGATGGCGAACTCGGCGGTGGCGTAGTTGACGTCCACGCCGATCGTCGTCTCCTCGGGCGGGGCCTGGCCGAGCGCCTCGAGCAGCCCCAGCGTCAGCGCGCCCCGTCCGGAGGCGTCCACGACCAGCTCCGCGCTCGCCGTCAGCGTCTGGTTGGCGCCGTCGACGTACCGCACGCCGGCGACCGCCCGGCCGTCCTCGCGCGTCACCAGCTCCTGCACGCGGCAGCCCTGTCGCAGCTCGATGTTCGCCGCCTGCTGCACGCGCCGTCGGACGAGCAGTTCGACGAGGGGCCGCGACAGCGCGTAGGCGCGGATGCCGAGGTCGCGCTGCGGGAAGGGGTCGAAGCCGGGACGCTCTGCCCGCACGTCGAGCCCGGCGCGGATCGACACCGCGCCCGCCCGGACCAGGTCGTCCTCGAATCCCGGGAACAGCTCGCCCAGGGCCTGCTGGCCGCCGGCCAGCAGCGCGTGAACGTGGCGGCCCTGGGGGATGCCGGGGCGGTGGGCGGCCTCGGCGGGCAGCGCGTCGCGCTCGAGGACGAGCACCGTCTCGAAGTGGTTCGCGAGCGCCCGCGCCGCCGTCAGGCCGCCCATCCCGGCCCCGACGACGATCGCCTGCCGGCCGAGCATCGTTACGTGCCCGGCCCCTTGAAGGTCGCCGTGCCCGCTTTCTTCAGCGATTCCACCAGCGCCTCGGGACGCATCAGGATCGTCGTCCGGGTCGCGCGGATATGGCCGGGCGCCAGCGCCGCCAGGATGAACGCGGTGACCGCTCCCTCGTCAGGCGCGTCCAGGATGACGAAGCCGTCGAACTCGCCGAACGAGTAGTAGATCCCCTCCACCCGGCAGCCGAACTTCTTGGCCAGCGCCTGCACCGCCGCCGTCCGGTCCTCGGGCTTCCGGGTCAGTGCGGCCCACGCCTCGGCCGTGTACGCGAACTGGGCCATGTAGAGCGCCATGACTCTCCCCCTCTCTCACGCCTCTCGAGTTCAGGTGAGCAGCCTCACGTCGTCTGGCGGTCGGCGGTTGCGGCAGCCTCCGGAGCGGCATTCTACCGCCAGCCAGCGGGCTTGCGGCGTCGAGAACGTCGCCCACGGGTCGGCCGGGCGTCACGACAAGGCCATTCATGATCATGTTGACTGACGTATCATGATCGCGTATCGTCATGGATCATGGCTCGGCCGCTGCAGGTCTTTCTCGACGAGGCGGATCTCGAGAAGCTCGAGCGCTGGGCCCGTGAGCGCGGCTGGACGAAGTCCCAGGCGATCCGCGCAGCGGTCCGGGCGATCACCCGAAAGCCCGCGGACGACCCGCTGCTCGAGCTGAGCGGCGACCTCGACGGTCTTCCGGCCGATGTGAGCGAGAATTTCAAGCGATACCTCGACGAGACCTACGTTGCCGAGTCGCCGGCCCCGTACCGGACCAGGCGCCGCCGTTCCGGCAAGCCTGTTCGTCGATAGCGGCGCCTGGATCGCGCTCCGCAGCCCGCGCGATCAGCATCATGCCGACGCCGACCGGCTGTTCCGTGAGGCCGTCTCGCGCCGCATCCCGCTCCTCACGACCAGCCTGGTCGTCGCCGAGACGCATCGCCTGACGCTCTTCCGCGCGGGCGTGCGGCCGGCGCGAAGATTTCTCGAGCTGCTCGACCAGAGCCCGAGCGTGACGATTCATTTCCCCACGGCCGATGCTCACGCCGCCGCGCGTCGCTGGCTGGAACGCCTGGGCCCCCGTCCCGTGACCTACACGGATGCGGTGAGCTTCGCGGTCATGGCGGCGACCGGCTGCGGCCACGTCCTCGGCTTCGATCAGGACTACGCCGCGGCCGGCTTCACGCTCTGGCGCTGATCACCCGCACGCCTGGGCCCTCAGTACAGGTGACAGGCCACCAGGTGCTCGCCGTCGATCGCCTTCTCCTCCGGCGCGATCTCCGCGCACTGGCGCATCGCGAAGGGGCAGCGCGGGTGGAACCGGCAGCCCGACGGGGGCTTGATGGGGGAGGGGACCTCGCCGGTCAGGATCATCTCCTCGCGGACGACGTCGGGGTGCGCGGGCAGGGCGGCCGAGAACAGGGCCTTGGTGTAGGGGTGCAGCGGGTTGCGGAACAGGTCCTTCGTCCGCGCGCGCTCGACGATCTTGCCGAGGTACATGACGGCGACCTCGTGGGCCATGTAGCGGGTCGTCGCCAGGTGGTGGGCGATGAGCAGGTAGCTCACGCCGTACTGCTTCTGCAGGTCGACCAGCAGGTTCATGATCTGCGCGCGGATCGACACGTCGAGCGCGGAGACGGGCTCGTCGAGGACGATCAGCTTGGGGTGCGACACCAGCGCGCTGGCCACCGCGATGCGCTGCCGCTGCCCGCCGCTGAACTCGTGCGGGTAGAGGTTGGCCTGCTGCGGCCGCAGGCCCACCGCGTTGAGGATCTCGGCGACCCGCGCCTTGATCTCGTGCGACGACGCCGTGCGGTTGACGACCAGCGGCTCGGCCACCAGCTCGCGCACGCGCATGCGCGGGTTCAGCGACGACCACGGGTCCTGGAAGACCGCCTGCACCATCGTGCGGTAGTCCTTCAGGGCCTCGCCGCTCAGGGCGTGCACGTCGCGGCCGTCCACGAAGACGTGGCCGGCGGTCGGCTGCTCCAGCCGCAGGACGAGCCGCGCGGTGGTCGTCTTGCCGCAGCCGGACTCGCCCACGACGGCCAGCGTCTCGCCCTGGCGGATCGAGAAGCTGATGCCGTCGACGGCCTGGACCCAGCCGACCACCCGGGACCAGAGCAGGCCCTGGGTGACCGCGAAGTGCTTCGTCAGGCCGTCAGCGCGGAGGATCGGCTCGGGCGACATTCGGCTTCCAGTCTCCAGCAGTCGGCGGAGTGGCCCTCGCCCACCGCATAGGAGGGCGGGTAGTCGTGCCGGCAGCGGTCGTCGGCGTGGGGGCAGCGGGCGGCGAACCGGCAGCCCACCGGCAGGTCCCACAGCGCGGGGGGCTGGCCGGTGATCGACGCCAGCCGCTCGACGTCCTCGTCCATGTTCGGCACCGAGCGCAGCAGGGCCTGGGTGTACGGATGCGAGGGGCGGTTGAAGATGTCGCGGACCGGGCCGCTCTCCACCGGGCGCCCGGCGTACATGACCATGACCCGGTCGCACATCTTGGCCACGATGCCGAAGTCGTGCGTGATGAAGATGAGCGCCAGGTTGGTCTCCTCCTGGATGTCGCGCAGCAGTCTCAGGTACTGCGCCTGGATCGTCACGTCCAGCGAGGTGGTGGGCTCGTCGGCGATGATGACCCGCGGCTCCGAGGAGATCGCGATGGCGCCGACCACGCGCTGCTTCATCCCGCCGCTGATCTGGTGCGGGTAGTCCTGCACGCGGCGCTCCGGGGCGGCCACGCGCACCTGCTTGAGGCTCTCGATGGCGCGGCGGGCGAGGCTGCGGCGCCCGTCGCGGTGGTGGATCCGGATGGCCTCGACGAGCTGGTTGCCGACGGTGAACACGGGGTTCAGCGACGTCTGGGGGTCCTGCAGGATCATCGAGATGCGGCGGCCGCGGATGCTCCGCATCTCCTTCTCGCTCTTGTCGAGGAGGTTCTCGCCCTCGAGCCGGATGACGCCCTTGACGATGCGGGCGGCCGGGCGAGGCACCAGGCGCAGCAGCGAGAGGGCCGTCATGGTCTTGCCGCAGCCCGACTCGCCCACGATGCCGAGCGCCTCGCCCTGCCGCAGGGAGAAGCTCACGCCGTCCACGGCCTTCACCACGCCCCAGCGGGTGAAGCAGTAGGTGTGGAGGTCCTCGACCTCCAGGATGACGTCGCCGATACGCCTGGGCACCTACTTCGCCGGCTTCACGAGGTGGAAGTGCGTCGAGCGCCCGGCCGCCAGGCCCGGGTAGACCCAGTCGCCGACCACCTTGGGATTGGCCACGACCTCGTTGGCGAACCAGAAGAGCGGGATGTCGGCGAACTCCTCGAACAGGTGGTCGCCGATGGTCCGCGCGATCTTCTGCCGCTCCAGCGGGTTCACCGCCTTGGTCAGCTCGTCGTAGTGCTTGTCGACGAACTCGTTCTCGTAGTGGTGGTTGGGGCTCTTGCTCCAGTAGCTGGTGCGGATCCACTCCTCCGAGGGCCGCCAGGAGATGATGTTGGGCCACATGCAGCACTGGATCGTCTTCTTGCGGAACATCTCGCGCACCTTGGCCCAGTCCAGCACCTCGATCTCGGTCTCGACGCCGATGTCCTTGTAGTAGATGTTCAGCGCCTCGGCCACCTGCGGGCCCTCGGACTCTCCGGGCTCGGTGAACGCGAGGATCTTGAACTTCAGCTGGCCGGGCCCGTAGCCGGCCGACTTCAGCAGCTCCTTGGCCTTGGCGGGGTTGTAGCCGTACATCTGGTCGAACCGGCTCGCCCACTCGGGGTTGTAGCCCTCGGACTTGTCCGACCAGCCGGTGACGTAGGTGAGCGTCCCCTTGCCGGCGAACACCGTCTTCAGCAGCTCCTTGCGGTTGATGGCCATGTTGAGCGCCTGCCGCACGGGCTTCTTGGTCCAGGCCACGTCGGCCTTGAACGCGGTGTCGCCGGGCAGGTAGTACTGGCCGCCCAGGTACACCGTCATCCAGTCCACCGGGAACGACGACGAGTAGATCTTCATCCCGCGCTTCAGCGCGTCCTTCTGCAGCTCGCGCGGCAGGTCGGCGATGTGGGCCTCGCCCGACAGCAGCAGGGCCAGCCGCGTCGACTCCTCGCGGGCCAGCCGGAACACCAGCTCCTTGAACGCCGGCTTCTCGCCCTTCCAGTGGTTGTCGGCCCGCTCGAAGCTGATCGACAGGCCGGGCTCGCGGCCGACGTAGCGGTAGGAGCCGGTGCCGGCCGGGCGCTTCTCGAACCCTTCCTGGCCTTCCTTGTCCCACTGGGCCTTGCTGACGATCCTGAGATCGCCGGCGCGCGAGGCCGCGTAGGGCATGACCGTGGTCGGGCGCTTGAAGCGGAACACGACCAGGTGGTCGTTGACCGCCTCCACCTTCTCGACCTGCCGCCAGAACCCGGCCAGTGTCGCCGTGGCCTCCGGCCGCATCATCAGCGAGTGCGAGTGGACGACGTCCTTCGCCGTGAAGGGGCCGTAGCCGAAGTGGAACTGCACGCCCTTGCGCAGGTGGAACGTCCACTCCTTGAAGTCGGGGCTGGACGACCACTTCTCGGCCAGGCGGGGCGTGTACTCGCCGCTCTTGGGATCCACCTCGAGCAGCGTCTCGAGGAACGGGTCGTACTGCAGGTGATCGGGGCGCGAGATGACCCAGAAGCGGTTGCTCTCGTCGAACCCGGCCGAGGCGAAGACCAGCCGCGGCGTCTTGGCGTCCTGGGCCACGCCGACGAGGGGCGCGGTCGCCACGGCGAACGCGAGGGCCACCGCCACCACCAGCGCCAGGGGAACGAATCGTGATCTCATCGAGCGCCTCCTCTCACACGTGCCGGAGCTTGGGATCGAGGTGATCGCGCAGCCAGTCGCCCAGCAGGTTCAGCGACAGCACGGTGAGCATGATGGCCAGGCCCGGGAACATCGAGACCCACCAGGCCGTGACGATCAGCTCCCGCCCGTCGGCGATCATGAGGCCCCACGCCGGCGTGGGGCGCGGCAGCCCGGCCCCCAGGAAGCTGAGGGCCGACTCCAGGAGGATGACGTAGCCGACCTGCAGGGTGGCTAGGACGACGAGGGAGTTGACGACGTTGGGGAAGATGTAGCGGAGCATGATGCGCGCGTGCGAGGCGCCCGCCACCCGCGCGCGGGCGATGAAGTCGCGCTCCTTGATGGCGAGCGTCTCGGCGCGCACCAGCCGCGCGTAGCGCGCCCACAGCAGCACCACGAGCACGGTGATGACCGTGCCGAAGCTGGGACCCACGGCGGCCACCAGCACCAGGGCCAGCAAGATCGTGGGCAGGGACAGCGAGATGTCCACCAGCCGCATGATGAGCGAGTCGGTCCAGCGCCCGAAGTAGCCCGAGATCAGGCCGAGCCCCGTGCCGATGGCGCCGCCCACGAGGATCGCGACCAGCGAGACCACGAGCGACACGCGGGCGCCGTGGATCATCCGGCTCAGGATGTCGCGGCCCAGCTTGTCGGTGCCGAGCGGGTAGTCCAGGCTGCCGCCCTCCTGCCAGGCCGGCGCCTTCAGGCGGTTGGCCAGCGAGCCCTTCAGCGGATCGTGCGGCGCCACCTGCGAGGCCAGCACGGCCGGGATCACCAGGCAGAACGTCAGGATCGCGACCGGCACCAGGGGGTACCGCCGGAGCTGGCGCAGGGCCAGCGCCATCCTGGGCGGCGCGTACCAGGGCAGCGTCCTCGCGGTCACCGTCGCCATGCGTGAGCCTCCCTACTGGTACCGGATGCGGGGGTCGAGGTAGGCGTACAGGATGTCCACGAGCAGGTTGGTCAGGATGAAGATGCCGGCGAACACGATCACCACGGCCTGCACCACCTGGAAGTCGCGGGCTCGCACGGCGTCCACCACGAGCAGCCCGGTGCCCGGCCACGAGAAGACGCTCTCGGTCACCACGGCGCCGGTCATCAGCACGCCGGCGATGATCGCGAAGAACGTCAGCGGCGCGATGGCGGCGTTGCGCAGGCAGTGCTTCCACACCACCTTCCACTCCGACAGCCCCTTGATGCGCGTCAGCTTCACGAACTCGCTGTCGAGCACCTCCAGCATCGACGAGCGCACCAGCCGCATGAGCGCGGCCACCTGGAACCAGCCCAGCGTGATGGCGGGCAGCACGAGGTGCTGCAGCCCGCCCTTGCCGGAGGTGGGGAACCAGCCCAGGTGCACGGCGAAGACCCACATGAGCACGATGCCCAGCCAGAACGCCGGCAGCGACTGGCCCAGCAGCGCGATGACCTTGGCGGCCGAGTCCCACACGGTGCCCTTCATGACGGCGGCCAGCACGCCGACGGGCAGGGCGATGAGCACGCTGATGAGCAGGGCGAAGCCGGCCAGCTGCAAGGTGGCGGGCAGGCGCTGCCAGACCAGCCCCATGGCGGAATGGCCGTGCCACTTCCACGAGTTGCCGAAGTCGCCCTGCACGGCCTTGCCCAGGAAGATGAGGTACTGCGTGGTGAGCGGCCGGTCCAGGCCCCAGTGCCGGGAGACCCGGGCGTAGTCTTCCGGCCCCGCTTCCAGCGGCAGCATCACGTCCAGCGGGTTGCCCGTGATGCGGGCCAGGCTGAACACGATGAGGCTCATGGCCAGGATGGCCAGGAGGCTATGGAGCACGCGCCGAGCGATGTAACGCTGCATCGATCCCTCCGCATTGAGGGAACTGGCGGGCCCATCCTGCTCGCGGCGCCCGGGAGACGCACCGTGAGCGGTTTCGGGACGGTACCTTAGGTCGGGGGCGGTCGCAAGCCGCGCCGAGCCAGCGCGGACGTCGGCCCTGGTCGGCCAGGGTCAGCGGCGCGACCAGAGCCCGCCGGCCAGATAGCCCCCGTCGACCGCGAGGGTGTGCCCGGTGACGTAGCTGGCGTCGTCGGAGGCCAGGAACAGCGCCGCCCGCGCCACTTCGTCGGCCTCGCCGAAGCGGCCCATGGGGATCCGCTCGACGCGTCGCCGGCGCGCGTCCTCGGGCAGGCCGCGCGTGAGCCGCGTGTCGATCTGGGCCGGCGCGATCGCGTTCACGGCGATGTGGTGCTGGGCCAGCTCGACGGCCATCGTCCGGGTCAGCTCGATCACGCCGGCCTTGGCCACGTTGTAGCCGACGAGGTTCTCCACGCCGCGGAAGCCGTTGATCGACGCGGTCACGATGATGCGCCCGCCGCCCTGCCGGACCATCTGCCGCGCGGCGGCCTGGCAGCACAGGAACACGCCGGTGAGGTTGACGCGCAGCACGCGATGCCACTCGGCCTCGGGGTGCTCGAGGAACGGCGCGGAGTGGGCGATGCCGGCGTTGGCGAACATCACGTCGAGCCGGCCCTGGTCGGCGACGACGCGGTCCACGAACGCCTGCACCTGCCCGGGGTCCCCGACGTCCACGCCGACGGCGATCGCGCGGCCGCCGCGCGCGGTGATCTCGGCGGCCACCTTCTCGGCGGCGCCGACCTCCACGTCGCCGAGCGCCACCGTCGCGCCCTCGGCCGCGAAGCACAGCGCCGTCGCGCGCCCGATGCCGAGCGCGCCTCCGGTGATCGCCGCCACCCGTCCCTGCAATCGCATGAGGTGCCTCCCCCGCGGATCCTCGATGGCCTGCGCGCAGTATGCCCCACCGGCGGGACTCGCGGCAGGCGTCATCTCCGCGCGACGGCCGTCGCGTCCACCTCGGCGTCGAGGAGCACCACGGGCTGGGCGTGCCCCTCGCCGGCAGCCACCCGGACGCCGCGCGTGCTGGCCCCGGTGATCCGCAGCACCGGCTTCGCCTCCGGACGGCAACGGATTGCGGTGATGAGGCAATCCCTTGCCGAGCGGAGCCAGACGACCGGGCCCGGCTGCGAGGGTGCGCTGGCCTCCACGCGCCGGAGCGTGGCCTTGCGGACGTTGTCGAGGATCACGGCAGGCCGCGCGTCCGGCTCGTCGACGGTGAGGCGGACGCCCTCGACCTTCAGCCCGGCCACGTGTCGGCAGTAGAGGCCGTGCGCGGGCAGGTCGCCGGTGCGCGCCGCGTCGGGATACTCCCGCCGGCGCTCGGGCACCTCGCGCGTCACCATCGCCGCGTCGCCGCCGCCCTTGCCGACGATCCGGATGTCGCTCAGCGAGATGTCGGACACGTCGTGACCGGGCAGGCCCATGATCGACGACGCCCACGTCGCGCCGGCGGCCGCGACGTCGGAGATGGAGATCCGCGCCAGCGTTCCCGCCGCCGGAACGTCCTGGCCCCGGCCGCGCTCGCTCAGCCGCACGAAGATCGGCGCTCGCAGCCCGACCATGGTGATGCCGGACACCACGATCTGCTCCAGCCGGCCCCCGTCCGCGTTCTGGATCGACACCCCGGCGCTGGGCTGCGGCTTCCAGTCCCGCGGCGGCGGGGTCCAGGGCTCGGCCCGTCCCGACATCGTGCACTTCCGGAACACGATGTTCCGGAAGTCGCCGCTCGACTCGGTGCCGATCTTGAGCCCGTTGCGGACGTTGACGAGGTCGCAGTCGGTCACGACCACGTTCTCGGTCGACCGGGGCGCGCCGAGCGCCCGGCTGGCCTTGAGCACGATCGCGTCGTCGCGCGACTCGACGCGGCAGCCGGCGATCCGCACGTGGCGACAGCCGTCGGGGTCGATGCCGTCGGCGTATCCGTTGCGGATGGTGAGACCGCGGATGTCCACGTGGTCGCAGCCCAGCAGGCTGACGTTGTAGTTCGGCGCGTTGTCGAGCGTCAGGTCGCGAAGCGTGACGTGGCGGCACTGCTTGAGGGCGATGAGCTTGGGGCCGCCGCGCGCCCTCCGGTTGCCGTCGATCCGGCCCGGACCCGTGATGCTGACGCGCTGGACGCCGCGGCCCTGGAGCAGGGCGAAGCTGAAGTCCGCGGTCTCGCGGTCGGCGAACGGTTCGTAGTCGAGCCGCTCGTAGGGATCGAAATCCGCGTCGTCGGGGCTCGCGACCAGCGTGGCGTCGGCCTCCAGCCGGAGGGCGACACGATCCCGGAGACGGAGCGTCCCCGACACGTACTCGCCCCGCGGGAAGAGCACGACGCCGCCGGAGGCGGCGGCCGCGTCGATGGCCGCCTGGATGGCGGCCGTGTCGTCGCGGCGGCCGTCACCGCGCGCGCCACGGTCTCGCACGTCGTGACGGCGCTCGTGGCCCCGGACGCGGCGCTGCGGCCCGAGCCACGGCGCGGCGAGGGCACCGGCCCCTCCCAGAAACGCCCGGCGCGAGAGACTCACCGCAGGGCGCGGTCGTCCCGCGCATCGAGCGACTCCGGTCTGGGCAAGTGGGACGGGCCTCCACCCCGTCGGTGCTTCGCCGTGGGCCGGCATTCTCTCAGTGCAAGCTCGATGCCTCGTCGAGGGACGACGAGACGATGGGGCGTGGAGAACGGCCGCCGGACCGGCCGACGGCCGGAGCGTCAGGCGCCGCCGAGCTCGATCAGCACGTTACCGTAGGGATCGACCCGCGCGATCTGGAACGGGTGCACGACGATCGTGGTGTCGGGCACCTGCACGATCGCCGGGCCCGCGACCACGTTGCCCGCCGACAGCCGCTCGCCCCAGAAGACCGGCGTGGCCTCGAAGTCGCCCACTTCACCCCAGTAGACGGGCCGCGTGCCGGCGCGCGCCTCGGGCGCGGGCTCGCGCTCGCCCTCGCGCGCGGCGACGATGCGCGGCTTGGCGCTGACGGCCGAGGCGCGCACGCGGTAGGTGACCACCTCCACGCGGGCCTCGTGGAAGCCGGCGCCCTGACCGTAAACGGTCTCGTAGCGACGGTGGAAGTCGGCCACCAGCTGGGCCAGCGCCGTCTCGCCGAGCGAGCCCGGCGGGACCGGGACCTCGACCTCGTTGATCTGGCCCTTGTAGCGGATGTCGGCCGATCGGGCCAGGCGGCCCTGGGCGGGATCGACCCCGTCGGCGGCGAGCTGCGCGCGACCCCGCGCCTCCAGCTCCGCGAAGCGCTCCATCACCCGTGCCGGGTCGAACGGGCTGGGCTGGATGTCGACCGCCTCGTATATATGGAGGAGGTCGGCCGAGGCGGCGCCGAGCGCCGACCACAGCGAGCAGACGCCGCCGAGGGGCACGACCACGCTCTGGGCGCCCAGCTCCCGGGCGTACACGCCGGCGTGCACGGGCCCGGCGCCGCCGTAGGCGAACACCACGCAGTCGCGCGGGTCGTAGCCCTTCTGCACGGTCGCCTTGCGGATGAGGTCGGCCATCTGGTGCTCGACCACGCGGGCGGCTCCCGCGGCGGTCTCCACCAGGCCCAGGCCCAGGCGCGTGGCGATCGGGGCGAAGCTGGCGCGCGCGCGCTCGACGTCCAGGCGCAGCCGGCCGCCGAGGAACGTCGCCGGGTCGAGGTAGCCGAGCACCAGGTCGGCGTCGGTCACGGTCGGCTGGGCGCCGCCCCGCGCGTAGCAGGCCGGACCCGGCTGGGCTCCGGCCGAGAGCGGGCCCACGCGCATGGTGCCGCTGACCTCGTCGATCCACACGATCGAGCCCCCGCCGCTGCCGATCGAGCGGATGTCGATGCGCGGCACGAAGTACTCGTACTGGTGGACCACGCTCTGGTAGCTCGCGACCGGCTCGCCGTCCCACACGAGGCCGACGTCGAACGAGGTGCCGCCCATGTCGGTGGCGATCACGTGCTTGTGGCCGATGATGCCGCCCAGGTACTGCGAGGCGAGCACGCCCGCCACCGGCCCGGAGTCGAGCGTCAGGAACGCGCGGCGCGCCGACTCGGCGGCCGGGATCACGCCGCCGCCGCACTGCATGACCTGCAGCGGATAGGCCAGGCCGCTGGCCTGGGCGCGCGATTCGAGGCGGCCCAGGTAGCGGGACATCACGGGGCCGAGATAGGCGTTCAGCACCGTTGCGACCGTGCGCTCGTACTCACCCCAGCGCGGGATGAGGTCCGCCGAGCAGCAGACGAACACGTGCGGCGCCCGCCGCTCCACCATCGCCTTCACCCGGCGCTCGTGCTCGGCGTGCTTGAACGACCACAGGAAGCAGATGGCGATGGCCTCGACGTTGCGGGCCAGGAGCTTGTCGATGGCCGCCTCGGCCTCCTCCTCGTTCAGCTCCACGACGACCTGGCCCTTGCAGTCCACGCGCTCGCTCACCTCGGCGATGAGGGGCTTGGGCACGATGGGGTCGGGCTTGCCGCTCTCGGGGAAGTGCAGGACCTGGACGTTGTTGAGCCCGGGCACCCCGCGGGCCCCCCGCATGATGTGGATGACGTCGCGGTGGCCACGCGTGGTGATGAGCCCGACCCGAGCGCCGCGGCGCTGGAGCATCGCGTTGGTACCCACGGTGGTGCCCAGGGCCAGCCGCGCGGTGTCGCGCAGCAGCCCCTCGACGCCCACCCCGAGGCGCTCGCCGGCCAGGCGGAGCGACTCCATGACACCCTCGGAGAAGTCGTCCGGCGTGGACGAGGCCTTGGCGGTGACGATGCGGCCGTCGGCGTCCATCACGACGCAATCGGTGAAGGTGCCACCCGTGTCGATCCCGATGATGTAGGCCATGGCCCCGGACTCTACCACCGGCCCTGATCGGTCCGCGACCGGGCCTGACGCGAAACTGACCGGACGGCAGGCGCGCCGGGCTCCCGGCCCCGGGGGCGGGCGCAGCGGATCCCACGGATTCCGCGACGATCGCGCCTGCCCGCGACCACGGGACGGCTTCGGCACCCGGCTTGCTCTCGATCGGCGCGGAGCCCGAGCCGCCCGCGGGCCCGTGAGGAGGATCTCGTGCTACAGCAGAGCGGAACGGCCGACGCGGGCCCGTCGACCCGCGAGGCCGGGCACGGCGCCCGGCTCGGCGAGCTGCTGGTCCAGGACCGGCTGATCACGCGCGAGCAGCTCGACGAGGCGCTGCGCGTGCAGGGCACGGTGCGCGCCTACCTGCCGCTCGGCCAGGTCCTCCTGATGCAGGGCTCCCTCACGCGCGCCCAGCTCACGGCGAGCCTCAAGCGACACCGCAAGCGGGCCCGCCTCGGCGAGCTGCTGCTCAGCGCCGGCCACATCACGCCGAGCCAGCTGGAGGCGGCGCTGACGCGTCAGCAGCAGAAGCGCCAGCCGCTCGGAGCCACGCTCGTGTCGCTCGGCTACGTGACCGAGCAGACGATGCGCGAGGCGCTGTGCACGCAGCTGCACGTCAACTTCTTCGACCTCGACAACGTCCGGATCGATCCGGCGCTGGGCGGTCTGGTCAACGAGCGGTACGCGATCCGCCGCCGCATCGTCCCGGTCTTCCAGATGAGCCGGCTCCTCGTCATGGCCGTGGACGATCCCACCGACCTCGCTCTCATCGAGGAGCTGCAGCAGCTGCTCGGGCTTCGCATCGAGATCGTGACGTCGACGACCGGCAAGATCCTCCGGGCGATCACCCGGCTGTACTCCGGTGAGCGGTCCCCGACGATCGATGCGTCCCTGCACGCCAACGTCATCGTCGGGCCCGTCCGCGATCGGGAGATCGCCGACCTGGCCGCGCGGGCCCTGAACGTCCAGGTCCTGCCGCCGTACTGGCAGCTCGGCTGATCCCCGGGCGCGCGCTCAGGGCCGCTTCAGCCGCACGTCCTCCAGCGGGCCCGAGTAGGCGAAGCTGCGGATCAGGTTGATCCCGGGCTCGTCCACGTTCGGGCCGACGCCCCAGATGAAGGCCAGCTCGTAGATGGGCACGTGCGTCACCCGGTCGTGGAGGATCTGCTGGATCTGATGGATCAGCGCCTCGCGCTTCTTGGTGTCCGTCTCCCGAGCCTGCCGCTGGAAGAGATCCTCGACCTCGGGGAAGACGCCCGCCGTGTAGATGCCGCCCTTGCTGACGTAGGCGTCCAGCCGGGTCGCCGCGTTGCCGCCGGCGCCGGTGATGCCGACGATCAGGTTCTTGAGCTTCTTCTCGCGCCACGCCGTCGTCAGGGCGGCGCGCTCCATGGTGCGGATCTTCGTGCGGATGCCGACGTTCTGCAGGTAGGCGGCGATCGCCTCGCCCATCGAGAAGTATGGCGGCCACGGGAAGAGGTCGCCGGCGTCGAAGCCGGCGGGGTAGCCGGCCTCCGCCAGCAGCTTCTTGGCCCGGGCCGGATCGAAGGGGTCCGGCTCGAAGAAGCGCGAAAACTCGAGGGGCCGTGGAATGAGCGAGCCGGTCGGCCTGGAGAATCCCAGCGTCTCGGCCTGGTTGAGCGCCTGGCGGTCGATGGCGAGGCTGGCGGCCTGGCGGACGCGCCGGTCGTGCCACGGCGACTTCGGATCCCACTGGTCGGGCATGTCGAGCCAGAACGTGCCCTGTGACTCCTTGGGCGCGACGAGCTTGAAGCCGGGCGTGCGCTGCACGTCCTCGGCCACGGGGCCCGTCAGCAGGTAGGCGATGTCGATCTCCCCCTTCTTCAGGGCGGCCGCGCGCGTCGTCTCCTCGGGCAGGCTCCGGTAGACGAGACGCTTGACGTTCGGGACCTTGCGCCAGTATCCCTCCCAGGCCTCCATCACCAGCTCGACGCCGGGGTTGAAGCTGACGAACTTGTAGGGCCCGGCGCCGATCGGCGCGCGCTTGAACCCGTCGTCGCCGACCTTCTCCACGTAGGCCTTGGGGACGACCCACCCGGCGCCGGTCGCCGAGGTGCCGTAGAACGTCATGAAGTCTGGCCACGGCTCCTTGAGCACGAAGCGGACGCGGCCCGGATCGACGACCTGCACCTCGCGCACGCGCTCCTTGAGCAGCTTGGCCCCGGCGCCCTTGTAGCGCTCGAAGGAGAACTTCACGTCGGCCGCCGTCACCGGCTCGCCGTGGTGGAACTTCACGCCCCGGCGGATGACGAACTCGTAGGTGAGCCCGTCCTTGGAGGCCGTCCACGACTCGGCCAGGCTCGACGTGTTGAGACCGGCCGGCATGGGCTTCACCAGGGCGTCGTGCAGCGCGTAGAGGACCATGAACGGCGTGATGATGCCCTCGGTCTCGGCGGGGTCGAGCCACCGCGAGGCCAGCGTGATGTGCACGCCCCACGTCATCGTGCCCTCCGGCGCGGCCGTGGCCGGGTGGGTGGGCGCGAGCAGCAGCAGGAGGGCGAGCAACCCGGGAGCGAGACGAGCGAGCGGTCGGCGCATGCATTCCTCCCAGCCAATCGGATCGGGCGCGGTGATTCTATAATCGGGCGCCACGCAACGGAATCGCGCACCGCGCCACGGGAGGCCGACGATGGCTCGAGAGATCAGCGCCGCCGAGCTCGCCACGCTGCTGGATACCCACGCCACCCTCGCGCTGATCGACGTCCGCGAGCACGGCGAGTACAATCTCGCCCACATCCCGGGCGCCAGCTCCCTGCCGCGGCGCCAGCTCGAGGCGCGTATCGGACGGCTCGTGCCGTTCCGCGGCGTCGACCTCGTCGTGTGCGACGACACCGGCCGCCGCGCCGCGCTGGCCGCCCGCACCCTGGAGCGCATGGGCTACCGGCGGGTGGCGGTGCTGCAGGGCGGCGTGAACCGCTGGGCCAGCGAGAACCGGCTGACCGAGTGGGGCATGAACGTGCCCAGCAAGGACTTCGGCGAGCGCGTCGAGGTCCAGCACCACGTGCCCACCATCGACGCCGACGAGCTGGCCCGTCGTCAGCGCCGCGGCGACGAGCTGCTCATCGTCGACACGCGCACGCCCGAGGAGTACCGGCGCTTCTGCATCCCCGGGGGCCGCAGCGCGCCGGGCGGGGAGCTGGCCCTGCGCATCCACGACCTCGCGCGCGAGCGGCCGGGCGCCACCATCGTCGTCAACTGCGCCGGCCGCACGCGCAGCATCATCGGCGCCCGCATCCTGCAGCGCATGCGGCTGCCCAACGTCGTCAGCCTGCGCAACGGCACCTCCGGCTGGGTGCTGGCCGGGTTCGAGCTGGAGCGCGGCGCCGACCGGGTGGCGCTGCCGGCGCCCTCGACGGAGGGACGGGCGGCCGCCGAGGCGTTCGCCGGGGGCGTCGCCGCCGAGGACGGCGTGCGCATGCTGTCGGTGGACGAGCTGTCGGCGCTGATGAAGCGCGGCGGCGACGAGACGGTCTACCTGATCGACGTGCGGACCCGCGAGGAGTACGCGGCCGGCCACGTCCCCGGCTTCTGGTGGATGCCGGGCGGCCAGGCCGTGCAGCGCGCCGACGACACGGTGGCCGTGCGCAACGGCCACGTCGTCTTCTGCTGTGACGGCACCGTGCGCGCGGTGCTGACCGCGTCCTGGTTCCGCCAGATGGGCTTTCCCAGCGTGCACGCGGTCGCCGGCGGCGTCCCGGCGTGGGCCGCGGCCGGGCGCCCGCTGGCGACCGGCGACGACGAGCCCGTCGAGCCGCTGGTGGTCGAAGCGCGCGCGCGCGCGCGAGGCATCGCGCCGGCCGACCTCGCCGCCCGCCTGGCTGCCCCGCGTCCGCCGCTGACGCTCTGCGTGGATCCCAGCGATCGCTTCGCCTCCGGGCACGTGCCCGGCGCCCACTGGCTGCCGCGCGGCTGGCTGGAGCTGCGCATCGCCGAGGTGGCGCCGGACACGGCGACGCCGATCGTCGTCACCGACGCCGAGGGCCACGACGCCGCCCTGGCCGCCGCCACCCTGCTGGACCTGGGCTACCGGGACGTCGCCGCGCTGGCCGGCGGGACCGAGGCGTGGGTGGCCGACGGACGGCCGCTCGAGCGCGGCCTCACGGGCGTGCTGCGCCCGCCGGACGACGTGGTCCCGGCCGGCCCCGACCGCGGTTTCGCGGACATGATCAACTACTTGCGCTGGGAGGAGCGGCTCGGCCACAAGTACGCGACGTAGGGCTCAAGTCGGCCGCGGCCCGTGTCGATCACCGGAGCGTGAAGGCGTGGTGGATCTCCGTGCCTGGCCTGGTGCCGCCTGGTGCTGTCCGGCAGCGGCTTCTTCGTGGCGCCCACCGTGGTCGCCACCAGCCTGCACGTCCTCGCTCCGAGGGGAGCGGCTTCATCAAGCACGCCGGGCAGGAGACGCTGTACCACTCGTCTCCCGCGCCGCGCCTGCGATCCCACCAGGACCGTCGTGGGCGACGGGATCTTCGTCGTGAGCAATCCTCGCGGCTACGAGGGCACGTTCTCGCAGGGGATCATGAGCGCGATCCGTCGCGAGGGCGAGATCGACGTCGTGCAGATCTCGGCGCCCATCTCGCACGCAAGCAGCGGCGGCCCCGTGCTCAACGCGTCCGGGCAGGTCATCGGCGTGGCGTCCGCCCTGGTCGACGGCGAGCAGAGCATCAACTTCGCGCTGCCCGCGTCGCTGGTGGCTCAGCTGCTGGCTCGCGTCAACCCGACGGCCCTGGCCGAGTCGCTGCCGGCCGCGCTCGATCGGGCGTCGCCCGTCTTCGCCGAGCCCGGGCGCTCGACGCCTCCCGACCTCACCTACGAGCCCCGCGGGCGCGCGCCCGCCTGGACGCGCACCGCGGCCCGTGCGAGGATCAGCACCATGCGGCGCGTACTGCTTGCGGTCCTCGTCGTTCTCGCTGTCGTGGAGGCCGGCTGCCGCACGCCGAACAAGGATCCGAACGACACCCAGCGCGTCGAGCAGAGGTGACCCCCATGCGGACGACGATCACCGGGACCGGTGGCATGCTGCTCATCCAGACCCTCAAGGACGCGGGGGTCGAGTACCTGTTCACCAATCCGGGCTCGGCCGAGACCGGGATCTTCGCGGCGCTGCTCGAGGACGGCGACCAGAAGCTGGTGATGGGCAAGCACGAGGGGCTCGTGGCGGCGATGGCCGACGGTTACCACCGCCTGAGCGGCAAGGTCGGCGTCGTCATCGCGCACGTCATGGGCGGCTCCTACCAGCTGGCCGGGCAGCTCTTCAACGCGCAGGTCGCCGGCTCGTCGGTGCTGGTCATCGCCGGTGACTGGGCCTCCGAGCTGCAGGACTACCGCGGGCTGGCGCCGTTCCCCGGACTGAGCCAGGCCGAGTCGATGCGCCCCATCACCAAGGAGGCGCGCTGCGCCTACCAGGTGCACGCCAACCCGGCCGCGATCCCCGTCGCCACCGTGCGCGCCCTCCGCGAGGCCACCACGCCGCCGACCGGTCCGGTGTACCTGTCGATCAGCGCGGAGCTGCTCAATCGCGACGGCCTGGAGGCGCAGATCGGCGAGGCCGCCCAGTATAGGATCGAGCGGCCGGGGCCGGCGCGCCGCAGCACCATCGAGGCCATCGCCCGCCGTCTGGGCGAGGCCCGGTGTCCCGTCCTGATGTTCGGCGACGACGTGTGGCGCGAGGGCGCGACGGCCGAGGCGGTGCGCCTGGCCGAGCTGCTGGAGGCGCCGGTGCTGGCCAGCCGGCAGTTCTTCGCCAATTTTCCAACGCGCCATCCGCTTTTCTGCGGCATGTACCCCGCCTCGAAGGACTTCGCCAGGGTGACCGGGCTCACGCCCGACCTGCTCCTCATGGTCGGCTGCCAGGGCATCCACGGCGGTGTCGCCGAGCCGAGCGTGATGCAGATCGGCCCCAACCCGCTGCTGATGGGCCGGCACTATCCCCTCGACGTGGCCGTGCAGTGCGAGGTGCGCGGCACCCTGGCGGACCTGTGCGAGGCGTTGCCCCGGCTGCACGGCGAGGGCGCGGCCGGCTGGAAGCGCCTGCGCGCCAAGGTGCGGGCGTACGCCGCGCTGCTGATCGAGCGCGAGGAGAACCTCGTCCGCGAGCACCAGAACGACGCGGTCGTGCACCCGAGCCTGCTGGAGGCGCAGCTGGCCACGGTGCTCCCCAGGGACGCCGTCATGGTGCAGGAGAGCTCGACGGCGCGCTCGACCCTGCTGGCCCTCGGCCACGGTGGCATGGCGTGGACGCGCAGCGGCGGCGGCTCGCTCGGCTGGGGCGTGGGCGGCGCCATCGGCGCCAAGATCGCCGTCGGGCGCGAGCGTCCAGTCGTGCTGAACCTCGGCGACGGCGCGCTCGGGTACAGCGCGATCGGCTTCTGGACGATGGCGCGCTACAACACGGCCGTCCTCACCGTCGTGTCCAACAACGAGAGCTACCAGGTCGTGCGTCACAACTGGCACAAGGACATGCCCGACGCCAAGATGTTCCGCGACGACAAGTACCCCGGGCTGTGGCTGAGCGACCCGCCGGTGGACTACGTGGCGCTGGCCCGCGCCCAGGGCGTCGAGGGCGAGTGCGTGAAGACGCTCAAGGATCTGGAGCCCGCGCTCCGGCGCGGCCTCGACGTCACCACGCGCGGCAACCGGCCGTACCTCGTCGAGGTGGCCGTCGCCCGCGAGGGCGTCGGCGCCGAGTCGACCTGGCACCAGGACTGGCGGATGTAGGGGCCGGCCGCGGCCCGCGTCGGCGGTGACGTCGTGAGCGGGCCGCGTCACGTCGTCGTGTGCGGGGCCGGCGTGATCGGCGCCGCGGTCGCCTACTTCCTGTCCCGTCGCGGCGTCGCCGTCACCGTGGTCGAGCGCTCGGGCGTGGCCTGCGCGGCGTCGGGCAAGTCGGGCGGCTTCCTGGCGCTCGACTGGTGCGACGGCTCGCCGCTGGAGCCGCTGGCCCGCGCCAGCTTCGCCCTGCACGCCGACCTGGCCCGCACGCTCGGCGCCGACTACGGCTATCGTCGCCTCGACACCTACATGGTGGCCGCGCGGGAGCGCGGACGCGCGCCCGGCGGCCACCGCGTGACGGCCCCCGGCTGGATCGACGGCGCCGGCGTCGTCACCGCGGCGCTCGGCACGCCTGAGACCACCGCCCAGGTCCACCCAGCGCGCTTCACGACCGCGCTGATCGAGGCCTCGGGCGCCCGCGTCCACCGCGGGGTGGTCGGCGGTCTCGTCCACCGGGACGGGACCGCGCGCGGCGTGAGCGTCGACGGCGCCACGCTCGAGGCCGACGCCGTCGTGCTGGCCATGGGACCGTGGACGGCCCGCGCCGCGCGCGCTGTGGGGCTGCCGAACGTGCACGGGCTCAAGGGCTACAGCGTCACGCTGGGCGGCGCCGCAGTGCCGGCCCACGCGCTGTTCGTCGACTACCGCACCGGCGACGGCCGAGCCCTGGAGCCCGAGATCGTCCCGCGACCCGATGGCCAGGTGTACGTGTGCGGGATGGCCGATCCGGCGCCGCTGCCCGACGCGCCGGAGGCCGTCGAGGTGAGCGAGGCGGCCTGCGCCGTCCTGGCTCGCGCCGCCGGGCGCGTGTCCACCGCGCTGGCCGCGGCGTCCATCACGCGGCGTCAGGCGTGCTACCGGCCGGTCACGGACGACGGGCTCCCGCTGATCGGGCGTGTCCCGGGGCTGGGCGCGGCCTGGGTCGCGACGGGGCACGGACCGTGGGGCATGCTGAACGCGCCCGCCACCGGGCTGGCCCTGACCGAGGCGATCGTCGACGGCGCCGCCGCCGTGGTGGACCTCCGGCCGTTCGATCCCGCCCGGCTGCCGCCGGCCCGCTGACCGGCGTCGCCCTCACTCCACCGGCAGGGCCGGCGCCGCCTCGGCATCCGCGTGCTTGCGCCGGGATGGCTCGATGCGGACGCGGCTCAGCATGGGCAGCAGCAGGAGCGAGCCGCAGAAGAGCAGGAACAGCAGCCAGAAGTCGTCGGCGAAGGCGAGCAGCTGCGCCTGCTTGGTCACCTCCTGGTAGAGGATGCCCATCGCGCGCCGGTCGGCGGTGAAGCTGTCGGCGCCCTGGGCGACGAAGTGCGCCGCCCAGGCCCGGAGCCGCTCGGCCGTCTCCGCGTCCCAGATGTCGATGTGGCCGACCAGCGTGGCCTGGTGGGTCTGGCTCCGGCGGGCCAGCAGCGTGGTGAGGAGCGCGACGCCGAAGGCGCCGCCGAGGTTGCGCACGACGTTCAGCAGGGCGGTGGCGTTGCCCATCTTCTCCCGCGAGATCGTGGCCAGCGCGACCGTGTTGAGCGGCACGAAGATGAAGCCGACGCCGGCGCCCTGGATCAGCCGCGGCCAGGCCAGCGCCCAGTAGTCGGCCCCCAGCGTGACCGCGGACATCTCGTAGGTCGCGTAGGCGTTGAGCAGGCAGCCGAGGGCGAGCAGCCAGCGCTGGTCGATGCGCGTGATGAGCCGGCCGGCCACGACGAGCGACAGCAGGTTGCCCACGCCGCCCGGCGCCAGGACGAGCCCCGACGTCCACGCGTCGTAGCCCAGCACCTTCTGGGTGAACAGGGCCAGCAGGACCATGCTCGAGAAGAAGCCGATCATGACGGTGAGCATGATGACGCTGCCCGCTGCGAAGTTGCGGTCGGCGTACACGGTGAGGTCCAGGATGGGCTCGTCGGCCGTCAGCTCGCGGATCACGAAGGCGACCAGCGCGACCACCGCCAGCACGGCCAGGGCCAGGATGATCGACGAGTCGAACCACTCGTAACGCTCGCCCTGGTCGAGGAACAGCTGCAGCGAGAGGAAGCCCACCGCCATGAGCACGAGCCCGAGCTTGTCGATCCGCCCCGGCCGCTTGAGGTACGGCGGATCGAACAGCACGGCGCTGGACACGAGGAAGCCGACGGCGCCGATCGGCAGGTTGATGTAGAAGATCCAGCGCCACGACCAGTTGTCCGAGATCCAGCCGCCGAGGGTGGGGCCGAAGATCGGCGCCATCATGATGCCCACGCCCCACGCCGCCATCGCCATCCCCCGCTGTCGGAGCGGGAAGATCTCCCACATGATCGCCTGGGACAGCGGCATCAGTGGGCCACCGCCGAGCCCCTGCAGCATCCGCGCGACGAGCAGCGTCTCGATGTTGGGCGCGAGCCCGCACAGGATGGACGCCGCCGTGAAGAGCACGGTGCAGGCGAGGAACAGCCGCTTGCGGCCGAGAGCGCCGGCCAGCCAGCCGGTGGCGGGCAGGACGATGGCGTTGGCGGCGAGGTACGAGGTGAGCACCCAGGACACCTCGTCGACCGCCGCCGACAGCGAGCCCTGGATGTGCGGCAGTGCGACGTTGGTGACCGTGACGTCGAGCACCTGCATGACGGTGACGAGCATCACGGCGCCGGTGATCGTCCACTTCTCGGCTGCCGCGAGCGGCTCGTCGGCCGGCGCGGCGGCGGCGATCACACTCACGCCAGTCAGTATAGGGCACGGGCCGCGGCCGCCGGCGCCCCGGCGCGTCCGCTACGTCGCGGCCGCCATCGCGCCCCCGTCGGCCACCAGCGACGCGCCGGAGACGAAGGACGCGTCGTCGGAGGCCAGGAACAGCGCGCAGCGCGCGATGTCCTCCGGCTCGCCGACCCGGCCGAGCGGGATGCCGTGGCCCTCCCGGGCCGCGCGCTCCACCCGCTCGACGATGTCGGCCGTCAGCCGCGTGCGGATGGTCCCGGGGCAGATCGCGTTGACGCGGATGCGGTCGCGGCCGTAGCTGGCGGCCATCGCGCGGGTGAGGGCCAGCACCGCGCCCTTCGAGGCCGCGTAGGCGTGGCTGGGCCGCTCGACGGAGCCGCGGAACGCCGAGACCGACGAGACGTTGACGATGGCGCCGCCCCCGGCGGCACGCATGTGCGGCACCGCGGCCCGGCTCACGAGGTACATCGCCCGCACGTTGACGTCCTGGGCCAGGTCCCAGTGCTCCAGGCTGATGGTCTCCACGGTGCCGCCGACCACCCGCGTGCCGACGCCCGCGTTGTTGAGTAGCACGTCCAGCCGGCCGAACGCCCGCACGGCCCCGGCCACCACGGCCGCGCAGTCCTCGGGACGCGCGAGGTCCGCGGGCAGGGGCGTGGCCGTCCCGCCGGTCGCGCCCACGTCGGCCACCGTGCGCGCCAGCTCGGCCTCGCGGCTGTCCACCAGCGCCACGCGGGCGCCGGCCCCCGCGAACAGCAGCGCGCTGGCCCGGCCGATGCCGGTGGCCGCGCCCGTGATGATCGCCACCTTGCCTGCGAGCGTCCCGCGGTCCGCGATGGCCATGACGTGGTCTCCCCGGTCGTTGCCGACTATACTGACGCCGACCGATAGGGTAGCCGGGTTCGTCCCCCAACGCCGGGGCGCCGTGAGGCGCGGGAGCACACAGGCATGATCCAGGCTCGCAGGCTCGGCCACGTGGTGCTGAAGGTGCGGGACCTCCAGAAGTCCAAGGCGTTCTACACGCAAGCGCTCGGCCTGAAGGTGGCGTACGAGCAGCTCGACTGGGGCGCGGTGTTCCTGAGCGTCGGCGAGCAGCACCACGACCTCGCCCTGTTCCAGCTCGCCACCGGCGACACGCCGGCCGCCACCCAGCCCGGCCTGCACCACATGGCCTGGCAGCTGGGCAGCTTCGCCGAGCTGCAGGCCGCCTACCGGGAGCTGCGCGAGCTCGGCGTCGAGGTCGACGCCACCATCGCGCACAACGTGACGCGTAGCATCTACTTCGCCGACCCCGACGGCAACCGGGTCGAGCTCTACTGCGACATGGTCGAGCGCGGCTTCGAGGCCATGCAGACGCTGGGGCCGCGGCGCGATCTCATGGACATCGAGACCGGCGAGGTCGTGAGCCGTTGACACGCCAGCCGAGAGGGAGGATCCGGCGATGAGTGGTCCCGAGCAGTCGTTCAGCGTGAGCCGCGCCGAGGGCGCCGTCTACAAGACCGGGCTGCGCAGCTTCATGGAGTACCGCGATCTGGGGATCGCCGACGCCACCCACGGGCAGTTCCGCGCCCACGTGATCCGGATCAAGAAGGACGGCCCCGGCGCCCACGACCTGCACACCACCGGGCTGCACCAGCACCTGTGCGACTTCCAGATGTTCTACGTGCTGAAGGGCTGGATCCGGTTCGTCTACGAGGGGCAGGGGGAGCACACGTTCCGCGAGGGCGACTGCGTGCTGCAGCCGGCCGCCATCGTGCACAACGAGCTGGAGTGCTCGGACGACGTCGAGATCCTCGAGGTCTACTCGCCGGCCGTGCACGAGACACGGGTGGTCGAGCGGATGCCGGAGGCGGCCGCGGCCCGTTGACGGCCGGGCCGCGCGGCGACGGCCTCTTCCCACCCGAGGCTTACGAGCGGGAGGACGAGTCGGCGGACGCCGGGTTCTACGTCGTCCCCCGCCGCGTCGTCCACATCGACGACGGCGCCGTCGCCGCGCTGGGCCGGCTCTACGCCGAGGTCCTCCCCCCGGGCGGCCGGCTGCTCGACCTCATGAGCAGCTGGCGGAGCCACCTGCCCGCGGCCGTCGCCCCGCGCGAGGTGGTGGGGCTGGGGATGAACGCCGAGGAGATGGCCGACAACCCGCAGCTCACCAAGGGGATCGTCCACGACCTCAACCACGACCCGCGGCTGCCGTTCGGCGCCGTCGAGTTCGACGGCGCCACCTGCGCCGTCTCGATCCAGTACGTGCTCCATCCGCTGCGGCTGTTTCGCGAGGTGCGGCGGGTCCTGCGGCCGGGCGCGCCGTTCGTCGTGTCGTTCTCCAACCGCTGCTTTCCGACCAAGGCGGTGGCGCTGTGGCTCAACAGCGGCGATCGCCAGCACGTGGCGCTGGTGCGCGCCTACTTCGACGCCGCCCAGCAGTGGGCCGGCGTGACGGAGGAGGACCGCTCGCCGGACGGTGACGGCGACCCGCTCTACGCCGTGTGGGCCCGCGCCGCGTGAGCCGGCTCCTGCCCGCCGCCGCCCTCGAGCGCTATCGCCGGGACGGCTTCTACTTCCCGGTCTCCGTGCTGACGCCGGCCGAGGCGCTCGAGCACCGCCGGCGTCTGGAGGCGGTCGAGGCGGCTCACGGCGGCCGGCTGGGCGGCGAGCTTCGCAGCAAGCCGCACCTGCTGTTCACGTGGCTGGCCGACCTCGTGCGCCACCCGGCGATCCTCGACGCCGTCGAGGACCTGCTCGGTCCGGACCTCCTGGTCTGGAGCTCGAGCTTCTTCATCAAGGAGGCGCGCGATCCCGCCTACGTCTCCTGGCACCAGGACGCCACCTACTGGGGGCTCAGCGCGCCCGACGTCGTCACCGCCTGGGTGGCGTTGACCGACGCCACCGTCGACAACGGTGCGATGCGGATGGTCCCCGGCTCCCACGGCGAGCAGCTCGTCCACCACGACACCTTCGCGCCGCACAACCTGCTGTCGCGCGGGCAGGAGATCGCCGTCGAGGTCGACGAGGCGCGGGCCGTCGACGTGGTGCTGCGGGCGGGGGAGATGTCCCTGCACCACGTGCGGATGGTGCACGGCTCGCCGGCCAACCGGTCCGACGACCGGCGCGTCGGCTTCGCGATCCGCTACGTCCCCACGTCGCTGAAGCAGCTCGCCGGTGACGACGACTGCGCCACCCTGGTGCGCGGCGTGGACCGGCATCACCACTTCACGCTCGAGCGATCGCCGACCGCCGACCTCGCGCCCGAAGCCCGGGCCCAGCACGCCGAGTCGGTCGCGCGGGCGGCGAAGATCCTCTATCGCGGCACCGGCATCGAACGCTTCCGGTGAGGAGGTTTGTCATGCGCACCATCGACATCCACGCGCACCACGTCCCCCAGTCGCTGTGGCGCGCGGCCGAAGCGGGCCGCGAGTGGTACGGTTTCCGTCACGAGCCCGGGCAGGGCCTCGGCACCTTCGTGGGCGGCGGCAAGCGGACGGCCTTCTCGTCGCCGAAGGTCCGCCTCACCGTGGACGAGCGGCTGAAGGACATGGACGCGCAGGGCGTCGACGTGCACGTGCTGTCGATCCACACGCCGTTCTTCGGCCATCACCTGGACGGCGCCACCGGCCTGGCCCTGGCGCGCGAGGTCAACGACGAGATCAGCGGAATGACCCGCCAGCACCCCGCGCGCTTCGCCGGCCTGGCCACGCTCCCGGTCCAGGACGTCAAGGCGGCCATCGGCGAGCTGGAGCGCGCCGTCATTACGCTGGGGCTCAAGGGCGCCGAGCTCGACACCCACGTGAACGGCGAGCAGTGGGACGATCCGAAGTTCCTGCCGTTCTTCAAGGCCGCCGAGGCGATGGGCGCGGTGCTGTTCTTCCATCCCCAACCGGACCACAACTTCCTGATGCAGCGCACGCCGCGCGATCGCCTGTTCAACAGTCTCGGCGTCATCCTAGACGACGCGATCCTGGTGGCCATCCTCATCGCGGGGGGCGTGCTCGAGGCCTGTCCGGACCTGCGCGTGTGCGTCGCCCACGGCGGCGGCCCCGCCTGCTTCGCGATGGGGCGCCTCGACCGCGGCTGGCACAGCCGTCCCGAGTCGCGCCGCATTCCCGAGCCTCCCAGCGCGTACCAGCGCCGGCTGTACTACGACACCGTGACCGGCAGCGAGGAGGCGCTGCGCTTCCTGCTCGACCGGGTGGGATCGGACCGGGTCGTGCTCGGCAGCGACTGGCCGTTCGTGGCCTGGCACCCCTCGCCTGTCGCCTGGGTGCAGGGGCTGGCCAGCCTCACGCCGGAGGAAAAGGAGCGGATCCTCTGGCGAAATCTGGAGGCGCTGCTCGGCCTGGAGGCGCGCGCCGGCCGATCAGGCTGACGGCCCGAACGCCGGCATCACCTCGCGCGCGAAGCGCGTGAGCTGCTCGAGCATCAGCTCGCGGGGCGTGCCCAGCGCCCACGCGATCATCACGTGCTCCAGCCCCGGGTAGCGCGCCTCGACCTCCTTGAGGTAGGCGACGACGTCGCGCGGCGGGCCGCACAGCCAGCTGCGGTTGCCCACGCCGTTGTCGAGCGTGGCCCCCGTCGGCGACTGGGCCTGCCGCGCCGCCACCGCCCGCACGTGCTCCTCGCTGTAGCGCAGCATGCCGAGCGGCGCCATGAACTTGGCGTGCTCCTCGAAGTACGGCCGCGCGCGGTCCATGGCGCGCTCGGCCGTCTCGTCCAGGCACATGCGGAAGCCGAGGACGAGGTCCTGCCCGAGGGCCAGCGGGCGGCCGTGGCGGCGGGCGGCCTCCTGGTAATCACGGAACCAGCGGTCGACGAAGGTCTCGGCGGTGGCCGAGACGACGCCCTTGATGCCGTGGCGGGCCATGAAGTCCAGGCTGCGGGCGCTGCCGCTCACGATCGGCTGCCACACCTCGACCGGACGGCGTCGCGGGCGCGGCACCAGCGTGATCTCGCCGAGCCGGTAGCCGCGGTACGGGACGTCGGGCGGCACCGTGTAGTGCTTGCCCCGGTGGGAGAACGATTCCCGGTCGAAGGCCTTGAGGATCAGCTCCACCTGCTCCTCGAAGAGCTCCCGGTTGGCCTCGGCGTCGAGCATCGGGTTGCCAAACGTCTCCACCTCGCGCGAGTGGTAGCCGCGGCCCACGCCGAACACCACGCGCCCTCCGGTGAGGATGTCGGCGGTGGCGAAGTCCTCGGCCAGCCGCAGGGGATGCCACGTCGGGACGATGTTGAAGGCGCAGCCGATCTTGACGCGCTCGGTGCGGTGGGCCAGGTCGACGGCGAGCAGGGGAATGTTCGGGATGCACTCGTACCCCTCGTGCTGGAAGTGATGCTCGGCCAGCCACAGCGTCTCGTACCCCAGCGCATCGGTCGCCCGCGCCAGCGCCGTCGCCGTGTCGAACACCTCGGCCAGCCGCGCGTTCGGGTACCGGCGGTCGTCGGCCGGCACTCCGTCCAGGCCACACCGCTCCAGCGCGACGTGCCCCACGTACAGCGTCGAGAACCGCGTGATCACGACCGCGTGAACTCCGCGCTCGTCGGATGAGGTCCGTGCCGGGCGGCGGCAGCGGTGCGCAGGAGCCGAGCCCGTGGGCGCGCCAACATGGCTCGCCTGTCGCCGTAACTCGCTCCGGACCCGGCTCGCTCGGCCCCCCCATCCCCCAGTGGGGGCTGGGCCGGCGGCCAGTAGAGGCGAGCGCGGCTCGCTCGCCGGGCCCTGCGCTCGAACGGCGACGACGGCGAGCCATGATGGCGCGCCCACGGGCTCGGCTCCTGCGCACCGCT
>Ga0209382_10001151_pt1 | contig 42453 bp, 32 predicted proteins | sample SoiMetdeltSBSDD5_FD_187599 | JGI IMG/M metagenome (GOLD analysis project Ga0209382, IMG submission 187599) | Bulk soil microbial communities from a Populus tree surrounding site in Tennessee, USA - Soil MetaG P. deltoides SBSDD5 (SPAdes) (version 2) | ecosystem: Environmental > Terrestrial >... | reverse complement strand
TGTCGTCGATGTGACCGACGGCGCGGTTGAGCGTGAACTCGTCGGTGCCCCGCAGGACTGGTACTTCGAGGCGGATCTTCGGGATGCGCAGGACCGCGAGCGGTGGCGGCGCAGGTTCGCGCGATGCGTGCCGCCAGGCGCTGATGCGTTCGGGATCCCACAAGCTCAGGTCTGGCGCTGCCGGCTGCTGGAGCGCGGCGGCCTGGAGGAGCGCAAACCGCTCGACGTCGTGCCGGGCGCCCGCTGCCCCCTCGATGTACAGCGCGCCGCAGGTCACCAGGCACAGCGTACCGAACATCCAGGCGGTCCGCTCCACGAGCACACCGAGACGGCGCAGCCATATCCGAGCGACCGGTTGAGCAGAATGCATTCGTGAAGATCTCCCGGGAGCGCTTTCATGATGAGCGCCCGCTCCGCAGCCGCGATGGCACCAGTCGCGGAGGCACGATGTGTACCGGAGCTGGTGGCGCGGAATGATGCCTGTTTCGAGCGGCACGGTTCCGGGCAGGACTTGCACATCCGGTGCGACGGGGCCTCTCCGAAATCCCGTACCTCCGTCCCCTGGAGGTCTTGACCGACTCGACTCTGAGTTTTTGAGTCAAGTGACAGGTCAAGGACATCTCCGCGTCTGCGCGGCGTTACTAGTGGCTCGTATCAGCTGAATCACTAGTGGATTTCGGAGCGCGGCGCCCGGATGGCAAGGCGCGACGACCGAGCATACCGGGAGTATGTGAGGGAGGAGCAACGCCGCCAGCCGGGATGCCCCGCCCGAAAGCCGCTAGTGATTCAGCTGATACGCGCCACTAGCTGCCCGCTGTCCGCGTGGCGAAGGGATTCCCGCCGAGCGCGTTGGAGATCTCCGCGATCGCGCGCTGGGCCCGCACGCTGTTGCCGGCGGAACGCGTCAGGAGCCTGCCGCTGTACGCGACGATCGGTATTGCCTGACCGACGACCGGCTTCACCGGGTTCCCCGGGTGGTAGTGTCCGGTGACGAGACCGCGTAACTTCGCGAGTTCGTCCCACGAGATGTCGAAGACGACGTGACCGAGCGACCGGTCGTTGAGCAGGCCTTCGAGGATCTGGAGGTGCGTGGGCGTGCGCTCGGCGGCCTCGATTCCCTGCTGAATGCAGCTCGTCAGGTGGAAGTGCGAGTCGTTGAACTCGTTGGTGGCACGCTGACCCTGTGCGTCGAGCGGACGCGGCCGGACCACGAACAGCACGAGCAGCGCTAGAGCGAAGAAGGCACCGAGGAGAGCCGCCGAACGGGCCGAGGTCTGCGAGTCATCTTCACTTGGTCGATCAGAAGTTGATCTCGAGATTGATGTGGAACACCGGGCCCTTGGCGCCGACCGGGGTAGGGGTAGGCCGTGTACCCCACTGGTGAGCGGTCCACGTACATCACCTCGCCGTTGAGGCGAACCCCGCGCTCCTTCATCAGGTACCAGTTCTCTCCGCCTCGCACTTCCCAGTGGTCGCCGTATTGGCCGAGTATCTGCGAGGCGCCGAAGTACAACTGCACAACCCTGGGAATGGCCATCGCCCTCCGGTTTGGCGCGGACCCTCCACAGCAGGGCATTGCGCCGGACGGTGGAATCGGCAGCCTGCCGCTCGATCGCTGTGGCAGCCAGATCGACGTCCGCGGCGAACGTGATCGAGTACTCGTGCATGCGCATCCGCAGCGCTTCCACGCGGAAGTCGGGCCGGATTTCCGGCCAGGGCGCTAGATCGGGCCGCGTCGCCGTACTGTTGCTGGCATGCTGCACACACGTCGAACGCGAGTATGACCACGACTCGGCTGCGGTCATGGAGCAAAGCGCAATTTCTATTTCATGACGCGAGACTACACGCGAGGACCGCGAGCAGGGCTGCCCAACTCAACCATGGCTTGCTTTGGCCAGGCCGAACGCACGGGATTCCGGAACGTTTCCTTCGGATCGGAGAGGCGGAGGCCTTCACAGCACCAGGCCGACGAAAACAGCCATGATTCTGGGCCACCAACTCTGGCCACACGACGTGCCCGTGACGGTCATGCCGGCGCGGCGTCAGGTGGCTCACCGCGACGGATGCTCCGTGGAGCCCTCTTGAACGGAGGGACGGCTGTTGCTTATTACCAGACGAACGGCCCTTCGTTCGGACTGCAGGCGGGCGGCCAGCAGTACCGCTACGCGATGATCTTCTGAATGCGAAGACGCTCGAGCAACTAGTCAACAAGAGCGGTTTCGAGGTTGGAGTTGGCCCAGCGTCGTCCTGATAGACGAGGGCATGGCGAGGACCACCACGACCAGTACGTTGAAGGACGATATCTACGCCTTCGTCCAGGGGAGTCCGAGGGCCGACGCCCCTCGGATAAGACTTGACCCACGGTATTACACAGATGCCCTCCGTCCGGTGGTGGCAGGCGCGCCGGCGGTTCGCGCGCAAAGCGGCAGCGTGCGGCGAAACCACAATGGACCACGGCATTGTGCAGCTTCTTCGCGCACGGCACGCGGTCTGCAACCCGTCGCGCGTGCCCGCTAGAGCGAAGTGCGCCAGGGCGCTATCAGGAGGACATATGAAAAGACTTGCAGTCCGTATGTTGGCGGCGCTGGCTCTGGTGTCGAGTGCCCACATGGCGATGGCACAGAGCAAGACGGTCAGCTCAGAGATGAGAACCGAGACGGCCACCGTCGAGGCGATTGAAGCCTCGAGTCGCACGCTCACGCTCAAGAAAGCGGATGGGAGCTATCTCACGACCGTCGCTGGGCCGGACGTCACGCGGTTCGATGAGGTCAAGCTTGGCGACACGGTGAACGTTCGGTATTACGAGAACGTCGTCATCCGGGTGAAGCGTCCCGGCGAGTCGGACGTAATGAGCGGCGTCAAGGGCACCACTGGTTCCGAACAGGTCCTGCCTGGTGGCACCAGAGCCAAGCAGGTGACGATCACGGCGACGATTACGACCATCGACGCGGCCGCGCCATCGATCACGTTCACCGGTCCGAACGGCTGGAAGTACTCATCCAAAGTGCAGGACACGGAGGCGCTCGCCAAGGTGAAGGTCGGCGACAAGGTCGACATCGTCTGGACAGAAGCGATGCTGGTGTCAGTCGAACGCAAGTAGGGGCTTGGTTTACGGCCGGGGCGGTCCCGAGGTGATCGCCCCGGGAGCTTCCGTGGCCACTCACCGCAGCGGCGAACAGCCGCCAGGTCGTTCGCTTCCAGGCAGCAAGCAAAGGAGTGCGCCGTGTACTCGACGCTCTCGGCGGAGTGTGTGGGCACCTTCTGGCTCGTTCTCGGAGGTTGCGGCAGCGCGGTCCTCGCCGCCACCTTTCCCGACGTCGGGATCGGATTGCTCGGGGTTTCACTGGCGTTCGGTCTCACGGTGCTCAGCGGGGCGTACGCGCTCGGCCCGATCTCTGGCGGTCACTTCAATCCCGCTGTCTCGGTCGGCTTGTGGGCAGGAGGCCGCTTTCCCTCCGCTCTGCTGTTGCCGTACGCCGTGGCGCAGGTCCTCGGTGGCGTCGTCGGCGCAGGCGTGCTGTACCTCATCGCGAGCGGGCGAGCGGATTTCAGCCTCGCCGGCGGGTTCGCCTCGAACGGCTACGGCGCGCACTCACCGGGTGAGTATTCGCTTGCGGCGGCACTCGTGTGCGAAGTCGTGATGACGTTCATGTTCCTGACCGGCATTTCGGCACCACACACAAGCGCGCTCCAGTAGGATTCGCCGGCGTAGCAATCGGCCTCGCCCTCACCCTGATCCACCTGATCAGCATCCCGGTGACGAACACGTCGGTCAATCCGGCTCGCAGCACTGCGACCGCGGTGTTCGTCGGAGGCTGGGCCCATTCAGCAGCTCTGGCTGTTCTGGCTTGCTCCCGTGAGCGGCGCTGCAATCGCGGGCTGTATACAAAGCGGCATTCGAAGGCTCAGTCCAGGAACCTCCGGTGACTGGACGTCCCGTTCGGTATTGACCCAGGCTGAATAGTTGTCTCCCGTCAACCGTCATGGCCGCTCGATGTCGTACGACGTGATTCGCCAGGTGTTGTCTTCGTTCCTCCAGAGCAGACGCAGGACAGGCGCGTCGCCGGCCTGAGTGCGAAACCGGAACGTCATGCCGAAGGCTTGCCCGTATTCGAGCGGCAAGGGATCGGGCGGCAGTGCGCCACGGGCTCTGGCCTCGCACTCGACGGCGTCGCCAAGCGCAGCAGGGAAGCTGGTGAGGCTGAAGGTGCGCGAGTACGGCTGCTCCATCACGCGAATCGACGGGTGGAGCGGCTCGGCAGCCGCGAGGATCGCCTCCAGAATACCGGGCTTGCCCACCCTTTGGCCGATCCGTTCGAGACTTGCGCGGATCTTCCGTCCCGCGTCGTCGATGGATGCTGACGTCGGCGCGTCTGGACCGCGCACGAGGTCGTAGCACGCGTAGCTCTTGGTCGAAAGGTATCGAAACGCCGCGTCGTAGTCCTTGCGAATCAGCCAGGTGTCCAAGAAGTTCTTCGCCGCCTGAACGAGGGCCAGGTCGGCCTTGATCCGCACGACCTTTGGCTCGCGTGGCGCCGGTGGAACCGGCGTCTCATCAGGCTTCGGCGCGACATACCAGGACACGATCTTCCAATACCCATCCTCCTTGGCCCACAGTAACGCGACGGAGGTGTCCTTCCCTGCCCCGGCCACGCGGAAGCTCGCAGCATAATGCTGGTCGTACGCGCGCGATGCCTTCGTCGGCGCGCCTGGTGTCAACCGGCTCGCGCAGTCGAATCCGGCCGCCAGGTCGTCCGGCACGTCGTAGAGAACGAACTGGGCTTGGTGAGGCTGGCGCACCGCGCGAAGTCCAGGGATCGGAAGCGGCACGCCGATCGTGAGTCCTTCGAGCGAGTCGCGCTTGCCGAGGGCGTCGTGGGCGGCCTTCAGATTGACCATGATCTGAATCGGCGCGAGTCCGCGGTCAAAGGCAGGCGGATCGGGCGTATCTTGCGCCAGGCACGCGTAGGACCGTTCCGACACATAGCCCATCGCCGCCACCACGTTGCCTTCCACCAGCCACGCCTTCAGGAAGTCGGGCACCATCTCGTTGACGCTCATCTTGCCCGCGCGCGGTACCTTCGGCAGCGTAAACGCGGGCATCGCGTCCTTGTCGGCAGCGGCCCGCTCGACGCCCGCACCGAAAAAGCTTCGCCACCAGTTCTGGAACCCCGACCACCGCCCGGCGTGCCGCTCGGCGTTGTCGCCGGCGCGGACGTCCGAGTTCGCCGCCCCCAGGTGTCCGTTGAACAACGAGACGGGGAAGAACGACGCTCGATAGTCGACGTCGACATCTGCCAGACGACCGTCCATCGCAATTGAGATCTGAATCGACGGCGTACCCTGCTGTTCGCGGTAGTTGATCGGATAGCCCTTGTGATAGACGGTGTTGTCGACACCACGCTTGAATTCGCGCGAGCGGTTCAGCATCCCGCGCGCGTCAGGCGTCAATCGGGCGTACATCCGAAACTGGCGATCGCTCGATGTTCCCGAGACTTCGCCTTTCACCGTATCAACGCGCTCGATGAGCGACAGGCCGTCGCCGAACTTTTGGCCCGACGCGTCGGTCAGCGGAGTCGTCAGCAGCGCATGCGTCACCGCGTCGAAGGTCGTCTTTGTGGAGAGCCTGAGAACGTCGTCGTAGAACGAACGGGCATCCAGGCTCTGGCCGGTCACCTTGGCGAAGCGGGCCACCCAGTCGCCGATGAGCTGCTGACGACGTGTGTCGAGATCCGAGTACGCCCCGCCGAAGCGTTGCGGCGGTTGCTGGGCCATGAGGATCTCAACGGCCAGCACGGCGAGCAGCACGCCGCCAACGATCTCATACACTCGCCTGAACCAGAAGCGCGACATGGTGAATGCCTCACGGCGCAGAATACGACGAGGCCACGCAAGCAACCCACGTGCCGGCTGGCTGCGGCGCCCGCAAGGCCGTCTCCGCCTGGAGGCGGTGCGGACGTTCAATTCCCGCACGACTTCGCGGATGGCAAACGACGGCCGTCCCCGCCACGACATTCCGGACGGCCCCTCGCCAGGCCGGACGGACCACGACGGACTCTAAAGCCACGAGTCGCACCACCGCGCGTCGATAGCATCGCTCACCCGCTGACGAGCAGCACTGTTGCCACGACCGCGCAGGCGATGCCGCCCGCCTGCATCGGCGACAGCCGCTCCTTGAGAAAGACGCGGGCGAGCAGGATCGTGCTCGCGGGGTAGAGCGACGCGAGCGTGGCCATCAGGCTGAGCGGGCCGCGCTGCACCGCGGTCAGATACAGCGCATTCGCCAGCATGTCGAGCGCGCCCCCGCCGATCGCGGCGGGCAGGACCGGCGTCGGGAGCCGCATCGAGCGGCCGCTCGCAAGCGCGATTGCGACAAACATCCCCGTGGACGTGACGCGAGCCGGGATCAGCGGCCACAGTCCCGAGGCCGGTGAAGCCCGCGCGAGCGCCACCAGGAAAATCCCGATCAACACGCCCGACCCGAGGGCGATCCTCAATCCGTCCCAGCGCACGGTCGTCGCAGTGCCACGTCGTGGTTCCTGTCCGACCAGAACAATCGCGACCAGCGCCAATGCAATCGCCACCATCGTCGCCGGCGTGGGCCTCTCGCCAAGCGCCACGCCAACCGCCACCGGAATCAGCGCGGCACACACCGCCGTGAGCGGCGCGACGATGCTCATGGGACCGATCGCGAGCGCGCGATAGAGCAAGGCGACGCCGCCACCACCCGCAAGGCCGGCGATGCCGCCCCACGCCAGATCGCGTGCCTGCGGCAGCGATCCGGGGAGGAAGAAGATGACCGCCGCAAGCAGCGCGAGTCCGGCCGCCTGGGAGACGATCACGACCGCCGTCGCGTTCGAACGATGGGTGGCGAGGCCGCCGAGAAAGTCGGCCGCACCGTATGCGAAGGCCGACAGAAGTGCCAGGACCGAGGGGAGCATCGAGACGATGAATAGGAGCGACCGCCTCGTTGACTTCCGCCTGAAGGCGGAAGCCACGCGATTCTTCGCCGTCCCTTACCGTGAGCCGAGCGCGACCCCCACGGGCGATCGGTCGCCATCGTGCCCGGCCGGTGCGTCGATGAGGATGCGAAGCATGCGGCGCAGCGGTTCGGCGGCGCCCCACAGCAACTGATCGCCGACGGTGAAGGCGGAGAGGTATTCGCCCCCCATCGCCAGCTTGCGCAGCCGGCCGATCGGCACCATCAACGTGCCGGTGACCGCAGCCGGCGTGAGCTCCGCCAGCGAAGACGCCTTGTCGTTCGGAATCACGCGAACCCACGGGTGACTGCTGGCGATGATCGATTCGATCTCGTCGAGTGGCAGGTCGCGCCGGAGCTTGATGGTCAGTCCGTGGCTGTGGCAGCGCATGGTGCCGACGCGGACGCAGAGACCCTCGACCGGAACCTTCGATCCTGACCGTCCCAGGATCTTGTTGGTCTCCGCCGTGCCTTTCCACTCCTCGCGGCTCTGTCCGTTGCCCAGGTCCTTGTCGATCCACGGCAGGAGGCTGCCGGCGAGCGGGTATCCGAACTGCCCGGTCGGGAAGTCGGCCGAACGCAGCGCATCCGACACGCCGCGATCGATATCGAGAATCGCGGACGCAGGGTCGGCAAGAAGTTCGGCGACGCTCGCGTGTGCGTGTCCCATCTGCGCGACCAGCTCGCGCATGTTCTTTGCCCCGGCTCCTGACGCCGACTGATAGGTCATCGCCGTAATCCACTCGACCAGGTCGGCGCGGAGCAGTCCGGCAATGGCCATCAGCATCAGGCTGACGGTGCAGTTCCCGCCGATGAAGTTCTTGACGCCCCTGGTCAGTGCCTCGTCGATGACCGCACGATTCACCGGGTCGAGCACGATCACCGCGTCGTCGGCCATGCGCAGCGTGGACGCGGCGTCGATCCAGTAGCCGGTCCAGCCGGCCTGGCGCAGCTTCGGATAGGTCTCGGTGGTGTAGTCACCCCCCTGGCAGGAAATCAGGACCTCGGTTGCCGCGAGGGCTTTCAGGTCGCGGGCGTCCTTGACCGGGGGGGCGCTGCCGATCGCCGGCGCTGCCGCGCCCGCCTGGGAGGTGGAAAAGAAGACCGGGTCGATGACGTCGAAGTCCCCCTCCTCGAGCATCCTCCGCACGAGGACCGATCCGACCATGCCGCGCCAGCCGATGATGCCTACGTTCATGCCATCAGTTTACCGCGTCGGAGCCGATCTCTTTCCAGGCCACCCGTTCTGTGCCGTACTCTCAAGCCTTTCCTTTGGCGCCCGCCGCACTTGCAACCCGGGCGGGGGTTTCCCCTTCAGACGCAAGGTCCGAAGAACTTGTAGTCACACTTCGAGCGCGGTCGGGACGATCCAGATCATCGGTCGGACAGACCAAAGGGATGGATTCGTGACCTGCCGACACGGCACGACGCTTCCGTATCGTTCGATCCTGACCAGCGACGTTCCGTCCGCGTGCTGACGATCGGTCACCCGCTGCCGACCTCCCGTACCTGAAACCCCGGAGCTCTTCCCAGCAGTCGCTTCGTTCATGCCGGTCACCGCCGTCCGGCATGCGAACGGCGTTGCTCTTGCTGATCCGCTCGTCCGACCTGAACGACCGTCAGTCTCTGAATCTGTACGTCCCGCACCCTGGGACGAAATGTGGGAGGACGAGTATGCGTGCTCGAATCGTGCTGGCCGTGATCGCCGCGACGACGTTCGCGGCGGGCGCAGCTGCGCAAACAACTACCGGAACAGTCTCGGGCCGTGTGCTCGACGTCCAGGGGAACGCCCTGCCGGGCGCCACCGCGATCGCGAAGTCACCGAACCTCCAGGGGACCCGTGAAACGGTGACGTCGGAGAACGGGGACTACATCTTCACCGGACTGCCGTCGGGTCCCTACACGATCACGTTCTCCCTTGCCGGGTTTCAGGAACAGAGCCGCACCGTGGTTCTGGCACCGACCCAGGTGCTGCCGCTCGAAGTGAAGCTCGGTCCCGCGCAAATCAGCGAGGAAGTGACCGTCACCGGATCGGCCGACACGCTCACGAAGACGGCACAGATCGCGACCAACTTTTCCCAGGATCTGATCTCGCAACTGCCGACGTCCCGCGATCTCAACTCGATCCTGATGATGGCGCCAGGTGTGCATCCCACCGGGCCGGCGGGAGCGTTCTCATTTGGCGGCTCGGTCACGTTCGAGAACCTGTTCCTGCTGAACGGCGTCAGCATCAACGAGAACATCCGCGGCCAGGCGTTCGATACCGCGATCGAAGATGCGATCCAGGAAACGACGGTCGCCAACGGCGGCGTCTCTGCCGAGTTCGGCCGGTTCAGCGGCGGTGTGGTCAACATCATCACCAAGTCCGGTGGCAACCAGTTCTCGGGCAGCTTCCGCGAGTCGCTCAACAACGACAAGTGGCGGACGCTGGCGCCCTTCGAGACCGAGCGGCTGTCGACGACGCCGGAGCCGCGGATTGACAAGGTGGTTCCGACCTCGGAGTACACGGTCGGCGGGCCGGTGATGCGGGACCGCCTGTGGTTCTTCACCTCGGGCCGCCTGCGTGACGAGTCGCAGGGCCGGACGCTGATCGCCACCAACGTGCCCTACGAGTTCACCGAAGAGCAGCGCCGCTACGAGGTCAAGGGCACCTACTCGCTCACGCCCGAGCACCGGTTCCAGGTGAACTACAACCATCACGATCGGTCGCAGGTGAACTACTCGTTCAACCAGAATCTGACGATGGACCAGCGCAGTCTCGGGACGAGGAGACTGCCCGAGCGGCTGTACGCGGTGAACTACAACGGCATGCTGACCAGCAAGCTCTTCGTCGAAGCGCTGGTGTCGAAGCGCACGCTCGAGTTCATCGGCGCCGGCGCCAAGTCGACCGACCTGATCGAGGGCACGCTCCTCATCGACAGCGGCCGCGGCCTGACCCGCTGGTGGTCCGACACGTTCTGCGGTGTGTGTACGCCAGAAGGGCGAGACAGCGATGACATCTTCGTCAAAGCGACCTACTTCCTGTCGACGCCCCGGTTCGGGTCGCACAACGTGGTGTTCGGGTACGACCGCTTCAACGACATCAGGCAGGCCGACAATCATCAGTCGGGGAGCGACTATCGCATCATCAGCGCGGGATCGATCCTCTCGGGCAACGGCGCCGGCGAGAACGATCTGTTCCCGATCTTCCTTGGCGACGGCACCACCACCATCCAGTGGAACCCGATCATCGAGGAGAGCAATGGCTCCAACTTCCTCACGCACTCCGGGTTCATCAACGACAACTGGCGGCTGACCGATCGGTTGACCGCCAACGTCGGCGTCCGCTTCGACAAGAATCACGGTGCCGACCAGTCGGGGAACGTGGTGGCCAAGGACAGCGCGTGGAGCCCGCGGCTCGGCATCGTCTGGGATCCGACCGGCCAGGGGGCCTGGAACGTGACCGCCAGCGTCGCCAAGTACGTCGCCGCGATCTCCAACCCGGTGGCTGATTCGTCGGCGTCGAGCGGCAATCCGCAGAACCGCACCTTCATCTATCGTGGCGCCAGCATCAACGGCCCGGGCACCACGACGCTCGTGCCGACGGCACAGGCCATCCGCTCGGTGTTCGACTGGTTCTTCGACAATGGCGGGCCGGGAGGCGTCCCGCTGAGCAGCGCGCCGACGATCCCCGGGGTCACCCCGCAGATTGCCGCGGGACTCTCGTCACCGAGCGCGTGGGAGTACGCGAGCGGTGTGTCGCGCACCTGGGGCGCCCGCGCCTCGCTCCGCGCCGATCTGCTCGTCCGGCACTATGTCGACTTCTATATGCGGCAGGCCGACACCAGCACCGGTCGCGTACAGGATCCGACCGGCCGCCCGTTCGATCTCACGCTGATCACCAATGCCCTCGACGGACTGCTCTCGCGCGACTATACGGGGGGGACGTTCACGGCCACGTATCGTTTCGGGCGGGTGCTCGACCTCGGCGGCAACTACACGCTGTCGCGAGCCTGGGGAAACTTCGATGCCGAGAACGTGGCCAGCGGCCCCGTGCCATTCGACTACCGGTACCCGGAATACAAGCAGGCATCCTGGAACTTCCCTAAGGGGGACCTCGCGGTCGATCAGCGGCACCGCGCGCGGATCTGGGCCAATTACACGCCGGGATATCTGCCCGGGTTGACCTTGAGCGTGCTCCAGGCGCTCGAGAGCGGCGTGCCGTACGCTGCCGGGAACACCAATGGTGTGGATCCGAGGCCCTATGTCACCAACCCTGGCAACGCGTACCTGACGCCGCCTTCGTCGACCACGACGACCTATTACTTCGGTGCGCGTGACGAGTTCCACACCGAGGGGCAGGTCCGCACCGACTTCGCCGCCAACTACGTCTACAAGGTCCCGTCGAGCCGGATGCAGCTGTTCGGCCAGCTTCAGGTGCTGAACGTGTTCAACCAGTTCCAGCTGTGCGCGTGCGGCAGCACCATCTTCGGCACCGGCAGCGCCGCCAATGCCGGCGGCGTGAACCTGCAGCGCATCGACACCACCGTGCTGACGCCAGGCACGACCGCGTCGCAGTATGCCGCCTTCAACCCGTTCACGCAGACGCCGATCCGCGGCGTGAACTGGGACTACGGTCCGCTCTTCGGCACCGCGGTCAACCGTTTCGGTTACACGACGCCGCTCACGATGAGGATGTCGTTCGGGGTGCGGTTCTAAAAGCCGCGGGTTCGCGGTTCGCGGTTCGCGGGTTCGGGAAGCCGGTGATACTCAGGGGCAACAGGCGCAAATCCGCGCGGCTAGTTGCCTCTGAGTACGACCGGCTCCGAACCGCGAACCCGCGAACCGCGAACCCACGAACTCACGAATGAGCCCAGCCGTTCGCGGCGTAGCTCTGCCGGCGATCCGGTCCGATCGCCGGTCTTGCGATAGGATCGGCGAGGTCAACGGGGCGCACCTGCGGGCGACCCTGTGAGGGCGCGCTCCATGCGCTTGAGTGTTCTTGCCGTCTCACTCGCTGCGCAGGCCGGTTCGCCACCGCCACTGGTCCCGGCCTCTTCGGCACCTGCGTCGCCGTTCGGACGCATCTTCTCAGCGCTGCCAGTCGTCCTGATCGAGCTCGCGGCCGTCGCTGCGTTGTGCGGCGCGCTCTACGGCGTGCTGATCCTGCTGCTGCGGGCGGCGCCGATTCCCGCGGGCCGTCCTGAATGGCGTGATCTCACCAGGCTGAGAACCCGCCATGTCCTGTTCTCCTTGCTGCTCGTGCTGGTGACCGGTGTTCTGTCCGTCAACGGATATCTCCTGGTGCGCGGCGTGGACGTGCCGCGCTACACGGCCGACCTGATCCGCTCGATCACCGCCGACTCCTGGGTCGCGCTCACCAGGGCGCTCGCGAAGCTTGCGATCGCGGTCGTTGGACTTCTGCTGGCCACGCGGGTCTTCCGCTGGCTGCTGCGCGCGACCGAGCGCAGGCTGAACCAGCGCGAGCTGCCTGGCGAGCGGCAGGAGAGCCTCAGCACGGTCTTCACCGGTCTCGAACGGACGATCGTGAACATCGGGTGGATGCTGGTGGTCCTTTTCGCATCGATCCTCTTTGCGTTCCCCGACAGCGTGACAGGCGTGCTCCTGGTTGCCGTCCGCATCTACGTCGTGCTCGGAATTGGGCTCATCGTGATCCGGTCGACCGCGATCATCGTGGAGGCGCTCGACGGCCTCGGTTACAAGTACGCGGAGCGGCGGGCATGGCAGCGGTACTACGATCCCGTGCGGCCGCTGCTGCCAACCTTTCGCGCCTGCCTGGAGTACGCGCTGTGGGTTGGTGTCGCATCCCTCGTCCTTGCCCAGCTCTCGCCGATGCAGAATCTCGCGGCGTGGGGTCCGCGGGTCATTCAGGGGATTGCCCTCTTCTTTGCCGGCCGGGTCCTCATCGAGCTGGGACGACTCGAGATCGCCCATCGCATGCTGCCGGCCGAAGGCCTCGAGGACACCGACCGCCGCCGCCGGGAGACGATGATTCCGCTGGTGCGAAGCGCGTTCGGCTACGCGGTGTATTTCGGCACGGCCGTTTTGATTCTCAGCCTGCTGGGTTTCAACCCGATGCCATTTCTGGCTGGCGCGGGGCTGCTGGGACTGGTCATCGGCTTTGGCGCGCAGTCGCTGATCAACGACGTCGTGTCCGGCTTCTTCATCCTGTTCGAGAACATCTACCTGGTCGGCGACATCGTCGAAGTCGGTAGCGCCAGGGGCGTGGTCGAGGGGATCGAGTTCCGAACCACCAGGATCCGCGACGCCGAGGGTCGCGTGCACGTAATCCGGAACGGCGACATGAAGCCGGTCATCAACTATTCGAAGGACTATGGCGTCGCGATCGTCGCGGTGGACGTACCCTACGAGGCCGACCTGCCGCGCGTGTTCGCGAGCCTGCGCGAGGCAGGGGAACGGCTGCGCGCGCAGAGTCGTGACGTGCTGGCCGAGACGAAGATCGACGGCATCACCGCGTTCGGGCCGTCGGCGATGACGATCCGGACGTCAACCCGGGTGCGTCCGGGCCATCACGAGACGATCGCGGCCGCATTGCGAATGCTGATCAATGAGACCTTCGATGCTCAGCCCAGTCCCCGCACGTCCTTGATAGGCGAGCACTACTCCAGGCACGTCGTCGCTCATCGGTGACGGTTGCCTTCCTTCGAGCGACAGCCGCCCTTCACGGTTCCGCTTCGCGGTTTGGACGACGAGACGACGATACGACGCCACGACGGGCGCCTTCGGCGCCAAACACGGAGCACACAAAGGACACGAAGGACACAAAGGCAACGAGCTGAAATGTCAACGGCTCTCAGCTGGCGTCGACGCCGGCCGTTCCGGCCGGCGTTGCAGGAGTGAGGGTCGGGGTGATCACAAGCTGCCCGAGCGAAGGTAATGCCGCTTGCGATCACCCCGACCCTCGCTCCTGCACCGCGCAAGCGCGGCGGCGCCAGCGGCGATAATCCGTCGAAGAGATTCCAGGGTTTTCTTAGTGATCTTCGTGAGCTTTGTGGGCCTTCGTGCCAGCGCCGAAGGCGCCGTCGTGTCGTCGTGTCGTCGTGTCGTCGCCCCGTCGTGACAAGGCCGCGAAGCGGCAGCGTGACCAGCGTGAAGCGTTTGAATTGGAGGCTCAATGAACGCGATCGGTCTGTTCGGGTTGGTGATGACCGTGCTTGCCGGTCAAGGCCAGGCGCCCGTCCCTCAAGCACCGAAGCTGACTCTCGCCATGACGCTGCGCGTCCAGGTGGGGCCGCCGATGGAACTCGGCGAGGTGCCGCGAGGCAGGCGCCGGATCATCCCGATTCTCGGTGGCACCTTCGAGGGCCCGAACATCCGCGGCAAGGTGCTGGCCGGCGGAGCCGATTGGCAGATCGTCCGCGCCGACGGGCTCGCCGAGCTCGATACGCGCTATGCGCTGCTGACCGAGCAAGGAAGCGTCATTTACATCCAGAACGCGGGAATGCGGCACGCGCCGCCGGAGGTCACGAAGAAGCTGCTCGCCGGCGAAGCGGTCGATCCGGCGCAGGTCTACTTCAAGACCGTCCCGGCGTTCGAAACCGGGGCACCGGAGCTGCAGTGGCTCACGCGGGCGATCTTCGTCGGAACGGGGGAGCGCTACCCGGCCGAAGTCGTGATTCGCGTCTGGAAAGTGGACTGAGCCCGCCTGCCGGTCCTCAGAACGTCACCTTCACCGCCAGCTGCACCTGCCGCGGATCGCCAACCCCGGTCCGCAGGAACCCGTCGAAGTTGAACAGCGCCGGCGTGCTGAGCGGGTTGATGTTGTTGTCGTTGTTGAAGGTGTTGAACATCTCGATCACCGGCGTGATCTGCACGCCGCCGCCGACCGAGAACGGCCGCGCCACGCGCCAGTCGAACGAGAAGAAGGTGTTGTCCTTGCGTTCGCCGTTGCGCCCCCGATCCTGCCCGTTGAGGCTTCGCGGGCTGGCGGTGATGGGTTGCGCCGTCCGTCCCTGGATCCGGGTGTTGAGCTGCACGCCACCGGGAACCGCGAAGTAGCCGAACGCGTTCACCCGGTGACGGATGTCGCGATCCGACGGACCCCAGTCGGCATCGAGGTTGAAGAAATTGAAGCTGCGATCCGTGAACGGGTCGCGCTCGTTCGAGTCGTTGTCCTCGTCCTTTGCCAGCACGTAGTTCGCTTCGAACTGATAACCGTCCGAGAAGCGCTTCCGGATGCCGAGGGTCAGTCCTCGATACTTCGACTCCCCCAGGCTGTTGGCGACCATCACCTCACCGAGCTGCGGTCCCCAGGGCGATCCGCTGTAGACGTAGGTGTTGCCCGTGCCCGGACCGAGGTCGCAGCACGTCGGCCCGCTGCGGTTGTAGTTCAGGAACCGCGTCAGGTTGCGGCCTTCGTTCCACGTGAAGTCCACGTAGCCGGCGAAGTCGGGCATCAGCTCGTGCTCGTAGGCGATGTTGTAGGCATAGACGCGCGGGTTCTTGTAGTCCTCGTGAAACACCCGCACGCCGCTGAACAACGGGAACTGCCCCGGCGCAACCGCCGGCACGGTCAACAGGCCCGGCCACGCCGGGGTGGTCGCGCCGAACGCGTTCACCAGCTCCGTGCTCACGAACAGCGTCTGCTGCTGGACGCCGTTGGTGGTCACCGAGCCGACCTGCGACAGCATGTTCTGCCGCGCCGAGTACACGCCGGCGCTGGCGCGGACGACGTATTTGCCCTGGCCCATGATGTCCCACGCCACGCCGGCGCGCGGCTGAACCATGGCCCACTGATCCGGGATCGTGCCGTCGGACGGGAACGACGGATCGCTCAGGAACGCGCCATACGCCGTCGTTCGCGGATCGATGGTCTCCGGCATCAGCTGGGCGTCCCAGCGCAGGCCGTAGTTGATGGTCAGGCCGTTCACCGGCTGCCACTGGTCCTGGGCAAAGAGCGCGAATTCATCGTTGGTGATCTTCGACGCGCCGGTCGCGTCGGTCGCCGGGCCGGTCAGGCTGGCTCCCTGCAGGTAGAGGAGGAGCGGCCCGTTGGTCGGCGTTCCGCCGTTCGGGCAGGGCGTCGGCGCGGTGACGTAGACACCGTTCGGGCAGCCGACGGTTCTCGGTCCGAAGCCGCCGGCAGCCGCCGGCGACGCGTAGCGCAGGAAGCCGGTCACGCTGTCGAAGATGTAGCGGCCGGTGAAGAAGCCGCGGAAGACCTGGTCGTTGAGCGTGTGCATCCATTCGCCGCCGGCCTTGATGTTGTGCTTGCCGCGCACGATCGAGACGGCATCCTTGATCTGGGTGCGCCAGATCAGTTCGTCGACGCCGGGTTGAAGAAAGAACGGATTGCCGAACCGGAACGTCGGCGAGAAGCCCATCCCGGTGTCGGCGAGAAGGTTCGACGAGGCCGCGGTCCGCGGCCTCGTCTCACGCGAATACGTGAAATGCGCCTCGTTGAGCATGCGGTCCGACAGCGTCGTGAACCAGTTCAGGTTGCCGACGTTGATCCGCGCCGGGTCGCCTTCGATGCCGTTCGCCGAGGGGCCGTAGGTCGCCACGTCGAAGGTCTCGTTCTCCTTCCGCGAGTGATTGAAGTTCCACGACGCCGAGATGTTGTTGTTCGGGGACGCGTTCATGTCGAGCTTGCCGAGCACGGCGACGGTCTGCACGGGGTGCGTGATCGGCAGGCTCTCATCCATCCCGAGCCGCGCGTTGAAGAACGACAGGAGCGCCGTCCGCTGGCAGTCGGCGTTGCCGTTGATGAGGGCTTCGTTCTGCGGCACCGTCGGATTGGAGACAGGACACGGGGTGTCTCCGAGCTGCCGGCCAAGGTTCGGCCTGGTGAAGTCGCCGGTGATCCCCTCGACCGCTGCGAAGAAGAACGCCTTGTCCTTCGCGATCGGGCCTCCGATGGTGCCGCCGAACTGCTCACGGTGAAAATCATCGAGATTCGTGCCGTCCGAGAGCTCGCCCGTGAGCGCCTCGAGCCGCTGGAAATGGAACAGCGATCCGTGCAGCGCGTTGGTCCCCGACTTGGTGACGACGTTGACGACGCCCCCCGCGGTGCGGCCGTATTCGGCGGGCGCTCCGGTGGCAATCACCTGGAATTGCTTGACCGCGTCGAGCGTGATGTCGATCGCGGCGCGCTGCCCGCCGGCCTGCTCGCCGAAGAATCCGTTGTTGTAGTCGCCGCCGTCCAGGCTGATGTTGTTGAAGATCCCGCGCTGTCCAGCGAACGTGATCTCATCACCGTCCGGCCCCTGGACGATGCTGACGCCCGGGGTCAGGGTCAGGAGATCCTCGAACTTGCGGCCGAGGATCGGCAGCGATTCCACGGTCAGCTCGTCGAGTGTCGAGGCCGACGCGCTGCGCGTCGACTCGATGACCCGCGGCGAGGTGCGGACCGTGACCGTCTCGGACAGCCCCGACACCTTCATCGCCACCGGCAGCGTGATCGACTGACCGACGGTCAGGGCCACGTTTTCCTGCACATGGGTGGCAAAGCCCGGGAGCGTGAAGGACACCCGATAGCTGCCCGGCGGCAGCTGCAGGAAGATGTAACGGCCATCGTTGCCGGAGACCACCGTCCGGCCCTGGTTCGTCTCCTCGTTGCGCGCCTCGACGGTCACGCCCGGGAGACTGGCGCCGGTCGTGTCCGTCACGGTGCCTTGAATGGTGCCGGTGGTGATTTGCTGCGCCAGGACCGGCCGGGCGAACAGGAGGACGAACGTAAGGATTCGTATCGTGATGCGCATGTCGGGAATCCTGCAGAATGAAACTGATGAAGCTTACTGTTGGCAGGTCTGCTGTTTCAACCAGTTCCCGCAGAATTGCGGCCGACAAAAATGTCTAGACGCACCAGCGAAGGCACAAATGTGGATCAGAGCCGCTGCACGGCGAGCTCTCCGCGGGTGAGTCCGTACCATCTGGACTATGTCAAATCCCAAGCTCCAAATCCCAAGCTCCAACGCACGCCCAAACGCCAAATCCCAAGCCAACTCCCAATCAATTCCCAACCGGTTGGAGGTTGGTTTGGGATTTGGGAGTTGGGCGTGCGTTGGGATTTGGAGCTTGGAGCTTGGGATTTGACACGATAAAAATCATTAGGACAGTCCCCTAGGCTACTCGACTGCGACAGCCGCCCGCAGGCGCTCCGACGCGTAGCGGCTCAACCGACCTGGGGCTCCATCGTCCGGGGGCAGCTGCCCGTCGATCGTGAGCATCGCGATGCCATGGACGACCGACCAGACGAACCGGGCCAGCATGACCGGATCGTCGCGCCGCACCAGGCCCTCGCGCTGCTGTGCCACGACCGCGTCGACCAGCGCCTGGAACGCGCCCTCGGCCTCTTGAACCAGCTCGGGATCGCACGCCTTCGATTCCACGAAACGGCCGAACATCACCCGGTAATGTGACGGGCGGGCGACGGCGAACGCCAGGTACGCCTGACCCATCGCCTGGAAGCCGGCTTCGCCGTGTCCTTCGCGCGCCCACGCCGCGAGGAGGTCCAGGCGGAGGGTGCGGAACCCCTCACGCGCGACCGCGGCGATGAGCGACTGCTTGTCGGAGAAGTGCCGGTAGAGCGCCGTCCGCGACACGGCGAGCGCCTCCCCGACTGCCCGCAAGGTCAGCCCTTCGACGCCATGTTTGTCGATCGTGCGCAGCGCCTGGTCGATCAGCGCGCGGCGCAGGTCGCCGTGATGATACTGACCAGCCCGCTTCCGCCGCGGTCTCCCGCCCCTGGAACTCACCATGGCCAGCCATCGTATCCGCTCAATGTTGACATCGTCAACACTGGCGGGTATGGTTAATGTTGACAGTGATTACATTTTTCTCGTGGGCATAGCTGCCGCGGGTTCGCGGCTCGCGGGATCGCGGTTCGGCACGTGGCCAGGATGGTCAAGCTGATCCGGATTCGAACACGCGAACCGCGAACCCGCGAACCCGCGGAGGAGGTCAAGTGGTGAAACGGTTGTGGCGGACCAGTCCCGAGCTCATCGCGACCGCCGCGCTGATGGCGGTGGTCCTGGCCGGCGCGCTGGCCGGCCTGGCGATCGACTCCCGGGTGATCACCGGCGCCCCGGCGTGGCTCAAGCCGGTCAAGTTCGCGATCTCGATCGCGATTTACACGGTCACGCTCGCATGGATTTTCACGCTCCTCCCGGAGTGGCCCCGGATGCGCAGGATCATCGGCTGGATCACCGCGCTGACCATGGTGCTCGAAATGACCGTCATCGCCACCCAGGCCTGGCGCGGGACCACGAGCCATTTCAATGTCGGTACGCCGCTCGACGCGGTGCTGTTCGTCATCATGGGTGGCGCGATCGTCTTGCAGACGCTTTCCACGATCGTGGTTGCGGTCGCGCTCTGGCGGCACCATTTCGAGGACCAGGCGCTCGGCCGCGCGCTGCGGTTCGGCATGAGCATCACCATCGCCGGCGCACTCGTCGGCGGACTGATGACGCGGCCGACGGCCGCGCAACTCGAGGCCGCGCGGGCCGGTGAGCGCATGACCGTCTCCGGCGCCCACACGGTTGGTGCACCCGACGGTGGCCCCGGCGTGCCGGGCACGGGGTGGAGCACGGAGCACGGCGACGTGCGCGTGCCCCACTTCATTGGACTCCACGCGTTGCAGGTGCTGCCGCTGGTGGCGCTGCTGTTCGCACGTGCAGGGATCGGCCGGGCACCACGCGCGCGCGTGATGCTCGTCGCGGGTCCGAGCTATGCGGCGTTCGGCGCGATTCTGCTGCTCCAGGCATTCCGCGGTGTACCCCTGGTTGCCCCGGACGAGGCGACCCTCGCACAGCTTGCCGTATGGGCGCTCGCCACGGCGATTGGCGCAGGCGTCGCCCTGCGGAGCCACGATGCGACCAGCCGGCAAACCGTGACCATCTGAGGTGCTCCGATGACCGCCGATCAGATCTTCTCCGTTGCGAACTCCGTTGCCGTGCTCTGCTGGATCCTGCTGGCGATCCTGCCGGACCGCCGCTGGGTCACGAGGAGCGTGACCGGGACCGCAATGCCTGTACTGTTCGCCGTCGCCTACGTCGCGATTGTCATCGCGGTGCTCCCGCACGCGAGCGGCAGCTTCTCAACGCTCGCGGGGGTGATGGAACTCTTCGCCAATCCATGGCTGGTTCTCGCCGGGTGGCTGCACTATCTCGCGTTCGACCTGCTGATCGGCACGTGGGAAGCGCGCGACAGCGTCGAGCACGGCGTACCGAGGTGGGCGCTCGTGCCCTGCCTGTTCCTCACGCTGATGTTCGGACCTGCCGGGTGGCTCGTTTACAGAGTCGTGCGGCTGCGCCAATGGAGGCTGTGACTCATTGCCAACATTGCCAAGATTGCCAACATTAGAAAGGACGACGGCCTTTGGCCAGCCATGCTTCAATTTTGGCAATCTTGGCAATGTTGGCAATGGACCAGCCTTACTCCGCTCGCAGCGCGGCCACCGGATCGACCGACGCGGCGCGCCTGGCGGGCAACCAGGCGGCGAGGCTCGCGGCGACGCCGAGCAGCGTGACGACGCTGAGGAGCGTGACCGGATCGTGCGGCGCGGTCTCGAAAAGGAAGCTGGTGACGAGGCGCGTGGCGTAGTAGGTGCCCGCGAGACCAGCAGCCAGCCCGATCGCGACCGGCCACGCCGCGTCGCGGATCATCACCCCGACGACCTGGAGAGGTCTGGCCCCGAATGCCATGCGCACGCCGATCTCGCGCGTGCGTCGAGCGACCGCGTATGCCGTCATGCTGAAGATGCCGACCAGCGTGAGCAGCAACCCGAAAACGCCGAGCATCGTGAGCAGCAGCATCCGGTCTCTCGGCCTCGCAACCGGCTGGCTGAGCAGCTCCGCGGCTGGTCTCACTCGTCCGACGAGAACGCGGGGACCCACGGATTCCGCGATCTGTTTCAGCCGCTCGATCGGCAAGGACTGTCCCTCGCGCAGCCGCATCACCATGGCCGGGGTCATGGGGCGTCCACGCGCGCCAACCGCGAACCGCGAACCCGCGAACCGCGCCCTGCTACGATCTCCAGTCAACGCGGAGGAGTAAATGGCGACATCGCTGGTTGTGACCGTCATCGGCAACGACAGGCCGGGCATCGTGGAGCGGCTGTCGGAGGTCGTGCTCGCGGCAGGGGCCAACTGGGAAGAGAGCCGCATGGCGCGGCTGGCGGGCAAATTTGCCGGGATTCTCCGCATCAGCGTGGCTGCCCCGAATGCCGACGCGCTGGCGTCGGGACTCCGTGCGCTCACCAGTGACGGTCTCACCGTCGTTGTCGAGACCAGCGGCGAGGCTCCGGCGGAGACGTTCCGGACCGTCCGGCTGGAACTCGTCGGCAACGATCACCCGGGCATCATCCGCGACATCTCGAAAGTGCTGGCGCAGAACCAGGTGAACATCGAGGAGCTGGAAACCGGAGTCTCCGGCGCGCCGATGACCGGCGAGCAGTTGTTCCGCGCGCGTGCCGAGTTGCGGCTGCCTGCGTCGGTGACGACGGACTGGCTGCGCGACCGGCTCGAAGCGCTGGCCGGCGAGCTGATGGTCGACATAGGGCTCGACGAACAAGCCGGGTAAGGCTGGAGAAGATCGAGGCCTGAAATCTTCACCAAATCCTGACGCATCGACGCGCGAACCCGGCCAGAATGTGAGGACCGATGGCGGTCCGCGCGACCTCTTGGATCTCTCGGCAGTCCTGGTGGTGGGTCTTCGCGCTCTTCATCGCCGTGCCCGCGGTCGCCCTCGCCCTGCTCGGTCTGACGGCGATTCGGGCGGATGGCGTCGAGCGCGAGGTCCGGATGCGGGAGCAGCAGGACCAGCTTGCCCGGGTGGCAGAGGCGGCCCTTGCGGCTGCGTTCGATCGCGAGATCACGGCAGCCCGGATGCGGGCCGTCCGCGACCCGAGCGACGTCCGCGCCGCCGATGTCCTGTTCGAGATCGATGACCGCGGCGTCGTCTGGTTCCCTGTCGATCGGGTGCATGGCGGCGAGGTTTTGTCGGACGATCCGGCGTACTTCCCCGTCGTCACCAGCGAGCAGACGCTCAGCCTGGTCGAGAGAGCGACTGCCGCCAGGACTCAGGGCCGGACGCTCGAGGCCGTCGGGATTTACGAACAGCTGCGCGAACTGCCGCAGCTTCGCGACTGGGCTGAGTGGGAGCTCGCGCTGACCAGGTCGCCTGAAGCGTCGGGCGACCTCGTGGCACGATACGCGGATCCACGAATGTTCCCGGTCGATGCCCGCACACCGGCCGGCCTGCCTCTGGCCATGGTCGTTGCGGCACAAACCGAGGCGCTCACCAGGCCTGCCCGCGACCGGGCGGTCCCGATGCTCGAACGTACCCTGCACGAGTTGCGCACCGGCCGCTGGTGGCTGACGCTCGACCAGCGGCGGGCGTATGACGCGGAGTTGCAGCGGTGGCTGGCGACGGCACAGTCGAACCCCACAGTGCTCCAAGATGAACGGTTGCAAGCGCTCGGCGTGGCCACAGAACTGGCGCGTTCGACGTTCGCTGCGACGCGACGTTTGCCGGATCGCGCGCAGATAGTGACGAATCACGGGGGCCGGACGCTGGTCATCTGGGAACGGCCGGGCAGCTCGGGAACGCCAAGGTGGAGTGGCGTGGCGATCTCACCGCAGCGATCGGACGCTGTCGTGGCGGGTGCCATTGAACCCGTGCTGACCGGCCAGCCATTTCACCCGGTGCTCCAGGACCGGCGTGGAATCCTTTGGGGCGGTATGGCCAGCGCGTCGGGTGCGCGGCGCTCCACCCCATTGCCGTCCATCGGCGACTGGTCTCTGACTTTCGACGCCGCGCCCCCGCCGTCGCGCGACCGCGTCCTCAACTACGCCCGCGTGCTCTTTCCCATGGTGGTGCTCGCCTGCGGGCTCGCCATGACGGCGTGGATTCGCCGGCGTGACGTCGCCCTCCGCGAGCTGCAGTCCACTTTCGTCGCCGCGATCACCCACGAATTCAAGAGCCCGGTGACGAGTATCCGTCTGCTCACCGAACGGATCGCGGGCGGCCGCTTTGCCGACGCCGACGCTCCCCGAACCTACTGTGCTGCCATCGACGCAGAGGCCGTCAGGCTGGAAACGCTGGTGAACCGGCTGCTCGAGGCGCAGCAGCTGCAAACCGGACAGCGCCGCTATGTGTTCCAGCAGATGCCGATCGAAACCATCGTCCGCGACGCCGTGGAGCGGATGCGCCCGCACGCGGAGGCGAAGCGGATTGCCCTGGAGCTCCGCGTCACGTCCGATCTGCCGTCGATGTCGCTGGACGTGGACGCGGTGTTCGATGCCATCAGGAACCTGCTCGACAACGCCATCAAGTATTCACCCTCGCATTCGACTGTCGACGTGAGCGTGGAGGCCAGCAGCACAGCCGTTGTCATCACCGTCGCAGACGAAGGTATCGGCATCGATCCAGCGGACCGCGGGCGAATCTTCGAGCCGTTCTTTCGCAGCCGTCGTGGCGACCACGCCAACGTTCATGGCACCGGCCTCGGCTTGTCGCTGGTGAAGGCAACCGCACTGGCGCACGGCGGATCGGTCGCCGCGTCCAACCGGCCGACGGCCGGCAGCCAGTTCACCCTGACTCTTGCGCTGCGAACGCACGCTCCGCATGCCGAGGTCGCGACCTTCCCGGCCGAGGATCCGGCCGTCTCCCTCGGCAGGCGGGTGTAGGCCATGGCCCGCGTGCTGATTGCAGACGACGAGTCGACGATCGTCATGGCGATCGGCGACGAGTTGCGGTTCGAGGGCTTCGAAGTCGAATCCGCCGCTACCGGCCCCGACGCGCTCGCGCTCGCGCGCGCCTACCGTCCCGACGTCCTGCTGCTCGACCTCTCGCTCCCTGGAAGGAACGGATTCGACGTCTGCCGGACTATCCGGCCGGAGCGGCCGGACCTGTGGATCATCATGCTGACGGTCCGCGGGCAGGAGGCCGATCGGGTGACCGGCTTCGAAGCGGGTGCCGACGACTACGTCGTCAAGCCATTCTCCCTGCGCGAACTGGTTGGCCGCATCAAGGTGGGGCTGCGCCGTGGCGGCAACCGGCCGGCCGCGCGACACTTTTCGTTTGGCGATCTCGATGTGGATCTCGCGGCCCGGCGGGTCAGCAAGAACGGCAGCGTCGTCGAACTCACGCCCAAGGAGTTCGACCTGCTGGCGCTGCTCGTGCGCCGGCGGGGTGAAGTGATCTCCCGCGACGAATTCCTCGACGAGGTCTGGGGGACCGACGTTCATGTGACGCATCGCACTGTCGATACCCACGTGTCGGCCCTGCGGCGCAAGATCGAGGCGGATCCGGATTGTCCGGCGCTGATCGTCGGCGTCCGCGGCGTCGGCTACCGGTTCGAAACCTCCGCAAAACCTTGACGGATCCTTCAAGCAGTTCACCGGGCCGACCGGCACGATGTCTCCGTCGCCGATGCGAGCGACGGAGAGAGAGGCAGGCCATGAGAAGCAAGTGGCAGGCGGCACTGACGGGCGCGGCGATCATCGTCGGGCTGTCGGCTGGCGTGCGAGCGCAGCAGGGCCCACGCGAGCTGTTCGAGCGCGCGAAGCTGCTCGAACAGAGCGGCCGGCAATCCGCCCGGGTGGTCGAGATGTACGAGGAGGTCGCCACGACTGCGGACCGCCGGCTCGCGGCGGCGGCGCGGCTGCAGATCGCGCTGCTGAAAGAGCGGGAAGGGAAACCCGAGGCACGGGCGTTGTACGCGGCGATCGTTCGCGACTATCCGGACCAGCGTGAGGTGGTGTCGAAGGCGCAGACGAAGCTGGCGGCCAGGTCCGCCGGAGGTGCGGGCCGCTCCGACGTCGTGCCGCGGCGGGTGCTGGATGGCGGGTGGGCCTCGATCCTCGACATCAGTGCGAACGGCAACCTCGCGGTCGGCTGGGAGCGCGCCGGATACAGTGCGCGCAACATCCTCGTGCGCGACATGGAGACGGGAAAGGAAACCGTTCTCGTTGCAGGTAGTCCGTCTGGCTCGGCGGGGCAGGCGCGGATTTCGCCGGATGGGCGCAAGGTCGCCTACAACTGGGTGGACAGGGACGAGACTTCCGCCGTGACGCGGTCGTCGCTCCGCATCATGTCGGTCGACGGGGGCGCCTCGCAAGAGGTGCTGGCGACGGGGCCGGAAACGACGGTGCGGCCGAGCGGCTGGAGTCCTGACGGCAAACGGCTCCTCGTGAACGTCAACGTTTACGGAAAGGGAGAGACGAGAGATGCGAAGTCGAGCGAGGTGTCGTGGTTGACGCTGGACGACCGGTCGATGCAGGTCCTGAAGAGTTTCCCGCTCTGGCAGGATCGTTATCCCGAGCGGCTTTCGCCGGACGGCAGGTTCATTGCGTACGCGGCGACGGCATCCGAAGGATCGACGGACAGTTACTTGTACGTGCTCGATTCGCAGACCCTTCGAGAAGTGGCGGTGGTCACGGCCGCCGGCCGGAAAGGAGCGCCCGTCTGGACGGTCGACGGCACGCATCTCCTGTACGAGGAAGCCACGGCGCTCAAGTCGGTCGAGGTGCACGACGGCCAGGCTGCAGGGGAACCGCGCGTTGTTCAAAGCGCGTTCAGCGGCAGGCCGCTTGCCATGACCGTGGCCGGCGCGTTCTATTACCAGCAGTACAGCGGCGGCGGCAACTTCGAGTTCATCACGTCGCGAGCACCGTCGCCTTCGGAGCGGCCTCTGGTGTTCTCGGGCTTGTCCGGTTCCTGGTCACGGGACGGTCGTTCGGTGGCGTTTGTGAGAGGTACGTCGAATTTCGACCTCGACCTGGTCGTGCGCGATCTCACCAGCGGCCAGGAACGCTCGTATCCGCACGCCGGGATTTCCGTCGAGTCGCCACACTGGATGCCCGATGGAAGGGCGCTCGTCGTCATCGTGAACGAACGCGTCGACGGCAAACAACGGCCGTCGTTCTACCGCGTCGACCTGGCCAGCGGCAACTTCCAGCGGCTCTTCGCTGTGAGTGCTGACGGACGCGCCCGCTCCGCCGTTGGAGCGTTATCGGCTGATGGCAAAACGATGTATGTCGGAAGCTCAGCGTCGGAGTCGGCGCCGGTGTCCGGCATTGTTGCCCTCGACCTCGCGACCGGCGAAGACCGTCCGGTTGTCTCCTTCGCGCCTGTAGAACGAGGGACCGACTTCGCGGTGGCGGTCAGCCCCGACGGGAACCGGCTCGCCGTCGCCGTGCGGGTCAAGGCGTTTTCGACGGCGCGCATCTTTACTGTCGGCACTGACGGCTCGAACTATCGCGATGTCACCGGACCATACGAGACCGGCTGGCTATCGGACCAGCTCCGCTGGACGTCAGACGGACGCGCGCTGGTCTTCACCGCAAGCGACGCACGGAAGAACTGGCGCATCATGCGGGTTCCGGCCGAAGGGGGTGTCGCCGAGCCCGACAGTGTCAGTTACGACGTCATCTCGTCGCTGCTCCCTTCGTTCCGACTCTGGCAGGGCAATTTCAACAACATCGACCTGAGCCCGGACGGGTCGCGCATCATGACCAGCGCGCTTACGTCGGCGACGTTCGAGATCTGGACGCTGGATGGATTGATGAACGCGCTGGATAGGCACTAATCTCAGCGGGTGGCGCCGGGGTCTTCAGTCCCCGGCCTGCCACCGCACCGCATCATCTATCACTCACGCGTTGGCTGGTCTTCTGCACTCGCGCTCGTTCCGGGACAGGCGCGAATCTTGCGCCGGTGACACCGACACACTTCGCAGATTCTGCGACGCGAGGCGGGCGCAGGCGACGCAATAAGTGCGCGACTCAGGCGACACTCGGCCGGCCGTTGGTGGGATCGTTCCGTTTGCTGCATCGCCGCAGTCGGCATTCGACCTCAGGATGACCGAACAGCTGAGTGCAGCCGCGCGGCGTTTTGCATGGAACCGCCGTGATCGCGTCAAGGAGGGTCAATGCTCCAGAATGCGCCGATGTATGCGTACCTGCCGGCGAAAGACGTCGCCCGGGCCCGCAAGTTCTATGAGGACAAGCTCGGGTTCAGCGCGGCGGACGAGGTTGCCGGCGGTGTCGCATATGACTTTGCCAACGGCACCGGCAGCTTTCTCTATCCGACGTCGAACGCCGGGACTAACCGCGCCAGCCAGGCGTTCTGGCGGGTCGACGACATCGAGCGTGAGGTCGCGGATCTGAGAGCGCGCGGCGTGACGTTCGAAGAGTACGACCAGCCGGAGATGAAGACTGTGAACGGGATCGCGACGGCGGGCGGCGCCAGGGCCGCATGGTTCAAGGATACGGAGGGAAACATCCTCGCGATCGTTCAGGACGTCAGCAATCGGCGGTGAGGTCCACTACGCCATGATCCGCGAACTCGCTCCACCGGCTCTGAAGGCATGACAGACGCCGTCCCTGGAGCGGAGCGCTCGCTCACTGTGGGTTGAGTTTTTGTTGCCAGTTGAGAATCACGGTGAGCGGTGACAATTCTGGGGCCCGGACGGGCGTCAGCATGAGAAACCGGTCGTGTTCAGTGCCACGTCATACACTGCCGCCGTCGTCAGCGGAAACAAGACCTTCGCAGTGCCGAAACGCAGCTGTCCCGCTACGTCCTCCACGGGAATTGTCATGAGGTTCCCTTCGGCCGATCGGTAGAACAATTCTCTCCCGTCCCTTCGCCACACAGCGCTCTGGCCACCACCAAACGACACTCGCTGATTGGTCATCGGGTCCGGAAACGCTGCTACCCAAATCTCCAGCCCGCCTGACTGGTTCGAGGTATACGCGACCCACTTTCCGTCGGGGGAAAACGCCCGTGGAACTCCTGATACGCCGTTTGCAGGTACGGCACGGCCCTGCCGCTACCGGTCATGGACACGAACCAGAGGTCGAAGTTCGCTTCGCTCGAAGTCTGCTGGAAGAGAACGAACTTCCCATCGGGCGACCAGTCGGGTGTGGCTTGCGAGTGTGGCGTGTGGGTCAGACGGTTTCTGGGCGCAGTACCACCCGCGTCGGCCACGAACACCGTGGAGCGCATGTCGGTGAATGCCCCTCCAGTCATATAGGCGATCTGTTGGCCGTTCGGCGACCACGCCAGACCCCCACCCCCAGCGCCATCCGCTGTGACTCGCATATAGTTTCCGCTGGCCAGATCGATCGTCCACAGATTTGATCGGTCGCCGGCTCGGGCCATGGCCACGGCCGCGCGTCTTCCGTCCAGGGAAATGCGCAGGCAGCCGTTGTCGATGTCGGCCGGACGAAACTCTCGTCCCGGAGGAGGATTCAACTGCAGTTGGACGGGACTGTGTTCGAGGGGACGCGCGCGAGGAAAAAAGATGACGGCCGTGGTGATGAGGGCGAGCACGACGGCCACCGCCCAGGGCCACCATCCGCGAGATTGGGGGGAAGGAGGCGCAGGCGCCATCTTCCAGCCGAGGGCGATTTCGACGTCGGCCGGTGACTGCCACCGCTTGTCGGGGTCATTGGCGAGACAGCTTCGAACCGTCTGCGCGAGCGGCGGCGGCAGCGTGCCCTCGGACGGAACCTCTTCACGCCCCAGCCGCTTTCCTGTCGCCATTTCATAGAGAAGCAAACCGAACGCATAGATGTCGATGCGAGTGTCGGTCTCCTCTCCCGCTAACTGTTCGGGTGCCATATATGCCGGCGTGCCGAGGATCGCGTTGGTGGCGGTCTGCGTTTCATCACGCAGTTCCTTCGCCAGGCCGAAGTCGAGAACCTTGACTCCCGACCTGGTGATCATGACGTTGCCAGGCTTCAGGTCGCGATGAACGATGCGCTTGTCATGCGCGCTGCGAAGAGCCCGGGCAATCTCGACGCCGTATTGCACCACCAGCTCGATCGGAAGCGCGCCCTTGCGCAATCGTGAAGCGAGTGTCTCTCCCTCGACGAGCTCCATGACCAGGTAATCGGGGCCGACATCATAGAGTGTGCAGATGTTGGGATGATTCAGGGCGGCGATCGCATGCGCCTCGCGGTCGAAGCGCCCGCCGAATTGCTCCGCGGAGGCTTTGATGGCGACCGGGCGATTGAGACGGGTGTCGACGGCCCGATACACGTCACCCATTCCGCCCGAACCAATCAGCCCGTCGATTCTGTATGGACCGAGACGCGAGCCGGCGGCCAGACGCACCCCGCCAGAACGTGGGGGCCGGTCAACTGGGGATTCGTCGCCGATATGGGACGGTTTCTCGGCCACCGGGGTTGAGTATAGCCGGGTTGCATCTCCTACCTGAACAAGCGCCCGCGGGCTGCCGCCCGGCAGGACGGGCACAGGATTCGGGATAGAGCACTCGGGATTCTGGACTTGGGATTCTGGACTTGGGATTCTGGATTAGCGATTAGCGATTTGGGACTGCAATGGCTTCGATCACCGCCTCGAGCCCGTCGACGACATGCGCGAGCCTGTCGCAGTCAACTTTCTCCGGCGTGTCGTCGGCCGTGTGGTACCACGGGTAGCGGTACGGGGCCGTGTCGGTGACCATCATCGCCGGGTACCCTGCCTGCCAGAACGCCCAGTGGTCGGACCAGCCCACACCTGGGATCGCGGCGGGAACGGTGGCGGACTGCAGTGGAAATGAGGTGCGCCGCTTGAAGGCGCGCCGTGCCCGCCAGAGCAGGCGCGCAGACGCGACATCGGCGACGAACCCGATGAAGTTGCCGACATCTGGATAGATCGTCGCCATCGGCGCGGGGTAGCGCTGGCTGCCTCTTTCCTCCGAGTAGTACCCCATCGTCTCGAGCGACAGCATGCCCGCGACGCGCTCGTCACCTGACCTGAGCGCGTTCGCGTAGACCGCGCTGCCCATGTGTTCGGTCTGGAAGAACGGCGGCTCCTCGTTCACGAACGCGACGAAGCGAATCGTCCGCGGCTGGCGCCGGCCGGAGAAGCGTTGCGCCAGCTCCAGCACGGCGGCGACGCCCGTCGCGTTGTCATTCGCGCCCGGACATCCCACCACCGTGTCGTAGTGAGCACCCACGACGACGATCTCTGCACCATGGGTGGTGCCTTGGAGAACCGCCTCGACATTGCTCAACGGCAGCTTTGCAAGCTCGAACGTCTGACGGCGCGGTGTATAACCCGCGGCTGTCAGCCGGGTTGAGATGTACTGCGCGGCCTGTTCGAGTGCTCCGTAGCTCCACAAGTTGCGTTCGCCAATGGCGCCGGCGAGCATCTCGACGTGTGCGCGCAGCCGTGGCGCCGCAGGGTGAGGAATCACGAGGGGGATGTTGACATACAAGATCTGACCCCGACCGGAGTCGGCGGAGGCTCCAGCTACAATCCAGGTCTGCATGGGCGGACTTCTCGAGGCGCGCGACCTCACGAACGGTTCCGTCTCCACGTCTCCGGCGTGCCTGCGTCTGGCGCCGGACCCTGCCTCGATTGCCGAGCTGCTCCACGACGAGTCGCGGATGATGGCCGCCGGCGTGGCTTCCGTGGCTGAGCCGGCCACCCTCGACGAGTTGCGCTCGGTGCTCCGGTGGCATGCCGAACACGGACACCGCGTGACGGTGAGCGGCGCGCGGACCGGCGTGGTGGGCGGCGCGGTTCCGGAAACGTCGACGCACCTCGTCTCGGTCGCGCGGTTGCGAGGCGTGATCGACATCGACCTGAACTCGACGCCGCCAACGGTCGGCGCACTTGCCGGTACAACGCTCAGGGAACTGCAGGCGGAAATCGAGACGCGGGTACCCGGCTGGGCCCTGCCGCTCGATCCGACCGAGACCGGCGCCTCGGTTGGCGGTATGGTCGCCACCAATGCTGCCGGTTCGCGCGCGTTCCGGTTCGGGGCCACGCGTGACTGGGTGGACGGCCTCACCGTGGAGCTCGCCTCCGGGCGGACGCTGTCGCTTCGCCGCGGCATCGATCGCGCAGCGGGCAATGCTCTCACTGTCGGCGATGGCAGCGAGCCGCGCACCGTGTACCTTCCGGCGATCGCGAAGCCACGCACCAAGAACTCGATTGGCTACGGCTTCACGCCCGGCGGTGATGCCGTGGACCTCTTTATCGGCAGCGAAGGCACGCTCGGCGTTGTCAGTGAAGTGACATTCAGGCTGATGCCGATCGTCGAATCGCGGCTCCTCCTGGTTCAGTGCCTGGCATCTGTCGATCAGGCGTTCGCACTGGTCGAAGCCGTCAGGCGCGATCCCGAACTGCGCACGACCGCCCTCGAATTCCTCGACGCCCGTTCGCATGAACTTGCCCGCGAGACAGGCAAGCCGGCAGTCGAGCGGGTGCTCTCTCATGCGCCGGCCGGCAGTTGCTCGGTCTTTGGCGAGTTCGGCTACGACGATCAGGCGGGGCTCGAAGCCACGGTCGAGCGTGTGCTCGCGCACGTCGCGGCGGTAGGCGGCGACGAGGCGGCGGGACTCGCCGGCACCGACGATCAGGTACTGCGGGACATCCGCACGTTCCGCCACGCCGTGCCCGAGCGCATCAATGCCACTCTCGCGCGCCGGCGTGAACAGCATCCCACGCTGCACAAGGTGGCAACCGACATGGCGGTCGAAAACAGCGATCTGCGCTGGGTCTACGATCTCTACTCGTCGCGGCTCACAGCCAGCGGCCTCGACCACGCCATCTTCGGTCACGTCGGGAACAATCACTTTCACGTGAACATCCTGCCGAAAGACGAGGCGGAGCTGCAGCGCGCCAAGGCCATCTATGCGGAGTTCGCCCGGGCGCTCGTCGCCCGCGGCGGATGCGTCTCGGCCGAACACGGCATCGGCCGCCTCAAGAAGCCGTTCCTGGCGGTGCAATACGACGCCTCGACGCTCGACGCGATGCGAGCCGCGAAGCGGTGGCTCGACCCGCAGTGGCGGCTGAATCCGGGGGTGCTGATCGATCCGTAATGCGGGCGCGGGGGGCAGTGGGGCCCCACGCCGCGTCGCGGGGGTGGGGTCCCCGCGACGCAAACAAATAATGCTGATCCAGTCCTCCACTTGACCCCATTACCCGACCTCGCAATGCCCCCGTCACCACGTTGCCCGCATCTCCAGCGCCACCCATCCTGCGCGTGATCTGGCTCGAACGCGGCGCATGCCGAGATGTCGGTAAGCCTGATCCACGTCCGGCTCAACCGATGATGGGATGCCCGAGAGCACCAGGTGACCATGATGGGCCACGCGCCGCACGAGGGCCGGCGCCATGTCGATCAGCGGCGCCGCCAGCACGTTGGCGAGCACGAGCGGCCACGTACCGGTGAGCGTCTCCGGCCCGCCGCGCGCCAGCAGCAATCGATCACTGAGGCCGTTGGTGTGCGCATTCTCCGCGGCCACGCGCACCGCCTCGTCATCGATGTCGATGGCGGAGGCCGCGAGGGACACCCAGCCTCAGCGCCGCCAGCGCGAGCACTCCTGACCCTGTTCCCACGTCGAGCACCGACTGCGGACGGACGATTGCCAGCGCTTCGTCCAGTGCCTCGAGGCACAGTGCCGTCGTCGGATGGAGCCCGGTCCCGAACGCCGGCGCGTCGATCAACCTGAGCGTGCCGGGCTGCGTCTCGTCGTGAGCGGGAACGATGTGGAGACGCCCGATTCGAACCGGGCGGGGATTGAGAATCCAGATGGAATCCGCGTCGCGTCCGGTAGCCGCTGAGATCTGAAGATCGTGGACGCCCAGCGCGTTCGCGGCGTCATCGGGCGCGACGCTGTCCGGCAGGAGCGCCGCGAGCGTTCCGTCGCGCAGCAACTCGACGTCGAGCGCGCCCAGCTCGACGAGCCGATCGAGCGAGTCATCGCCAGGGTCGCGAAGGTCGATTCGGTAAGGCATCTGCGCTCAGGATCGCTCGTCCCACCAAACTTTGCGACGTGCTCGACATCGTTGAAGAAATCGCCAACTTCGTATGCAACAGGTCCGTCTAACACCATCATGCACGGCGACCGCAACGGGCCCGCCGTCGCCACCGCCGCGATTGTCCTGAGTGTCGCGAGCATCCCCGGGTTGGCGCAATCGAACGCTGCGCGGTGGCGAACAGCGCCCTCAGAACTGACACGTGCTCTCGCATCGAACGGTGTGAACGTCTACACCGAGTCGCACCAGGCGTCGGACGCCATCGAGGCGCCAGCCAACCTGAGTGTGCCCACGGGATATCGAACGGCGATCGATCAGATGCTCGCGCGATCGCCGCTGTTCAGGCGCCAGTGCCTGAGGCTCGCCGGAGCGCCGCATCTCTCCGTCGTTGTTAGAACGACGCATCCGCTCACCGGCGGGCCACGCGCGCGGACACAGATCAGCCAGGCGGACGGCAACCGGCTGATCGCGATTGTGGAGATCAACCCGCTCGGGGACTTCTCGGAACTGCTGGCGCACGAGATCGAGCACATCATCGAACAGCTCGACGGGATTGATCTCGCGGCGCGGGCGACAATCGCCCGCAGCGGCGTCTGGAGCTGTGCCAACGGGACGTTCGAGACGAGCCGCGCCGTGCGTGTTGGGACGCTCGTCGCCGGCGAGGTCCGTGCCGGACGGTGACTCATGGTAGGTCGGCGTATCTTTGCCGCCGTGGTCACGGTCGGTGTGCTCTGTGACTCACTCGCCTCCGAGGTCGGGGTCACGTGGCTCACCGTGCCGCAGCGGGACGACAGGAGATCCAGGAGCTCCGCCGCGACGGCGAGCCTGAGCGGAGACGGGCGTTTTGTCGCCTTCAGCTCGTACGCCCGTCTGATCGCCGCCGATGTCGATTCGCTGGCGGATATCTATGTGCTCGACCGATCGACGGCGACAGTCACGCTGGAAAGCGAGTCGGTCGAGGGGCACTCCGTGAACAGCGACTGCAGCTCTCCGAGCATCAGCGCCGATGGGCGTTACCTGACGTTCACGACCGTGGTGGGAGAGGACCCGGATCGCACCGTAGCGGACATCGTGCTGCGCGACCGGCTGAACGATACCGCCCGCCGCATCACGAAGGCTCCCGGGGGCGCGCTGTCGGATGGGTGGAGCAGTCAGGCGGCGATCAGTGCGAACGCGGCCGCCGTCGTGTTCACGTCCGCGGCGACGAATCTCGTGTCCGGGCCGGACGTGAACGGGCGGCATCCGGACATCTACCGGTTCGATGTCGGCACAGGTGCGATCGAGCGCATCAGTGTGGACAGCCATGGCGCGCAGCAGCAGGGCGGGAGCCTGATGCCCGATGTCAGCGGTGACGGACGCTACGTCGTGTTTTCGTCCACTGCCGTGCTGTCCAGTCCGCGCAACAATTCCGACCGGCCGCTCGGCCAGGGACAGTTCGCCTCGATCTACCTGCGCGACACCCGCACCAGCCAGACGACGCTCGTCGGTGGCGCGTCGGAGCCGGCGAATGGAGCGAGCACCATGGCGGCGATCAGCGCGAACGGGCGTACCGTCGCCTTCGCCTCCCGCGCCACGAATCTCGTCGCGCGCGATCGAAACAAGACGTCGGATGTCTTCCTGTACGACGTCGACACCCGCGCCGTCACGCTGGTCAGTCGCAGTGCCGGCGGCGGCACCGCCAACGGCACGAGCCTCAATCCCGCGATCTCCGGCGATGGCCGGTTCGTCGCGTTTCAGTCGGATGCCTCCGACATGGCCTGCGGGAGAGACTGCCGGACCGGCATGGACGATATCAACCTGCTGCCCGACGTCTTCGTCTTCGACCGGGTCACGAGTCAAGTCTCCTGCGTCAGCCAGGACGCCAACGGCACCTGGTTGGAGGAGAGCGGCGCTCCGGCCATGGACACGACCGGCGCGGTCATGGCGTTTCCCTCCCGCCATCCCATTTCATCGCTGGATGTGCTGAACGATTTCGATCTCTTCGTGCGGGTTGCGCCGGCCGCAGGCGAATCCCGTGCTCCTTGAGGCAGGCCCTGACAGCAGTCTTCACTGTCACGCTGCGATCGTGCCCACGGGTGCGCTTCGCGCTTGAACGACGAGACGACGACACAACGGCGCCTTCGGCGCAAAACACGAAGGCACACAAAGCACACCAAGCTCACAAAGACAACCGGCCACGGACCGACGTCCGGGCATTTCTTAACCCGTGAACAGGTTGGTATCAACGGTTCTCCAGCCCTGGCGGCGACGCCGGCCCTCCGGGCCGGCGGTGCAGGAGTGAGGGTCGGGATGGATCACAAGCTGGTGTTTCGGTCTGAGCAGGCTTGTGATCCATCCCGACCCTCACTGCTGCACCGCGCTTCAGCGCGGCGCCGTCAGCGCGCGAATTCGGTCGAAGTGAGTCCACGGTCTTCTTTGTGGGCTTGGTGTCCTTTGTGCGTCTTCGTGTTTGCGCCGGATGGCGCCGTCGTGTCTTCGTGTCGTCGTCTCGTTCGTGCCGGCCGAAGGCCGGCCGCGGGAGCGGCACCGTGAGGGTGGCTGTCGGGAGAAGTGTTTCCCGGGCCTTCAGGTCAGCCGTCGGACTAGGGCCGCTGGACCTGCGGAGGCTTTGGCAGCGCCGTGCGCGGCAGCTTCTCGTCGCGCATGGCCGTGTGATAGACGAACGCCGCGACGACGGCGGCCGCCTGCTGGAGGTCGGCCTCCTGGATCGACTCGAGCACGTCCATGTTCGTGTGATGGGTCCGCGTGTCGTAGTCGATCGGATCCTGGATGAACTGGAACGCCGGCAGGCCCACGTGATCGAAATCCAGGTGATCGGTGCCGCCGACGCGTTGGATCGCGAGCGCCGTCGCGCCGAGCGCGGCGAACGGCTTCAGCCACGCTTCGAAGATCGGGCGGACCGCTTCGTTGCCCTGCAGGAAAACGCCGCGGATCCTGCCGGTGCCGTTGTCGAGGTTGAAGTAGCCCGCCAGCTTGCCATGCTCCGGTTTGAGCACCAGTGTTCTCGGGTCGCCAAAGTGATTGCGCACGTAGGTCGACGATCCGATGTGGCCGCCCTCCTCGGCGTCCCACAGCGCAAGCCGGATGGTCCGTCGGGGCCTGACGCCGATCGATTTCAGGATCCGCAGCGCCTCCATCATGACGACACTCCCGCACGCGTTGTCGGTGGCTCCCGTGCCGGTATGCCACGAGTCGAAGTGGCCGCCGAGCATGACGACTTCGTCGGCGATTCGCGGATCGCTGCCGGGGATTTCCGCGACGATGTTGACGCTTTTCACGTCACGCACGATCTCGGCGTCGAGCTGCAGCTCGAGCGTCACCGCCGGGCGCTGACGCTCGACGAGCCTGGCGATACGTCCGTAGTGCTCGCGGGCGAGCACGAATGATGGCGGCGCCAGATCGGGATTGGGAATCTTCCAGTTCGGCCCGGAGAGATCGAAACCGCTGGCGTCGGTCGCCGTGATGACGCCCGAGGAGAGCGGGCTGGCCATCAGTACCGCGGCAACCCCTTCGTCCCTGAAGAACTTCGCGATCGCGGCACGGGTGGTGAGTCCCTGACGGCGTGCCAGCTCCGCACGGGCATAGTCGAATCCGTCGTAGTTCGCGAGCGCGGGCTGGGCGGGATCGGTCGCCGCCGCCGCGCGTGTCAGCTCGTCGTCCGTGAAGCGTGTCGCTGGTGGCGTGAAGGAGGCCGCCGGGGCGGTGCGCGGGCGGCCGTTCATCACGATGGCGCCGCGAAGCTTCCCGCGATATTTGTCGAAGTCCGCCGGCGACGCCACCTCGACGAGCACCGGCGTGCCCGCGACGCGTCCGTTCGTCGACGGACTCCAGGCAAGCGGCTGCGCGATGGCGTGGAGATACCCCGGCTCGATCATCTCGACGTTGAAGCGCCTCACCTGCCAGCCGGGGCCAGGAAATCCGCCGGGCTCGAACGCGACCTTCTCGAACCCCCACTCGATCAGCCGCTGTCTGGTCCAGTCGGCGGCGGCGGCGTAGCCCGGCGAACCGCGGAGGCGGGCACCGTAAACATCGGTGAGCTCGCTCAGCGTGTCCATCACCCGCGAGTGTTGAAACGCTTCCGTCTTGATGCGGGCGACGATCGCCTCATCCACCGGCTCGCCGCTGTGTGCGCCGACGGCCAGGACGGAGATCGCGATCGCTGCAGCGACTGGCAGTGACTTCATGGCGTGTCTGTATATCACCGACAGGCTCGAGCTGCCTTGCGACCTCAATCAGGCAGACCAATCCGGCGGAGCAAAGCGGGGAAGCGCGGGTCCGATCGGATCGGTTCGAAAATCGGGTTGGCCTTGATCATCGGCGTCTCCCAATTGCGGGCGTCGACGGCCTTGTCGAGCCATTCGAAGGCGCGGTCCATGTCGTCCAGGCCCACGTAGATCAGAGCCACCTGAAATGGCGACGGTCGCCGCGGCTGGTTGAGGCGACGAAGGTCCTCGAGCGCCTTCATCGCGTCGTCTCTGCGTCCAGCGCGCGCGAGAATGTATCCATGCAACGCGAGGATGTCGGGGCGCGGACCACTGAGAGCGCGCGCCTTCTGCGCGGCTGCGATCGCCCGATCGGGGAGCGCCTTCTGCATGTAGGCCAGTCCGGCCAATGCCTGCGCAAGGCTGAAAATTCGCGTCCAGGGCGAGGGCCTCCTCGAACTCCCGCAGCGCGTCATCCAATCGGCCCGCGAGCTGCAGGACACTGCCACGGATCGTCCGTGCATTGGGTGACACCGGATCGAGACGGCACGCCTGCTCGGCGAAGGGCGAGGCCTCGACCGGACGTCCCGTGTAGGCCAGGTAGAAGGCGTAGAAGCTCAGGGCGGTGGCGTCGTTCGGGCCGAGCGCGAGCGCTCGCGCGTAATGGCGTTCGACGTTCGCTGACGAGGATTTGAAGAAGCTGAAGCGCTTTCGGTGACAGGCGAACGGGGTCCGCCCCCCCGCCGGAGTTCCCGTGAGTCGAAGTCCAGGACGAATTCGCCGAACGACACCTGCATGGCTATGAGTGGACTTTCCGCGCCCTCACTCTACCCCCGCGATCGGAGTGCCACAAGCACGCGGCCTGCTGCACCTGACGGGACGCTGACTATCCCCTGACGCTTTCCTGCCCGGCACCTGGGACGGGCGCGGCCGCGCTCCGTAGGGTGGGTGGGTCCGGTTCGGACTGACTTGCCGGACTCTCAAACCAGGAGGCTTACATGAGTTCTCTAATCAATCCCGGCAAGCCGAGGAAGATTGTCACTGCCGTCGCGGCCGCCGCCTCACTGTTCGTGGGTGTCACCCTGACCTGGGCGCAGCCGCCCGCTGAGAGCGGTCCCCAGGCGGTCAAGCACATCAACTGTGACAATGGCCAATCGCTGGCCCACGCCGTGAGGCACGCGAAGGCAGGGGAAACGATCCGTGTGGGTGGCACGTGTCATGAGCGCGTCCAGGTAGCGATACCGAGGCTGACGCTCGTGGGGGCCGGGAACGCAGTCATTGACGGAACCGGGGTCGAGTTGGGCCCCGATCCGGAATTCGACGGTCTCCTGGTGATCGACGGCGTGACGGGGGTGACCGTCAGCGGGCTGGGGATTCAGAAATCGACTGGCAATGGAGTCCTGGCCCACCACGGCGCCACGGTCGCCCTGCGCGAGGTCCGCGTCCAGGACAACGCGGTCACGGGTGTCGTCGTCGTCGACCACTCGAGCGCCGAACTGGCGGATTGCGTGAGCACCCGGAATCGCCTCGGGCTCGATGTGGTCACCAGCTCGAGCGCCGTCCTCAAGGGGACCGTGTCGATCACCCAGAACGGCAACGGCGTTGACATCAACGGAACTTCCATCGTCGAGCTTCGAGGTGCGCAGGTCGAGCTCAATGAGAACGGCGGATATGGGTTGATCGCCGCGAGCGGCAGTCACGTGGCCATCTTCGGGTGGCAGTCGGCGGCTGGCAGCACTATCACCGCCAACGCCAACGGCTTCGCCGGGCTCATCCTCGGGCAAGGAACCCTGACCACCTACGTACCGTCCGTCATCACCGCCTCCAACAACACGTTCGGGCTCCTTCTGAACGCTGCCAACCTCTTTGCACCTTTCGAGGAAGCCAGGTTCCGTCTCGAGAACAATGGGGTCGGGATGAGTCTCGGGCAGGGCACGACGGTCCTGATCGCGGCAGGGCTGGCGATCCAGGGCAACGGTGCGGGGGTCGTGGCCGACGGGGCGGGTACGCTGACCCTCAGATCGACTCAGGCAAATCCTTCGACGATCACCGGGAACGGCAGCGACATGCGGCTGCTCTTCGGGACCCGTTCGACCATCGAAGGCGTCACGATCGGAACGCTCGTGTGTGATTCAACCGTGCTGAGTCGCGGCACGAAGATCTGTCCCTGAGCCATCCAGGCGCGGGCTGGACGCGTCCGGAGCTGCTCCGGGCGCGTCCACTTGTTCGTCTCAGCCACGGCGACGACCGCGAGCCCTGTACCGCGCTTCGATTCCTGCGATCACCAGTCGCATCCCTTCCTCGAAACCGTCGTCGTAGTTCTCGAAGATCTCCGGGCCCGCCGCCGCGGCCAGCGGAAAATCCGACAGACGCTTCGCGCGCTCGGCGACGTCATAGCCCGCACGGCGTTGTCCCGGCAGCGGGTGGACGCCCTGCTCCTCGGTCACGAAGCCGATGGTGAAGAGGTAAGCCGTGGCGGCCGCGCGGACCGCCTGGGGAAGCGTGAACCCGGCGTCAACGAGCGCGTGAAGGGTGGCTTCCATTTCCGGCCCGTAGTCGGTACCGGTGAATCGCGCGCCGCTGAAGACCTTGGCGCCGTCGCGATAGCGAAGGAGAGCGGCGCGCAGAGCGCGATTGGTGGCGGTCAGCCGGTCCTGCCAGGTCGTGGCGGACTCGAGTTTCACTCCCTTGGCCATCCGGCGATACATCTCGGTCGCCATTTCGTCCAGCAGATCCTGCTTGTTCTCGAAGTGCCAATAGAACGCCGGTGCCTTGACGTTCAGCTCCTTGGCAATAGCGCGAAGCGTGAGGCCCTCGAGCCCGACCGTGTTCAGGAGTTTCAGCGCCGTTTCCGCCACCACTCGCTTGTCCAGCCCGGAGCGCCTGCGTTTCGCCACGCTTGACAGTTTAACAGCGTTAAGGGCAAGCTGTGAACGTTGCTTAACGTTGTTAAGGAGAGTGCCTGATGCAGACCATCGATGTACTCATAGTCGGGGCGGGACCCACTGGCCTTGCGCTGGCCATCGATCTCGTCCGCCGTAAGGTCCCTGCGCTCGTCATCGAGCGGGCCGATGCGCTCTTCCCGGGTTCGCGAGGCAAGGGGATTCAGCCGCGCACTATGGAAGTCTTCGATGACCTCGGCGTCCTGGACGCCATTCTCGACAGCGGAGGCGTGTACCCACCCGTCGTGATTTGGCAGGGCGGAAAGCCTCAACGCCAGCACCAGATGTTCGATACCGTAGCGCCGAGCGAAGCCGAGCCGTACACGGCGCCATGGATGGTCCCGCAGTGGCGGACGCAGCAGATTCTGCTGGATCGACTCCGCGAGCTCGGCGGAGACGTCGCGTTCGGCCGGGAACTCGTGAGCTTGACGCAGGATGCGGACGGCGTGACGGCGTCGCTCTCGTGCGGTGCGGACGTGCGCGCGCGCTATCTCGTCGCCGCCGATGGGGGACGCTCCACGGTGCGCCAGCGGATTGGCATCGGCATGGCCGGCGAAACCGTCGACGAGCATCCGATCCTGGTCGCCGACGTGCGCATCCCTGCGCTCGACCGCGACTCGTGGCACACCTTCCCCCCGCGCGGCGAAACCGACGGCTTCCTGGCGATCTGTCCTCTGGCCGGGACCGAAGACTTCCAACTGGTCGCGCAATTCCGGGATGGGGCGCCACTCGATCTGTCCATCGACGGCATCAGACGCCTGGTGTCGTCGCGATCCCACCTCGCTTGCGAACAGTTGACGGACGTGCTTTGGGCTTCGGACTTCAGGCCACGGGCGGCGCTCGCCGATCGTTTTCAGGAGCGGCGCGTCTTTCTCGCCGGTGACGCGGCGCACGTGCACTCGCCGGCGGGCGGGCAGGGCCTGAACACAAGTATCCAGGACGCCTACAACCTTGGCTGGAAACTCGACGCCGTGCTCCGAGGTAGGGCTGACGCCGCGCTCCTGCAGTCGTACGAAGAAGAGCGCCGCGCCGTTGCGGCGGCTGTGCTCACGCTGTCGTCGAGCGTTCACCGCGGCGAGGTCCGCCGCGGCCAGGCGACACAACAGCTCGGCCTGGGCTACAGAACGTCGTCACTGGCGGTCGAGACACGCGAGGGGTTGCCCGACGACGCCCTTCACGCGGGCGACCGCGCCCCGGACGGGCGTCGCGGCGGCCTGCGCCTGTTCGATGCGTTCCGAGGGCCGCATTGGACCTTGCTTACAGTTGGTGCGGACGTGTCCCTGCCGCCTCTCTCGCTTCGCACCATCCGGATTTCTGCGTACGAGGCGTACGGCACCGGTGTGTTTCTCGTCCGGCCCGATGGATACATTGGTTGGGCGGGCGACACCGCCGCGGGCCTCGAAAGCTACACAGCCCGTTTTGGTTCGACGCTGGTGGACTCAAACAGCTGAATCAGTATCGCCTGCCAGCCTTCCGGCTAAAGCCGGCCCTCGACTGAGCTCTGGCCGGCCCTGAGCCAGCCGAAGGGCGGGAAGCCACGAGTCACAGATTGTGTCGCGTCACAGATTGTGTCGCGTGGCTTCCGCCTTCAGGCGGAAGGCTGCAGCGGGCCGGCCGGCCGCGGTTGCTCTCGATCGCCTGGCGCGGTAAAGCGCATACACCGGCGCGAGCGATGCCTCCCAGGATCGGCTCTCGGCGTAACGGCGCGCGGCCTCGCTGAAGGCCGCCCGGCGGCTCGGATCGCTGAGCTGCTGGATGGCGGTGGCGAAGGAGATCACGTCGCCGCCACGACACACGAAGCCCGACTCGTCGGGGAGCAGGTTTTCGCACGGCCCGCCGCGGTCGCTGACGACGACCGGCAGGCCTGAGGCCTGCGCTTCCAGCACCACGTTTCCCGCGATGTCGGTCGTGCTCGGAAACACGAAGATGTCGGCCGACGCCATCGCGATCGCCACGTCGTCGTGTGCGAGCGTGCCGGTGAAGACCGCGTCGGGACATGTCGTTGTCGGTGAAGACGGCGACCCGGGTCGTATCCAGCTTCAAGCGAGCCTCCTCGGGCACATCCGCCTTCGCGCTTCGCGCTTCGGCGAGACAGGCCGGACCGCCCATCAATCCGTTGCCGAAGGTCGCCTGCCGGGACGGCGACGGGAGGAGGCCGGCAAAGGACCGAAGCCGACCGGGGTATGGTGCCTGCCAGAAATGACAAGCGCGTCGAGATGCGGCGACGCGTGCGTAACTTCTTGTTCGCGGTTCGCGGTCCGAAGACTGCCGTTCCTCACGCCGGTGGCGTTTCGAGTAGCAACCAGCTGAGTCGCGGCGCTGATGGCTAACAAGAGGGCCAAGAGAACAGGAGGGTCTTGTTTTCAAAACAAGGCGCCTGATCTCTTGGCCCTCTTGCTACCTACCGGCGATCGGATCGGCTAGTTGGCTCTCCAAGCAGCCGGTTGTGGAAGTTAGCCGTGCCTCCTCGTGAACTCCGCTCACGATGTCGGCGACATGACGAAACAGAGTGTGAGGGGCAGGTGTGACGTTGAGGCAACGATGCCGTGTACGTCAGCGCACTACGGGCGTGGTCTTGCCTCTAGGCAGC
>Ga0209382_10001150_pt1 | contig 42460 bp, 37 predicted proteins | sample SoiMetdeltSBSDD5_FD_187599 | JGI IMG/M metagenome (GOLD analysis project Ga0209382, IMG submission 187599) | Bulk soil microbial communities from a Populus tree surrounding site in Tennessee, USA - Soil MetaG P. deltoides SBSDD5 (SPAdes) (version 2) | ecosystem: Environmental > Terrestrial >... | reverse complement strand
CGGCGGCGGCGGCGCGGGCCGGCGCCAGCATCATCGGCATCCCCGCACACCTGCGCTCCCCGGAGCTCGAGCGGCTGATCGCCCGCACGCGCGGCCTCGCCGGGCGCGTCCGGTGGCTCGACACGGCGGTGGGGCCGGAGGCCTTCCCCGCGGGCGACGGCGGCTGCCTTCTCATCCCCGCCACCGCCCTCGTGGACGCGCGCACACTCGGCCCGCTCCTCGCCGATCCGCCTGAGGCGGCGGGCGCGGTGGTGACGGAATCCGTGGAGGCCGGCGCGCCGGTGCTGGTCCTGCCCGCGGAGGCCGCGCGACGGGTCGCGCCCGCGCTCGCCGCCGGGGAGCCGCTGGCCGGCACCCTCGTGCGGCTGGTCGAGGCGACCCGCCCCAAGTCGGCCTCGGCGGCCGGCCTCTGCCTGTCCGTGCGCGGCGCCCGGGACCTCGCCGAGGCCGAGCGGCTCCTCTACGCTGGGCTCGGCACCGACAACGACACCGGGGTGGACGAGTACCTGCACCGGCGCTGCTCCCGCCGGATCACCCGAGTGCTCGTGCGGACACCGGTGACGCCGAACCAGGTGAGTGTCCTCAGCCTGTGCATCGGCCTCGGCGCGGTGTGGTGCTTCTGGCACGCGACCGCCGCGTCCGCCGCTCTCGGGGTGCTGTGCTACGCGCTGGCGTGCGTCGTGGACCACTCCGACGGCGAGATCGCCCGTCTCACCTTCCAGGAGTCGCGCCTCGGCGCGCACCTGGACTGGGCCATCGACACCGTCATCCACGCCGGCCTCGTGCTCGCCATGGCCGTCTCTTCGGGCGGCGGCGCCCTCACCGTCGTCATCGGCGTAGTGGGCGCCTCCGGGGTCGCGCTGAGCGCGCTCTTCGCCCGCTATCTCCCGCGCGAGATCGCGGTGGGCGAAACGGTAGGCGGCGCCCTCAAGAATATGGGAAACCGCGACCTGTTCTACGTGCTGCTGCTCGTCTTCGTGCTCCTCCGGTGGGGGCTGCCCGCCGCGCTGCCGCTGCTCGCGGTGGTGGTCGCGCTCGGCTCACAGTCCTACTGGATGGCCTGCGTGGGCCGGATCCGCCGCGGGCGGCCAATCGTACGCTAGCCAGCCCTCCAGGAGCCGCCCGATTTCCCTCGCCCTGCTTCGTCCGCTCGTGTTCGTGGCCGGACTTGGTGTGGTCGCCTACCTCGTCCACTCCGTGGGGCCCGCCACCATCCTCGACGCGGTCTCCCGGCTCTCATGGCGACTCGCCATCGTGCTCTGCTTCCCGTACGCCCTCACCGCGACGCTCGACACCGCGGCGTGGCGCTTCGCGTTCCTGGAGCGCGTGCCGCCCTTCGTCAAACTGTGGGGCGCGCGCCTCGCCGGCGAGGCGGTGAATGCGACCACGCCCACCGCGTCGGTGGGCGGCGAGCCCGTCAAGGTGTACCTGCTGCGGTACTGGGTGTCGCCGGTGCAAGGCCTCGCCTCCGTCATCGTGGACAAGACGGCGCTCGTGGTCGGCCAGGGCCTCTTCCTCATCTGCGGCCTGACGCTCGCGCGCACGCTCGTGCCGGTGTCGGGCCCCGTCCTCACCACGATGACCGTCCTTCTCGTGGTGGAGGCCCTCGCGGTCTCCGGCTTCGTCATCGTGCAGCTCCTCGGCCCCGCCGGGCGAGGCGGCCGGCTGCTCGCCCGCTTCGGCATGGGACCGAGCCGGCACCGCCAGGCGCGGCTGGACGGGCTCGATCAGATCCTCGCCACGTTCTACCGGCGCCACCGGCGCAGGCTCGCCGCCGGCGTGCTCGTCCATCTCGCCGCATGGACGGTGGGCAGCCTCGAGATCTATCTCGTGCTGAACTTCCTGGGCCTGCCCGTCTCGCTCCTCACCGCGGTGGTGCTGGAGTCGTTCGGCGCCGCCGTCAAGTTCGCGAGCTTCATGATCCCGGGCTCGATCGGCGCTCTCGAGGGCGGCAACGTGGCGATCTTCGCCGCCTTCGGGCTCGGCGGCGGCGTCGGGCTCTCGTACACGCTCGTGCGCCGGCTCCGGGAGATCACATGGGCGGTGGCGGGCATGATCGCGCTCGCCGCGCTCAGCGGCCGTCCGTCGCCGATGACGGTGGAAGAGGAGGCGGCGCGCCCGCCGGCGCCGGGGCCGATGTGCTAGACTCGGGGACGCGTCGCCAAGAGACGCCACACACGGAGGATCCATTGGGGGCGGTTCGCGTCGCGATCATCGGGGTCGGCAATTGCGCCTCCGCCCTCGTGCAGGGGGTGCACTTTTACCGGGGCGCGGCCGACGACGGCTTCATCCCCGGCCTCATGCGCCCCCGGCTAGGCCCGTACCACGTGGGCGACATCGAGTTCTCCGCCGCCTTCGACATCGACGCCCGCAAGGTCGGCGCCGACCTCTCCGCCGCCATCGCCACCGCCCCCAACAACACGGTGCGCTTCGCCGAGGTGCCGCCGCTCGGCGTCCCCGTGCAGCGGGGGATGACCCACGACGGGCTCGGCCACTACCTCTCGCAGATCATCACCAAGGCGCCCGGGTCCACCGCCGACATCGCGGGCATCCTCCGCGAGACCCGCACCGACGTGGTCGTCAACTTCCTGCCCGTGGGCAGCGAGATGGCGACCAAGTGGTACGTGGAGCAAGTGCTCGACGCCGGCTGCGGCTTCGTCAACTGCATCCCGGTCTTCATCGCCCGTGAAGAATACTGGCGGCGGCGCTTCGAGGACCGCGGCCTCCCCATCGTGGGCGACGACGTGAAGTCGCAGGTGGGGGCCACCATCGTCCACCGGGTGCTCGCCCGCCTCTTCATGGACCGCGGCGTCCGGCTCGATCGCACCAGTCAGCTCAATGTGGGCGGCAACACCGACTTCTACAACATGCTCGAGCGGACGCGGCTCGAGTCCAAGAAGATCTCCAAGACGGACGCGGTGCGCTCGCAGCTGACCCACGAGATGCCCGACGAGGCCATTCACATCGGCCCCAGCGACTACGTGCCGTGGCTGGCCGACCGCAAGTGGGCGCACATTCGGCTCGAGGGACGCGGGTTCGGCGAGCAACCGATCAACGTCGAGCTCAAGCTGGAAGTCTGGGACTCGCCGAACTCGGCAGGGGTCGTCATCGACGCGATCCGCTCCTGCAAGATCGCGATGGACCGCGGCCTCAAGGGGGCGCTGCTCGCGCCCTCCGCGTACCTGATGAAGTCGCCGCCCGAGCAGTGGTCCGACGACGAGGCGCACACGCGCCTCGAGCGGTTCATCGCGGGCGCCGAGTAGCCCCTCCGCCGCCGCCCCAGACGTAGGGTCCGCCCCGCCGCCGGTGCTACACTCAAACGATCGCGCGATGCCGCTGCCATGATCGCCATCTCACGCACCGGCCGCATGCTTCGGCGTCTGGTCCGGGTGTCCTGCCGGCGCCCCTACCTGACGGTGGGCCTGTCCCTCGCCCTCGCCGTCCTCGGCGTCGCGGTGACCGTGGACGGACTTCGCTTCAAGACCTCCGGCCGGGACGTCCTTCCCCAGAACGCGGGCTACGTGCAGAAGTACGTGGAGTACGCCCGCGACTTCGGCGAGCTCGAGGACATCGTGGTGGTGGTGGAGGCGCGCACCTTCGAGGCGGCCAAGGCCTACGCGGTGCGGCTCGTCCAGGAGCTCCGCGCCTCGCCGGTGACGTTCGAGCGCGCGTCGTACCGCGTCGACCCCAAGCGCTTCGAGGGCCGCCAGCTCCTCTACCTGTCCACCGAGAAGCTGCGGGAGATCCAGGCCAAGATCTTCGACCATCAGGAGTTCATGGAGACCTTCGCGGCGGATCCAAGCCTCGCCCAGCTCATCGCCGGGGTGAACACCCAGTTCGCCCAGGCGTTCATGAACAACGTCTTCGACATCGGCCTGGAGGACAAGTCCCCCGCCGACACCCGCTTCCTCCAGGTCCTGCTCGAGCAGATCGACCAGCGCCTCGACCGGCCCACGCCGTACCGGTCGCCCTGGGGCTCGCTCTTCTCCGTCGGGCGCGACGATCCCGACGCCGGCTACTTCCTCTCCGAAGACAAGAGCCTCCTCTTCGTGCTCGTCGAGACCCCCAAGAGCGAGAAGGGCAGCTTCGTGGGGGATCAGGCCGCCATCACCGCCATTCGCGACGCGGTGGAGCGGCTGCGCGAGGTGTTCCCCAACGTGCAGGCCGGCGTGACGGGTGCGCCGGTGCTGTCGAACGACGAGATGACGGCGGCCTTCGAGGACAGCCGGGTGGCCACCGGGCTCGCCTTCGCGCTCACTCTCGCGCTCATGTGGCTCCTGTTCCGGAACGTGGGCAAGCCCACCTTGATGCTGGTGGTCCTCGCGGTGTCAATCGCGTGGTCGGTGGGGGTGGCCACGCTCTGCGTCGGCCACCTCACGATCTTCTCGGTGATGTTCATCTCCATCGTGGTGGGGCTGGGCGTCGACTACGGCACCTACTTCCTCTTCCGCTACGAGGAGGAGATCTTCCTCGGGCGCAACCTCCGCGAGGCGCTCGAGCGCACCGCCGGCCGCGCCGGGCCCGCCATCCTGCTCGGCGCCCTCACCGCCGCCGCGACGTTCTACGTCCTCATGCTCACGGATTTCAAGGGCATCAAGGAGTTCGGCTTCATCGCGGGCTCCGCCATCATGCTCTCGTGGCTCAGCATGATGACGTTCTTCCCCGCGGTGCTCGTGCTCGTCGACCGTCACCACGCCGACCGGCCGCGCAATCAGACGCCGCGCGCGCATGAGCTCGAGCGGATCCGCGTCCCCGCGCTGGAGAGCCTCACCCGCTTTCCCGTCACCGTGCTCGCCGCCACCGCCGTCGTCACCGCCGCCTCCGCTCTCGCGCTGCCGTGGGTGGGCTTCGACTACAACCTGCTGAACCTGCAGGCGAAGGGCACCGAGTCGGTGGCGTGGGAGAAGCGGATCCTCGCCACCACCGGCCGCTCCGGGTTCAACGCCCTCGCCTCCGCCGATTCGCTCGAGGAGCTGCGGCGCAAGCAGACCGCCTTCGAGCGGCTGCCCGCGGTCTCCGAGGTGGAGTCGGTGCTGCGCCTCATTCCCGAGGGGCAGAGCGAGAAGATCCAGATCATCAAGAGCCTGGACCCGCTTGTCGGCCCCGTCCGGGTGTCCCGCTCGAACCCGGTGGACCTCGACCGCCTCACCCAGACCGTGCGCGACCTCAAGCGGCGGTTCGATATCGCCGCCACCGAGGCGACCCGTCCACTCCCCGAGGAGATCAGCCAGCTGCGCGAGCAGAGCGGGCGTCTCCTCGAGCGGCTGGCCCGGACGGATCGAGAGATCGCCGAGCCCGCCCTCACCCACCTCCAGGCCCAGCTCTACCGCGACTTCGTCGACAAGTTCTACTCGCTCCAGCGGAACTTGCGGCCACGGCCGATCACCCTCGCCGACGTCCCCGACGAGATGCGGCGCAAGTTCATCGGCGCGAGCGGCCGGTTCCTGATCCACGTCCATCCCAAGGTGGACATCTGGGAGCGCGAGGGCGCGGAGCAGTTCGTGCGGGAGCTGCGCACGGTGGACGCGGACGTGACGGGGACGCCGATCATCACCTTCGAGGCGATCCGGCTCATGGAGCGGGCCTACCTCCAGGGCACGGTGTACGCCTTCGTGCTCGTGGGGGTGCTCACCTACTGGATGCTCCGGCGCCTGCGGGAGACGCTGCTCGCCGTCATGCCGCTCGCGCTGGGGCTCGTGTGGACGGTGGGGCTCATGTGGCTCTTCGATCTCAAGTTCAACCTCGCCAATGTCTGGGGCCTGCCCCTCATCATCGGCACGTCCGCGGAGTTCGGCCTCAACGTGGTGATGAACTACATGGAGGGCCGCGAGCACGGCGGACCGCTCGTGACGCGGAGCACGGTGATGGCGGTGGTCCTCAACGGCCTCACGACCATCGTGGGATTCGGGAGCCTGATGATCTCCCGCCACCAAGGCATCTACGGGCTGGGATTGCTCCTCACGGTGGGGGCAACCTGCGCCCTCATCGCCTCCCTCGTGGTGCTGCCGGTGGTGCTCCGCCTGCTCCCCCGCCCCGCCGTCCAGGCCGCGGAGGCCCTGGAGCGCTCCTCCGCGGCCTGACCCGGCGCCGACCCCTCAGAAGGCGGGGGGCGCGGCGGCGATCGCCTCGAGGTCGGCGCGCGTGTACGCGGCGAGGCTCCGGAAGTCGAGCTCGGTGTAGTTCTTGATCCAGCGCATCGCGATCTTCTCGGCCTTGCGGTAGCGCGCCTCCGCGTCGTCGAAGGCGGCGCGGCCGCGCTCGTCCTTCGCCGTCTCCCGCAGCCGGGCGAGGATGTCGTCGGTCTCCTCGCGGAGCAGTCGCTTGACGAGCGCGAAGTCGTGGACCTTGCTGGGATCGCCCGAGTCGCGCGCGCCGTGGCGGACGCGCTGCGCGATCTGGGCCACCGACATCCGGCCCGTGGCGAGGTCCTCCATGAGGGCGGGATGGATGCCGGGCTTGCCGGCAAGGCTGTCGATGCCCTTGGCCCCGCGCCCGTTGAGCCAGCCCTCGAGGTACTCCACGACCATTCGAGCGTTTCTCCGTGTGCCTTCCACGGTGATCGGCCCCGCCGGCACCTCGAGCCGCACCGGATAGCGGTCGGGGTCGGCCATCTCGGGCGTCGGCCGCCAGCCCGAGGCGAGGAGCTGCCGGAAGGGATCGGCCGCCGTCTTCATGTGGAAGATGTGGGCGACCCAGGCGCGGATGAAGCCCTGCTTCGCCTCCCACTCCTTGTCGCCGCGGATCGCGACGGCGGCGGCGGCGTTGACCTCCGGATCCTGGCTGGGCAGCGCGGTGGCCATGCCGCCGACGGGCACGGCGCCCCGCTTGAGGCAGATGGCGACCAGGCGCCGGAAGATGTCGGCGAGGAACGGCGTGGTCTTGATGTCCACGCCGAAGCGGTCCGGCCAGACCTGCCGGGGATCCGCCATGATGAATTCGAAGATGCTGGCCTTGAGATCCCAGCGAGCGGCGTTGAGCCCGCCCGCGTACGGCCCGAGGGCGTGGAGCATCTCCTCCATCTGATAGACGGCGGGGAGCGACTCCACCAGCGGGATCGCGCTGATCACCGCGTCGCGCAGGAAGGGCAGGCGCTCGCGGCTGCGGTCGAAGAGATCGCGGTACCAGACGCACTCGTCCGCCGACTCCAGCTTGGGCAGGTAGAAGAAGATCCCCTGCCCGCGGCCGGCCTGGGCGCGACCCGCGAAGAAGAAGGTGAGGGCGGTGCCGAGGATGGCGGCGGGGATGGGGGCGCCGTCCACCGTGAACTCGGGCTCGTCCAGGTGGAGCCCGCGCTCCCGGTGCATGAAGAAGGGCAGCTCGCCCGGGGCGATCCGGTACTCGCGGCCGCGCTCGCGGTCGGTGTAGGCCAGCTCGCGGTTGACGGCGGCAAGCCGGTTGTGGGCGGCGCGCACGGTGTCCACGAGGCGGTGCCCGCCCGAGTCCTCGTCGTCGTCGAGGTCGCCTTCCGCCCGCTCGCCCTCCGGCCCCGGATTCAGGGCATTGATGAACATGCTCGTAATCGAGCACGGGCCGGAGATCTCGATCCCGGGCCGGCGGAGATCGGCCGGCACCGGCGGCACCTTCCACGCGCCCGTGTTGGCTTCGCTCCGCGGCGGATGGCCGGGGAGCACGCCGTCCCGCAGGGCGCGCTGGAGCACCGCCGCGCGCTTCGCCATGAGCGCGCGCACGCGGGGGGTGAGCTCGTCGTGCAGGCGGACGACGTAGTCGAGGAACTCGGGGGTGAACAGCGCGGCCGCGCCCTCCACCGGGGCGAAGCGTACCCGCTCGGTGGCCGGACGCGGTGATGCGGCGGTCGTCATCGTGGGATCCTTTCTCTCGCGCGCGGGATGCTCAGAGGCGGCGGCGGCGCGCGCTCTGGAACAGGCTCTTGATGCCGAAGTAGGCGAAGGCGTCCTTGAGGTTGGAGAAGGCGCGCTGCACCCGCCCCATCTCCTGGCTCGTCACGTACTCGAGGGTGAGGACGACACGCCGGTCACCCGCCGCCGCCGGGCTCACCCCGTGGTAGACCTTGTCGCCGTTGAAGACGACCATGGCGCCGGGCGTCGTTGCCACCGCGAGGTCCTGCGCCGTCCGTCCGGGCTGGCGGGTGTGCAGCCGGCAGAGGAGCCGGCTCGCCGAGTCCTGCACCAGGCCCACGAGCACGGTGTAGCGGGCGCCCTTGTAGTACGACGTGTCGTAGTGATGCCCCATGTGGTCCCCCGCCTCGGTGTAGAAGTAGAGCGCGCAAGCGTGGGGATCCTCCTCGGGGCAGAGCTTGAGGTCCGCGCCGACGAGCCGGCTGAGGAACGCGCGAAAGCCCTCGGAGTGATAGAAGGCCAGGAGGCTCGGACCGGCCTCGGCGATGGCGAAGTGGCTGACGCTCCCGCCCTTCTTGTGCCGCGGGATGTAGTTCCGGTTGAGGCCGGGCTCGAGCCGCGCGACGTCCTCGAGGAGGCGCTCCACCACCGCCGGCGGCAGGAACTGCGGCAGGAACAGGAACTCGTCCTGGTCCCAGTACTCGCGCTGCAGGCCGGCCTCGTCGAGAGCCGCGACTGCGCGCTCGATCTCGAGCGCGACGGACGAGGGTGCGGCGGGTGACGTGTCCGGCATGGCCATGGCGTTTCAATTTAGCACACCGTTGTATAGTGCCCCAATGGCGGAGCGGCGGCGGCGCCTGATTCCGTTCCGCACGCCGGACGCCCGGCGGCTCGCCGCGCTCTTTGCGATCGTCTACTTCGCTCAGGGCATGTGGTACCTGCCGAACCAGACCATCGTGGTGTCCTTCAAGGATGCGGGGTACACCCCGAGCGCGGTCGCCGACTTCTTCCTCGTCACCACCATCCCGTGGATGATCAAGCCCGTCTACGGGCTCATCTCCGACTTCGTCCCCCTGTTCGGACGCCGGCGCAAGAGCTACTTCCTCATCACCACCGCCCTCGCCGCCGCCGCGGGCGCCTGGCTGGCCCTGCTTCCGGATCATCCGTACTGGTGGATGACCTTCCTCTTCACCGCGATGGGGTTCGGGCTAGCCTTCACCGACGTGCTCACCGACGCGCTGATGGTGGAGTCCGGCCGGCCGCGGGGCCTCACCGGCGCGTTCCAGGCCGTCCAGTGGGCAGCCATCACCGCCTCGTCCATCCTCGTGGGGGCGCTCGGCGGCTACCTCGCCGAGCGGCGCGCCCTGCATACCGTCTTCACGATCGCCGCCTGCTTCCCGGTCGTGTCACTCCTCATGGCGGTCGCCTTCGTGCGCGAGGTGCCGCGCGCCCGCGACCCCGGCACCTTCACCGAAACCGTGGCCGCCATTCGCACCGCGTTGAGGCACCGAGACATCTGGGCGGTGGGCGGCTTCATCTTCTTCTTCCTGTTCAGCCCGTCCTTCGGACCGGCCTTCCTCTACTACCAGACCGACGTGCTCGGCTTCAGCCAGCAGTTCATCGGCACCCTCAGCGCCTTGAACTCGGCGGCGTCGGTGCTGGGCGCGCTCGCGTATGCCCCGCTCGCGCGGCGCGTGCCGTTGCAGCGCCTGCTCAACGGCTCGATCGGCGTGGGAGTGGCGGGCACGCTCGCCTATCTCCTCTACCGGGGCTGGATCTCGGCCCTCGTCATCGACATCTTCTTCGGCGGCGTGGGCATGATCATGCAGCTCGCCATCCTCGACCTCGCCGCCAAGGCGTGCCCGCGCCGGGTGGAGGCGACCTTCTTCGCGCTGCTCATGTCCGTCTACAACGCGGGACAGCAGCTGTCCCAGAACGTGGGGGCGCGGCTCTACGAGGCCTGGGGCTTCACGCCACTGGTGCTGATCTCGGCGGCGGCGACGGCGGCGACCTGGCTGCTCGTCCCGCTGCTCGGCGTCAAGCGCATCGAGGCCCAGGCCCACCTCGACGACCGCGTCAGTCCGCCTGACGCTCCTCTCGCTCCACCAGCTGCTTGACCATGTCATAGCTGCGCCGCAGCCACCGGATCGCGCGGCCCACGTCGCGGGAGGTAACCACCTCGCACTCCACCCACCCGCGGTGGGCGAACCGGCGATGCGGCGTGATGCCCGGCGCCAGCAGCGCGCGGCGCTGATCCTCGGGGCTGAGGCGGATCCAGAGGTCGGTGTCCTTGGCGCGCAGGGGAAAGCACGCGAAGAGCTGCGGGCCCACGAAGTAGCCCCAGCGTCCGAACATGGGCGTGATGCGAACGCGCGGCCAGCCGCCGAGCTGAGTGTTGAGCTCGCCCGCGGCGCCGGTGCCGCCGCGGGCAAGGCTGCGCCGCGTCTTGCGACCGTGCCCCGTGCCCCGGATCCGCCCCGGCCGCGGCACTAGCGCTTGCCTCCCGCGAGGCGAGCGGCGTCGGGAAGCCGCCGCAGCCACAGCACGGTCAGGAGCCCGAGCGCTCCGCCTACGCCCAGCATCGAGAAGGCCCAGCCCCACGCCGGGATGGCATCACGCCCGCCCAGCCAGTCGAGCATCAGGCCGAACACCCACGGCGAGATCGCGCCCGCGCCGAAGCCGAGGAGCGAGCGGATCGCCAGCGCCGAGCCCAGGCGCGCGGCGGGAACGGTCTCGGTGAGCCCGGTGGAGTAGACGGGCGAGTCGCCGAGGGCGGCGAACCCGTAGACGCAGCCCACCACCGCGACGAGGAAGAGCGGCGCCTCGAGCATCCAGCCGAAGGTGAACGAGCAGACCGTGCTCACCGCCATCATGCCTGCGATCACCGCGGTGCGGCCCCACCGGTCGGACAGCCGGCCGCCCGCGCTTCCCGCCACGATGCCCATCACGTGGAACATCGCCGAGAGGCCGGCGCCCAGCCCCGCCGAGCGCTCCGCGGTGGCGCCGTGGGCGACGAGCACCGCCGCCATGAAGGCGGGCGTCCAGGCCCACATGCCGAGGAGCTCCCAGGAGTGAAACACGTAGCCCGCGACCATGAACTGGCCGGCACGATTTCCCCCCAGCCCGGTGTCCAGGCTGAAGCGCGGCGCCGCCGGCACCGCCGCCGCCGCGGGAAGCCGGCGGCCGAAGAGCACGGCGGCGAGGGCGAGGCAGACGAGGGGGCCGAGCGCGAGCGCCCACAGCGCGGCGCGCCAGCCGGCGGCGGCAACGACCCAGCCCCCCACCGCGAGCGCCAGCACGTAGCCCACCGAAGACGAGGCGAGGAACCAGCCCACCGCGCCGCCCCGACGGGCCGGCTCGAAGCGCGCGGCGATCAGCATCACGCCCGGCGTGTAGCTGCCCGCCACCGCCACCGCCATCACGAAGAAGAGCACGAGGGCGGAGAGGTGATCCTGCGCGAGGACGGGCAGCAGAAGGGCCACCGCCGCCGCCACCACCGACGAGACGAGGAACACCGTGCGCGGGCCCCAGTAGTCGGCGGCCGCGGACAGGACGACGAGCGACAGCGCGGTACCGGCCTGCGAGGCGGAATTGATGGAGCCGGCGGCCTGATAGCTCAGGCCCCACTCGGCCTGCACCGCCGCGAGGACCGTGGGAAACGCCATCGACATCACCGAGCTCGCCCCGCGGGCGAGACAGATCCCGACGAGCCAGGCGCCGTCGCCGCGACGGGAGGCGGGCCCGCTCAGGGGAAGTGGTAGCGGCTGATGTGCAGGTGAACGCCGTGCGAGGACTTGGGCTCCACCGTGAGCTCGGCGGCGCCGACCAGCATCTGGGCGCTCGCCGACTCGAGGCGTCCGGCGAGGGCGGCGAGATCCGGCGCCACCATGGAGAGGGCCACCATCCCCTGCATCCCTCCCACTTCGGCGGCGGGAACCATCAGCAGGGTGCCGCCGCCAACCCAGCCGAGCATGCCGCGCGGGCCCCCGTTGATCTCGACCTCGGGGAGGTCGAACAGCGACTGGTAGCTCCGCGCCGCCGCCTGGGGATCGGCGCAACCGATGACCAAGCGCTTGAGCCGCACCGGCGAATCCGGCGCCGGCGCGGACTCCGCCGGCGTGGCCAGTTCCACCAGCACACCGTGGCACGCGGCGGGATGCAGGAACGCGATGCGTCCGGCCAGTCCCGCGCGAGGGGCGGCGTCGAGCAGCGGCACGTCGCGCCCCCGCAGCGAGTCGAGCGCCCCGCCGACGTCGGGCGTTTCGAAGCAGAGATGGTGGAGGCCCTCGCCGCGCTTGGAGAGGAAGCGCGCCACCCCCGAATCCGTCCGCGTGGGCTCCAGCAGCTCGACCTCGCTGTCGCCAGCGGCGAGGAGCGCGGCCCGGACTCCCTGGTCGCCGATCTCGGCTTCCCGGAGCAGCGGGAGCCCGAGCGTGTCACGCCAGAATCGGTAGGCTTGCGTGAGCGATTCCACGACGATTCCCACGTGGTGGATCTTCCGAACCATACGATCCACACCGTAGCCCGACCCGCCCGCGGAATTCAAGCCGATTCGTCGCCCTGGAAGAGCCGGCGAAACGCGCTCCACGGCAGGGGCGGCACCGCGCGCACCCGCGCGTTCTCTTCCACGTGGGCCGCGCGCGCCATGCCCACCAGCGCCGTGCCCACGCCGGGCGTCGAGCGCACGAACTGCAGCGCGCGCTGGGCGTCGGTGTCGAAGCCGGGCAGGAATTCGGCCACGACCGGCGGCAGGCCGCTGGCGAGCTTGCCCTGGTAGATGGAGGCGGAGGTCATCACGAAGACGTCCAGGCGTCGCGCCGCCTCGAAGAGGCTGACGCGGTCGCGTCCCGCGCGCTGATTGCGACTGGTGAACGCCTCGGTCATGCCGAGGTTGTAGGGCAGCTGGAGGACCCGAAAATGGTGGCGCTTGCCCGCCACCGCCGACGCGGCGTCCACCATCTCGGCGAGCGAGAGGTAGTCGGCCGCGGACGGCTCCTGACGGAATCCCGTCCATGTCGCCGCGCCGTACCAGCGGATCTTCCCCGCCGTCACCGCGCCCTCCAGGAACTCGAACGCGGCGCGGACGCGCGCGAGAAAGGTGGGCCGGTCGACCTCCTGCAGCTGCATCTCCGGATTGTGCAGGTAGTACACGTCCACCGTCTCCACCCCGAAATTCGCTCGGCTGCGCTCGAGCTGGTCGGCGAGATAACGGGGCGTCATGCAGTGGCAGCCGGCCACGATGTCGGCGGGCGTCACGATGCCCGACCGGATGTAGGCCTGGGCGGGCTGTTCTCCCCGGGAGCCGGCACCGCCGTCGCCGGGAATGAACCCGCCCTTGGTGGCGAGGAATACCTCGGCGCGGGCGAAGCGGCCCGCCGCCGCCATGGCTCGCAGGGCGGCGCCGATGGCGCGCTCGCTGCGCTGGCCGCGATAGTTGACGGCGGAGTCCACCACGTTGAGGCCGAGGGCGAGGGCCCGGGTGACGGCTTCCTCGTAGCCCCGGTCGGTGGCGGCATCCTCGGGTCCAAGGTAGGTGCCCAGCCCCACCGAGGAGAGCGCGAGTCCCGCCCACTCGCGAAAGTGTCCGGGCGCGGCCGCCGCGCCGACGCGGGAGCGATACGCCGCGGTCCCCTGGGCCGTCGCGTAGCCCCTGATCATGTCTCGCGGTAGACGAGGAGGATGGCGCCCACGGAGAGAAGCGCCATCGACCAGATCCAGCCCGGCACCGCGCGATCCGCCGAGGGCAGCCGAAGCTCCAGCCAGCGCCCCCAGCCCATGAACACGCCGAGTATCCCCATGGGCGCGTGTGACACCTCGGCGAGGAACTCGCTCTTGAGGTTGAACATGGCGTGGGAATGCGTGAGCAGGAGACCCCCGCCCACCGCGCAGAGGATGGGAAAGACCAGTCGCCAGCCCGGACGGGCGAGGACGCCGATGCGCACCAGCCACTCGAAGAGGCCGAAGCCGACCACCAGCAGCACGACGAGCCGGTGCTGCAGCACATCCGGCAGCGCCATGCTCTCCCAGAATCCGGCGGGTCCCAGCGGCCACGCCCGCGGATCGTTGCGGACGAACATGAAGGCGGCGAGGCCGAGGAGAAGAAGCGGCCAGTGCCGCGCCCAGTGGGCGCGCCCCGTCCGCTCGAGCACCGCGAGCACGCCCATGGCGAAGACGAAGACGCCCGCCATGTGGTGGTTGTACTCGGACCACGCGTACTCCTCGGGCTGACGCTTCGACAGCGTGTCGTCGATGGGGGCGGCGGCGGCGAGGAGCTGTTGCACGGGGGGCGAGGTGAGCCGCGGCAGCTTGGGCTCGAAGCGCGCCGCCACCTCCGCGGGAGTGGCGCGGTCTGCCACCACGTCCACCGCCGGCGGAAGCGAGGTGAGCGAGGCCGCCGCGAACAGGATGGTGATGCCGATGCCGACCTCTGCTTCGACGAGCGGCCGCACGCGGGCCCCCGCCGCGCGCTCGGCGATCCCGCGGCGCACGAGGAGATAGTTGAGGCCGCCCAGCACGAGCGCGCTCGCCATCAGGGCGACCTTGGTCAGGACCATGACGCCGTAGCCGGTGCCGACGAGCGCGCCCGGATCGCCGACGTAGCCGAGCACGAGCACGAGGCCGGGCGCCAGCACCAGCCCCATCCCGGCCATGGCGAGGATGGTAAAGCGGCCGAGGGCCTCGGCGGCGAGCGGCGCGCGCCAGGATCGCGCGAGGTGCATGAGCCCACCGATCCACAGCACCGCGCCCGCCTGGTGAAACACCGTCGCCGCCATCAGGGGCCCACGGCCCTCGAGGCGGCTCACCGCGTGCGCGAGCCACGCGGAGTTGGCGAGCACGACGAGCGCGAGGAGCGCGGCGCCGAGCCAGCCGCGCCAGTCTGCCGGCCGGGAGCGCTGCCACGCCGCCACCGCGGCGAGACCCAGCGCCAGCGCGATCCCGACCAGGCTGGCGCGGCCGAACTCGGTGGCGAGGAAGTCGGCGACCGGCCAGCGGCCGCCGGCGTCCGCGAGCACCCAGGGATGGAGGATGAAGAGCACGACGGCGCGGGAAAGGGCCAGCACGAGGGCGGCCAGCCCGACCAGCCCGAGCAAGCCGCGAAGCGCCGCCGCGGGCGGGGCCGAGGCGACGGTCGCCGCGCGAAGCACCACGAGCGCGTAGGCGACCCCGCCCACCGACGCGCACAGTGCCAGCAGCCCCACCCCGCGCAGGAGGACGTCGAGAAAGCCCGCGAGAAGGGTCATCCCCTCACGGCGCCGCCTTGACGGTGAAGCGAAGGGCGCCCTCAGTGACGTGGCCGTCGGCGGCGAGCACGCGGTAGCGCACCACGTACACGCCGGGCGCCAGCGGACTCAACGGGACGACGAGGCGGTTCTCGGCGCCCAGGGCGTCCCGCGCGGCGGGGAGGGCGACGGGGCGACCCGAGGCGGATTCGATGGTGACCCGGCTCAGCCCGGCCTCGATGCGGCTGTTGAACCGAAGGAGGAGGCGGGTGGGGGGCTCGGCGAGGACGGCGTCGTGGACGGGTGAGGACTCGAGCACGATGGCGTGGGCGGCCGCCGGCGCTGCCCGGACGCCCAGGGCGAGGACGCCCGCGAGCACGAGGAGCAGCGGGGCGCGGGCAGATCGACGTCGGGCCGCGCGGAGGACGGCGCGGATCACGGCCTCAGCGCCAGTCGTCGAGCACCAGGTCGTTGGGGTCTTCGTCCTCGATCTGCTTGCCCCGCTTCATCCGGACCATGGTGAAGTCGATGTGGTAGCCGCGCTCCACCAGGACCTGATGCGCGCTCCAGTAGTAGGTGTACACGGGCGCGAGCACGCGGGCGAGCTGAGCCTCGTGGGCGAGATCCTCGATGGCCCCCAGAAAGAAGTGCAGGTTCTCGGCCTTGCGGTGCCGGGGATCGATGGCGAGGTACTTGATGTAGAGGCACCCCTGCGGCGCCTCGCTGACCCCGGGCGTGTGGTAAATAGCGAAGCCGATCACCTCGCGGCCCTTCTCCAGCAGCACGGTGTCGCCGAGGGCGAGGCCGTCGACGATCTCGACCTCCTTGCCCACGTCGAGCCCGCGCGCGACGCCGTTGGTGATCCGGCGCAGCTTGAGGATGGCCGCCTTCTTCTTCGCCTCCTCCAGCGAGGAATACCGCCGCACCGCCAGCCCCGGCTTCATCGCCTTCACGGCCTGCACGATCTCGCGCCGGTCGAGCGGCTTCGCGGTGATGGTCACGAGGCCGCGGGGCCGGAAGCCGAAGCGCTGGTAGAAGCTCAGGTGCTTGGGGCTGTTCGGGTAGGTAACGAGCCCCTGCAGCGCCGCCTTGTTCTCGTCGAAGAAGGCCTGGCAGGCGGCCACGAGCTGCTGCCCGATGTCCTGGTTCTGGTAGTTGGGCAGCACCGCCACCGGCCCCACGAGACCGAGCGTGCCCCACATCACCGCCACCGCCGCGCCTACGATCTTGCCGTCGCCTTCCTCGGCCACGAAGCAGCCCCACGGCTCCATGAGCCAGCGGTGATGCACGTACTGCGCGCCGCCGAAGACCTGGCGCGGGCGCGTGCCCATCTGGCGCTCGAAGAAGTCGGCGAAGGACTGCTCGATGACGTCGCGAACCTTGGAGAGATCGCCCTTCCGGACTCGCCGGATCTTGATGAGGGGGGAACGACCCTGGGAATCCAGACCCGGGCGATCGACGGTGGCTCTCATTTGGCGTCCGGAAGCCCCGCGAGCTCCTCGAGGAGCGTGATGACACCCGAGTGATCCAGCCCGCCCTTGCCCTTCACGCGCATGGCGTTGAAGAGCTCCTGCACCACCGCGGTGGCGGGCAGCGGGACGCCGAGCGCGCGCGAGGACTCCATGATGAGCCCCAGATCCTTGAAGTGCAGGTCGATCTTGAACCCCGGCTTGTAGGTGCCCGCGATGTAGTTGGGCGACTTCTGCTCGAGGCACTTCGAGCCCGCCAGGCCGCCGCCGAGGGCCCTCAGGGTCAGCTCGCGGTCGAGCCCCGCCTTGCGCGCGAGGGTCAGCGCCTCGCCGAGCGCGGTGAGGTTCACCGCCACGATGATCTGGTTGGCGAGCTTAGTGAAGCCGCCCGCGCCGAGCGGACCAAGATGGGTGATCGTCTTGCCCATGGCCTGGAAGATCGGCAGGGCGGCGTCGAAGTCCGCCTTTTCCCCGCCCACCATGATGCTGAGGGCGGCATCGATGGCGCCCTTCTCGCCCCCCGACACCGGCGCGTCCAGCATGCGCACGCCCTTGGCGGCCAGCGCCTTGCCCACCTTCTGCGAGACGAGCGGCGAGATCGTGGACATGTCGGGAAAGAGGAGCCCGCGGCGCGCGCCCTCGATGATGCCGTCGGGCCCGAGGGCGACCAGCTCCACGTCCGGCGAGTTGGGGAGCATGGTGATCAGCACGTCGACCTGCCCCGCAACCTCACGCGCCGACCCGGCCGCCTTCGCGCCTGCTCCGACCAGCTCCTGCACCGGGCCCTGGCTACGACTGTGGACAATTAGTGGGTAACCGGCCTTGAGGAGATTCTTGGCCATGGGTCGACCCATTATTCCGAGCCCAATGAATCCAATGGTTTGTGGCATCAGTACCTCGCGGCCCGGCGGATTGGGAAGGAAAAGACACAGGCCCTAAAGGCGCAAAGTAGCAGAGGCTGACTCGGCGAGTCAAGCAGTAGCTGGAATTCCCCACTATTCGAGGGGAATTTAGGGCTGATCCGGGACTGGCAGGCGGTAGATCGCAGTGTGGAAAACGTGGGCGACGGGCCGGTCATCGGCCGAGATGAGGAGGTCGAGCTCGACGAACTCCTTCCCCTTCTTCTCGAACAGGGAGCGTACCCTCCCCCGCGTCGTCAGCGTCTCGCCGAGCCGGGCCGCCGAGAAGTGCTGGATCACGCTGCCCGCATGAATCCAGGGGCCTAGGCGCACGTTGAGCGACAGCGCCTTGTTGGCCTGGTCGAGATAGAAGGCGGGATGCACGAAGGCATCGCGGCCGCGGTAGAGCGCCAGGCCGTCGCTCACCTTGCCGAGCCACTCGGCCGCCCGCTCCTCGTCGTAGCGGTTCACCGGCGACCCCATGACCTTGCCCATCGGCAGATTCGCGGCGAGCGCGGGCGGCCGCTCCGCGGGCAGAGGAGCGGCGCGATACGCGGCGGCGTCGGGTGCCGCCGCTGGCGTGTCGGGAAGCTCCGCAGTGGCCATCGAGCAGTCCCCCGATGCGTTCCGGGCGGTCACGGTGGCGGCGGTCCCGTGCCCCGCGCGATCCGCCGTACCCGCGATCACGGTCTCGTCGCCATCGAGCAGGGGCCGGGTGAACCGCACCGACGCGGTGCCGCGCTCGAGCCAGGCCGGGCCCCAGGCCTCGACCAGTGGATGCGTGAGGTAGGCGTACACGGTGACGCCCGGCACGAGGCCGCCCCCGAAGCCGTAGCGCTTCGCCACGTCGTCGTGGTGAATGGCGTTCTCGCTCTGCGTGGAGGTGTTGCGGGCCTTGAGCCGGTACTCGGGCAGCGCGGCGCTCATGAGGTCACCGGCCACCCATGAACTGCCCCAGCAGCGTGATGTGCTCGCCGCCCTCCAGGGGCGAGTCGAGCTCATGGTGAACGCCGAGCACCGCGTCGTTGACGACCACCTCGATGGATTCGCCCAGCTCGGTCCGCGTGGGGTTCCAGAGAGCCGCGTCGAGCTCGGGGAAGCGCCGTGAGAAGCGGCGGAGGATCGTACGTATCGTATCGCCCGGGGCGAGGGGCTCCTCGAAGGTGCGCGTCCCGCCCCCGTCGCCGCCCACGTGCTTGGTCACCCACGTGGTGACTTCGACGGAGACGGGAAGAGTGCCCGCGCCCTGGGACTGCCCTCGCTCCGCTCGGGAACTCATTACTTATCCGCTCGCCTCGCCTTCGGCTGCGGGGCGTGTCCGTGCTGGGACTGCCCTCGCTCCGCTCGGGAACTCATTGCTTATCCGCTCGCCTCGCCTTCCCCTGCGGCTCGCCCTTCCGCTGCGGCTTGCCCTTCCATAGCTCCTTGGCGAGCCAGTCGAGGCCGAGGGCGTGGAGGGTTTCTTTCTTCGGCTTGCCGGTCTTGCGGTCGTAGCCGACGGTCTCGTACCAGACGTCGAGCATGCGCTCCCATTGCGCCATCACGTTGTGCTCCTTGGCAGGCCCGTCCACGGGCTGGGAGCCGTAGCGCTCGGAGGGATACTCCACGTCGGTGCCGATGCCGCAGCGCAGGTTGAAGGCGCGAAGGATGGCGGCCGTCCGCCGACCGAAGCGCATGGCCTCGGGCAGCGTGTAGTTCCAGCCGGTGGCGGCGGACAGCGCCCGCGCGAGGTTCTCGATACGGGTGCGAAAGGTGAACGAGCAGCCGCCCAGCGAGTCCTCGAAGTGCCGCCGGCCGAGGATGCCGCCGGTGAGCTTGGCCACCTGCTCGCCGTCGAACGGCGTGATGCGACCGGGCAGGCCGATCTCGGTCTGGAAGGTGGGGTTGGCGCTCTCCATGGTGCCGTTGGAGGAGGTGCAGGTGTCGAGCATCTCGTCCCAGCGTCCGCGATGATCGTGGCCCCGCGGCGAGGCGCCCTTCTTGGTGTACACCGCGCACTTGGCCGCCTCCCCGCCCACCTTCTCCGACGCCCGCTTCACGCCCTCGGCGAGGATGTCGCCGAAGCCCTCGCGGTTGGTGATCATCTGGAGCAGCCGGTACGCCCCGTCCACGTCGCCGAAGCGTAGGCGGAAGCCCACCTGCTTCTCGGTGAGATAGCCCTTCTCCATGCACTCCATCACCCAGCCGCACACCCAGCCGAACTCGTTGATGTCCACGCACGCGCGGTCGATGCGCGTGTTGAGCCAGGAGACGGCCTCCTTGTCGGTGAGGCCGATGGTCCAGCCCGCCCCCGACCAGCCCTCGTACTCCGGCTCGTCCACCCGCTCACCCTGGAACTTGCCCCGTCCGATGACCTGGATGTGGCAGTGGTGCATGCCGCAGGCATTGCACTGATGACCGCGGTGGTCGAACCCGGCGCGGAGCTTGGCCGGCTCCCACTCCGTCATGTCCACGGTGCTGACGTTGGTGGTGTAATTCTTGATGGGCAGCACGCCCAGCTTGTAGAGGTTGGTCACGCCGGGCAGCGTGCCGAAGTTGTAGAGGGTGGACGTGGCGGGATCGGTCTTGAGATCGTGGGCGATGTCGTCGGCGGCCTGCACGAGCCCGCGCGGATCGTGGGCCTGCAGCGCCCCGGTGCCGCGCACGATGCACACCGCCTTGAGCCGCTTCTTCCCCATCACCGCCCCGCAGCCGTTCTTCGAGGCCACGTGCCCGTAGTCGCCGTGGATGGCGGCGAAGCGCACGCACTTCTCGCCGGCCACCCCCACGCAGTACACGCTCATCCGATGCCCGGTGAGGCCGTGCTCCACCTCGAGCGCCTGCTGGGTCTCCCACGTGTCCTTGCCGAGGAGATGGGCGGCGTCCCGCACCTCGACCACGTCATCGTTGATGTAGAGGTACGACCACTTCTTCGCCTGCCCCTGCACCACGATGGCGTCGTAGCCCGAGTACTTCAGGGCCGCGCCGAAGAAGCCATTGGCGTTGGTGGAGGTGGCGCCGTCCGTCATCGCGCCGCGGGTCACCACGGTGAGGCCGCCGGTGCCCCAGACGGGGAGACCGGCGAGGGGGCCGGTGGCGAGGACGAGCCGGTTCTCGGGATGATCCCAGTGCGCCTTGTCCGGCACCTCGGTCCAGAGGATGCGGGCGCCCAGCCCGATGCCGCCCAGCTGCTCGCGCATCGCCTCCGGGCTCCACGGCTCCGCCCAGGTCTTGCCTGTCGTGAGATTCACGCGGAGCAGCTGTCCGGTGTAGCCGCCGGGGATAGGCGCAGTGGTCTTCTTGGAAGCTGGACGCTTCGCGGTCGCGATGGAGCTCATCGGGTGGCCACCGTCTGGGGAAGCGAGGGTGAGTGGGAAGGCCGGCCGAGCACAGTCTGCGGCAAGAGCGCCGCGGTGGTCCGCGTCGCCATGAACGCCGGCTTGACGTCGAACGGATCTGCGGCGAGGTGGCGCTTCCACGGGGACAGATCGACGCCCGTCTGGACGAGCCCCTTCAGGATGCCCACGTCGTTCGTCGTCCAGATGTCGTCGGAGGGGCCGCAGATCATGGCGCCGGTGAGCCGGCCGCCGCGGAACAGGAGCTTCCGGTATTGCGAGCGCGCGGGACGGACCCCGGTGAACACCTCGGCGCCGGTGTCATCCCACTGGCCGAAGGACGCCACGTCCAGGTGACAAACCTCCACGATGTTCATGAGCAGGCTGCCGCGATAGGCGACGTCGCGGCCGGCCATGTTGGCGCCGGCCACACGGCCGTGCTCCTGGGCGGTGGGCTCGATCGCGTGCACCTCGGCGGCCCCGGTGACCAGGTTGCGCCCGCGGGCCACGTCACCGGCGGCGTAGACGGTGGGCACGGTGGTGCGGAGGTGATCGTCCACGATGACGCCGCCCTGCCCGTCCTGCGCCATCTCCACGCCCGAGCCCTTCAGCCACTCGAGATTGGTCCGGATGCCGGTCGCCATGATGACGGCGTCGGCCACGATGGGCGCGCCGCTCTTGAAGGAGAGCTTCCGCTTCCCCTTCTGCTCCTCGATCTTCGTCAGGCTCGCGCCCGCGCGAATGGTGACGCCGTGCTTGCGCAGCCAGTCCGCCACGATGCCCGCGCAGGTCTCGTCGACCATGCGCGGCAGGATGCGAGGCGCCACCTCCACGATGGTGAGGGCGGCGCCGCGGGCGAGGATGGCGTTGAGGATAGTGAAGGAGATGAAGCCCGCCCCCACCATCACCACCCGGCTCCCCGGCTTGACGTCGGCGATCACCTTGCGGGCCTCGTCGAGCGTCCAGAAGGAGTGCACGCCGGGGCCGTCCGCGCCGGGCACCGGCGCCCGCGCCGCGCGCGAGCCGGTGGCGATGAGGCAGTCGTCGTACTCCACAGTGCTCCCGTCGTCGAGCGTGAGCGCGCGCGCGCCCGTGTCGAGCGTGGTGGCCTTGCGTCCGATCAGGGTCTTCACCTTCCACGCCGCGAGCGAGGCGGGTGTGGCGGTGAAGACGTGCGACTCGGAGATGGTCTCGCCGAGGTAGTAGGGCAGGACCATGCGGGAATAGGGACGCTCCGCGGACACGAGGGTGATCTCGGAAGCACCTCCATCTTCTTCCCGAATAGTCCGGATGGCGTTCAGACCCGCGGTGCCGCCGCCGATGACGAGGTGACGAGCCGGCATCACGCCACCTCGCGCGCGAGCACGTAGGCGGAGCGCTGGGCGGCGAAGTCGCCGATCCAGTCGCGCTGCGGCACGTCCTCGAAGGTGATGGCCTGGGTCGGGCAGGCCTCCGCGCAGGCGGGGGCGCCGTCGCAAAGGTTGCACTTGTACGCCTTGTAGCGGTCGGCGTCGAAGAACATGGTGCCGTAGGGGCAGGCGATCGTGCAGAGCTTACAGCCCACGCACTTGTCGTCGAGCACGTCCTTGGCCCCGACGGCGCTGATCTGGATGGCGCCGACCGGGCACGCCGTCATGCACCAGCCCTCGGCGCACTGGGTGCACGTGTACGGCGCGTAGGACGTGTAGCCCTCGAATGGGGACACGCGGATGACCGACTTCGCCGGCTGGTACATCCCCGTCTGCATGTAGGAGCACGCCAGCTCGCAGCGGAGACACCCCGTGCACTTGTCTGGGTGAAGCGCGAGGACTTTCATGGCTGCCTAGCGGCGGGCCCTCCGGCCTGAGCCGGACTTTCTGCGTCCGGCGAGCCTGTTGATGAAGGTGTCGAGTGGGATGGCGGGCATGGTCATCATCTGCACCGAGCCGCGGGCGCCCATCTCGATCGAGATGGCCGACACCGTCTCGTTGTCGGGCGCCTCGAGAATGGTCACGAAGTCGTAAGGGCCGAGCACCGCGAACTGCGCGCGCACGCGCGCGCCCTTGGCTTCCAGCTCGCGGTTCACCTTCCGCACCCAGCCCGGCCGCTCGCGGAGAACCTTGCGGCCGGCCTCGCTCAATGTGCTCAGCATGACATAGTGCGGCACTTCGTTCCCTCCTTGCTGATGGCGCGCGAACGCGGGCGATTATAGCAGAGCGCGGTGGGGGCACGGGGCCCGCGCGCCTCACTCCGCGGTGATCGAGAACTCGATCCGCCCGTCACCGGGATCGCTGGCGAGCACGTGGGGCTCGCCCGGGACCAGGCGCTCGGCGGGAATCTGCTCCGTCTTGGTCAGCCGGTCGCGCGTGGCCGCCACGCGGCGGTCGAGCAGCTCCTTGATCCGCTCCTCGGGCAGCTCTTCCCGCGCCACCAGCGCCTTCAGCTGCTCGTCGGCGCTCTTCAGGGCCTCGCCGGGGATATTCTGGGCGAGGTAGTAGATCCCCACCGCCGCGGAATAGTCGGCGATGCCGCGCTCGCGCTGCAGGCGCTGGATCTTCGCGGTTACCTCCTGGCCGCGGAGGCGCTCGAAGTCCTTGGCCGTCACGGACGGGGACAGCGAAAGCCCGATGGCCGGCGTGTCCCGGAGGAACTGGCCCACGCGGTTGAGGTGGCCCTCCATGGCGGGGCCGATGACGCTCGAGCCCGCGGCGAAGACGACGGGATCGACTTTGAGCTCCTCCACCTTGTCGCCGCCGCCGGTGAACATGCGCCCGATGGACCGGAAGGGCGAGGCGAGCACCTTGACGACGACCTGCTTGACGGCGGCCCACACGGTCTCGCCCCAGTCCAGGTTCTTGTCCGAGATGTTGCCGGAGATGGGGACGTCGAAGGTGATGTCGCCGCGCGAATCCTTCATGAGGGCCACGATGAGGCCCAGGGGCAACCCCAGCCGCTTTTGTACCTCGTCGGACTCGGCGCCCTTGGCGACCTGGAGGTTTCGCACCACGATCTCGTTCTCGCCGGTGAGTCGGTCTTGCTCGATGCGGTAGTGCACCTTCATGCCGAGCTTGCCCTGCTTCACGACCCAGGCCAGGAAGCTGTTGGCGTAGGGGTTGGCGCTGGCCACGCTGAAGTCCCGCAGCTCGCCCACGATGTCCGCGAAGAAAGCGTCCCCGAGGCGGGACATCTCGCCGCGCAGGTCCATGGCGGCGTCTCCCCCCACCACACCCTGCATGGTCAGGGTCGCGCGGCGCCCCGGCGCGTTGGAGAGGCTCCGGATGGTCAGCGCCATGCGTCCGAGATCCTGGGAGAACGGGGGCTTGGTCGTCTGGTCGAGGAAGCGCGTGTAACCCTCCTCGATGATGATGCGGTCGAAGTCGAGAACCATCTCCTCGAGGAGATTCGGCTCCTTCTCCTTGACGGTGGCGCTCGCGAGGACCGCCTCCGGCGCGGCGCCCTTTTCTTTGTCTTCGCCCTTACCGTCGGGGCTCTTCGTCTTGGGCACGGGCTGGAACATCCGCCGCATGTTCATGGAGCCGTCGGGGCCGCGCTCGATCCTCGCCTCCGGGCGGAGCAGGCTCACCGAGCTCACGAAGGCATAGTTGGGCCAGGAGAAGTCGATCCCCCGGACCTCCATCTTCTCGAGCGTGAAGGCCGGGCTGGCCGCCCCAGGCTCGATCACCTCGATCTGCTTGGCGAAGGCATTGCCCTGCGAGGCGGCGAGGAACTTGCCGTTCTCCATCTTGATGCTGTTGAGGCTGTCGCCGCTGAAGAGGCCCTTGAACTGCGCGGGGAACGGGAAGTAGGCCTGGTACGGCTCGATGGGCACGTCCAGCGACGACACCTGGAACGTCATGTCCAGGGGCTCGAAGGAGGCGGTCCCCTGGACGAGGAAGAGGCCGCCGCCCGGCAGTCCCGCCGTCACCTCCAGGGTCCCCGGCGGCGCGCCCGGCGCCGTCGGCCAGAGGAGCTTCTGCGCCGTCAGGATGATATCGGTCACCGTGTGGATGGTGGCCGGCGAGACGAACTCGTCCTCGAACCTCGCGGTGCCGGACCTGACCCCGAGACGCTCGAGGGAGACGCGCCAGGGCGGCGGCGGCGCGCGCGGCGCGGCCGCCGCCGTCTCGGTCTCCGTCTTCGTGGGTTCGACGTGCCCGGCCGCCTTCCCGCGGGAGACCGCCGCCATGGCCTCCTTCCTGACCCGGTCGGCGATGGTGACCACGTCCACCTCCCCGGTGGACTCGCGGGTGACGCGCGCGTCGACCCCGTCGATCTCCACGGCGGTGAGCGCGACCGACCGCGCCACCAGATCGGCCTGCTTGATGCCGACGGAGAGCTTGGGCAGCTTCAGCATCGGCTTGCGCTCCCCCCGCGGAACGACGGCGACGTCGTTCATCCGCACCGTCCCGCTCACCAGCCCTCGGGCGAGCTCGGCGGCCCCTTCCTGGCGCGCGAGATCGGCGTGGAGATCCAGCGACAGCCGGCCCCTGGTCCGCACCGCGGCGATCCCGATGGTTTGGGCGACGTACGGACGGATCGCCCGGAGGTCGAAGTCGGTGAGCGTCACCTGCGCGGTGCCCGCGAATGGCGCCGCCGTCCGCAGGGCGGCCACGACGACGTCGAGGGTGGCAGGGTTGTTGCCCCGCCCCGGCCCGATCACGCGGGCGTGGAACTCGCCCGTGGCCGGCGGGTCGGTGCCGGCGACGGAGTAGCCGCCGATCTTCACGGCGAGGTCCTCCACGTGCCACTGCGCATAGGGCGTGAGCGTCTGGTCGGTCACCGTCACCCGCCCTTCGGAGAGCACGAGGTGGGACACGCGCACCAGCCACGGCGACTCCGGCGGCGCGGCGTCCACCCCCGGCCCCACGCCACGCCGCGCCGCGTCCCGCCGGGCGCGCTCCTCGGCGGCGCGGCGCTCGATGAGACGTTCGATGGCAATCAGGAGGTCCATCTGGCCGTTGGGCTGGCGCACGAGGCCCACGTCGGGCGCCTCGATCTCGACACGCTCCAGCGCAACCATGCGCTTCACCGCGTCGGCCTTTTCGATCCGCGCGTGGAAGCGCCGCACGCCGACGAAGCGTTCCGCCCCCTCGTTGTGGCCCAGCGCGAGGCCGTCGACGGTGACGTCGCCCGCCGCCCAGGCCTCCTCCAGCTTCGGCCCCGTGCGCTTCACGGCGACGTCGAGATTCGCGCCCACCACCGCCGCCCCCAGCGTGACCTCGGGGTCGGTGATGTAGGGCCTGATCCGCGTGAGGTCGAAGCCGGCAAGCTTCAGCGAGGCCGACACCGCGAAGGGCGCCAGCTTGAAGCGGATCTTCTCGAACTCGACGCTGGCCTCCCGCGACTTGAGCCGCACCGACGCCTGCGCGGGGGCGCGGCGCTGGTCCGTCGAGAAGCCTGACGCCTCCGCGTCGAGGCTCTGCAGCGACCAATCGGCCATGGGCGTTACCGCGTGATCCTGGACGGTGATGCGCGAGCGCCCGAGCGCCACGCGATCGAGGGTCACGCTGAGCCGGCCGGGCTTGGCATTGGGGTCGGCCTTGGGGAGCCGCTCCATGATGTCCGAGAAGTTGAACGTCTCCGGGCCCGTACGAATGAGCCGCGCCTCGAGCCCGGCGAGAGTCACCTGGCTCAGGCGGACGTCGAGCAGGACGATGGAGGGCAGGAACACGCGCGCGTCGAGGCGGTCGAACTTGATGAAGGCCTCGGGCCCTTCCCGCTCGGCGAGCCGGAAGCCCTTCAGCGCGATGCTACCGGTGAAGAGGTTGAGGTCGATGTCCTCGATGGTGACCTGGCGGCCGGTCAGCTCCGGGATGCGCCCGACCGCGACGCGACGCACGATCTCGGGGAGGGTCCACAGAAATACCCCCATCGCCAGGACGACCAGTATGGCGACGACGATGAGGGGGGTGCGCCACCTGCGCATGACTTCCTCCGGTCGGCGACGATCCTCAGACGGGCGACTGATCCGACGACGGCTTGAGGAACGAGTATACGCTGGTGAAGTCGCGGCGTCCCAGGCCGTGCGAGGACGCGAGGCGATACACCTGCTGGGCGGCGGATGCCACGAAGACGGGAATGCGGAGCGCGCGCGCCGCCTCCACCGCCAGCCCCACATCCTTGCACATCAGATCGGTCATGAACCCGGGCTTGTAGTCATTCGTGGAGGCGGCACGCGCGACGAGGCCCGGCACCGGATGCGCGCGCTCCATCACCCACGTGTTGCCGGAAGACTTCGAGATCACCTCCGTGACCACCTTGGGATCGACGCCGAAGCCCTGGGCGATCCGGAACGCCTCGCTCACCGCCACCGCGGACACGCCGGCGATGAGGTTGTTGCAGAGCTTGACGACCTCGCCGCTCCCCACCGCGCCCACGTGGATGACATTGGTGCCCATGGCCTCGAGCGCGGGGCGGGCGGTGGTGACGTCGGCGGCGGCGCCGCCCACCATGATGGCGAGGGTCCCGTCGGTGGCGCCGGTGACCCCCCCGGAGACGGGCGCGTCGATGAAGCGTAGCCCCCGTTCCGCCGCCTGCGCCGCCACGCGGCGCGACACCGCGGGGTCGATGGTGGACATGTCCACGCAGAGGGTGCCTTTGCGCCCGGCCGCGAGCACGCCGCCGTCGCCCGTGTAGGCCGCCTCCACGTGGGAGGACGAGGGCAGCATGGTGATGACGAGATCCGCCCCTGCCACCGCCTCCGCTGCCGAGGCCGCCGCCGTCATCCCGGCGGCGACGGCCGCCTTGACCGCCTCCGTATTGAGGTCGAAGGCGGTCACCGCGAAACCCTTCTTGACGAGGTTGGTGGCCATGGGCAGGCCCATGGTGCCGACGCCGATGAAGCCGATACGGGTCATGCCGCTCCTCCCGACCCGGCGCGCAGCCGGATCCCTGTCCGTTCCTCGATGAGCTGCGCGATCGCCGTGTGATCCGATTCCGCCAGCCCGCGCTCCAGCGCCTCCCGGTAGAGCGCGGCCGCGGCCGCGCCGAAGCGCGAACCCACACCGGTCTCCTCGGCGAGGCGCTCGTATCCGGCGAGATCCTTGGCCATGAGCCGGATGGCGAAGCCGGCGTCGAATCGTCCGTTCAGGATGAAGCGGGGAAACTTCGTCTCGGTGGCGTTGGATCGTCCGCTGGAGACCTGGATGATCTCGACCGCGCGCGCGGGATCGAGCCCCGCCTTCGTGGCCACCGCCACCGCCTCGATCGTCATGACGAGCGCCGCCGCCGAGCAGGCGTTGTTGACGAGCTTGATGGCGTGGCCCGCGCCTACCGGACCCGCGTGGAAAATCTTGTCACCCATCATCTCCAGCAGCGGCCGTACCCGCGCGAGCAGCGCGGCGTCCCCGCCCACCATGATGGCGAGCTTGCCCGCCTTCGCGCCGATGACCCCGCCCGACACCGGCGCGTCGATCAGCGCCGCTCCGCGCGCGGCGACGCGTTCGGCGAGCGCCCGCGTCTCGGACGGATCGGCGGATGTCATCTCCACCACGAGAGCGCCCCGCTGCAGCCCGGCGAGGAGCCCGTCGTCACCCTCGGCGAGCGCCCGTACCTCACGTGACGACGGCACAATGGTGAAGATGACGCGCGCCTCGCGGGCGACGGCGACCGGGGACGGCGCCCACTTGGCGCCGGCCGCGAGCAGCGGCTCCACCGCCGCCGGCGCCACGTCGTGGACGAGCAGCGGCACGCCACGAGCGAGGAGCCGCCCCGCCATGGGCGCGCCCATCTTGCCGAGCCCGATGAAGCCCAGGGGCCCGCCCTCGCCACCTCCGTATACTACCGGCTCGATGCTCATCGGACTCCTCCTCGTTGGCTGCGCCGCGATCTCGTGGGGCACCACGGGCGCGACCATGACCCTCGCCGCCCGCGACACCGCCGGCCCGCTCCTCGTCGGCGGAGCGCGCCTGATCGTGGCCGCCCCGTGCCTGCTCGCCGCCGCGTGGCTCGCGCGGCGTCGCCCTGCCCCCGCGGCCCCCCGCCTCGCCCGCGCGGACTGGCTCGCGCTGGGCGCGGCCGGCGCCGCGATGGCCGCCTATCAGGTCTGCTTCTTCTCGGCGGTCACGCTCACCGGCGTGGCGGTGGCCGCGCTGCTGGCCATCTGCTCGGCGCCGATCCTCATCGCGCTCCTCGCCACGCTCATTCTCGGAGAGCGGCTCACCGCGACGGCGCGCCTGTCCCTCGTCCTCGCCGTGGTCGGCACCGGCCTCCTCGTCGTGGGCCCGCGTGGCCTCGAAGCGATCGTGGGGCGCTTCGGCGCGAGCTCGCTGCTCGCGCTCGGGGCCGGGCTATCTTACGCCGTCTACGCGGTGGGCACAAAGCGGCTGCTCGAGCGGCGGGCGCCCCTGCCCGTCGCCGCCGCGACGTTCGTCCTCGCCGCGCTGCTGATCGCGCCCGTGCTCCTCGCCGCCGGCCCCGTCCGCGCTCCGCTCGCGGAAACGTGGCCGCTGCTCCTCTACCTCGGCGTGGTGCCCACCGCGCTCGCCTACGCGGCCTTCACCGCGGGCCTCCGCCGCGTGCCCGCTACCACCGCCGGCATCGTGTCGCTCCTCGAGCCCCTCACCGCCACCACCCTCGGCGTGCTGGTCTTCGGCGAGGCCTTGGGCGCGGTGGGTCTTGCGGGCGCGCTGCTGCTCCTCGGTGCCCTCGTCCTCCTGGTCGGGCGGCGATAAGGGGGCCCGGCCGGTGGTCGGGCCACCGAGCGGAGTCCTAGACGGCGGCGCTGGGCGTCGAGGCGGCGACGAAGAGCGCGTGGACCCGCACCGGCCCCTCCACATTCTTGAGCCGCCGCTCGCCCCAGTCCTGGATGGGGAACTCGCCGTCCAGCCGGCGCGCCGTCTCGTTACCCACCACCACCGCGTCGCCATCCCCCAGCGCGGCGAGACGGGCGGCGAGATTGGTCACCGGCCCAGACGCGGTGTAGGTCCACCGGGTCCCCGTGGTGCCCTCGATCTTGGTCGCGCCGAGCGCGGCCGTTCCGGAGTTCACGCCGATGTGGAGGCGGATCGGCTCCGTCAGGTCGGCGATCTCGCCGTTGATCACGTGGGCGCGCCGCAGCACGCCCTGGGCCGCGAGCACCGCCGCGCGCGCGTGCACCCGCGCGTCCGATCCCTTGAAGACGACCATGAGCCCGTCCCCCGCCGTCTCGTTGACGTCGCCCCCGTGCCGGAGGATCTCGTCGAGGAAGGCGCCGAAGTACCGCTCCACGAGCTCGTTGACCTGCGCGAGGTCGAAGCGCTCGCTGAGGCGGGTGTAGCCGGCGATGTCCACGAAGAGCACGGTCACGTCGACCTCGCGCTTCTCGAGCAGGGGCGCGTCCGGCGCCTGCTCGATGAGGTCCTGGACGGTGCGGGGCACGAACTTGGCCAGGTTGGTCCGGATCGACTCCAGGATCTGCACGCGGCGCAGCGCCGACTGGAGCTCGGTATGCGCCGTCTCCAGGGCGGTATAGGCCTTCGCGTTCTCCAGGGCCACCGCGCTCTGGTTGGCGAGGAAGCGGGTGAGCCGAAGATCCTCGGTGGTGTAGGAGGCGCCGCCCGTCCGCGGGCCCAGGCAGAGGAGCCCGGTGACGCGATCGCGAAAGGTCACCGGCACCACCAGGGTGGCGCCGAGGTTGTCGAGGGTGGCGAGGCAGTCGTCGCGGACGTCGTAGAGCGCGGGATCCTCGCTGAGGCGCTCGCGCGTGAGGGGCGCCGGCCGGCGCGCGAGCAGCCGCACCAGCGCGGCCTCCGCGGGCACGGCGAGGAAGCCTCCCCGATCGGCGCCCATGGGCCGGAACGCGCCCGCGCTCTCGTCGAGAATGAGGAGGACATGGCCGTGAGGGCGCAGGAGGCTATCCACGGCCTCGTTGATGACGAGCACGATCCGGTTGAGGTCGAGCAGGGTCGTCATGGTGTCGGCGACTCGCTCGATGGAGCGCTGTACGTCGAGGCGCTCGCGGAAGAACAGACGGTCCACGAGCCGCTGCGTCCGGCGGTACACCGGGTTGAGGAACAGGACCACCGCGAGGGCCATGACGACCGCCGGAACCAGCCGGGACGTCCCCATTCCCAAGCCGGACAGGATGATGTCCACCAACGCGATGGCACCTGCGTACGCGGCCACGACGACGCCCGTCACCGCCGCGTAGACCGTGCTCGTGCGGATGACCGCGCGCAGGTCGAAGAGGTCGTAGCGGATCATGGCGTAGGCGACGGCGACGGGGAACAGAAAGTTCAGCCGCCAGAGCTGCTCGAGGTAGGGCACCGCCACGCCCAGCATCATCTCGGCGGCGGTGCCGATCACGGGGACGAGGGGCCCGGCGATGAAGCCGAGGGCCAGCACCCTGGCCCGCTGTCGCACCAGCGACGTCACCCCTCTCATCGAGGCGTACACGAGGGAGATGATGAGGAGCACGAGGGCGGAGGCCCAGTAGGCGCCGGCAGCGGTGGGGACGAGGGTCGACACCCGCGCGATCGGCAGCTGCATGCCCCCCGCGAACAATCCCGACAGGACGTAGAACGAGACGATGAGCCAGGGCCAGCGATGCACGATCGGCCAGGTCCGCGGGAAGCGCACCGCGATGTGCAGGTACGCGGCGGGGGCGAAGGCCCAGGCGGTCAGGAATAGCGCGCTGAAGCGATACGTCATCCACGAGTCGACGAAGAGGCCGGCGGTGCAGAACCAGGTGAGGCAGAAGAAGAGGAACACCCGCGTCTCGCGTGCGCCCGGGCGTACCGCCAGCACGACCGCGGCGAGGATCAGGTAGAGCAGCGAGGGCAGGAGGCCGTCGAGCAGGTACCGCTTGAAGTCCCGCTCGGTGACCGCACGACTGGGGATGTCCGCCTCGATGAGCTGTCCGCGGCGGCTGACGAGATAGCGGATCGGGGTGCCCGGCGGATGGCGGCGCACCTCGGCCTGCAGTTCCTGGCCGGAGTGGACGAGCTGCCCGTTGACGGCGTGGACGTGGTCAAACGGCGCCAGAGTCCCCTTGGTGACGCCGCCCGGCGCGACGTAGAGCAGCTCGAGGACGCCGAAGCCGGGATACGTCCGACCCACCGCCTGCCGCGCGTCGTACGTGGCCACCGCGCTGACGGCGAGCGCCAGTCCGATCAGCGCCCAGCCGAGAACGCGCCCGCGCAGCGCCGCCGCCTCCGCCGCGCCCTAGGCCCCGTCCACGACCCGCGACACCGCGCGGCTGAAGGTGCAGTTGGGCACCACCGCGGAGTGCTTGCCCGGGCCGCCCGCGACCATGACGAGCACGTCGTCGGGCGAGGGCACGAGCGGGAGCATGGCGCTCTCGTCGGTCACCTTCTGCATCCACAGCGGCCAGTCGTGGATGCCCCACATCCCGCCGAGCTTGAGCCGTCCCAGCGGCAGCCGCGCGTGCTCGAAGACGAAGCGCTGTACGTCCTCTCTCGTGAATCCATCGGACGCGATCGTCGCGGCGTGCTCGGGGCCGAGGACGACGAGGAGCTGGCTCTGGGAGAAGTACCAGCCGACGTTGGAGCCCAGGGTGGCGGCGACGTCGGCCACGTTGTTGAGAATGCCGGCAGCGGTGGTGCCCACGTGGTCGTTGACGTTGTGCGGGGGCTCGCCGCCGTACATCGTCACCACGTTCTGCTCGGCGGTGAAGCCCCGGCTCACGTGCAGCGGGGCCCACGGGCTGACGCCTTCCGCTTCCCCGATCGCGAACGAGAACTTGGCGGGGCTGCCCTGGGTGGCCATGTCGTGGCGGCCCGGCCAGCCGCCGCCCACGTTCATGAGCACGAGGCGAATGGCGCGGCCGATGGTGGCGTTGGCGCGGAAGCCGGGACCGAAGCACCCCGATCCAGAGTGCATGCCGATCCGCTCCGCGAGAGGCCCATTGAGGACGAGCAGCGGCGCCACCGGGTGGGTGGTGGCCTGGACGCCGTAGAGGTTGAAGGCGGGTTCGAGGAGCGCCTGCGTGGCCGCCAGCACCACCGGAAAATACTCGGGGAGGCAGCCGGCCATGACCGTATTGACCGCGATCTTCTCAACCGTGCACTCGCGCCATAGCGGCGGCATGAGCCCCAGCGGTCGCGCGGGGTCGGCGGAGACAGTGGCGAGCATGGCCTGCACCCGCTCCGGCGTGGGGGGCACGATGGGCAGCCCATCGCACCACCCGCGGCGGACGAACTCGTCGTAGACGGCCGCCTCGTCGAGCTCGAGCTCGCGAGGCGTCGCCTCCGTCTGGCTCACGGCGCGCCCAGCAGGCTTCCCAGCTGCTCGACGGCCTGGGCGGCGCGACGGCTCACGCCGTCGGGCCGCTCACCCCCGAGGGGATGCTGCACGACGAGGAGCGGCAGCGTGGTGGCGCCCAGCGCCGCCATCTCGGAGAGGGCGAGCTTCTGGAACACCGTGGTCGAGATGAGCCCGGCGGGCGTCCCCTGCCTGGCTAGCTCCAGCGAGTCGTGGAGACTCCACGACGTGCAGGAGCCTCAGTCGGCGGAGCCGGCGAAGACGACATCGCACTCCTTCGCCAGCGCCTCCACGATCTCGTTGGCGGCGGGCGTGGCGGCGTTCGCCTTCTTCCGGTGCACGACGCGGGCGACGCCCCAGCGCTCCTTCATCAGCTCGCCCATCTCGAGAACGAGCCGGTCGAAGTTGTGCTTGGTGTTGTCGAGGAACCCCACCGTGAGCCCGCGCAAGCTCGTGGGTAGGGCGGGCAGCGCGTGGCTGGCCGCGCGCGACTCACCTTGGGGGCTCAAGACTCGGATCATCGTCATGAATGACTCCTCGTGAGCGTTGGTGTAGTTGAATATACCTCAACCATGCTGGTCATGGCGCTCGACATCGGCACCAGCTCGGCGCGAGCGGCATGCTTCGATGCCGACGCCAGACCCTTGCCCGGCGCCGAGGGCCGCGTCGCGTACACCGCGCACGCGACGCCGGACGGCGCGGTGGTGCTGGATCCCGACGCTCTCGTGGAGGCGGTGGCGACGGCGGTGGACGGCGCCCTCGCTGGCGCGGGCGTGCGGGCCGGCGAGATCGCGGGCGTCGGCGCCTCGGTCTTCTGGCACAGCCTGCTCGCCCTGGACGCCGCGCGCCGGCCGCTCCTTCCCGTGCTCACGTGGGCGGACACGCGCAGCGCGGCCGCGGCCGCCGCCCTGCGCGCCCGCGTGGACGCCAAGGCGGCGCACGCGCGCACCGGGGCGGTGCTCCACGCGTCCTACTTCCCCGCCCGGCTCCGCTGGCTGCGCGAATCCCAGGCGGATCTCTTCGCGCGCGCCGTCACGTGGTGCGGGTTCGCGGAGTATCTCTCGTGGCGGCTCACCGGCGTCGTGCGCGCGAGCGTCTCCATGGCGTCGGGCACCGGTCTCTTCGATCAGGACGGGCTCGCCTGGGACGCGCCCCTCCTCGCCGAGGTGGGCGTGGGACCTGAACGGCTCCCCCCCATCGACGACGCGCCGGCGCCGGGACTCACGCCCGAGTGGGCGGCGCGCTGGCCCGCGCTCGCGCAGGTGCCGTGGTTCCCGGGCTGGGGCGACGGAGGCTGCGGCAGCCTCGGCTCCGACTGCGCGGGGCCCGACCGCATCGCGCTGAACCTCGGCACGTCGGCGGCGCTGCGCTTGACCCGCCCTGCCGCCGTGACCCTGCCCCGCGGGCTCTGGCGATACCGGATCGACCGCGCGCGCCCGCTCGTGGGAGGCGCCACCTCGGAGGGCGGCAACGTGCTCGCCTGGGTCCGCGCCCTGCTCGCCCTGCCCGACGACGACGGGCTCGACGCCGCCCTCCTGCAGCGTCCGCCCGGAGGGCACGGCCTCACCGTCCTGCCCTTTCTCGCCGGCGAGCGGAGCCCGGGCTGGCGTGCCGACGCGCGGGCAACCGTCAGCGGGCTCACGCTGGCCACCGAGCCCCTGGACCTCGTGGCGGCGCTGCTCGAGTCGGTCGCGCTCCGCCTCTCCATCGTCCACGAGCGGCTGGCGTCCCTCGCGGCGCCGGATCACGTCGTGGTCGCCTCGGGCGGTGCGCTGCTGCGCTCGCGCGCCTGGACACGCATGCTCGCCGACGCCTTCGGCCGGCCGGTGACGCTCTCCCACGAGGCGGAAGCGTCCAGCCGGGGCGCCGCCATGCGCGTTCTCGAGGCACTCGGCGCCGCGACGCCGTCCGCCGCCGCGCTCGGCGTCCCCGTGTCGCCCGATCCCGGCCGCCACGCCGCGCTCCGGGAGGCCCGGGAGCGCCAAGAGCGTCTCTACGACAACGTTGTGGGGCTTCCTCTCTCCTGAGAGAATAGGATCTCGACGGAGACTCTCGGATATGCGAATAGCGCTCGGATGCGATCACGCCGGCTTCGCCCTCAAGGGCCCGCTCACCGCGGCGCTCGAAGCCGGAGGGCATGACATCCTGGACCTCGGGACCTTCTCCGCGGAGCCCGTCGACTATCCCGACTTCGCGCGCGCGGTGTGCCAGGCGGTGCTGCGCGGCTTCGTGGATGCGGGGGTGCTCGTGTGCGGTAGCGGCGTGGGCGCGTCCATCGCCGCGAACAAGATCCGCGGCATCCGCGCCGCGCTTTGCCAGGATCTCTTCACTGCCCGCCAGAGCCGCGAGGACGACGACGCCAATGTGCTCTGCCTGGGCGCGCGCGTCCTCGACGAGGCTACCGCCGTCGAGGTCACCCGCGCGTGGCTTGACGCGCGGTTCTCCGGCGAGGAGCGGCACGCGCGGCGCGTGGCGAAGATCGTGCAGCTCGAAGGCGGGCTCCCGGTGCCGGACAAGGGCGGCATGCCCGCGCCGCCGCGGCCGACGGCGCCTGCCGCCGCACCCGCGCCGCCACCACCCCCGCCGGTCGTCGCGAAGGCTCCCGCCCGAGCGCCGGCCGCCGCGCCCGGCCCACCTCCAGCTGCCGCACCGGCGGCCCCGGCCGCGGCGGCCCGCCCGGCGGCGGCGGCGCCCCCCGCGCGTCCGGCGCGTCCGGCGCCTCCTCCGATCCCGCCGCGCCCACGGCCGGAAGAGCGCGGGCCGCGTCCCACCGACCCGCTCGCCGCGGCGGCCGCGGAGCTGATCCGTCAGGCCACCGGCGGCCACGACGACGACGACGCGGAGCCGTCGCGTCGAGAAGACGTGATCTCGCTCGACGACGACGCCCTCGAGTCGGTCGAGATCCCGAAGGCCCGCTCGCGGCCGGCCGACGCGGCGGGCAAGCCCGCATCGGGGGGGGCCGCCAAGCCCGCGGAGGGCCGGCCGGCCGCGCCCGCGGCCAAGGCGAAGCCCGAGGCGCCGCCGGCTCCGGTCGGGCCGCCCAATGCCCTCCGCCATCCCGCGGTGGCATCGACGCTCGAGGCCCTCGAGCGCCAGGACTTCTCGGGCCGCCTCTGGATGAAGGATCCGACCCTCTGGCCCGGCGACGGCGAGGAGATCGGCAACCGGCTCGGCTGGCTCACCGCCCCCACCATCATGCGGGAGCAGGCCGAGGACGTGCGCGGCTTCGCCGACGAGATCCGGCGGCTCCAGTACACCCACATAGTGCTACTCGGTATGGGCGGGTCCTCGCTCGCGCCCGAGGTCTTCAACCAGACCTTCGGCTCCAAAATGGGATTCCCCGATCTCCGCATGCTCGACTCGACCGACCCGGGCGCGGTGAAGCGGACGCTCGAGCGGATCAACCTCGCCAAGTCGCTCTTCATCGTGGCCACCAAGTCCGGCACCACCGTGGAGACCATGTCGCTCTACGCCTTCTTCCGGGCCCAGGTCGAGGCGGGCAAGCCGCCGAAGCCAGGCATGCAGTTCGTCGCCATCACCGACGCGGGAACGCCCCTCGAGAAGTTGGCGGGCGAGGCCACCTTCCGTCGCACGTTCCTCAACCCCTCGACCGTCGGCGGCCGGTATTCCGCCCTGTCCTACTTCGGGCTCGTGCCGGCGGCCCTCATCGGCGTGGACGTCAGGAGCGTCGTCGAGCGGGCGCAGACCATGGTGGAGTCGTGCGGACGCGAGGCGGCGGCCACCGACAATCCCGGCGTGCGCCTGGGCGCCGCCCTGGCCGCTTTCGCGCGGGCGGGCCGCGACAAGGTCACGCTCGTCTTCTCGGAGAAGATCGGCCCGCTCGGCGCCTGGATCGAGCAGCTCCTCGCGGAGTCGCTCGGCAAGAACGGCCGCGGCGTCATCCCCGTCGACCGCGAGCCCCTCGGCGAGCCGGCCGTCTATGGCGACGACCGCCTGTTCGTCGCGGTGGTCGTGAAGGGCGACACCAGCCACGACGCGGCGCTGGGGAAGCTCGCCACCGAGGGCCATCCGGTGATCCGCCTCGAGCTCGGCGACCACCTCGACCTCGGCGCCGAGTTCTTCCGGTGGGAAGTCGCGACCGCGGCGGCGGGGGCGGCGCTCGAGGTCAACCCGTTCGACGAGCCCAACGTGGCTTCTGCGAAGGAGAAGACGAGCGAGCTGCTCGCCCTGTGGCGCAAGGCGCGACGGCTCCCCGAGTGGAAGTCGGCTGCGGAGACCGACGGGCTCGTCTTCATGACGGACGGCGAGGCGCCCGAGTCCTTCGCCGAGGGGGTATGGACCCATCTCGCCGCGGCCGCGCCCGGCGACTACCTGTCGATCCACGCCTATCTCACGCCGCTCAAGGAGACCTGGGAGCGGCTCCAGGAGATGCGGGTGCTGCTGCGTGACCGGCTGAAGATCGCCACCACGGCGGCGTACGGCCCGCGCTTCCTCCACTCCACCGGCCAGCTCCACAAGGGCGGGCCCGCCACCGGGCTCTTCCTCCAGATCACCGCCGACGACGCCGACGACCTCGCCATCCCCGGCGCAGGCTATGGGTTCGGCACGCTCAAGGCCGCGCAGGCGCTCGGCGACCTCCAGGCGCTGTCGGAGGCGGGCCGCCGCGTCGCCCGGGTGCATCTCAAGGGCAAGCAGGGCCCGCAGCTGGAGAAGCTGGTGGACGCGTTTCGCGGCCTCGCGCGGAAGGGCTGATGGCCGACGAATCCTGCGTGATGGTGATCTTCGGCGCCTCGGGCGACCTCACAAAGCGCAAGCTGGTGCCCGCCCTCTGGTCGCTCTTCCAGAGCCGCGTCCTCCCCGAGCCGTTCGCAGTCATCGGCGTGTCGCGGTCGGAGATGAGCAACGAGGTGTTCCGGGAGCGCATGCGCGAGGCGGTCACCGACTTCGCGCGCGTCCAGCCGCCGTCGGCGCGGGTGTGGGACCGGTTCGCCCAGGCCCTCTTCTACTACACGGGCGACCCCGCCGATCCCGAGCTCTACCCCCGGCTGGCCGACTTCATCAAGCGCGTCGAGCAGGAGCGCGGCACGAGCGGGAACCGGCTTTTCTATCTCTCGACGCCGCCGTCCCTCTACTCCCCCATCGTGACCCGCCTCGGCGAGGCGGGATTCCAGCGGGCCTCCGAGGGGACCGAGGCCTGGGTGCGCATCGTCATCGAGAAGCCGTTCGGCCGCGACCTCGCGTCCTCGCGGGCCCTCAATCAGGTGGTGAACAGCGTCTTCACCGAAGACCAGGTGTACCGGATCGACCACTACCTCGGGAAGGAGACCGTCCAGAACATCCTGGTGTTCCGCTTCGCCAACGGGATCTTCGAGCCGCTGTGGAACCGCAATCACGTCGATCACGTCCAGATCACGGTGAGCGAGACGCTGGGGGTGGAGTCGCGCGGCGCGTACTACGAGGAGTCGGGCGCGCTCCGCGACATGATCCAGAACCACATCTTGCAGCTGCTGTGCCTGGTCGCCATGGAGCCGCCCGTCACCTTCGACGCCGACCCGGTGCGCGACGAGAAGACCAAGGTCATGCGGGCGCTGCGTCCCATCGCTCCGGGCGACGTGGACGCGGTGGCGGCGCGCGGCCAGTACGGGCCGGGCTTCGTGGAAGGACAGCGCGTGCCCGGGTATCGCGAGGAGAAGGGCGTGTCGTCGGAGTCCATCACCGAGACCTACGCGGCGCTGAAGCTCGGGGTGGACAACTGGCGGTGGGCGGGCGTCCCGTTCTATCTCCGCACGGGCAAGCGCCTCGCCAAGCGTACGAGCGAGATCGCGGTGCAGTTCCGCCGCACGCCGCATCTCGTGTTCCGGCGCAACCCCGAGGCCATCGCGGAAGCCGGCAACCGGCTCATCCTGCGCATTCAGCCCGATGAGGGCATCGCGCTGCAGTTCGGCGCGAAGCTGCCCGGCCCTGAGCCACGTATCAAGGCGGTGGAGATGGATTTCGACTATCACCAGGCGTTCGGGAGCGAGCCGCCGGAGGCCTACGAGCGGCTGCTGCTGGACGCGATGAAGGGCGACGCCACGCTGTACGCGCGCGGCGACTGGGTGGACCTCGCCTGGGAGCTGCTCGAGCCGGTGTTGCAGGCGTGGGGACACGGCGACCCTCGAAAGTTCCCCAACTACGAGGCGGGCACCTGGGGAACCGCCGAGGCCGACACCCTCATCGAGCGCGACGGGCGCGCCTGGAGAAGGCCCTAGGGCCTCGCCCTAGGGCCCTCCTCCGCTACTGGCGAACCGGCGGGACCGGAGTGGCGGTGGGGATCGGAGCGGCCGCCGGCGCCGCCACGGCGCCTGAGACGAGCTTCGTCGCCGAGAGCTCCACCCACGTGTAGTAGATCCCTTCGTAAATTATGATCTGAAGCGAGCTACCCGGCTTGTCGTAGATCTGCGTGGTACCCTTGCCCGAAGCCATGGTCGAGGACAAATGCCGCCACCCATTGGCCTCCAGCGTGGTCCGGAAGGCGGTGCCGAGGCTCTCCGGCTCCAGCCGGCCCTTGTAGAAGATGCGGGCGGCCTTGACCGCGGGGGACTCGATGATGGTGGACTTCTCGATGTCCACGGTGAGGCCCTTGGGAACCGGGATGTCCTCGAACTCGCTCCGCTGGGCACGCGGCGGTGAGGACGCGCAGGCAGCGAGGCTCAGGACGACCACGGACAGGATGAACAGACGGCGCATGGGCAATTCCTCCTCGCGGCCATCGTACAAGCGCCCCTCGTCGCTCTCCAAGCTTTTGGCGCGGAGTCGCGTCCGGTGAGGGCGCGCCGGGTTGCCATCGCGGTTCTCGCTGTCCTCGCGGTGATCCTGCTCGTGTGGGCGGTCCACGGCCCAGTGCTCCGAGGACTGGCCTCCACCCTGACCATCGAGGATCCGCTGACCGAAGCCGACGTGATCGTGGTGGTGGCGGGCGGAGCCCCGTTCCGCGAGCGCGCGGCCGCCGATCTCTACCGCCAGGGGTGGGCGCCGCGCGTCGTGCTCTCGCGGCCCACCAATCCGGCCGCGGTGGAAGCGCTGGTCGCCCTGGGCGTTCGCTCGCTCGATCTCCAGGCGGAGTCGCGCGCCGCTGTGCTGCGGTACGGGGTTCCCGCCACCGCGGTGGTCGCGCTTGAGGAGCCGGTGCGCATCACCGAGGAAGAGCTGAGCGTGCTCCAGCGAGAGGCCCGGTCGCGCAAGTGGCGCCGGCTCATCCTCGTGACCTCCCCCGAGCACACGCGCCGGGTCAAGACCATCTGGTACCGGCGCGGGAACGGCGACATGGAGGTCATCGTCCGGCCCAGCCCCTACAGCAGCGGCCCCGCGGACGGCTGGTGGCGGGACCGGCGCCTGGCCGAGACCGTGCTCCATGAGTATCTGGGGCTGGCCGCCATCTATCTGGGCGTCTCCGGCTGGATGCGGTAGCCCCCGCCCGCCTTTCCGGTCAACCCAGGCCCCCCTTTCCTCGTCAGTAAACTAGGCGATGGTTCGCCGCGTCCAACGAGTGTGGACGCACGGGCCGACCGTCAGTCGGATTTTGGGCCGGTATTTCAGGCGCATACGGCACGCCTCCAGCGGCTTTGCCGCTTGCTCCTGGGTGACGGCCAGGAGGCCGAGGAAGTCGTCCAGGAAGTGCTCGTGAAGGCGCTCGAGGCGCAGCGGCGGCAGGGGCCGCCGGACGACTGGGGCCCCTGGCTCACGCGCATCGCGGTGAACACGTGCCATGACCGGCGGCGCGCCGGGTGGTGGCGCCGGTTCCAGCGCGGAAGCGAGCAGATCGAGACGGTGCCGCTTGCCGACGGAGGGCCGACACCGGAGGACGTGGCCATCAGCAACGAGACACGGCGGCAGATCTGGCAGGTGTTCCGGGGGCTGCCCGACCGGCAGCGCGAGGTCTTCGTACTCCGCCACGTGGAAGGCTGGACCGGCCCGGAGATCGCCGCCTCGCTGGGCCTCAGCCACGGGAGCGTGAAGCGCCATCTCTTTCGGGCCGTGCACCGCCTGCGCGCCGCGCTGGGAGGGGCCGCGTGAGCCATCTCTCGGACCGGACCCTTGTGCACGTAGACGCCGGCTTCGGCCGCCGCGCCGAGCGGCAGCACCTCGACTCGTGCCTGGCGTGCACGCGGCGCCTGCAGACCCTGACACGCGAGCTCACCGCGATCACCCACACCCTCGCCGAGACGCCCGAGCCACGCCCGCGATTCCAGCCGACCTTCCGTCGCTGGATGCCCGCGGCGACGGCGGCGATGGCGATGGCCTTGGCGGGCCTGCTCTGGGTCGAAGTGGCGGTGTGGCGCGCCGTGACCTTCACCCCGCCCGGCATCGAGCCCGAGGAAGCCCGGGTGATGCTGACCCAGGTGTCGGCGGCGCTGTTCTCGCTTCGCGGCGATCCGCCGGGGGCGGAGGCCGCCATCGACACTGGCGATCCGGACACCGTCGGCGACGAGGACCAGGGCGAGTGCGTGGGACCCGACTGGCTGCTGCGACCGAGCTGCGGCGCGGGCGCATCGTGAGGAGACCCAACGTGATCCATCTCGAGACGAAGACCGTGGGGGCGCTCGCCCTGGCGGCGATGCTCCTGGCCGCCGCGGTGCCCGCCCTCGCCCAGCCGCGCCACGAGCGCGGCGGGCCGGGCTGGTCGCGCGACGGCGGCATGGCGCTGCCGCTCTTGATCCGTGCCGCGAATCTGACGCCGGAGCAGGACGCCAAGGTGCGCGCCATCCTCGCCAACCATCGCGCGGTCACCCGTAACACCGTCGAGCAGCTGCGACGGGCGCAGGACGAGCTGGCCGACAAGCTCCTCGCCCGGGGCCCCGTCGCCGCCGCCGACCTGGAGCCGCTGCTCAAGCAGATCGCCTCGTTGCGCGAGCAGCTCCTGCAGGACAGCGCGCAAATCGCCCTCGAGGTGCGCGGCGTGCTCACCCCGGAGCAGCTGGCGCGCGCCGGCCAGGTCCGGAGCCGCATGCAGAAGCTCCACAGCGAGCTGCAGCAGCTCTACGAGCAGCGGTGAGCGCCCCGCGCCGCACCGTCGCCGTGCTGCTCATCGCCGCGCTCGCTGCGGGGTGCGCGACGGTCCCCGCGGGACCGAGCGTAGCGGTGATGCCGGGGTCGGCGAAGTCCTTCGAGCAGTTCCAGGCCGACGACGCGACTTGCCGGCAGTGGGCCGAGGGACAGTCGGGCAACCCCTCGGGCACCGCCGCGGAGAACACGGCCATCGGCGCCGTGATCGGCACCCTTGTCGGCGCGGGGCTGGGCGCGGCCATCGGTGCCGCGGCCGGCAGTCCGGGCGCCGGCGCCGCCATCGGGGCGGGGGTCGGGGTGCTCGGCGGCACCGCCTCGGGCGCCAACGCCGGCTATTACGCGGGCGCCACGGTGCAACAGCGCTACGACATCGCCTATCAGCAGTGCATGCACGCCAAGGGCAACTCTATTCCCGGCGCGCGGGCGGTCCGTCGCGCGGCTCCCCCTCCGCCGCCGCCCCCGCCGCCGCCACCACCCCCCCCTCCGCCGCCTGTTCGCTAGCTGTGAACAACCAAGAGATTGTCCATCCGGGCCGTCTCTGCGACGTTGGTGGTT